>Ga0255057_10002386_pt1 | contig 10214 bp, 12 predicted proteins | sample Cases_109_6_MG_FD_189022 | JGI IMG/M metagenome (GOLD analysis project Ga0255057, IMG submission 189022) | Seawater microbial communities from Amundsen Gulf, Northwest Territories, Canada - Cases_109_6 | ecosystem: Environmental > Aquatic > Marine > Gulf | place: Canada: Northwest Territories... | reverse complement strand
ACCCAAGACCGACGCACAATGGATTCGCAAATTAAACGTTAAAGACATCACAACAGGTCATGTTACGTCTTTACCGATGATGTGTCAGCACTGCGAGCATCCACCTTGTGTAGATGTATGTCCTACTGGCGCATCTTTTAAACGCGAAGATGGTATCGTACTGGTCAACGCACATACTTGCATTGGTTGCCGTTACTGTATGCTGGCTTGCCCTTATAAGGCACGCTCTTTTATTCATGAACCTCTTGAAGACCAATTGCCTCATGCACCACGTGGCAAAGGTTGTGTAGAAAGTTGCACACTATGCGTACACAAAGTAGATCGCGGCGATAACAACACTGCATGTGCAGAAGCCTGTGCCAAAGATGGACACCAAGCACTATTGTTTGGCAATTTGCATGATCCAAACAGTGAAATTTCAAAGCAATTAGAAAAACATGGCGGTGTGCAAATTCGTGCTGATTTAAACCTTAACACTGGTGTCCGTTACCAAGGCTTATAAAATTAATAAGTTTTTTAGTTAAAGAACAAGAAAAATGATTGAAACCACTCGATTCAGCTCACTAGAAGCAAAATCTGTACAGTATTGGATTTTATTAGCAGTATTAGGCTTAGCTGCCGTGGTGGGTTACCTATCTTCACATCATATGGATTCTCATGGTCATTACATATCAGGAATGACCAACCAAATTGTTTGGGGCTTTCCCCATGTAATTGCCATCTTTTTGATTGTAGCGGCCTCGGGTGCACTGAATGTCGCATCAATTTCTTCAGTATTTGGAAAATATGACTACAAACCGCTGGCAAGACTTTCAGCATTACTAGCGATCGCTCTATTAATAGGTGGATTAGCTATATTGGTTTTAGATTTAGGGAGACCGGATCGCTTAATCGTGGCGATGACCAAATATAATTTTAAATCAATTTTTGCCTGGAATATTTTCTTGTATACCGGTTTTATCATCATTACTGGCATCTACCTATGGATGATGATGGAACGCAAAATGAACAAATTCAGTAACTCCGCGGGGTTCTTTGCATTTATCTGGCGACTGATACTCACCACTGGTACCGGCTCAATCTTTGGCTTCTTAGTGGCTCGCCAAGCATATGATGCTGCCATCATGGCGCCTTTATTCATTATAATGTCATTTGCTTTTGGTATGGCTGTATTCATTCTAGTGCTGCAGGCTAGCTATAAATGGAGCCACCGCAATCTTGGCGATGCAATTTTGGATAAACTACGAAAGCTGTTAGGAATATTTGTAGCTACATTGCTTTACTTTGTAATCGCCTATCACCTCACCAACCTCTATGCGACAGAGCACCATGGAGTCGAAGCATTCATTTTAATGAAGGGTGGCATCTACACATTTTTATTTTGGATAGCGCAAATTATATTGGGATGCTTTATTCCATTAGCGCTTATTTTTATCAGGCCCATGAACCAAAGTCGCAATTGTTTAACCATCGCTTCTATTCTTGTCATTATCGGTGGCTTGGCGCAATTATATGTTCTTATCATCGGGGGCCAAGCTTATCCTTTAGTACTTTTCCCGGGCATGGAAGTCAGCAGTAGTTTCTATGATGGTGTCATTGCAGAATATACTCCAAGCATTTGGGAAATCTTACTGGGCATCGGCGGCACGTGTATTGCACTACTAATTGTTATAGTGGGTGTTGCCGTTTTAGATTTCTTACCAGAAAGCCTTTCTGACAAAGCCCTAGAACTTAGTACGGCAAAATCTTCTTAAGCCATATGGGGCACTATCGTGCTAACTTTAACTTGTGGCACATATACTAATATCAGCTGCTAATAAATCATCTGGCAAAACGGTACTCAGCCTGGGCATCAGCGCAGCATTACATAAACGTGGTTTAAAAGTACAAGCTTTTAAAAAGGGCCCTGATTACATAGACCCCATGTGGCTAGCAAAAGCTAGCAAGCGCAATTGTTATAACCTGGATTTTTGGACCCAGTCTGATGATGAAATTAAATCCACACTTAGCACACACAACCAGGATGCTGATATCAGTATTATTGAAGGCAATAAAGGCTTACATGACGGCCTCGCGGCTGATGGCAGTAACAGCAATGCTGCGTTAGCCAAACTAATTGATGCTCCAGTAATTCTTGTTTTAGATACCCGTGGCACGATTCGCGGTGTTGCGCCTTTATTGCTTGGCTATCAACAATTCGACCCAGCAGTAAATGTTGCAGGGGTGATTTTAAATTTCGTAGGTGGTGAACGGCATGCTGCTAAACTCAGGGCAGTGATCGAACGTTATACCGATATTCCAATTTTAGGAATGGTGCAACGTAGCGCAGAATTGGAATTAGTCGAACGTTATTTGGGGCTGATGCCAAGTAATGAAGATAATTATGCAAATACTAAAGTTTCGCGCATTGCAGAAATTATTGCCAAACAAGTAGATCTGGAAAAAATTATTGCTATTGCAAATATTACAAGCAACATTCAAGTTAGTAGAAGAGAGGAACGCAACAAGCAATATGATTTAAAAATTGCTTATGCAAAAGATGAGGCCTTCGGATTTTATTATGCAGATGATTTAGATACTTTTCGTCAATATGGCGTACAACTCATTCCTTTCGACACTTTACATGATGCAGCATTACCCGATGCGGATGCATTGTTTCTCGGCGGCGGCTTCCCTGAAAAGCGCATGCATGAGCTATCCGCTAACAAAAAAATGAAACAAGCCATTCAAAGCGCAATTGAAAATGGCATGCCGGCCTATGCAGAATGCGGTGGTTTGATGTATTTAAGCAAGTCTATTAAATATGAAACCAAACAATCTGAGATGATAGGTATTATTCATGCGGATTGTGAAATGCATAAAAAGCCCATTGGACGTGGCTACACATTATTGCAAAATAAATCCCATCACCCATGGAATCCTAATAGTAAAACTGAAATTCCTGGACACGAATTTCACTATTCAAAGCTGCTTAATCCCCCAACCGACACCCACTACGCCTATCAAGTGAATCGCGGCTTTGGCGTAAATGGCCAAAACGATGGCATTGTGTATAAAAACTTACTGGCTTGTTATACCCACCAGCGAAATACTCAGCAAAATCAATGGATTTTAAGCTTTCTAGACTTTATAAAATCCCACACTTAGATGTTCTAAATTAGTGGATGTACTACAATTACAAGCCCATACAAAATAACAACCTAATGCCTCTATGACAATTGAAGTAACTGAAACCGCAGCCAATCAAATAAAAAAAGCCGCAATCGAATCAAAACTAGAAAACACCCCATTACGCATTGCAGCAACGCGTAACAGTGATGACTCCATTCATTATGGCCTTGGATTTGATGACATTGGTTCTAATAGTGAAAAAGATCATACCTTTGAATCGAATGGGGTTGAAATTGTGGTGGCAGATTCAAGCTTTGGTTTATTAAATGGCACCACACTTGATTATATTGAACTAGAGCCTAAGCAATTTCATTTCGTATTTTTAAATCCTAACGATCCGAGCTATGTTCCACCCATAGAAACATAGCACTTAAAAAAGGTACTCATTATGAATGCTAAAAAATTTGCTATTGCTTCCATTGCCGCTTTTGTTTTATCTTCATTTTTGATTTTTTGTTTCACGGTTTTTATTTGAAAAATACTTATGAAGAAATCGCTAATTTGTGGCCACCTGAAGAAGCAATGAAGAGATATATGGTCTGGCTGACTTTAGGTCAAATTGTTATCTCAATAGGATTTGTCGCTTTATTCACGAAAGCATTTAAACGTGGCGGACTTGCGGAAGGGGCAATATTTGGATTCTTAGTAGCAATTATATTTATTGGTAATTTATTAATTTGGTATGCAGTATCACCTTACCCCACAAGTCTGTTAATTAATTTGATTGTTAGTACGTTAATTGAATTAGTTTTGGCTGGAATAATTGTTGCGTTTATATATAAGTCAAAAAGCAATTACGCATGAGCTAAACATGAGAAAATTTCTTTCATTTATCATTCTACTATTACTGATCTTGGGGATTGTTGGCTATTTCTTGCCTACCAATTTCACAGTGAGCAAAACAGTCACCATTTCATCTACGCCTGCCCACATACATGAATACGTTGGTGACCTCAATAAGTGGCAAACATGGACAGCCTGGAAAGGTGAAGAATCAGAAATAGAAATCACAATAGGTGAAAAAACTAAAGGTATAGGAGCCAGTCAGAGCTGGATGGATAAATACGGCGGCGGTTCGTTGACCTTTACTTCCTGGTCGCCAGAAAAAGGTATCGAGTATAATTTGTTTTTTCAAGGTGGTAAGTTCAAATGCAAAAGTGCTATTCAATATGATTCCACCTCACAGACACGTACGCGCGTGCATTGGGCTTTGCAAGGTAATATGAAAATGCCAATCATAGGCGGCTACTTTGCTCTATATATGAAATACTCTATTGGGAAAATGTTTAAAGACGGTTTAGATCAATTAGAGTCCATCGTCGAACAAGATACATAGGTATACTTAAAACCCCGCCTTCTCTAGTCTTTCTCCGAGCCAGATCCTGACAGTTAGTTATTTCTAGCTTACTAATGGTTAATTTACATATTCGAGTTGTTGCATGAACTCGCTACACTCTACATAAGAGTTATTTGCAGGCTGGACAACAATGCAATACAGCAATTTTAACAAGCTAATCAGACTATCTAATTCATTCTTAGGCCTAGCTATTGTGCTTACTTTTTCTGCTTGCGCAACACAATACGAAGCCGATGCCGATGCCGAGCAACTTGTAACCGCCATGCAAGATTTACCAGCGATTAAACCCTACCTTGCTAAGGTACATTTTTACCCCGAGGCACAAAGCCGTACTGGAAAAGTAGAAGCAGATAATGCAGATAATCGTAATTTAACTAAAATTGTAATCCTCGAAAACAAAATGTTAAATCTTGCTGGTCATGCAAGTATCTTTCGTTGGTTTCAGGATGATGGTGAACATACTGATCTGCCATTGCTCAATGTTCATGCGCGAATTTATAAATTAGATCATTCCATTCGCATTATAAAAGGACGCATGCAACCGCTCGCAAAAACTAAAATCGAAGTATTCTTAACCGATTCGGGTAAGAATCGAATATACGAAGGCGTATTTACTGCTGAAGGCGAGGGCCAAGAAAGTAAAATAGTTCGTAATAAACGTGAAACTCAAGATATTTATGGGCAAACAATCTATAAAGCTATGGTACTTGCATTTGAATCTGCTTTTGCAGATATCTCAAACAAATTAAACCTAAAACCGGTAGATTTTGATATCGATAAAATTGAAATAGAAAAAATCTCACCGAGGAGCAACAATCAGTTAACAATAAACAACAAAGCGCTGATCAAGATATAGAAAATCTACCTGATTTGATAGTTAAAGATACATAATGCAGCACTAGCTAGCGCACTACAACGTAGTCTCAGCGCAAGCTGATATGATTGTGAGCACTATGTCTTCTATCATCACCTAGACGACGGTTTCCCCCTCCACTGAAGTGGATTCCACTTGCGCTAAACACGTCGCGCCTCTCACCCTGACGTCTATCATTATGGTGTTTATATTTACATGTGCAGTGTTGATCACAACCAGATAAAGGCAATATGGGAGCTTCGGCTGGTAGAAAACGCACACTATGAAGCTTGAGAACTTCTTCGCAAGCATCATAAGGCATATCTACTTCTACACAGTGATAAGGACGAATGTTACCGACTTTCTTAGACTGTCCAATATGTTTATTTGAGCTACTTTTACTTGAACGCGATGGCCATATAGCCACAACCCAACTCCTAACAATAATGATTAATATCGAAACTCATCGATATACACTAAAGCGCATGCTTGCACTCAAGCAGTAAATTATTGTAACTAAATATAACTGATGTTTCGACTATATTTTATTTATGTCGAGAATCAATTTAAATAAGAATAGATAAAACGCTAAGGAATAGGTTCAATGAACACTCTTGATTTCTTGAATAAAAAATCAAAAATTATTCGCTCTTGTTACAAAATAATATCCCTTCAATATATGGGTATTTATTTTCGGAGAAGTCTTTGCCACGGAATTCCTCTTTATCAAATTCATATTCGAATACTCGTGACGTACATAATTTCTCTGCTTTGGCTAACCACTTTTCATTGGCAGTTTCTAAAGTCATCGCCAACATGCCGCTATATGCTAAATAATGTTTTCCTGCACTAAGTTCAGTGTGACTATATTTTGCTTGCACTTCTTCATTGGATTTTGGCAATGAGAGACAAGCTGCACAGAAACTCATACTTAACAAGCAGCCAGTAGCAATTCTGAATATTATTGAATTCAATATAATGCCAATTATATGGTTTAAAAAAAGACCAGTGAAGATAATTATCTGTGACTTAGGCGCGAAAGAATACCGCGCCTAATACAGAATCAGGTTAGCGGTTAAAATTTGCCGATAATAGCAACACCAATAATGATGCAAGGAATTACCATCGCAGCCACTACTAACATTGTCTTTACAAATTCGTCCATTAGCTTACTCCTATGAATTTTTTATGATTATAGAGGCTTTAAGCCCCTATGAGGCAGGTCTAGCCTCACTTGCCCTATTATCGCTAATGCTAGGCTGACCTACAAGAACACCAATAATCCATTGTTTTCGTATACTTAGCACAGCTGAAATTCACAAAAACCCCCTATCTATCCCCATTGGTAAGCTAAGCTTAGCAGAACCAATGAAGTGACTATAATCTACCTACCTAAGGTTTCAGCTTTCCAACCCATTCCGCCAAACACTATAAAGACCATGAACATACATATCTATACAGGGAACAGGAGAGCTAATAATAAATCCCACAAACGCAAAAATTCTTTCTCATCAATCATAATAAGTTCAGTTAAACGCACCATAAGGTGGGTGAGAAACCTCGTGTTGATACTTGTAGGCTTAAGTCTGCTAGCAACCCTCGCATTACGTTGGTTCAATCCTCCATATACAAGCTTCATGATTGCACAAAGAGTTTCAACTGATTTTGTTCCGTATAAAATTAATTGGGTGCCTCTTAAGGATATTTCCCCACACCTATTAATTGCAGCAGTCGCCGCTGAAGATCAAAAGTTTCCAAATCATTATGGTTTTGATCTAAAAGCGATCCAATCTGCAATCGAAGAAAACAAAAATCAAAAAAGATTGCGAGGTGCTAGCACTATTACGCAACAAGTTGCTAAAAATGTTTTTCTCTGGCCAAAGAAAAGCCTTTTTAGAAAAGGCCTTGAAGCCTGTTTTACGCTATTAATTGAAACACTCTGGCCAAAGTGGCGAATTCTTGAAGTCTATTTAAATGTTGCAGAGTTTGGGCCGAATATATTTGGCGCTAAAAATGCTGCCTATACACACTTTAAAAAATCAACTGCCCAGCTCACAGAACATGAAGCTTCAATACTCGCTGCGGTATTGCCCAGCCCTCATAAACTAAATGCATCTAAGCCTTCAAGTTATGTTCAACAACGTGCAGAGCATATCTTAAATCAAGCTGACTCTCTTGGAGGAGTGGGATATTTAAAAAGTATTTGGGAATAAAAGCGTATAATCCAAGCCTATCTCTACATGATGCAGTAATAATACAAATAGAATAATAAAGAACATGAGTAAAGCACAAAATAAAAATGCATCTATTACTGATAGCAATGGATTAAATATGCTATCTAAGCAAGATCTAAATGATTTCCTATCCTCACTAAGAACTTGGACGCAAAAAATTCGTGCTGGTGAGCTATCTGCACGCATACCTGTTTTCGACCACACTGAAATCGCTGAACTTAGTCAGGACATCAACTTTGTTGGTGAAATGTTGGTTTCATTATCACGTGATGCAGAACTGCAATTACAAAGTCACACCGAACATATTGCACAGAAGAATAAATCACTGGAAACGCTATACGATGTGGTAACCAGTATCAATATGACACGGGATGTGCAAACTTTGCTCACACATTTTTTACATACTATGACAGAGCTTGTAAGTGCACATGCAGCAACCGTGTACTTGGAAACAGAAAAAAACACTTGCTCATTAATGGCTGAAATAGGAATGGATGCAAGCTTCAATAGTCGTCATCCATATCTACCAGCACAATGCTCAGAATTATCGGAAAATGAAACAAGAAGCCAGCAAACCATTCCTGTAGGTATCATTCCCTGCCCTAGTGAAATTTCTTCTAGTTACTTTGATAACAAACAACTCTCGATATTGATTGTGCCATTACAATATCGCGGCAAACTATTAGGTGCTTATAATCTTTATATTGACGAGAATAGGTTTTCTAAAAAAAGTGAATATGAGGATTTATTTACAAGCATTGGACGGCACTTAGGTATCGCAGTTGAAAAAGCACGCCTAGATGAAGAAGCCAATGCATTGAACATAATTCGTGAACGCAGCAGTTTCGCTAATGAACTACATGATTCATTAGCGCAAACACTTGCCAGTATTAAATATCAAGTCCGTGCACTAGATGAAACCATTCACCAAGAAGACGAAGAAGCCACTTGGCAAGAATTAGAACGAATTGAGACTTCTATTGATGAAGCCCATTCAGAATTACGAGCATTAATCGCTCACTTTCGCTTACCCATTGGTGAACATAGTTTAGCGGTTTCAGTTGAACAAATTGTTGAGCGCTTTAAACAGGACTGCGATGATATGCAAGTGTACCTACAAAAGGAATGGCCTGATACCAAGTTACCAACTCAAATAGAATTGCAAGTAATCCGCATTATCCAAGAAGCCCTCACCAATGCGCGTAAACATAGTGAAGCTAAGGTGGTACGAGTATGGATGCATGGCGATGAAAATGGCCATTATTGCGTATTAATTGAAGATGACGGCATCGGGATATCTGAACGACAACAACAGAATACGGCGGGCGAGCATGTCGGGCTTAACGTAATGCAAGACCGCGCGAGTAGAATTGGTGGTACACTAAGCATAGAGGGAGAAGCTGGTGAAGGTGTGCAAATTCGCCTAGAATTTGATTATTTGCCGAATGCCCTGCAAGATGCACAAAATAATTAGAATATAAACCAAGAGTTATGACCCTCGAAACAGCACTCCGTATAGTCGTTATAGACGATCACACCCTATTCCGCGAAGGCTTACAAACCTTGTTAGTCCGCCACGGTATTGAGGTTGTCGCCTCAGTTGGGGATGGTAGCGAAGGCATTCGTTTAGCACAAGAACTACGCCCTGATATCGTATTATTGGATATGCGTATGCCGAATATGAGTGGTCTTGAAGTACTCAAACAGTTTCAGCAGGCTAACTTCAAAGCGCCTATCGCCATGCTCACCACCAGTGGGGATGAACGTGATCTAGTCGAAGCCTTACGTAATGGGGCTAAAGGTTACTTATTAAAAGACATGGAGCCGGATAACGTTGTGGCTGCACTACGTGAGATTATCAAAGGCGAGACCGTTGTTGCACCTAATCTGACGCAGATTTTAGCCAAAGTAGTCAAAGGAGAAGATCCATTAGAACCTGAGTCTAGTCCACTAGATAGTCTAACCCCTAGAGAACGTGAAATTTTAAGTCTGTTAGCAGAAGGCCAGAGCAATAAAGTAATCGCTAGAAATCTCGGTATTTCTGACGGCACAGTTAAATTGCATGTAAAAGCGATTTTAAGAAAATTAAATATTCACTCACGTGTTGAAGCAGCAGTCATTGCTGTTGAACAGGGGATACGAGCTAAGAAGACCTACCCTGATACTTAACCGCCGCACAGTTCGCAGCATGAATGCTGCGAACTATTTTTCTTACATTCATAGCAATATAAAACCTTACAAACAATTGGTCGCTGAACATAAGAAATATGTTTCTGAGCTCATGCCTTGAGTCCTTGAAGAAAAGTTAAATCAACAAGACAAACCACTATTGTTAGACATACGCGAAACTGATGAATTTTTAGCTATGCATACATGGTTCTATAAATTTGCCACGTGGTATTTTATAAAGCGCTTGTGATTACAGCTACTACGAAACGATGCCAGAATTAGTTACTGCACGTGATCAAGAAATCATTGTAATTTTCAGTTCCGGAAACCACAGCGTTATGGTAGCAAGTACCATGCAACAATTGGGCTACAGCAAGCCCACTTTCCTCAAAACCGGTTTAAAAGATTGGTATGATTACGATCAAGCAAG
>Ga0255057_10002384_pt1 | contig 10218 bp, 8 predicted proteins | sample Cases_109_6_MG_FD_189022 | JGI IMG/M metagenome (GOLD analysis project Ga0255057, IMG submission 189022) | Seawater microbial communities from Amundsen Gulf, Northwest Territories, Canada - Cases_109_6 | ecosystem: Environmental > Aquatic > Marine > Gulf | place: Canada: Northwest Territories... | reverse complement strand
GTCAGGTTCACAGGGCAATGAAAAGTCGGAGCGGAATCGGTGGCGATTCTCGGACACGGCAGCAGACTCGTCGCCGACATGGTCGGCAAGATTCAGTGAAGCGAATTCACCACAACTTACGCCGCCAGTCCGGAGCGTCGTGCCGCCGACAACATTGTCAGGCGCAGGCCAATCGGCCGGAATCCACGATCCGCTCACACCGGCTCCCGACGACCAGCGTGCCCACGCAGCGCTTCGAGCAGGTCTTGAAAATCGGCCGGTGGCGGCGCTTCTATTTCAACGCGCTCGCTGGTCACGGGATGCAGGAGTTCGAGCCGCGTGGCATGCAGCGCCTGCCGCCGGAATTTTCGAAAAATCTCGATGAGCGTGTCACTGGACGCCGGCGGCACCGCCATTCGGCCACCATAGACCGGGTCGCCGACGAGCGCGTGGCGCCGGTAGGCGAAGTGCACACGAATCTGGTGTGTTCGTCCGGACTCGAGTTCGACACTTATATATGTGTGCGCCTTGAAACGCTCGAGCACGCGATAACGTGTGACGGCCGGTTTGCCCTTTTCCTGGACGCTCATGCGCAAGCGATCGACCGGATGGCGAGCGATCGGCGCGTCAATGGTACCGCCGCCAGTCAGCACCCCGATACAAATGGCGAGGTACTGTCGGGAGATTTCCCGGGCCTCCAGCATGCGCACAAGGGATGTATGCGACTGCAATGTCTTGGCGACCAGCAGAAGGCCGCTGGTATCTTTGTCGAGTCGATGCACAATTCCGGCCCGTGGCAGCTCCGCCAGACCGGCTAGGCGGTGAAGCAGACCGTTCATCAGCGTGCCACGCAAGTTCCCGGCACCGGGGTGCACAACCAGGCCGGCGGGTTTGTTCACGACCAGCATATCGTCGTCTTCGAAGCGGACGTCGAGATCCATTGGCTCGGGAGCGCTGACGACCCCCAGTTCTTCCGCTGGCTGCAAGGCCACGGTCTCACCGCCCGCAACAGCGTCTTTTGGCCTCATTTCGCCGCCGTCTATGGTCACGAAACCCTGCAGAATCCAGCTTTTAAGCCGGCTGCGCGAATATTCCGGAAACATCGTGGCCAGGGCCTGGTCCAAGCGCTTACCGGCAAGCTCGTCAGGAACCGTTTTAGTCTGGGATTCTTCCGCCATGCAGTCGCTCAAGTTTGTTTTCAGGCAACGGCTAAGTTTACGGTATACTCGCCGGCTTGGCCGATTTCCCGTATGGCAAAACGGGCGGCCACCCATTACGTCTCAAGAAGAATTTAGATCGCCAATGAATAAAGCTTCGAAAATAATCGGGATCCTCGCATCCATTTTCGCCCTCGGCCTGTTCTCGGGTTGTGCCGGTGACGCTGAAGAATACGATGCGATACGAGACATCACCGAGGCCTATGAGCTCGCTGAGAAAGCGAGGAATGGTCAGAACTATCGCAAAGCGATCTCTATCTACGAGGCGTTGCAGGCTCGATTTCCGTTCAGCGATTTTGCCAAGCAGATTCAACTCGAGCTGATGTATTGCTATTACAAGGTCGACCGGCCGGATGAGGCGGTCAGCGCCGCTGATCAGTTCATGCGCGAAAATCCGACGCATGCCAGAGTCGATTACGCGCTCTACATAAAAGCGCTGACCTATTTCGAAAGAGATCCCAGTTTTCTCGAGCGATGGTTCAGGCGAGATCTGGAAGGCCGGCCGCCACGTGATGGCGAGTTGGCATTTTCCTTGTTGCGGCGGCTCGTCGAAAGATATCCCGCAAGCCCTTATGCCGAGGACGCGCAACAACGCCTTGTCTATCTGAAGAACCGCCTTGCCGCATACGAAAACAGCGTTGCGCGTTTCTATCTCGAGCGCGGCGTTTATGTAGCTGCGCTTAATCGCGCCAAGGGAGCGATCGAACAATACAACGGTGCGTCCAGCGGCCGGGATTCGCTCGATATCATGGCAGAGGCATATGAAGGCCTCGGCATGACAGATCTCGCCGCGGACACGCGACGTGTAATGCAGGCAAACTTTCCTAACGACAGTTAGCGGGGAAACTGATATCCGGAAGTAATCGGATAGCGCCAGTCCCGACCGAAAGCGCGGCCACTGATTCGAATTCCAGGCGGCGCCTGTCTGCGTTTGTATTCGTTGCGTTTGACGAGTTCCAGTACACGAATGACAACATCCTTTTCAAAGCCCCGGCCGGCAATTTCGTCGACGGACAAATCCTCTTCTATGAATGCCTCCAGAATCGGATCGAGAACATCGTATTCGGGCAAGGAATCGCTGTCCTTCTGATTGGCTCGCAGTTCTGCCGAGGGTGGCCTTGTCAACACCCGTTCGGGAATCACGTTGCTGATTGAATTGCGATACCGGGCCAGGCGATATACAAGCGATTTGCTGCAATCCTTGATCGGCGCAAACCCACCGGCCATGTCCCCATACAGGGTCGCATAACCCACCGCCATCTCGCTCTTGTTTCCTGTCGTCAATAACATGCGGCCTGTCTTGTTCGAAATCGCCATGAGCAACATGCCCCGGCATCTCGCCTGAATGTTTTCTTCGGTCGCGTCTTCGGCCAGCCCCTCGAAAACGCCGGCTAGCTGTTTTGTCGTGGCCTCTACCATTGGTTCGATTGGTATAACGTCATATCGAACACCGAGTCCTCTGGCCTCCGCGGCCGCATCCTTCTGGCTCATTGTGGATGTAAACCGATACGGCATCATGACCGACGAAACTCGATCCGAGCCGATTGCGTCGCAGGCTATCGCGAGAATCAGCGCAGAATCGACGCCTCCGGACAAGCCGAGAACGACGCCTGGAAAGCCATTTTTTTCGATGTAGTCCCGCGTACCGGTTACCAGCGCCTCGTACACGCTTTGATCCGTCGGCAGGATAGTTGCCACTACGCCTGGCTCCGGAACCAAACCCGATGACGTCGCATTCATAACGACGCTGTGCAAGCCTTCACTAAATGGTTCCGCACGAAATGAAATGCCACCGTCCGCGTCCATTGCAAAAGACCCACCATCGAATACGAGTTCGTCCTGACCACCGACCATGTTCAGATAGACGATCGGAATCCTGATCTCCTGCACCCGGTCGCGCACCACGGCCTCGCGTTTCGATTGGCTGTCATGTTCATAGGGCGATCCATTGATCGCGACGACAAACTCCGCCCCTGCCGCCTTGGCGGCGGCCACTGGTTCCGGCCGCCAGACGTCTTCACAAATATTGAGACCAATTCGAACACCATTCAGAGAAAAGACGGCAGCTTCCTTGCCCGCGGTGAAATATCGCTCTTCGTCAAAAACACGGTAGTTCGGCAGCAGACTTTTTCTGTAATGCGCGAGAATCTCGCCGTCGCGAAACACTGCGCAGCTGTTGTAAATATGGCCGTCTGAGTACTCGGGAAAGCCGACGAGCATCGCAATTCCCCTGACCGAACCGCATATCTCATCCAGGGCTTCATCGACGCGGTGTTGCAAACCCGAATGAAACAGCAAGTCCTCTGGCGGATAGCCGCTAACGGCGAGTTCGGGAAACACGATGAGGTCTGCCTGCAGGTCGTCACGGGCGCGCGTGGCGTAGTCCAGAATCTTGTGTGAATTTCCAGCGACGTCGCCAACGAAAAGGTCGATCTGGGCCAGTGCGATGTTGACGGAGTTTTTCATTGCATTGTCAGGCAACGTATCGGCAATCAGCCGTGCCTCATGTATCCGTCAGTTGCCGAGTAATTCCATCATTGTACTGCCAAGCTCGGCCGGCGAGCGGACGGTCGTCGCACCAGCTGCGTCGAGCGCCCTGAACTTGTCATCGGCCGTTCCCTTGCCGCCAGCGATAATTGCACCCGCATGTCCCATGCGCTTGCCAGGTGGCGCGGTCACGCCGGCGATATACGCGACGACCGGCTTCGAAAATTCCGATTCCATGTACTCTGCCGCCGCTTCCTCGTCGGTACCGCCGATCTCGCCCACCATGATCAAACCCTTGGTCTCGGGATCCGCTTCAAACAGCGCGAGGCAGTCGATGAAATCCATGCCGCGGACCGGATCACCGCCAATCCCTATGCAGGTACTCTGGCCCAAGCCATTTTGCGTCGTCTGATAGACCGCCTCATACGTCAGCGTGCCGGATCGGGAAACGACGCCGACTTTGCCCTTTTTATGAATAAACCCGGGCATGATGCCGATCTTGCATTCGTCCGACGTGATGATGCCCGGACAGTTCGGGCCAATCAGTCGACTGTCGGTACCCTTGAGCGCGGATTTTACCTTGACCATGTCGAGTACGGGAATGCCTTCAGTAATGCAGACGATCAATCCGACCTGGGCTTCGGCTGCTTCAATAATCGCGTTCGCCGCAAACGCGGCAGGCACGTAAATCATGCTGACGTCGGCGCCACTCTCAGCCACCGCTTCCTTCATCGTATCGAACACAGGCACGCCGAGAACCTCCTGCCCGCCGCGACCCGGCGTAACACCGGCAACCACCCTGGTGCCATATTCCAGGCACTGCTCCGTATGAAATGAGCCCTGATTGCCTGTTATGCCCTGACAGATGACCTTGCTATCTTTGTTGACGAGTACGCTCATCGCTCTTGATTCTTCACGCTGCCGCCGAGACGGCCTTTCGTGCCGCGTCCGTCAGGTCCTCGGCAGCAATGATGTCCAGGCCGCTGGCCGCCAGTAACTGGCGCCCTCTCATCACGTTTGTTCCCTCGAGCCGGACAATGACAGGAATACTAACGCCGACTTCCTTGACAGCGGTGATGATGCCCTCTGCTATCAGGTCGCAGCGTACGATGCCGCCGAATATGTTGACGAGTATCGCCGCCACATTTTCATTGGAGAGTATGAGCTTGAACGCCTCGGATACGCGCTCACTCGTGGCACCACCGCCAACATCGAGAAAATTAGCGGGCTCGCCGCCGTGAAGCTTAATCAGGTCCATCGTGGCCATAGCGAGGCCCGCACCGTTCACCATGCAGGCGATGTCGCCGTCGAGGGACACATAATTCAAATCGTGCGCCGCTGCATCTCGCTCGTGTTCATCTTCCTGCGTCGGATCACGAAGCTCGAGGAGGCGTTTCTGCCGGAACAGGGCGTTATCTTCGACATTGATCTTGGCATCCAGCGAAAGTACATCACCGGCTTCGGTAATGATTAGCGGATTAACTTCAACAAGGCTCGCATCACATTCGATAAAGAGCTTGTACAGGCGAGTTACGAGGTCGGCGAATTGCTCGTTTTGGTGTTCGTTTAGCTCCAGGACCGCGGATAGTTCCGCTATCTGTGCGTCCCGAACGCCAGCAAGCGGCTCGATAGCGACCGTGATGATTTGCTCGGGCGTGTCGGCCGCAACCTGCTCGATGTCCATGCCACCTGCCGCAGAGGCAATGAATGTCACCAGGCCTAATTCGCGATCCACGAGGACACTCAAATAGAGCTCCCGGGCAATTTTCGACCCCTCCTCGACGTAAACCACGTTTACCGGTAGTCCGTCAGGCCCCGACTGGTTGGTCACAAGTTGCCGCCCAAGCATTTCTGCCGCGTACTGCCCGGCCTCTTCGGCCGATCGGGTCAGCTTCACGCCGCCAGCCTTGCCCCGCCCACCGGCATGGACCTGGGCTTTGACGACCCAGAGTTCACCGCCGAGCTCGCGGGTGGCGTTTTCCGCCTCTTCGGCCGTTGTCGCGGGAATGCCCCTTGGCACCGGGATACCGAATTCCGCAAACAGCTCCTTCGATTGGTATTCGTGGAGGTTCATTATTCTGGTTTTACTTCCTTCCAGACGAGCGGCGAGATTCCCGCCGGATGGCGCAAAATCCGCCGTATTCTGTAGCAAAGCTAGCACAGACGCAAAAGACATTGATTAATCCCCAATCATTGCCGATTCCACTACAATCGGCACGTTCACCGAGACGAGTGCTCAGCATTTTTGATGGAACAGGAAGTTACGGCAATTGAGGGAACACCACCGGGCGTAGTCCGTGAGCAACGCCCCGCCGAAGAACCGGACCTGACCTGGCGGGTGCTCGGCACACTGAACGTCTTTCGCCTGCTGGTCGCCGTCATGCTGCTCGGGCTTTTCTTTGCCAGCGGCGACCCGCGATTCTTCGGTGACCGTTACCCGGCGCTATTTTCGGCGACAGCTGCCGGCTATTTCGTTTTTTCAGTGGTATCTGGCCTGGCGATACGGCAGCGCTGGGTCTCAGCGGGTCTGCAGGCGCTCGCCCAGCTCACGGCCGATATTGCGGCAATCGTGATACTGATGCATGCAAGCGGCGGCATCACCAGCGGCCTTGGCGGCTTGCTGGTGGTCTTTCTAGGTGCCGGCAGCCTCGTTTTACCATTGCAGGCACCGGTGATCTTCGCCGCTCTGGCGGCATTAGCGGTGCTTGGCGAGCAGTTTTTTTCGCAACTGGGTGGCGTCAGCGACGCTGGAAACTATCCTGCCGCCGGTATTCTGGGGGCGATCATATTCGCGATTTCGATGGCCGTGCGTCCTCTGGCGAAGCGCATTCAGATCAGCGAGGCACTGGCCCGGCAGCGCGGCGTCGATCTGGCCAATCTCTCGGAATTGAACGAATACATCGTGCAACATCTGCGTGAAAGCATCGTGGTGGTGGATGCCAACAACAACATTCGGTTGATCAACGGGTCGGCGGCGCAACTCCTGGGCGCGCCGGACCCCTGTCATGGCCTGCCATTGTCCAGGACGTCCGAGGACCTGAATGACTACCTGAACAAATGGCGTGTCGATCTCTCGCTGAAGTCACACACCGAGTTCACGATGATCGCTGCCGACAACAGCGCGAGGCTTGCGGCGCATATCGCGCTGCTGGGCAAAGGCGATGGCCGCCTGGGACCGGTCCTCATATTCGTGGAGGATTCCAGCATCATGAATGCGCGTGTCCAGCAGTCGAAGCTCGCCTCTCTCGGTCGCCTGAGCGCCAGTATTGCGCACGAGATTCGAAATCCGGTGGGCGCGATGAGCCATGCGGGGCAATTGTTGGCGGAATCCGTGCAGCTATCCGATGACGAGAAGCGCCTGACCGAGATTATCCAGACGCACTCCGAGCGAGTCAGCCACATCATCGATAACGTGCTGCAGCTTTCACGCCGCGAGTCGAGCCGCCCCGAGCGCTTCGAGGTCGAGCCCTGGCTCGAAGACTTTGCGCAGGAATTCAGCAGAACGCTGGAGCTTCAGGAAGGCGAAATGGCTGTCGCCGGCGTCGACGACGGCCTCGAGGTAAGAATGGACCCGAGCCACCTGCGCCAGGTCCTCTGGAATCTCTGCGACAATGCGGTCAAGTACGCCAGTGAGACCGGCGGCATCCTCGTCGAATTACAAGCCGGTCGCATGCAGCGTACCGGGCAGCCCTATCTCGAAGTCCTTGACCAGGGTCACGGCGTCGACCCCACCACTGTCGATAAGATCTTCGAGCCGTTTTACACCGACCGAAGCGGCGGTACCGGGCTTGGGCTCTATATTTCGCGCGAATTGTGCGAACTGAACCGGGCAACCCTTGTATATCAGGGTCGCGACCAGGGCGGCAGTATATTCAGGATCGTGTTCGCGGATCCAAATCGCTGGGAATCGCTGGATAGTTAATGAACAAACCCTTGGCACTCGTAATCGATGATGAGCCGGACATCTGTGAGCTCCTGAATCTCACGCTCGGCCGCATGGACATCAACACCGAGACGGCCAGCGACGTGAAATCGGCCAAGGAAAAGTTCGCGAACCACAAGTTTGACCTCTGTTTGACGGATATGCGCCTCCCCGACGGCGACGGGCTCGAGCTCGTCGAATGGATGCAAATCAACGCAAGCGGGGTACCCGTGGCCGTTATCACGGCTCACGGCAATGTCGAGACGGCCGTTCAGGCTCTCAAGCTCGGCGCCTTCGATTTTATTTCGAAGCCACTTGATCTGCAGAATCTCAGGAGCATCGTGCAGAGCGCATTGAAGCTGAAGGATTCGGGACCGGACGCGGAGTCTCGCCTGCAAGGCGATTCCTCGGCCATGCATCAGCTGCGCGAAATGGTGGATAAGGTCGCGCGCAGCCAGGCGCCGGTACACATCTCGGGAGAATCCGGCACGGGCAAGGAATTGGTTGCGCGGCTGATTCACGATAGCGGACCTCGAAAAGGCGGCCCGTTCGTTCCCGTGAATTGCGGTGCAATACCGACCGAGCTAATGGAAAGTGAGTTTTTCGGCCATCGCAAGGGTTCCTTCACGGGTGCGGTTGGCGACAAAATCGGCCTGCTTCAGAGCGCCGGCGGCGGCACCCTGTTCCTCGATGAAATCGCTGACCTGCCACTGGCGATGCAGGTCAAGCTGCTTCGCGTCATTCAGGAAAAAACCGTTCGGCCGGTCGGCTCGTCGGAAGAGGAGACTATCGATGCCCGATTTCTCTCAGCAACGCACAAAAACCTTGGCGATATGGTGGCTGATGGAGAGTTTCGTGAGGATCTCTATTACCGAATTAATGTCATCGAACTTCACGTGCCAGCCCTTCGGGAGCGCGATGCCGATATTCTGCAGCTGGCTTCGCACATACTTTCCAGATTGTCATCAGCAGATCTGCAACTGGACGACGCGGCAAAGGCAGCGCTCATGCAGTACCCATTCCCGGGAAACGTTCGCGAACTCGAGAATATGCTTGAGCGGGCCGTCACGCTCTGCTCGACGGGAACCATAAAGGAATCCGATTTACACCTGAGGCCCGTGAAATCGGAGGAATCGGAAGAGACGCAGATGGCGACCGGCACCGATCTGGGCGACCACATCGATGATGTGCAGCGCCAGGCGATCGTCGATGCCCTGGAGAAAACCCGCTACAACAAGACCGCAGCAGCGAAACTGCTCGGCCTTTCGTTCAGGCAGCTTCGCTATCGAATCAAGAAACTCGGCATCGAGTAATCAGGCCTGCGATTCCCCATAATCACAGTCTTGAATCGGCGACTTCTGTGACAATTTTTGTCAGCTTGCGACAAAGTTTGCCCGGAATTGCCCATAATCATTGGCGACCTCGCCAAGTCTATTGGCAGGTTAAACAAAAATATTCTTTATTTAATAACGACTTATGATCTGACCTGCGTTTCTGGCACGGGGCTTGCTTTATACACTGTACAGGCGGAGACGCCGTCTACTTATTGAAAGCACTCTCGTACTTCCAGGAGATACACAAATGAAGAAGGTTCAACAAGGTTTTACGCTTATCGAACTGATGATCGTTGTTGCGATTATTGGTATTTTGGCTGCGATCGCCATCCCTGCGTACCAGGACTATACGATCCGCGCTCAGGTTTCTGAGGGCTTGAATCTGTCCGGTGGCGCCAAAGCTGCTGTGACCGAGTACTATCAGGACCGTGGCGTTTTCGGTCCCGACAACGCTACAGTCGGTCTGGAAGCCCCCGGTGCCATCATGGGTAAGTACGTTTTGTCGGTCACCGCGGCTGGACCAGCAATTACCGTACTGTATGGCCTCCAGGCCCATGCCATAATCAGTGGCAACAGCGTGACAATGACGGCAAACGACAACCTCGGCAGCATAAGCTGGATTTGCGCCGGCGTCGGTATTGCTGACAAGCATCTGCCGGCAGCATGTCGATAAGACTTATGCCTAGGCTCATCGCTGCCTAGACTAAGGTACGAAAGAGAGCCCCGGTTTATCCGGGGCTTTTTTTTAGGCAGAATCCGGGTACCCGGGAACAGGTCGGACCGATGCATCTACATAGCAGAGGATTTACGCTGATCGAACTGATGATCGTAGTGGCGATCATCGGCATCCTTGCCTCGCTGGCGGTGGCGGCATACCAGACTTATACGGTACGGGCCCAGGTCGCCGAGGCGCTCAATTTCTCGGCCGGCGCCAAGGTGCCGATCATCGATGCTTTCAACATGAGCGGCATGCCGCCAGCAGACCGCGCTGCAGCCGGCATGACCCCGCTGCCCACCGACACCCAGGGCAACTATGTCAGCCAGGTTGCGGTCGTCAACGGCCGCCTCGACATGACCTTCGGCAACAACGTCCACCAGGACATCTTCGGCGACACATTATCGGTGACGCCCTACCAGACCGCCGGCGGAAACTTCATCTGGCGCTGCGGCGCCGCACCAATTCCGAGCAATACCACCGAAATGACCGGGGGCGGCGTCACAGCGGCTCATCTAGCGCCGACTGTCGAGCTTCGCTATCTGCCCGGTTCCTGTCGCCCCT
>Ga0255057_10002383_pt1 | contig 10219 bp, 10 predicted proteins | sample Cases_109_6_MG_FD_189022 | JGI IMG/M metagenome (GOLD analysis project Ga0255057, IMG submission 189022) | Seawater microbial communities from Amundsen Gulf, Northwest Territories, Canada - Cases_109_6 | ecosystem: Environmental > Aquatic > Marine > Gulf | place: Canada: Northwest Territories... | reverse complement strand
CCGCAATAATCGACCTGCAAGGGATTTGTGTCAGAGTCAGTGGCCTCGGCCATCGTCGAAGGTTATCCGGACATGCATGCGATGCGGCATTCTACAGGCTCAAACCTGGCACCACATCCTGTCGGGTTCCGCGTGGTCGGCGTCAGGCGCTCAGGGGCTACTGGTAGCCCTTGGCCTGCAGCTTGAACAGGTGAGCGTACTGTCCGTCGAGCTCGAGCAAGCTGGCGTGGTCGCCATGTTCCACGATCTCGCCATCCTGAATGACGACGATCTGGTCGGCAGCGCGCACTGTCGAAAATCGATGGGAGATGAGTATGATCATCTTCGATCCACTCGCACGGCGAAAATGATCGAACATGGCCGCCTCCGAAGCCGCATCCATTGTCGCGGTCGGCTCGTCGAGAACCAGTATGTCGGCATCGCTACGCATGAAGGCTCTCGACAAGGCAATTTTTTGCCACTGCCCGCCGGACAGTTCGCGTCCGCCTTTGAACCAGCGTCCCAATTGCGTCTCGTAGCCTTCGGACATTTCCTCGATAAAAGGCGCCGCCATTCCGGTTTCGGCAGCCGCAGCCCAGCGCTCGGCATTGTCGATATGCCGGACATCACCAGCACCGATGTTCTCTCCGACGGTAAACTGATAGCGGCCAAAGTCCTGAAAAATAACGCCGATACGCTGGCGCAGCGCGTCGATATCCCAGTCATTCAGGTCGAGGCCATCCAGCAGTATGCTGCCGCTGGTCGGCTCATAGAGCCGCGTGATCAGTTTGATCAGAGTCGTCTTGCCTGATCCGTTTTCACCGACCAGGGCCAGGCTTTGGCCCGGCCGGATATTGAGGTTGATGTTGTTGATTGCCGGGCGCGCCGCGCCCGGGTAGGTGAACGAAACGTTGCGGAGTTCGAGGCCGGTTTGCGGCGCTGGTCCGTGGACAAGCTGTCCGCTGCGTTGCTGCACCGGCTGACCAAGGTACTCGTACAGGTTCGACAGGTACAGATTGTCTTCATACATGCCGCTGATCGCGGACAATATGGCGGCAACCGCCGACTGGCCCTGCCTGAACAGCAACAAGTACATGGTCATCGCACCAAGCGTAATTTCGCGGTTGATGGTGGTGATTACGATCCAGGCGTAGGCGCCGTAGAAAGCGGCCGTCGAAACCAATCCGAGCGCGAAGCCCCAGCCATCTCGACGCAGGGTGAGACGACGATCCTCGGTAAACAACCTGCGGAAGATGTCCTGATATCGTTGTAGTAGCCGCGGCCCAAGCTGAAATAATTTGACTTCCTTGACCCCGTCCTCTCTGGCGATCACGGTCTCAAGGTACATCTGCATGCGGGTGTCCGGGGAGCGCCATCGAAACAGCTTGAAGGCGTCGCCGGAAAACTTTGCCTCTGCAAAAAACGCCGGCAACCCGGCGCCGATCAGGATAAGGACCGCCCACGGAGAAAACGCGTACAACAACACGGCGTAGCTCGTCAGTGAAATGCTGTTTTGAACCAGGCCAAAGGTACGATTAACCAGGCTGAGCGGCCGGCTTGATGCCTCACGCCGGGCCTGTGTCAGTTTGTCGTAGAACTCCGAGTCCTCAAAATGCGCGAGCTGCAAGGTCAGCGCCTTTTCAAGAATCATGACGTTGACGCGTTGTCCGAGGAGTGCGCGCAGCAAGGACTGGCTTGCGGAAAGGCCGCGCTGACTGGCGGCGACCGCCGTCACGACGAGGGCTTCGAGCGCAACCAGCCACAAGACCCGGCGGGTGTCCGGCGAGTCGGATGTCATTGCGGCCACGACCCCGTCGACGATGAGTTGCCCGATATAGGCGATTGCGGCAGGTAATACGCCAGCAAGCACGGTCAGGATAGCCAGGGTGAAGGTCAGGATTCGGCTCGTCGTCCAGACGAGACTCATGGCGCGCCGGCTATAAGCAAACACGCCCAGCGCGCGCGCCAGGAAGCCGACCGGGGCGTCGCCCGCCTCAGGCATGTAGTGCAAAGCGAGCCGGAGCAAACCGGCCCACGACCATTGGCACGGTGACAGTCATCAGGACATCGGTGGCAGATCAGCGATCGTCATGTGCTCGTTTCTACTTGCTACCGGGCAAAGGTGCAACTTGAAGCGCAATCGGCAGATCGGGTATAGGCGCCAGTCATTGCAGGCCCGCAGGGCGCAGCAATCTCCCGATTCTGGTTTATACAACCCTCGAATCGACCCCGCGGCTGCCCGGGCGTGGTGGACGACGGCTGCTTCGATATAAACTATCCACTCTGCGTGGGGCCGTAGCTCAGCTGGGAGAGCGTCGCGTTCGCAATGCGAAGGTCGGGAGTTCGATCCTCCTCGGCTCCACCAATCAATTGACAAGAGCAATATGTCTGCTTTGCACCTGCGATTTCAACCGGTCGATGCAACACCTAATCTCTAACTATAGAGAGGAGGACGTTGAAAATGAAGCAGCCGCGGAATTGGCCCACCGGGATCGACCGCGCTTGAGGGAAACTTTGAACAGGCTCTGGAGAGTTATTGAGGACGTCGCCTAACTAATGTGCTCCCATTGGTTGCCGGACTGTGCCGGCCCAAATGTCTGTCTCTGATCGTTAGCTGCCCGTCACGGCATCGTTTTTCCGGTCACTGAGTGACCGTTCCCGGTGAAAGCCGCCTGTCGGATTTCGGTGACGGAAAACTCTCGCCAAGCGTCTGCCTGGTATCCGATAGCTGCCGTTGAGGTGGTAGAGTTGCGACCGGCTGGAGACGACCTAAAGAGGGCATTTTGCGATCGCACGAATCATTCTCAGAAACCAAGTCCAGTCGAAAACGCAGGGGAGACCGTGTTGTGCTAACCGCCATTACACGTGAGGTCAATGCTGCCTTGGGCGATTCCGAACGGACTTTCTTGCCCAGAGTCAGAATCGATATTGACCTTGCGTTGCGACAACATCAGCAGTATCAGTCGGTGCTGTCTTCCCTCGGGTGCGAGATCGTCACCCTGCCGACGGAACCAGGCCTGGCGGATTCCGTGTTTATCGAAGACACCGCGATGGTTTTGGATGAGATCGCAGTGTTGTGCCGACCGGGAGCGGCATCAAGACAGCCGGAAGTCGCGGGTGTAGAAAGCGTGCTACAACAATATCGGACGCTTGCGTCAATTCAGCCACCCGGAACGCTGGACGGCGGTGATCTGCTGCGCGTCGGCAAAGTCATCTATGCCGGACTCTCCACACGATCGAATCAAAGCGGCATCGATCAGCTGCGCAGCATCGTTGCGGACTACGGATTTTCAGTGCAGACAGCAGAGACAACGAAGTGCCTGCATTTGAAGTCCGCCGTTTCGGAAGTTGCGGCCGGCTCGCTTCTGATCAATCCGGACTGGATCAGCAGGTCTGTTTTCAGGGATTGCGACCTGATTGATGTCGACAAGAAAGAAGCACATGCCGCTAACGCACTTCGCGTGGGTCGAAGCGTAATTTATCCCTCCTCGTTTCCACGCACCATGGAAAAACTGGTGGCCCGGGACATCGCTGTGACACCGGTCAACGTGTCCGAACTGCAAAAGGCCGAAGGTGCGGTTACCTGCTGTAGTCTGATCTTCACGAAGCCATAACGAAGCTGGCATTTCGAATGCTCAGCCTGATTCTTTACGAACCCGAGATCCCGCCCAACACGGGCAATATCATTCGCCTGTGCGCAAACACGGGTGTCCGACTGCATCTCGTTGAGCCGCTGGGATTCGAACTCGACGAACCGCGCCTTAAACGGGCCGGTCTCGACTACCGCGAGTTTGCACAAGTGACGACGCACCCATCACTGGCACGATGTCTGGAGACACTGGAAAAACCGAGGGTGTTCGCGCTGAGTACTCGTGGCCAAACACGCCACGACAAACCGGTCTATGCAGCGCACGACGCATTCCTGCTGGGCCCGGAAACGCGCGGCCTGCCAGTCGAGGTTCTCGAGTCGCTACCGCGCGAACAACGGCTCAGGCTGCCGATGCGCGATGGCAGCCGCAGCCTGAATTTGTCGAACGCTGCCGCCGTCGTTATCTACGAAGCGTGGCGGCAGCTCGACTTTGAGGGCGCGGTCTGATCAGGTGCAATGCCGCGAACGAGATCAACGAACCAGAATGGTTTCGGGATGAAATGTATACCAGGCGAACCAGAATAAACGAATTGGCGCGTAGTGCTCGCCGGACTCATCGTCCTTTAGGCGCACCGAGCCGTCGTCGTTCAAGGTAACCGTCAGCGCGCGACCGCTTAGCTCATGGGCGTAGCTGCCGTGTTTTTGCAGCAGCGTGTCAGTGAATGCAATCGGCTGCTCTTCCAGCTGAAACCCGTATACGACACTCTTGGGCGGTATGCGATCGTCTTCACGCATGACCGGAAACATCAAACCAGTGGCCTGGCGATAATTGGCGTACGGATCGCTGGCGTAGTCCTTGTAATAGCCGGTGTCCGTGGACAACACCAGGGTGTCGGCATGTGCTGCGCGCCAGCGCGACCAGCGCGTTATCGTAACCGGGATGAGTTCGAGTTTTTCGCCCGTCAGCGGACCGACGATGGCCGTTGCTTCGACCTGATCCCAAAGCGTTTCTGTCGCACGGTCATAAAACACCAAATCACTGTTGTAGAGCACGCCGGAGACGCCAAATTCAGTAACTTTGCCGCCGACGTCACGACGAATACCGACACCGGAGCCACACAATGGACACCATGTAATCGCTATTGGCGTTCCCGCGATCGTATCGTTAACAATCTCGTGACGATCAAGGATGCGCGACGGATAAGCACGATGCTCGCCCTTCCAGGAGATGGCGATAACGATGTCGTCGTCATTGATGTGGCCCGCATTGTCCGCGGCAACAAACTTTGGTTTGTCGATCGACGGTATGCAATCGCGAGCCGGGCAGCCCTGATGCAGGTCGGCAAGAGATACGGTCTTCGTCGTTGTTTCATCGAAGCCGAATGTCTCGCCAAGGATGTCGGTTTCAAAGGAGCGTTGCGCGACAGCCGTGTTGGCCATGATGAAAGCGGCAGTGCCGACAACTACATCAGCGAATATACGGTGGTTCATTGAATACTCTCCGTTGCGAAGCGAGCGAATCCGCAACAAGCGTGGTTTTCAGTCCTGCGATTTTGACCCGACAAAAGTAGTTTCGTTCTGATGCGGCTTGGATATTTCGGCGCGGTCAGATTTTTCAATCGTGTTCCGACCTGAGCTCGCGGCGCATCAGCGCACCGACCGCCTCCCGCGGAGATGCGCCTTCATAGAGTATGCGATAGACCTGGTGACATATCGGCATATCGATCTGCAGCTCCTCGGCAACCTCTTTGACCGCCTCGGCCGCCATGACGCCCTCAACAACCTGCTGGATTTCCTGCTGAGCTTCTTCCACGGTCTTGCCGCTTGCGAGCGCGAGCCCCATGCGGCGATTGCGGGACAGGTTGTCGGTACAGGTCAGTATGAGGTCGCCCATGCCCGCAAGACCCATGAACGTTTCCTTCCTGGCGCCGACTGCCACCCCGAGGCGCGTCATTTCCACGAGGCCACGGGTGATGAGCGCGATTCGTGTATTGGCGCCGAAGCCGAGACCGTCCGACATGCCGGCGCCGATCGCGAGCACGTTCTTCACGGCGCCACCGACCTCGACGCCGATCATGTCGTCCGATGTATAGGCGCGGAAGTTGTCGCCCGATAAAGCGACCGCGAGGTCTTGTGCCAATTCGGGGTCATTTGCAGCGATTGTTAAAGCGGTTGGCAGGCCTTCACCGACCTCCTTGGCGAATGTTGGGCCCGACATTACGGCCATTAGCCGATCTGCGCCGAGCACTTCGGCTGCGACCTGATGTGGCAGCTTTCCCGTGTGCAGCTCGAAGCCCTTGGTTGCCCAACAGACACGCGAAGCAGTGGAAAGCCATGGGCTGACAGCCGTTAGCGTCTCGCGCAAGGCGTGGCTGGGCACAGCGATCAACACGTCGCGCACATCCTTGAGGCATTGTTCGAGATCGGCGGCGACAACGAGGTTGGACGGAAAGTCCGCGCCGGGCAGGTATCGGGCATTGACGCCATCGCGTTTCATGGCCTCGAGTTGCGCCCGATTTCGCCCCCAAATTCTCACTTCGCGGCCGCTGCGCGCGAATTGCAGCGCCAGCGCAGTTCCCCAGGAACCCGCACCGACGACAGCGATGGCTGGTGAAGAAGCGGTCTTTATCAGTGCGTCTCCGCCTTGGCGCCATCGCCTTTTTGCTGCTGCTGTTGTTGCTGCTGCAGCGATTGCATGTACAAGGCGTCAAAGTTAATCGGTTGCAGCACAAACTCCGGAAAACCGCCTTTCTGGATAATGCCGGCGATCGATTCGCGCGCATACGGGAACAAAATGTTGGGGCAATAACTGCCAATCAAAGCGCCGAATTCTTCCTTGCTAAAGCCGCCGATCTCAAACAGGCCGGCCTGTTGCAGCTCAATCAGGAAGAGCGTCTTGTCTTTGTCGCTATCTTTGGCCTCGACCGTAATTGTCAGCACAACTTCGTGATACTTGTCATCAACCGCGGTATGGGCGCTACGCATGTTCAAGTTGGTTTTTGGTGCCCAGTCGCTTTCTTTGAACACCTCGGGCGCCAAAGGCGACTCGAAGGAAAAGTCCTTGAGGTAAATTTTTATGATCGAAAGGCGCTTCTCAGAGTCGCCCTGCTCTTCTTCTGCCATGTCTGTTTCCTGTTTTCAAATGGGGCCTGCCGAATCAGTTTCGAGCAAGCAATTTGTCCAATTCTCCGTTCATGTCGAGCTCGGAGAGTGCATCGAAGCCGCCAATGTGCCTGTCTTCGATGAAGATCTGCGGTACCGACTTACAGCCGCTGAGTTGTTGCATTTCGGCGAGTTGTTGCGGATCGGCAGTGACCGACACGTCTTCGAACTCTACGCCTCTTCGCGTTAATAGCATGCGCGCGGCAGCGCAATATGCACAGAAATCGTCGCCATAAATTTTTACTGTCATTACGCCGCTCGCTAATGTCACCTTGACGGAGTTTTGGTGCCCTGTTTTACTTCTTGCTCTTGGTCTTTTTCCCGGTGACGACCGGCAAACCGGCCTGGCTCCACGCCGTCATGCCACCCTTGAGGCCATAGACACTCTCGAAGCCCGCGCCACGCAGTGAATTTGCAGCCTTTGTCGAGTTCGCGCCCGTCTCGCAGACTGCCACGATCGTCTTCTTCGCGAGCTTGCCAATCTGTTCCTTGCGTGCGTCGAATTCATCGTAGGGAATGTGTCTGGCACCGACGATGTGGCCGCGCGCAAATGCCTCAGCGCTGCGCAAATCGATGACGGCGGCGTCGCTATTGATTAGCGTGACGGCAGCGGCCGCCTCAACGGCCACGATGCCGCTCGCTTTGCGACGCAACTCAGTGATGATCAGCAGAAAAAAGCTAACCAGCAAGGCAAACACGAGCATCGTGTGATTGCCCGCGAACTCGAGGTATGTATCCATGAATCGATATAAGCGGCGCGAGGAGGCGCGCCGTCGTGACGGCAAAAGCGGCATTATAGCAGCGTGTCCGGCGGGAACTACCCCGATGCGAGCGAGAGTGGGGTATGTTGCCGCGTTGATTCTCCACGGGGCGCAAACGCACTACACTGTGCGGCCATGAGAAGGCTTGCGCTCTATTTGCTCGTACTGCTTGTGTCGCTGGCGCCGTCGCCCCTGGCTTACGGGGCAGAGGCCGACGGCGATCTCGCTAAAATCAAGGAGCTTGAGCTCGAGCAGGTCCGCGAGCGCATCAGCGATCTCAAAAAAAGCATGGATGCGAGGGCCGCGGATCGTGATCGATTGACGGCCGAGCTGCAAGACGCCGAGATCGAGATTTCCGAAAAGCGCATCCGGCTGAGGGACATAGAGCGGGAACGCCGATACACCGCAAAGCGCAAGGCCCAGCTCGACGCAGAGATGGTTGCCAGCGCGGCCGCGCTCGATGAAGAATCGACCGAGCTGGCGGCACAAGTGCGCGCGGCATACATGAGCGGTAGCCACGAAAAAATGAAAATGCTGCTGAATCAAGACGACCCTGCGACCCTGGGTCGTCTGGTCAGCTACTACGCATACCTCAACCAGTATCGCGCCGGAAACATCGAGACAGTGTCGGCGCGCATCCGCGAGCTGGCGCAATTACAGAGCCGGGCGGCGGCCGAGGCGGCCCGGCTCGCCGATATTGGTTCGAGGCGTTATACGGAGCTGACAAAAGTAAACACGGCGCAGGAGCGGCGGCAGCAATTACTGGCCAGGTTGAATAACAGGATTGCTGACGAGGGCACTGAAATTGACCGTCTGGCGGCACAGGAAAAAGACCTGGCGCGCCTGATCTCCGAGCTCACGAGCATCCTGTCGGACTACCCAATCAGCTCCGAGGATCCCTTCAGCGAACATCGGGGCCGACTGACATGGCCCGTCGCTGGCACCTTATTGCACGATTTCGGACAGCCGCGCGTCGGTGGAAAGTTGAAATGGAACGGTGTTGTGCTGGCGGCGCCACGGGGCCACGAGGTGCGCTCCGTATATCATGGACGCGTGGTGTTTGCGGACTGGCTCGCCGGCATGGGTCTGTTGGTCATCGTCGATCACGGCGAAGGCTATATGACGCTCTATGGCTATAACGAGACGATACTCAAGAATACCGGTGACTGGGTCGCGCCGGGCGACGTTATTGCGACGGTCGGCGATAGCGGCGGACAGGCACAGGCCGGCCTCTATTTCGAGATGCGTCACGGCACGGCCCCCGTGAACCCGCGCCGCTGGGTCACGCGCCGCCCCGGCGGCTAGGCGCAAGTACTCCGGCAACATCACTTTTTCCGGTGAATTCGGGAGCGATCGCCGGGTCGAAATGCGTGACGGCCGTGTATAGGCGCATAAACGCCCCTGTGCTATCGTCGAGCGACCTGTCCGAGCGGTGATGGGGGCGGGGTTCTGGAGATGTGTATGTCATTGAAGACCAGAGCAATTCTGGTTGTCGTCATCGGCATGGTCATGGGTCTCAGCCTTTCGATCGGCGGGGGACTATTGCCACAGGCGGACAAGCCCGATGCCGATGAGCTGGCCTGGGAGCAGGCGCGCCTGTTCGCCGAGGTCATGGCGCGCGTAAAGCGGGACTATGTCGAGCCCATCGATGATAACCGGCTTCTCGAAAGCGCCATTCGCGGCATGGTCGGCGATCTCGACGCGCACTCCCAATATCTCGATGCTGAAGAATATCGCGATATCCGCATCAGCACGACGGGCAGTTACTCGGGTATCGGTATTGAAGTTGGTCAGGTTGACGGCGTCATCAGAGTCATCACGCCAATCGCCGGTTCGCCCGCCGCGCGTTCCGGCATGCGCAGCGGCGACCAGATCATTGCGGTCGACGGCGTATCGATTGAAAAAGGCAATATTCACGACACGATCGGTCACATGCGCGGCCGGCCAGGGTCGAAAATCAGCGTTACGGTACTGCGCGACGGCGACGCGATCATCCATAGTATGCGGCGCGAGATCATACGCGTCGCGAGTGTGCACTACGAAATCCTGAGCCGGTCGTTCGGCTATGTGCGCTTGAGCCAGTTCAGCGAGGCGACGGCTCGTGAATTGAGCCGGGCGATCGACGCCATGCAGGACACGAACGACGGCATGCTCGATGGGCTCATCCTGGACTTGCGCAACAATCCGGGCGGCGTGCTCGATGCGGCCGTCGATGTATCGGATTTGTTTCTGGACTCCGGCGTCATTGTCACGGCGGACGGGCGCACAAGCGAAGCGAGATTTACGCGGTCAGCGCATCGAGGCGATGTTCTCGATGGCGCTGAGCTTGTCATCCTCGTAAACAAGGGGTCGGCGTCGGCTTCTGAAATTGTTGCCGGCGCGCTGCAGGATCATGGCCGTGGTCTCGTCATTGGTACCGCGACATTCGGCAAGGGCCTCGTGCAAACCGTGATGCCGTTGTCGAAAGGCCGCGCGATCAAGCTAACGACATCTCGATATTACACGCCGTCGGGTGATTCCATTCACGAGACGGGAATTACACCCGACGTCTACGTCGAAGACACAGCCGGGCACCCCGACCTGAGCCTGAGCGCTGAAATTGACAGGGAAAATGATGCGCAGCTGATCGAGGCGCTAGCCCGCCTGCAGCGGCGGCGTGTGATGCACAGTAACGCGCAATGACGCGGATCGTTTTCCACATCGCTGCGGCCGTCGTGTTGTTCGCGTC
>Ga0255057_10002382_pt1 | contig 10221 bp, 9 predicted proteins | sample Cases_109_6_MG_FD_189022 | JGI IMG/M metagenome (GOLD analysis project Ga0255057, IMG submission 189022) | Seawater microbial communities from Amundsen Gulf, Northwest Territories, Canada - Cases_109_6 | ecosystem: Environmental > Aquatic > Marine > Gulf | place: Canada: Northwest Territories... | reverse complement strand
GATTCCGGAATCCAACACGCTCCTTCTCTCCCAGCGAAGGAGCAAACATAAGGGAGAGGCACACCGTGATCCTATGGTCCTGGTGCCCGTGTGTCTTGTCGGAAGAAGCACGCTATTGGATGTAGGGGATTTCCCGGAAAGTAAGAACTGATATTGAGTTAGGGCTCAATGGGAGTCTTGACGGCGTGGTCACTGGAGCGGCACCTTCACGCTCTACTCGCGCGAGGCGAGCCGACAACCCAACCAACGGGGGTCGTCGTTGAGAAGCGCCGTGGGGCCGGGTGACGCGCTTCCCTCCGGCGAGGGGCCGAACATCCTGCGGACCTTCGATGCGGCAAGGGCCGGGTACAGCGTTTGAGTGCCGCGGTGCGAGAGGCTCGGACAACGGAGGAGGAGGTTAGTGGGCTGGTGGGGTCACATGTCGTCACGCTGCTTCTGTACGGCGTACTCGGAGTGGTGAAGAGATAGAAATCTGGTCTGCGTCCAGAGCGGTATTCCCCACGACGGTGATCGCGGACCTTGGTGAGGTTGAGCGCGAGGCCCGGGCGCAGATGGATCAGCGCCTGCTCCCGTTCCTATGGGACTATGTCCCGGTGGTCACCCTAGACCTGAACGTCCTTTCCGAGTACGAGGGGTGGGACCTCGAGCCAAGTCGGTTTCCAAGTCGATACCGCGAGCTCCTGAGATCCATCCGGTTCGAGAACGCGGTGGAGGAGCGAATGAACTCGTCAAGGCACGCAATCGATGGCGTGACCGCTGCCGAGGACGTGGCGCAAAGCGTTCTAGCTCTCGTGGAAAGCGAGTTGCGGTAGCGCGGCTCTCTAACCAGTGATTGCTGCTGGCGCGGTGAAGGCAGCGGGGCGGTTCCTTCGGGGCCGCCCTTTCTCGCATCTGGCCCCTGCGCTTATGGTGGGGAACCGACTCTCCCAGTCCCCCAAGCCACAGGAGGTCCACCGTGAGACGCGTCAACCTTGCGGCACTCGGTTTCCTACTGCTGTTCGCTGCGCCCGCCTTCGCCCAGGACCCGACCGTGGTCGATTCCGACCGCTACAAGGTCGTGTTCGAGAACGATCAGGTGCGGGTGCTTCGCATCACCTACGGCCCCCTCGAGAAGTCCGTGATGCACGAGCATCCCACTTCCGTATCGGTGATTCTCGCCGACGGTCAGATAAGAATGCACATGCCGGACGGGACGACCGAGGATTTCGAGGAATCCCACGGCGAGGCCGGATGGAATGAGGCCGTAACACACCTTCCCGAGAACCTGCGCGACGAGTCTTTCGAGGTGATCCTGGTCGAGTTGAAGTCGCCGCCGGAAGAGGGGTGCATGTAACGTCGTAGTTCCGCTGTCACCTCGGGGCGGTTCCTTCGGGGCCGCCCCTTAGCGCATCTGGCCCCTCCACGCTCCTGATCTCGTCTCCATGTGCCAACTCAACAGAAGGTTCCGCCCAGGTTGCTTATTGGCAGGCCATCGAACGGACTCTTGACGCCCCTCCATGGCCAGAGGAGCTTCAGTCTGCCGATCACGATTAACTCTTCATCAAGGGAGGTATCTATGCGTCGCTCCACACCGTTCATCGCACTCGTCTTTGCGGCTCTAATTGCAGCGCCCGCGGCCGCGCAAACGAATCAGGAAGTGGCCGGTCAGGTGATCGCGCTCGCCAAAGCCCAATGGGCCGCCGAGATGGCCGATGCTTCTGCCGCCGAAATACTCAAAGACATGGCAGACGAGTACACAGAGTTCAGTGCAGCCTTCCCGACACGCCTGGACGGCAAGGCCATACAGATGACGCTTGGCGAGGCGTATTCTCAGGATGCTGGCCAGACGGTCGCAGCCGAGATGGCCAACCCGAAGGTGCAGGTTTACGGGGACGTAGCAATCCTCACTTACAATTACATCGGCCTTGCGCGAGACGCGGACGGCGAGGTGAACGAAACGCTGGCCAAATCAACTCGCGTGTACGCGAAGCAGGACGGGAGTTGGAAGCTCGTGCATGCGAACTTCGCTCCCGTCGGTAACGGTAACTAGGTCATCTCCGAGCCGAACTGAACGCAGCAACCGGCAACTGATTGACTGCGGGGTGGGGGTGCTCCTTTGGTCCGCCCCTACCCATGTGTGCCGCCCCTCAGCACATCCGGCCCCTCCACGCTCCTGATCTCGTCCTCGTAGAGCGGGGAACACGGGCGGTTGCCTCGTTGCCACCACACTGGCGCTTTGTGGCCAGCTGCACCTGCCGCCACTCGGATACCATAAGCCTTTGTTACTGATGGGGTTCTGACATTCTGTTCTGGGTATCGGCACGTCTGTTGCCAAGAATCGCACCGATGCGGTACTCAAAAAAGAATCAACGTCCCGCCGAGCGTCGGCGAGTTGCACCAGCGATGCAGGGCGTCGACGTGCTGACGGGCCGCGAGCTCGACGCCGCTGTTCAGCGCGAGGTCATGGACAGCATAATCGGCTGGATCTTGATGCCCAACGGCGAGCGCGAGCCGGTCTTCGTGCCTCGTCGAGCCGGTGAGCGCGACCCCGTTTCGTCTCATCAGCCAAAATGGGTACCGCGCTACAGCACGCAATCAAAAGAAGCAGCCGCACTCGATAGGAGCATACAGGTGCTCGGGCTGATCGACTTATACGAGCGCGACGTCCTGGGCGCGAACGCCCGACCGGAAGACAAGTGCCGGGCGGCGTTGATCGCCGTGCGGGCTGCAAGAGCGATCGAACGTTTGCAGGTGTTGGCTTCTTAGGATCTGTCTCTGTCCGTACTTCTTCCTTGATGGATCATCCCCTGCCGACCTCCGCCCTTGATGGACTGATTGACTCAGGTGACCTCTTCTTTGGAGAACCAGGGGCGGTTCCTTCGGGAGCCGCCTTTCGCTCGCATCCCGGCTAGAGCTTCCACGGGCTGACCCGCGTTAGGCTCACCGGCGCGAGCCGTGTCGCGCTTTCCGTACGCGCGTACGCGGCCCCTCCACGCTCCTGATCTCGTCCTCGTAGAACCACCATCCATACGCCCCCAGTTGAGAGATTCCACCACAGCGCGTTTCAAGGTATTTGCGACAGGACGGGCGACTGCGTGTGGAGTACCGTTAAGCTGATGTAGTCTGGCCACGTACCGAGTATGGAGGGCCCCGATCCGGCCCACGCCCGCGACTGGCCGAGAGACTAACTTGTGGTACCGTTCCTGGGAGCAGGTCAGCATGGCAAACGTCTTTTCGAAACTTCGGGCCCTTGTCGCCGAGTTCCGGCGTCGGCGAGTGTTCCGCGTCGCAGCGGTGTACGCGGTGGTCTCATTCGTTCTTCTCGGGGTGATGGATCCGCTCTTTCCGGCGCTTCTCCTCCCCGACTGGGCGGACACCCTCGTTGCCGTCCTGCTGATCGCCGGCTTCCCCGTGGCCGTGATCCTCGCCTGGGCCTACGACATCACGCCAGAGGGTGTCCGGCGCACTCCGTCGCAGCCCGAGAGCGCAGCCGCGCCGGCCGAAGACGAGGCGCCGGTCCGCGCGACGGTGGATCGGCCCGCCGCCGAACCGACGAGGTGGGAAGCCACGGCGAACTCCATCGCCGTTCTCCCCCTGGCCAACTTCAGCGGTCAGGAGGAGGACGAGCACCTGAGCGCCGGTATCGCCGAGGAGCTCATCAACGCGCTCAATCAGATCGACGGCCTGCGAGTCGCATCGCGTGGGTCGTGCTTCCGATTCAGGGGGAACCCGGTTGACACCCGGGAGGTGGGCCGGGAGTTGGGCGTCAATACTGTGTTGGAGGGAAGCCTTCGAAGGAGCGGCGACCGACTTCGCATCAACGTCCAGCTCGCCGACACCCGCGACGGCTTCGATATCTGGTCCGGTAGCTACGATCGTCAGTTCACGGACATCTTCGAGCTGCAGGACGAGATCTCGCGCTCGATCGTAGATGCGCTGCGGATGGAACTGCCGGGCGGGGGAATGGCCGAGCTCGTGGCCGCCCCGACGGTGGACGTCACGGCATACGATTTTTACTTGCGGGGCCGTCGTTTCTTCCACGAGCGCCGGAAGAAGAGCCTGCGGTTCGCCCAGCAGATGTTCAAAAAGGCGATCGAGATCGACCCCGAGTACGCGCTCGCGTACGCGGGCCTGGCGGATTCCTGCTCACTTCTCGCCCACTTGTACCAGGATTCGACGGAAGGGACTAACATCGAAGAGGCCGATCGGGCTAGCCGGCGAGCCTTAGAGCTCGCCCCGGAGATCGGGCAGACGCATGCCTCGCGCGGCTTTGTGCTCTTCTTGATGAGCCGTCTCGACGAGGCGGGGCAAGAGTTCCAGAAGGCGATAGAGCTGGATCCCAAGCAGTTCGACGCTCGCTACTTCCAGGCGAGGGCCTGGTACCAGCAGGGAGAGCACGAGAGGGCCGTCGATCTGTTCGAGGAGGCCGCTCGGGTCAAGGAAGACCACGAGGCTCGCTATTTCGCTGCCCAAACCTACACCGCGCTGGGTCAAGAAGAGGCAGCGAAGAAGGCTTATCAACGAGCCTTGCCGGTGATCGACAAGCACCTCGAACTCAATCCGCACGACGCGCGGGCCTGGACGATGGCAGCCGTTTCTCACAGCCGCCTCGGGGATCGCGAGCGCGGTTTGGCGTCAGCAGAGCGAGCGTTGGACGCCGACCCCGACGACGCAGCGGTGCTCTACAATGTCGCGTGTTTCTACGCGCTCGAGGGGGAGCCAGTTGGTGCGATCGCCTGCCTGGAAGGTGCCTCCGGGGCGGGCTTCGCTCACCCGGAGTGGATCGAGAACGATCCCGATCTGGATTCGATCCGAGACGACCCCCGCTTCGTGGAGCTCATGACCGGCAGCTCCTAGGCGGCTGGCAGCTCCTTTCACGGCAGGTTCGCGTCGCCGTGCCTGGATAGCCGTCTGTCGGGCTTTTGCTGCTACGGTGTGTGAGTCTTGGTCGGAAGCGCTCCGTCGCTTGCCTCAGAGCTGGTACAGAGACGACTCGGAGTTGAGCGGCCAGGCAGGTTTTTCCCCACGTGGAGCACCGAGAATATCCTGATACAACGGCTCCGGCTCTCGTCGTACTCTCAGGCTGGAAACAGGAGGCATCCGCATGGCCCGACTGAGGGCTGTGCGGATCGCAGGCTTTTCTAGGTCGCGCCCGAGCGGCGCCGTTTGGCACGGAGAGTGATGGCATGGATACCTTGCTTGCTGTTCTGCTTGTAGTTCACGTGCTCACTGCCATTCTGATGGCGTGGCCCATCTACGCTCTCGTGGCGGTAAACCAGCGTGTTCGGCTCGGCCCACCGCTCGGCGATCGCGTCGATACGTACCTCGAGATCCTAGTCAAAAGCCGGACTCTTCCCTGCTTTGTGTTCCAGGCTACCGTCCTCGGAACCGGCCTGGCCCTGATGCTGCTGCAAGGACTCTCATTTAGCTCGCTGGTCACAGATCCCCTGGTGGGAGCGAAGTTCGGGCTGCTCGTGTTGATCGCAGCGCTTCTCACCTATGTGCACGTTAGTCTGCAGCCGCGAATTGACGCTCTGTTCGCCGATGCGGGTAACGCTGTCTCGGGGGAAGTTGCGAGCCGGATCGCTGCGCTACGCTTGCGTCGAAAGCGTCTGGCATCGGTGTGCATGTTCGTCGTGCTAACGGCAGCTATGTTGGGCGTGCAGGTTTGGTCGCCGTTCCCTTTATGGCTCTCGGCGGTGCTGGTTGCAGCCATCGCCCTGTTCACTCGGCGGACATATAGCAGCGTCACACGGCTCGGATGGTTTTAGGTCGGGCGACTTGGTCTGGCGCAGCTGCTCAGGAAAAGGGGCTTCTCCAAGCGGCCTCTGGGCAGGAGAAGTGTAGGGCTTCCTTCAGGGCCAACCCCTTCTCGCATCTGGCCCCTCCGCGCTCCTGATCTCGTCCTCGTAGTGCGGTAAGGTCGTCCGCCTACAGTTGTGGCGCATGCACCAAGCGCTTTCAACGCTAATCATCGAATCACGGAACCACTCAATCAGCTAGAGGTGTTACCAGTAGAGGAACCCATGTAGACCAGCCCCGAGCAAGAAATGGAGAACCTAGGAGATGACTCGTCGCACGAGAGCTGCCCTCGCGTCCATGATGGCGGCGTCCGGCTTGCTGGCAGGCTGCAGTTCGGATGACCTGACCGGCCCAGAGGACGGTGAGACAGCGCTATCACTGTCGGTGGCTCTGGGCCCTGATGGCATCGTCGGCGCAGTTAGATCGATCTTCGACGTCGAACAGTCGGACGGAACCAACGTGCTCGTCATGACGCGTGTTGCGATCGTCCTCCGCGATATCGAACTGGAGCGGCAATTCGACGACTGCCCGGAGCCCGGAGAGGAGTTCGACGAAGACGAGTGTGAGAAGTTCGAGACCGGGCCGATCCTTCTCGAGCTGCCCCTAGACGGTCAGGTAGCACAGCTCGTTCAGGTTGAGGTGGAGGCTGATACGTACGATGAGCTCGAGTTCGAAGTTCATAAACCGGACGATGACGATCCGGACGATCTCGCGTTTATTCAGACGAATCCAACATTCGAGGACGTCAGCATTCGGGTGGAGGGCACCTTCAACGGTGAAACGTTCATCTTCGAGCAGGATCTCAACGAAGAACAGGAAGTGGAACTGGTCCCGCCTTTAGTGGTTGAGCCAGGAGCCGGCTCGATCAACTTGACTATTGTTCTTGACGTGATGACGTGGTTCATCCGAGAGGACGGATCCCTGGTCGACCCGCGAACAGCGAACAAAGGCCAGCCGAACGAGAATCCGGTCCGCGACAACATCCGTGCGTCTATCGAAGGGACCGACGCGTTCGAGGATTCCGACCGCGACGGGAAGAGGAACTAAACCTCTCAGCAGCACAACCCGATAAAGGGATTGCTGCTGGCGGGGGTGAGGTCCGCGGACAGTTTCTTCCGTGCGCGGGCCAGCTGCTAAGGGTGGATAAAGAACAGGCCTCCTCCGCGGATTAGAGCCCCTCTCGGGTGAGGCGATGAGGTCAGGCTCGAGTAACGTGACCGAAGAAGCCGACTAACTGCGCGAAACCAGGCTACGGACGGACCGTCAGCTCGAGGATCATCGCGTGAAAAATATGTGGCCTCCCGTCGCCCGCATCGTTCACCATGCAGAAGAAGGCGTAAGAGCCGGGCTCGAATTCAGCCGTGAAGTAGGCGTGCCTGCCGGGCGATAGACCACCCATCCCACCGATACGTCGGCCTGGGTAAGCGCCCTTGCGGCCCTTTTCGTACCAGGCCCGAACATCCTGCGCATGTTTGCCCCGATCAAGCTTCCAGACGACGACGTTGTGAACCTGAGGACCGCCGTTAACGACCCGAATCGTCCGCCGCCCAGATCGGAGCGAGTCCGAGAGAACGTAGCCGTAATCGAACATCGATAGCTCTAGGTCCGGTTTCGGCTCGCGGACGTCGACAGTGGGCTCCAGAACTCGAAGGGTCCGTACCATCCCGAGCTCAAGGTGCCTCACTCCACCAGGGGTCATCACATAACAGATAAGAAGATAATCCCCAGCTTCCAGAATCAGCGTGCCTTCCGCTTCTCCGCCGGGGTCGACAGGTTCCAGACCGCCGGCATGGATCGCCCAGCTTGGGGGTTGATCAGTTTCCGCTTTTACCGAGAGAAAGTCCTCCGCGGTCTTACCCGCGGGCAGCCGAACCAAGACCACATGATGATGCTCCGCGGGACCGTCGTTTCTGAGCTCGATCTTCACGACGCCGCCCTCGACCTGGTCAGGTGCCTCGAACGCGTAATCGGTAGCGAGAACAGAGAAGACCCGTCCGAGCTCAGTGTCCGCTTCCCCTCGGCAACCGGCTCCCACCACGACGGCTGCTGCGGTGAGGGAAGCGGTCGCGACTGAGCGCAGTACAATGACGAGACTCATCCGTTGCCACTCATGCGGAAGTCACAATTCGATCGTCTCAGGTTCGATAGATCTGTGCTGATTTGGATTCGCTCATCGGATTCTCGTAACGCCGGACGCTACTTTGAAATGAGGCCAAGCTGTTCGTGTAGGCTGAGGCGATTCGGGATCAGCCACTGCTCCGCAATCCGGCCGTGGTCTTCATTCCGGTGCCGGCTGTAGAAAATAGAAGCGCTCTCCGTCGGCGGTGACGTGCCAGTAACCTTCGCCAGCTCGCCACAGCGATTCCTTCGGCACCTTGAACAGCCTATGTGGCAGATCGGCCTCCAGGACTCCAGCCCGGACAGTAACGGCTACCTCATAAACCGTTGCGTCCGGGGAAATGAAGAACAGCCGACGCCCGTCCGCCGTCCAGCTGGGAGCAGCCCTGAGGTCACCTGCGTCGGCGGGCACCTGCACGCTGCCACCTGGCTCCGGAAACGGCCTTATATATAGCTGAATGCTACCAGACTCGTCGGAGAGGTAGGCCACCCAATGGCCGTCGGGTGAGAAGACCGGAGCTAGCTCTTGAAAAGGACTCTCGAAGAATATGAACGGCGGGCTCTGATCGTCCAGCTGCAGCATCCAGATGTCCCAATCCTCATCTTCCATCTGGAAATACGCTAAGTGGCGACCGTCCGGAGAAACTGACTCGGGCACCTGCGGCTTCTCAGCACCCTCCGTAAGTCTTTCCGCGGCAGCGGTGCCATCAGACCGTATGCGAAAGATCGCGAACTTGCCGTCACGCTTGGAGCCGAAGTAGACGAACTCACCGTCGGGTGACCAGACCGGATCGTATCCTCCGGCCTCATGAAGGGTCAGCCGCGTCAGGACATCCCGTTCTAGATTGAGTAGCCAGAGGTTTCCGTCCTTGCCGGGGCCAACCTCTACGGCCAGCCACTTGCCATTGTGTGACACTCGAAATCCGCCGCGGTAGTCCATGTGCTTCTGGGTCGCAGGCGTCAGGTTTCCTTCTCGATCAGCCCAGACGAACCGCCTCTGATCCTGCGCCATTCGATAGGCGGGCCAGCCGCCATGGCTTGCTGCCTCGGGCTTCTGACCAGATGTCGCTACGAAGACGGCATACAGTGTCAACGCGCCGGGGAAGATCGCACGCATTCGCATGAGCAGTTCTTTCTCAGTGTCTGAGGTAAGCCGCGATATCGGACGCCTCTTGCGGGCTCAGCTGTGGCCAGGAGTCCGTCCGGCTGCGTTCCGGGTCCCACTGAACGGTCAAGTGGTTCCAGAGGGCCGAGATAAACGCCGCCGGAGAATCCAGATGATCCGCGTGCGCGAGGTCTCCGGCCATCGATCCGCCCGTCCCGTTCAAAGAGTGACAGTCTAAGCACCCTTTCTTAGCCACCCACCCACGCCCGCGGTCTAGATCGCCTGCTGGCGCCAAGTACCTGATAGAGTCTAGGTATGCAAGCAGGTGTGCCATCTCCGATCCGTCCAGCTTCGGAACGGCTAGTCCTTTCGTCCGGGCTGCTTGGATCATTGCCGGGGCCTTATTCCACATCGCTGCGGCGAAACCGAGCAGGCTCCTGTCGAGACCCCGGTCCGTCAAATCCGGCCCTACCCGACCACCAGTGCCCGGAACGCCGTGACAATCGACGCAGCCCTTCTGAACGAAGAGACGCTTCCCCTCATCGAATGTGCCGGGCAGAACGTTCAACACCGATTCCGAGTTCCGGGAGTTCAACGTCAGATAGGATGCGAGAGCACCAAGTTCGGGACCGCTCAGCGTGGGACGGCGGACGCGTGCTCTGTCCATCGCTTCGGCCATGCCTGGAGCGTGGTTCCACAGCCCCGCCGCCAACTGTATCGGCGAGCTACGCGAGAAGAAATCCAGCCGCGGTCCGATGACACCTCCTCGTCCGCGCAGCTGGTGGCAGATCACGCATTGTTTCTGCTCGAACAGCCTCTTCCCTCGCTCGGGATCGCCCGGCCCGTCGAAGTAGCCGCGCGCAAAGAGGAAAGCGATGAGATCGCCCGCTTGTCTCGAAGACATGGGCGCCGGGGCGTCCTCCTCATTGGCGACCGCGTTCCTCATGCCTGGCAAGTGATTCCACATCGCGGCGGCAAGTTCGTAGATCGACCTCGCCGTCTGCAGGCTCCTCAAATCGAGACCTTCCGGAGATCCGGTTCGCGATCCATGACATCCTCGGCAGCCCTTTGTACGGTAAATGCGCACACCCGCCATCGCGTTCTGCGTCGCCAGAAGCGTGGTTCGCTCCTGTTTTCCTTCACTTGCGTAAGGGCTGGACTGGGCAGAGAGACTACTTGGCGAGCTGGCTGTCAGAGCAGCTGCCATGCCGATGATC
>Ga0255057_10002381_pt1 | contig 10221 bp, 9 predicted proteins | sample Cases_109_6_MG_FD_189022 | JGI IMG/M metagenome (GOLD analysis project Ga0255057, IMG submission 189022) | Seawater microbial communities from Amundsen Gulf, Northwest Territories, Canada - Cases_109_6 | ecosystem: Environmental > Aquatic > Marine > Gulf | place: Canada: Northwest Territories... | reverse complement strand
CGGAACATTTCTGCCGCGTGGTCATCCAGTTCCTCTTTCTTGAAAAACGGCCAGACCGCTTGAAAGGAAAAGCATCCATCGAAGGTTCCCGAGTCGTACTCGAGTGGCTCGTGATGGTTGCCCACCTTGAAGTGAAGCCGATCACTCATTCGGCATTCCGTCGCCCAGTCGATCGCGCTCTCAATCTGATTGGCATCGATGTTGTATCCGGACACCTGACCGCCGGTCAGCGTGGAGAAGTAGTGTGAAACCCTCCCCCTGCCGCAGCCCATGTCCAAAAGATGCGATGCCTGAGGGTCCTCGAGATCCAGCTCCTTCAATACAGCCTGCTCGACCAAGAGCTGATTCCCGTACAACCCTTGGGATTCGTCTAACTGCGGTGGGATGTAGAGCTTCTCCAGGTCAAAAACCGAGAGCATGTTGTTGAGGACCTTGTAGTAGTCCGCGACTGCTTTCGTTTCATCCGCGGTCTCGGTTGGCTCGCCATCCTGCATGCTCTGGAGGAACTTGTAGGCATCGATGCAAGCTTGCTTGTCCTCGTCCGCCAGCTCTGCCAATCGCTTGAGTCCGATGAGCGCGGTCTTAATTCGGTACCAATTCATTTAGTGTATCTCTCATTGGACGCAGCTGGGAATGGGATTCGAACCCAGCCCATGACACCGTTCGGGAAATTCAGCAACATCAACTGGGTGTGGGCGTGACCACCAGCTCGCGGACATGCCGTTGGAGCACCTCGTACAGCCACGCGCTCTGGGTCCCCTCCTCACCCGCTCGTCGTCTCTCTGGCGTGGTTCCGGTGATTGATTCGCGTTCGCTCTTGTCCTCCCGCTATTTCACTGTCACGGGGATGACGAGGAAGTTGTTGTCTCTGGTCAGCTCGACGGTCGACCAGCGGTCATCGACGTAGAAGATCAGGTTGGCGTCGGTGGACCGCCACACTTCAGGTATCTCCACGGCTCCAAAATAAGCATCGCGGCTTTGCCCCCCGGCGAAGCTGCCGTATCCGCTCCGGTAGAGCTCCGCGTCCGAACCGTCGAGGATTTCGTCCAACGACAGATAGACACCGCTCGCGAAGCCGCCCGTCGGATGCGCACCGGTGTTCTGGAACGAGGCCGCGAGGCGTGGGCCTATGTCCTCCCCAACGCTGACAGTCCGGCGGCCCGAGAGCGTGAAATCGGTCGCCACGAGATCGCTGGTGGCCTGCTCCGCAACCGTGATCGTGATGGCCGCGGTGTTGTTGCCCTCGTCGCACTCGTCGACGGCATCTAGCTCGTCCACCAGCACGCCGAGGTAGGCGCGTCCCAGGGGCCAGTCAGGGGGAATCCCTGCGCTCGGATCGACATCGATGTCCTCCTGCTCCCCCGCATCGAGCGAGCCGGGAATGAAGTCTCGCGCACTGAGCAACATTCGATCGCCCGGGCTGATGTCCTGGTCTTCCGAAATGTAGAAATTGACATCGAACCCGATGCCGCCGGAAGGCAGGTCCCCGAGGTTCTCTACCGCTGCCGCGAGCCGGTCACCGATCGTGTCGCCCGGGCGGGCCCAGAGGTCGCCGAACAGCTCGAGCGACGCTGGCGCCAGATCCCGACAACCGAGCACGACGGGCACCGACGCCACATTGTTCTCCTCGTTGCATTCTGCGACGTTGCCGGCGCCATCGATGATGGCGCCGATCCAGACCGAACCGCGAGGAAGCCCCGGTTTCGCAGTCATCCCTCGGAGCTGGACTCGCTCCGATTCACCGGGCGCAAGCGGTTCGGGGAAGTACGTGACCAACCAAAGGTCGTCCGGGGTGATTTCGTCATCCTCGGATAGGTAGAAGCTGATGGTGAAATCCTCCGCCGCGCGCTCACCTAGGTTCTCGAGGAGCAACTCGAGACGACGCCCTACGTCCTCGCCCACCCGAATCGATTGCTCCCCGTGGAGCTCGAGCTTCGCGACGGTCGGATCGGGGCAGCGTGGATTGGGCGTATTCGGCAAGGGCGCGTTCAGCACTCGAAAGACGTCCGAGGCGGCGTTCTCATCGCCGTCGACGACCAATCCGAAGTCCGTGCTGAACACGACGTAGCGACCGTCCGCGCTCATGGCCACCGGCGGGCTGGTCACGTGATCTGGGTGGAAGCGCTCGAACTCGATCTGGGTTCCATCAGAGGCGAGGCTGACGCGGCGCGTGAGCCCCTCTTTCGTGTCGTGCACGAACACGTCGTAATCCCCATTGGTATCGTTGCTGGTGAGGTTGCTCGCGTACGATGCGTACGTGACATATCGCCCGTCGCGGCTGATTGCCGCAAGCCGGCTTTGAGCGTTCGACTCGCTTCCGAGTGCTTCCTGGTCGGCAACGCTCGGAACGCTTACGCGCTTGGTGCTGCCCGTGGCGCGCTCGTAGACGAACACGTCGCTCGTGTCGTTGGTGTCGTCCGTCACTAGGTTGTGCGCCAATGAGGTGAAGACCACATGGCGACCGTCCTCGCTGATGAATGGGGCATAGCTACCAACGACGTACTGAGACTCAGCTTCTCCGCCGTCGTAGCCCATGGAGATTCTCGCGGTCGTGCCCATAGCGCGGTCGCGGAGGTAGATATCTGAGAGATCGTTGGTATCGGCGCTCAGCGAGTCCAGATTGGAGGCGCCGGAAACGAACACGACGTACCGCCCGTCACCGCTGATCTTGCCGCTCCGGCTTGCGCCGTTCCCTGCGAAGCCTTCGGCGCTCACGCTCATCAGCTCCGTGACCCGCGTCTCGCGGTCGTAGACGAACACGTCTCTCATCCCATTGTCGTCACCAACGACCAAATTGGTGGCAGAGGATTCGAACACCACGAAGCGGCCATCGGCGCTCAGGCTGGGTTGATCGCTTTCGCCGTTCGCGACAACGCCGAGCGACCCTCGATCCGCTAGGTTGGGGACGCTCACGAGCGTCGTTGCGCCGGCGTTCGCGTCGTGAACGAAAATGTCCCATTCGCGGTTGGTGTCGTCGACCACGAGATCAGTGGACGCCGAAGCAAAGGCGACGTACCGGCCGTTGCTATTCAACGCTGGAGATCGAGCGTCCCCGTGCGATTCCGCCCCGAGCTTCCCGCGATCGGCGGCATTGGGCAGGCTCACGCGAATGGTTTCGCCCGTCTGCCAGTCGTGACGGAAGATGTCCGGGACCTCGTTGGTGTCATCGGGGACCAGGTTGAACGCGATTGACGCGTAGGCGACGTACCGACCATCACCCGAGACCACATTACAGCCCCAGCAATCGTAGCTGTGGTCGTTCCCTTCCGAACCGTCCGAGCTCACCGAGACTCGATAGAGGAAATCCTCCGTGGTGAAGCTCCAGGTGCGTGCTGAGTCCAGCGGATTGCCTGCGGCGTCCAAGGCCTCCGTGCTGATCGTCGCCGTGTAGGTCTTGCCCGCACGAAGGTCCGTCGCCGGTGTGAAGGTCGCAGTATGGGTCGCCTCGTCGTAGCTGACGACGCCATCGATCGGGAGATTGAGTCTCAGCGCGAACGCGGATGCGAGGCTTTCCGGATCCATCGGCTCCGAGAACCTCAGGCGGACCTTGGTGTTGACCGGCACCCGCGTCGCACCAGCGGCCGGAACGTCCTCGCCGACGGCCGGCGCCACGGTGTCGTTTTCGCGACCGCCGACTCGGCCGCCTCCGCTGCCGCTGTCGACCGGAGAGGTGTCCTCCATCTCCGCCTCGACGGCCCCGCATCCGGACATCACCCCCGCCAGCGACAACAGACCAAGAGCGACAATCGCGACTTCCTCAAACCGGTCCAATTTCTTCATGGCTGTCCTTTCCGCCCGCTGACAAGTGGCGTCTTTCCTTGCCTACGCTCGCGGCAGGAGAACGGATTAAGGGTCTCGGCACGGACCGCGGGATTCGCTTAATCCAAAGCCCCTTTACCGGCGTAGGGATGGTGGAGGCCGCTCGAGGCCAGAAAGGGAACGAGGACCATGACCACGACCACGACCGATTCGACGACCCGCTGCCCCACCATTGGGGTGAGTGTCCTGCTCCTTTCTCTTTTGATCTCCACGGGTTGTGGCGACCCCGCATCCGGGATGGATGGTGGATTCGCCTTCGATCGCGCTTGTGAGATCGATGAGGAGTGCGACGAAAACCCGGACGGCGAGCTTCGCGACGACGAATTCGCTCCCGAATTCGATGACGACGAGCTCCCCGGCGACGGGTCCGCTGATCAGAATCCGGACGGACGGGACTCCGCCACGCCGCACACTCCGGGCGGCGGTAGAACCCCTGCCACGCCACCGAGCTCCGACGGAGGTAGAGCGCCCGCGACGCCGCCGAACACCAGCGAAGGCAGGACACCCGCCACTCCACCGAACACCGGCGGTGGTAGAACCCCCGCGATCCCGCCCGACCCCAGTGGTGGTAGGGATCCTGTCGTGCCCCCCTCTGAGTGCACGCCAGGCGAGTCGCGGTGCGTGGCTGGTGATGCAGGGGTCGTCGAGCAATGCGACGCGTCCGGTTTCTGGACGATGGTCAGCTGCGGTACGGCGGAGCTCTGCACCGATAGCGAATGCACGCTTGCCTGCGAGCTCTCCGTCGAGCCGTCCGACCCGTACATGTGCTACGTGCCCAACAAGGACGGCGTCAACGACGGCGTGCTCTGGGTGAGCAGCGACCCGGCGCGCATGGCAAACGGCACATACACCGGGGTTGCGGTCCACTACACGTCGGAGGGGAGCGAAGCTCCCATTCGGCGGGTTCCGTCCGACATCGTCCACACCGGGTCCTGGCCGTACGAGTGGAAGCTCGCCTCGGCAGGCACCTTGCGGCAAGCCATGATCGAGTTCCGGCTCGACCAGCTCTCGTCCCTCCCTGGTCCCTTGCGCACCGTCGAATTCACCTACTGGGCTCGGCGCGCACCCACGATTGTCATTCCCGATCCGCAGGTCACCATCAACTACGAAACGCGAGCGCAGGTGTTCGCGTGGTCCCCCTCGAATGGATCCTTCGCCACGGATTCCTCACACGTCCTCGACTACGCCTACTTCGGCTCGGAGATTCGTACGCGCACGATCCCTCCCGTGCTCGGAAGCAACCAGTTCGACCACGCCGGCGAAGTCAACGCCATGGGCATCAAAATCGTCGGCGCCGCTTCAGGCAGCCCGACCATGGACGCTTTCGTCAACTTCGTCATGCTCACGGTCCGCTGAGCGAACAACACGGCGTCCAAGGTCCCGAACCTCGGTCGGACTCGTCATCCAATTTCGCAGAACACCACCACGTGAGCCTCGCCTAGGCGCCGTCGCTCGGAAATCGTGCGGCCCAATCTTCGAGAGCAACGCCTGTCCCGTTACAGACGAAGGCGATGATGTGGTACCAGCCGACGAGCACCAGTAGCTCGAGGAGCTGGGGTGGCTGATAGTGCTCCGCGAGTGCGCCCCACAGAGGCTCCGAAACCGTCGATGTGTCATGAAGCTCGTCGACGAGCCGAACCAGCAGTGCTTCGCGGGCGCCCCATATCGGATCGCTTGCATCGGCGGAGGCGGTGGCCTTCACTTCTTCGGGCGATAGTCCCGCCGCGGTGCCGAACGCTGCGGCGTGGACGCCCCATTCGTACTCGCAACCGCATCGTGCGCAGACACGGTCGATGATCAGTTCGCGCTCTTTGATCGGGACCGAGAGGCGCTTGCCAAGCATGTAACTGCCGACGCCGCGCATGGCGTCGGCCAGCGGAAGGTTGTGGCCGAGGGTTCGGAAGAGCTTGAGCGGCTCGATGGCGGCTCCAGGTGGCATCCACTTCGCCAGCATCTCGGCGAGTTCAGGGGCGTAGGGCGGCTCTTTGGGTTGGATTCTTGTCGTGGGCATTTGGACCTCAGGATGGGTGGGTGTGCGAGCTTAGCGTCCCGCCGTAGGCGCCGGAATGCGGCAGATCTGCAGCCGAGGGCGGCTTGGAATCGACGCGAAACCTTCCCAGGTTCGATCCGACCTAAACGCGGCAAAAACAACAGGCCGCACGGCCTCACCAACCTTGATACCGGGCTCCTACGCGCAAGGTTGGGTGGAACGACTTCGCCGCTCGTGATTACGCAGTAGTGGGGAACTCGCGGGCGTAGTCGCGTTGGTCTGGGAACGGGCGGCCGTCGAGGATCATCCACGACGCGCTGGCCGTAGCGACGGTCTTTCCGTTCGGACCCTTAACCTCGGCGTTAGTGACCGAGAAGGTGCGCCCCTTATGAACGACGCGACCGCGGGAGATCATCTTGCCTCGGTCCGGGGGAGCCGGTCGAACGAAGTTCACGGTCAAGTCCAAGGTGGCGTACGTGGTCCCCTTGGGCAGCGTTGTGTGGAGTGCCATCGCCATGGAATCGTGTGCGATGTTTGCAATTACGCCCCCGTAGACCATGCGGCCTGGGTTGCAGAGCCATTCGCTATTTTCGATCGACATCGCGGCGGCCCCCTCGTCTACCTCGACCATCTCGTACCCGAACAACACGCCGATGGGCGAGCGCGTAGCCTCCCCGGATTTTAGGGCGCGCCCCCACTCGAGCCCGCTCATCTCTTCCCATACGCTCAGCGGAACGTTGCCTCCCTGCACCGGGCGTAAATAGGGATCGGGAGTGTCGTACGTGGGTGCGTCGATGGCGTCGGCGACGAACGGCTCAGTCTCGAACGGTTTGATGTGCTGGATGAAACAGCGGCTGGTGCCGTGAGCGACCAGACGACCCTCGCCATCTTCGACGTGCACTTCGGACAGGCCCACGGTGGGAGTTGTGTGGATCAGCTTGGCCCTTGCCGCGAGCCTCCCGCTCCAGGGCCCCGCGGGCCTGAGAAAGCTCATCGACAGCTGTGATGTCGTGGTGATGGCCCAAGGCGGCACGCCCGTCAGCACCGCGCAGCCGAGCGAGGCGTCCGCCACGAGCGCTCCGACTCCGCCCGCATAGTGACCCGTGCCACCATGAAGTCACTCGCTTGCCGAAGTGACGTACGTGCAAGTGCCGACGCCCGCTTCGACCACACGCATGCCAATCAAGCGGCAGACGGGAGGCTCCTGGATTTGTCCCTTGACCCAGGCGCGCATGCGCTCGAGCCCTGACAGTGTGAGCGCCGACGCGTCGGGGTAGCCACCGCGCACCGGCTCTTCCCATACTTGCAAGTGGTCGCTCATGACGACGACGACGGTACCGCGGGTCTGAGACGCGTGTAAACCCCGTAGAAAGTGGAAGCTTGCGTGGAAGATCGGCACCGGTCCCACCCACGCGAGCAAAAGACGGCCTCGCAAAGCGTTAAAGTCAGCCAGAGGATGGTCCAGACGTCGATGCGAGGTGGTACGCTGCGGAGATGGGCAGACAATTAACGTCCTTGCTCTCTATCCTTGGCGTCTTGGTGCTTGGCGTGACAGCCGGCGCAATGCTCGCCGAAGCCGCCATCTTGGTGCCGTACTGGCAGTCGCTTGCGCCGGCTGATTTCCTTGACTGGTACGCGGCGAATGCGTCGCTTCTTGTCGATTTCTACAGCCCATTCGAAATCGCCAGCGCGGTCGTCGCACTCGTGTGCGCCGTGCTCTACTCCGCGCAATCACGCCCCGGCGCACGGCTTTGGTGGGTAGCCGCCATTCTCTCAATCCTAGTCATCGCGACATTCTTCGTGTACTTCAAAGACGCAAACGCGGGTTTCTCGAATCGCGCGATCGCAGAAGACCATCTGCCGGCCGCACTTGCAGCCTGGGGCACGTGGCAGTGGGGACGCGTCGCGTTTGGTTGCGCGGCGTTTGCGGCCAGCGTGTTGGCGATTCGCGCAGACGAGGGCTAACCCTCAACACCATTCGGGGACTTCAGCAACATCAACCACAACGTGTCCCGTGGCGTTGCGTGCCGTCCCGAGGTGTCCCGTAGAAAGTGGAAGGTTGAGTGGAAGATCCAGAGTCAGTCGGGGGGAAGAACGCCCGGTCCGATTCGACTTTTATGTGTCCACGGCATCGCGTTTCTACGCATTGGACGTCACGGGAAAGGCAAGACCAGTCGCTACGTTGAGAGGAAGCATCTAACCTCTTCGAGGAACCTGGGCCAGGCCGGCTCGTCCTCGAGGAGCAGGTGGTTGTCGCTTTCGAGAGTGACGAAGCGCGCGTTGGGAATACGGGACGCGAGCGCAAGGCCACGCTCGTAGCTGACCGCGCCGTCACCGCGGGCATGCAGGACGAGCGTGGGCGTCTGGATCTTGGGCAAGAGGTCGCGAATGTCGATGTCTGATGTGGCCGCGCGAAGACGGAGCGCATTGTCTGGCGAAGCGGTCATTCGTTGCAGGTCGTTGAACCACTTCATCTGCTCGAGGGACCCATTCGGTATGAAGCTGCTGGTGAAGAGCTGCCGGTGCGCCGGATTGTCGGCTCCCCAGTTGGCGCGCATGATGATTCGCATCGCTTTCTCGTGCTCACGTTTCTCATCGCTCGCGTCGACGAGGTTGCCTGTGGCGAAGCCTCCACAAAGAACGAGATGGGTCACGCGCTCAGGATTCCGCGCGGCATAGGCAGCCGACACCGCCGCGCCTTTGCTCGTCCCCCACAGGGCAAACCGCTCCAGCCTGTTGGCTTCGATGACATGCTCGAGGTCCTGGGAGAAGGCGTTGAACGACACCTCGTCGACGTCCCAGTCAGACATGCCGTTGGCGCGGTCGTCGTAGCGTATCAACTTGTGGTCGCGGCTCAGCTCCTTGAAGACGTGTCGCCATACCGGGCTCTCCCAATCGAACTCGAGGTGGCTCAGCCAGTTGGCCGCTTTGACGAGGGGCGGACCATCCCCGACCGTGGCGTACGCGATTCGAGCCCCGTCGAAGGAGTGGCAGAAACGAATTTCCTGGCGGAGCTCTTTGGCAAGACGCGACTCGATGCGAGGGCTTGGTGTACTGAGGAGCACGCGCTTGGCCTCGACCAAAGCGCTGTCGTCGATGCCGCGTGCGGCGAGCAATCGTCGGCCTCTTTCGATCTGTTGCTCGGCCTCTCTCGTCCTCCCGGTGCGCTCGAGCAGCGAGCAGAGCTGTAGTCGTCGGTCCACATCGACGGGGTGGAGGCGCACCAGATCGCGGGCGAAGGGAAGCGCCCGTTCGACATCATCGGCGAGCCGGCCAACGGCTTCGGTCAACACGCGAACGCGAAGCTGGCGGCAGTCGCCGCGGGCCGCGATCAACCAGCCCCGGAACTCGTCGAAATCGTCGAGCTCCAAGCCTTCGAGTAGCTCGCCATGGAAAAGCTCCGCGAGCTCGCACAGCGCTTCGGTGTCGAGGGTTTGAAGCCCGGCAGCTGTCGCACGGACTCGGTGGAGGTCGACGTCAGCGTCGGTGAGGTCGATCCGCACGGTCTCCCGGTCCGCCACGATGCGCACGCTGCCCGCATCGTCGATGGCCCCGCGAAGCTTGCTGAGACACCACCGAAGCCCACCCCGTGGATCATCGGCTACATCCCAGAGGAGATCGCTCAACTGCTGCCGTCGATGCTCTCGTCCCGTGGTCGCCAAGTAACCTAGGAGCGCACGCGCCTTTCTCGATGGTGGGAGGTCCACCGACTCTCCATCTCGCTCGACGCGGAGCGGTCCGAGGAGTCGCAGTGTCAGTCCAGTCATCGCAGGAAGATACCCCGTTGGCGGCCGACAATGAAGAGTTCGACTTGCGATTCACCTAGTTGGGTTGGCTATCAGTTCGACGTGTTCGCCAACTGTCGCCATCTCGGTCATGATGCAGAAGCGGTCGACGGCGGCGTGCTCGACGAATGGCCGTTCGAAGACACCGATCTCGATGCCTGGGTCCCACACGACGCCGGACCAAACGCGGGGGCGCTGCCACTCCGGCGCCTCCAAGCACAAAGGCCGACCCCGAGGGGCCGGCTTCTGGAGCGGGAAATGAGATTCGAACTCACGACTTCAACCTTGGCAATATTCTTCTGGCCCCCAACACCATTCGGGGACTTCAGCAACATCAACCACAACGTGTCCCGTGGAAAGTGGAAGGTCTCGGCTTGGTGGCGTGTGCGACCCCTAGAGCATTAGGCCGCCGCTGCTCTGCAGCACCTGGCCGGTGATCCACGAAGCGTCGTCGCTTGCCAAGAACGCCACAGCTTTGGCGATATCCTCAGGCCGGCCGAGGCGACCGAGAGGCGTTTGTGCAATCATACCGTCGAGCATTTCCTGCGGTATGCCGGCGCTCATGTCCGTTTCCGTGAGGCCCGGGGCGACCGAGTTGAGGCGGATACCTTGCGGTCCAAGTTCCAC
>Ga0255057_10002380_pt1 | contig 10222 bp, 9 predicted proteins | sample Cases_109_6_MG_FD_189022 | JGI IMG/M metagenome (GOLD analysis project Ga0255057, IMG submission 189022) | Seawater microbial communities from Amundsen Gulf, Northwest Territories, Canada - Cases_109_6 | ecosystem: Environmental > Aquatic > Marine > Gulf | place: Canada: Northwest Territories... | reverse complement strand
CCGCCACCCGAAGAGCTGGCGCCCTGGCTCTGAGGCTCGGGTCCGGGGTGGCGGCCCTCACCGGTCAGGTGGTGCTGGTACGGATCAGCGGAACCTGAACTTCGGCTTGCGTTTCTCTGCGAACGCTCGCAGGGCCTCTCTTGCATCCTCGGTTTGAAAGCTCATGACCATGTGTTCGGCTTCCAGAGCCAGTGATTCCCGTAGGCCTTGCATGCCGCCCCGGTTGATATTTCGCTTCATCCGACTCAATGCAACCGTGGGGCCGTTCGCCAAGCGTCTGGCGTAGTCAAGAGCATCTTCACGAAAGGTCTCCGCATCGAAGACGGCGTTCACCAGGCCGAGTCGAGCGCACTCTTTCGCATCAACCCGTTCGGACAGGAACATCAGCTCCTTGGCCTTGGCTTGGCCCAACAGCCGGTTCAAGAACCAGCTCGAGCCGTAGTCGCCCGACAATCCGATGTTGGTGAAGGCCGTCAGCATGAAGGCGTTGGCCGAGGCCACACGCAGGTCGCATGCCAACGCGATGGAAAGACCCGCACCCACCGCAGGCCCGGGCAGGGCGGCCACGGTAGGCTTGGCCAGCTCGTAGAGCCGGAGCGTGAGGGATTCCTGCCGGCGAATCAGGTCGGCCACCCGCTCTTCCAGGCTCTTGGTTGGGGCCTCGCTAGAAGAATCCCCACCCATTCCACTGACATCACCGCCTGAGCAGAACGCGTCGCCGGCGCCGGTCAACAGGACACAACCCACGTCCGGGTGGCCTTCCAAGCTGAGCAGGATTTCGCGCAGCGCCGGGGTCAGTTGATCGCTCAACGAATTCTTCTTGTGCGGGCGATTCAGGGTAACGGTGGCTACCCGCTCGCTGATTTCGCACAAGAGCTCGTCTGTACCCGTATCGATGTCCATGATGTCCACCCAACCAGATGCCGACCTGACCAACGATATCGAATCAGGCCAGTCTCCGGGCTCGCTCGCGGCACTCCCGCCGGACCGGGGACTCCGACATCGTTTCGGTCGGGGTAAGCTTCGTCCGTGAGCCTGCTGAAACGAAGCACGTTGTGCGCCGTCGCCGTGTCCGCTTGCTTCACGTTCGGCTGTGGCGGGAGCCCTGACAGTGGGCAGAAGCCCGTCGGTCGAGCCAATCCGGCGTCTCTCCACTGCATCGAAAAGGGGGGCGAGCTGCGGATCGAGGTGGCCGCGGACGGCGGCCAGGTCGGCATCTGCGTTCTCGAAGACGGTGTCGAGTGCGATGAGTGGGCTCTCTACAGGGGTGAATGCCCCTAGCCGGTCTCGTTCGCGCTACTCGACGGCGGGTTCGCGGGGCTCCTGGCACCGCGACTCGATACGACGCGCGCTGTTTCGGCGTCGATCTCGTCAATGGGGGCGCGGGCTGCTCCTTGGGAGGTGCCACCACAGCGGGTCCTTCCCTACTCTCGCGGGTCTGCCGAGGCGAGGAGCCCCTTCTCCGAGATGATCCCCCGACCGGTCTTGTTTCTCTTGTTCTTCGGGTCCGGGGTGGCCGCGCTCACCTACGAGGTGGTGTGGATCCGGGCCCTGAGCCTGGTGCTCTCGATCACCGTCTACTCCCTGACCACGGTGCTGTGCAGCTTCATGGCCGGGCTGGGTCTGGGCTCGCTGGTCGGAGCCGTGGTGGCGGACCGAAGTGCGCGGCCCTTGTGGCTATTCGGATGGCTCGAGATCGGCATCGGCGTGACCGGGGTGATCGTCCCGACCGTGCTGGCGCAGCTGGCCCCAGCCTATGTGGCGATTCACGGGGCTTTTGGCGGGGAGGGCCTGCTCTTCGGCACCGCTCGCTTCCTGCTGGCCTTCACGGTGCTGCTCGTCCCATCAACACTAATGGGTGTTACGCTGCCGCTGCTGAGCCGGGTCGCCATCGACAGGCCAGGTGTGGCCGGCCGGGGCGCCGGGGGCCTCTACGCCGCCAACACACTCGGAGCCGTCAGCGGCTGTGTGCTGGCGGGCTTCGTGCTGGTGCCGGCCCTGGGGCTGCAGGCTTCGAGCTTCGTGGCGGCGGGGGTCAACCTGCTGGTCGCCTCCGCGGCGCTGCTGCTGGGACGCCAGCTGCTGCTGCCCGTCCTCCAGCAGCACGAAGGGGCCGCGCCCGCGCCAGCCCTCTCTCCCCAGGCGCGGCTGGCCGTGCTGGCGTACGCCATCTCGGGCTTCACGGCCATGGGCTACGAGGTGCTGTGGACCCGAGCGCTCGAGCCCTACACCCACAACTCCACCTACGCCTACAGCGCCATGCTCGCCACCTTCCTGCTGGGGCTGGCCATTGGCAGCGCGGTCTTCGCGCCGCTGGCAGACCGCAGCGCGAAGCCGGTGCTGCTGCTGGGCCGCCTCCAGCTGGGATTGGGCGCCAGCGTGTTGCTGGCCCTGCTCGTGTACATGGGCTTCGAGACACTCGTGCCGTGGACCGCCGAAGCCATGGGCGGGCTCGACTCGTGGTCGCGGGTGATCGCGCTGATCTTCACCGAGGCCGGCGTCACCATGCTGGCTTCGACGCTTCTGCTGGGCGCCATGTTTCCGGTCGTCGCCCGGGTGGCGGTGGACTCCATGGCCCGGGTCGGGCGCAGGGTCGGCAGCGTGTACGTCGCGAACACCCTCGGATCCATCCTGGGCTCGCTCTGCGTCGGCTTCGGTTTGCTTCCCTGGCTGGGCGTTCGCGGAGCCTTCACGGTCCTGATCGCCGTGAACCTGCTGCTCGCCGCGTGGCTGTGTCTGGCCGGCTCACGCGGACTCCAGGGCAGGCTCACGGCTGCGGTGGCGGGTGTGGTTCTGGTGGCGCTGCTCGTACTGGTTCCGGAGGATCTCTTTCGCGGCCAGTTCGAAGACCGCTTCGGCTCCCTTCTCTTCTACCGCGAGGAGGTGACCGACACGGTGATGGTCACCGAGGCCGAGAATGGCTCCCGAGTGATCCGCTATGCGGACGGACGCGGCACCGCGGGGACGGCAACCTATGTAGAGGATCGGATGTATGCCCACATCCCGATGCTCCTGCACCCGGGTGCCAAGCGTGTGCTGCAGATCGGCTTCGGCGTGGGAAACACCCTCTCGTCCGTGGCGCAACACCCCATCGAGTCCGCCATCTGCGTCGAGCTCAGCCCGGGCGTGATCGACGCGGCGCCCTTCTTCGCGGAGTCCAATCGCAACGTCCTGTCGGATCCGCGCGTGCGGCTGGTGGTGCACGACGGCCGCAACTACATCCTCACCAGCGATGAGGAGTTCGACGTCATCCGCATGGACCCGCCCGAGCTGCATACCGCCGGGGTGGTGAACCTCTACACGAAGGAGTTCCTGGAGCTAGCGCGAGACCACCTGGCGGAGGGCGGCATCTTCAGCGTCTGGATCAACAACGTAATGACGCCGGAAGACGACATCCGCATGCTGCTGCGCACGCTGCGTTCCGTCTTCCCCTACGTCTCGCTGTGGCACGGCCCGGCGCTCTACTCCTGGGTGATGAACGCCAGCATGCAGCCCCACGATCCGGATCTGCCGCGCATCGAGGGGCATTTCGCGGATCCGGAGGTGCGGGCAGACCTCGCGAGCATCGGCATCCGCGACCCCTTCCACTTCCTCGATCACTACGTGATGAGTGGTGCGGAGCTCGATGCCTACGCCGGAGAGGGCCCGCTCGTGGTGGACGACCATACCCGCATCGACTTCACGGTTCCGCGATCGGCCAACGCCTTCTACGGCGTCGCGAACTTCAACACCAGCTATTGGCTGGTGGAGTTCATGAAAGGGGAGGTGGGGGACGAGGTCGGTGGCTTCTTCCTGCGCGTCGTGGCTGAGCGGGCGCGCCGCAAGACCCCCGTGCTGCCCTACGTCCGCAACTACGAGGCTGCGGGCTACGACCGCGACGAGCTGGCGGCGCGGTTGCGCGAGGCCGGCCAGCCGGCGCTGGGAGATTGAATATTCAGGAACGTCCCCGCTCTTCCGGCCTGCGCTCGAGCGCGTCGGCGACGAGGTCGGCGAGCTGGTCGACGCGGGCGAGGGGGTCGAAGCCGCCGCGGGCGGTCCAGTCGCGGATGAGTGTGACGAGGGAGCCTTCGACGAGCTCGGCGAGGGCCTCGGGCGGGTAGCGGCGCGTGACGTCACCGAGCTCGATGCCGCGTTGGACCAGCTCCAGGAAGACGTTGGAGACGCGCTGAGCGAACTCGGGACGTTCCACATCGTCGGCCGAATTCACCACGTGGGAGACCAGGTCGCGGCCGAAGGGGCCCAGCTCGACGGCGGGCCCCACGGCGTCGTGAAAGAACAGGTGAAGCCGTGCGCGGGTGTTGGCACCGCGTTCGCAGGCAGAGTCGAGGGTGGCGGCCATCATCTCGAGGCCGATGTCGAAGAGCGTGGTCAGCACGTCCCGCTTGGCGGGGTAGTGATTGAAGAAGGTCTGGCGGGCCACGTCGGCCCGCTCGCAGATCTCGCTCACCTTGGTGGCCTCGTAGCCCTGCTCCGTGAAGAGATCGACGGCGGCCTCACGGATCCGGCTGCGGGTCTCCTGCTTGCGCCGATCGTGACGTGAAAGGGGTTGACTGGACACGGAGTCCAAGTATAGACTTAGGGTCTATAATCAGCAAGCGCGCCGGGAGAACGCTCCATGAGCCCCGATCCCTTCTTCGAGATGATGGACGCCGACGATCCTACGCCCCGTTTGCACCAGCTCCGCCGGGACGATCCGGTCCACTACGTCGAGCAGCTCGGCTTCTGGCTGGTCACCCGCCACGACGACGTGAAGCGCCTGTTCCACCAGCCCGAGACCGTTACCCACGACAAGCGCCAGTGGGAGAGCAACGTGCCGGCCGAGCAGGGGACCCTGCTGCGCTGGTTCGAGGACAACGGCCTCTTCTCGGTTCCACCCGACCAGCACGCCCGCCTGCGCCGCCTGGTCTCGGCGGCCTTTACGCCCCGGGCCGTGCGCCGCATGGAGGGGCAGATTCGCGATGTGATCGAAGCAGTGGCAGCCCCCCTGCGCGGCCGCCACGGCGAAGTGCTCGACCTGATGGGCGAGTTCACCAACATCGTGCCCAATACCGTGATCAGCCGGCTGACGGGCGTGCCGGCGGGCGACGACGAGGTGCGCTTCCGTCAGCTGGCTCAGACCGTGATCGCGGGCTTCCTGCCGTTTACGCCGCCAGAGCAAAAGCTCGAGGCCGATGCAGGCTTCCAGGAGCTTGCGGCCTGGGTACGCGAGATGTGTCGCAAGCGGCTGGTGCACCCGGAAGAGGACATGGTCACGGATCTGGTGCACGCGCAAGACGCGGACGCACGCCTCAGCGAGGACGACGTGGTGTTGCTGCTGACCGGCATCATCGGCGCCGGCAGCGAGACCACGGCCTTGGCGGGCGCGGCCATGCTGAAGGCACTGCTCGAGCAGCCGCAGGCGATGCAGCGCCTGCGGAACGACCGCGGCCTGATCTTCCCGTCCATCGACGAGATCACCCGCTTCACGATGAACCGGCCGGTGGGCATGATGCGCTTCGCGCTGCGCGACTTCGAGCTGCGCGGCCGCGCCATTCGCAAGGGCCAGATGCTGATGCTCTCCATTGGCGGTGCCAACCACGACCCCGAGGTCTACGAGAACCCCGGCGTTCTCGACCTGGATCGCGACGTGAAGGAGCTGCTGAACTTCGGAAACGGTCCCCACTACTGCCTGGGTGCCAACCTGGCGCGCCGGGAGCTGGCCTGCATGCTCGACGCGCTGCTCGACATCGTCCCGCCGGGCTCCCGGGTGCGGGAAGACCGCCTCGAGTTCCAGGACTCGGGCATCTTCAAACGCCCGTTGAACCTGGCCGTGGAGATCGGGCCGGCCTAGGGGCCTGCGCGTCGGGACCTACGAGAACACGATCGGCCGCCCGGAGCTCTCGGCGCTGTGGACCGATCCGCTTCGACGCCAAGCAGCACGCCTTCTACTACGCGCGCGTGCTCGAGATCCCAACCCCGCGCTGGAGCACCCGCGACGCCGTTGCGCTGGGTATCGACATCCCCAAGGGCATCCAGGAGCGCGCCTACACGTCGCCGATCTGGTACGCGCCGTAGCGGCTCTCGCAGCTCGCCCTGAAAGGCTGCCCCTGGGGGCGCAGCCGCGCGCGCTTGACATCCCGAATCCGTCGGTCTCACACTCGACAGAGTCACGCGGGGGCTCGTCTCGAGCCAGCTCCATGTGGCGCCGCTCGGGAGGACCCACCTATGCAGACCGGCGCATGTCGACTCTTCAAGCTCATTGTTGCCCCTCTCGCCCTGGCGTTCATGGCTCCAAGCACGGCGGGCGCGCTCGTCTTCAGCGTTGGCGGCTCGACGCCCGACCACTCCCAGCACTCGGACATCATCTGGCAGAACTACTGCGGCCCGACGACGGCCTCGGACTGGGTGTACTACTTCGCGAACACCTACCCCTCGCTGCGGCAGGGCAACCCGCTGCCGCCGGCGCCCGGCGCCGACCCGGGTGCCGACGCCATCATCGGCGAGCTGGCAACCCGGATGGGCACGACCTTCCAGAACGGCACCTCGGCCTCGCCTCGGGTGTCGAGGAGTACCTGGAGCTTCACGACGGTAGCTCGGAGATCGGCTGGACTACCCGCTTTCATCTCTTCCAGGGCCCGGTCCCGATCGGCCCGCCGGAGCTGACGGCCTTCCTGGCCGACGTCCAGGGCGTGCTGCAAGCCGGCGGTGGCGTGATCCTGCTGCTGCAGTGGCCCGCAGGCGCGCCCGGTCCCAGCTACGACTTGCCCGACAATCTGCCGGACAACGACGATCTCCAGAACGGTACGGTCACCACGGCTCACAACCTGGGCCATGTGGTCGCGCTCGTCGGCTTCGACGACCTGCCGACGCCACCGAACCTGAACGACTTCTTCCTCCACGATCCGGCCAACAACGGGGGCACCCATCTGTGGCCGCGCGACCTCGGATCCACGGAGATCCGCCCCTTCTACGATCTGGGCAAGCTCAGCTTCTACCCGGAGGTCACGATCGCGGGCACACCCGCTGCTGTGGTCGGCGCGTTGTTGATCGAGACCGAGAAGCTGACCCCGGCTCTGGCCCCGCTCGGGCTGCTCGCGCTCCTCGGCGTGCTGCTCGGCGTTGGCGCGTGGAGGCTGCGGCGCTAGGGCCAGCCCACACCTTCTCGCCGTGCCGCGGCCGACATCCTCGGAAAGCTCAGTCGGCGATCTCGATGCGTCGCTCGAACACGTACTCGTGGGGCAGGGGGCCGGTCTCGTGTTCGGAGCCCGCCGAGACGGCCTGGGGCGAGGGCGCCTGGATCAGGCACCAGCCGTCGCAGAGCGCCGCCGCGCCGCTGCCGTAGGGCGGCTCGTCGGCGGGGAGCGCCGGGCCCCGGCCCTCGCAGCCGTCATGGAAGGCCCACGCAACGACCGGCGTATCGAGTGCCGCTTCTGCGAGCCAGAGCTGGAGCACCTGCTGGCGGATGCTCATCCACCCGCCTCTTTGCCCAGCAGCGCGGCGCGCTGTTCGAGCCGGGTCAGGTAGTAGTCGACGTCGTACTGCTCGTCGCCCGTGAGGTAGCGCCAGAGCCGGACGCGCTGGACCAGCTCCAGGCGCGCTTCGTGGCCGTGCTGCCAGGGCTGCATCTTGCGCAGGACGTTGCCGACGCTGTCGAAGCGCATGGTCGCGAAGGTGTGGTCGGAAGGGTCGTTGTGCACCTCGTCGAGATCCCCGGTGTTCCACAGGCGCACCTGCGGAACTCGCGGGTTGAGGCGGACCTTGTACATCCACCGCGTGCGGTCGCTCGGGTTGGGTTGGCCCGCGTGCCACAGGCCGTGGTGGAAGACGAGCAGCGTCCCCGCGGGCCCGGCGAAGTGCTCTTCGCCGAGGATGTGCTGGTAGCGCGCCACCTGCTCGGCCCGAACGCGGCGCAGGTGGCTGCCCGGTATGAAGCGTGTGCCGCCACCCCCTTCCTCCACTTCGCGTGGGAAGTAGAAGAGCTGGATGTCGAAGGTGGGGTCCCGGCTGTCGATGATCGCGTCGACATGGAGATGCTGGACGTAGCCTCCTCGCTCCGGGAGCACGTGAACGAAGTCGTGGTCGTAGAGCGGGTCGGGTCCCACCAGGGATGCGATGATTCCCTGGATCGAGGGGAGCCGGAGCACTTCCCCGAGCGCCGAGGGGGGCGGGTAGCAGCGCGACAGGGGCGTGAGCGTTTGCGGTCGGCCCGGAACCTCGGCCTTGGGCTCGACACCTATGGCCTGGGGGAGCTTGACCTGCGCCAGTCGCGAGAGCTCCTCGATCACGCGCTCGTTGAGGCCCGCCGGGACCAGCGCGTCGAAGCGCAGGTAGCCCTCGGCGACGAAGCGTGCGACTTCGAGCGTGGTGAGGCAGTGGTCGCTGGCGGGCAATGGCGCTCCTGGACGGCTACGTGGATCCGACCGCGATCACCACGAGCCCGGACGTGAAGCCCCCGCGTGACGTGATGTCTTGCAACCAATCCATGGCGCTGTTCTTCAGCTCTTCGTGGGCGAGCGGAAGCGCACGGGCACTCGGGCGGGCACCCGGAAGAGCGAGCGCCCCCAGACAGTCTTCGGCTCCAACAGCTCGAACTCCGTGAAGCGCTGGACGAGCCTTCCGATCGCGATCTGCGATTCGAGGCGGGCGAGGTGGGCCCCGAGGCAGAGGTGGGCGCCGCCCCCGAAGGAAAGGTGGGCCGGCGGGGCGGACTTCGCGGCGTAGCGCGACACATCGAAGCGCTCGGGGTCTTCGAAGTGCCGCGGGTCGCGGTTGGCGGCGGCGAGCCCGACGGCGACCTCCTCGTCCTTTTCGAGCCAGTAGCCGCCGAACTCGGCCGGCTCGTGCAGGATGCGCACCGTCCACGGGATCGGCCCCGAATAGCGCAGGCACTCTTCCACAGCGCTTTCGATGAGCTCTGGCTCCGCGCGCAGCCTTGCGAGCTCGTCCGGGTTTCGGATGAGCGTGGTCAGGCCGTTGCCGATCAAGCCAATGGTGGTCTCGAAGCCAGCGATCAGCAGCCCGATGGACTGGACCAGCAGCTCCTCCCCACTGAGTCGGTCACCTTCCTCCTCCGCTGTGATGAGGGCGCCGAGCAGGTCGTCGCTCTGCTCGCCTCGCCTCGCACTGATCAGCTGGTTGAAGTAGCCGGCAAGCCCGTTCCTGGCGGCCTCGACGCGCGCCACGATTTCTGCCGGCGCGTTGCCGCGGCGCAGCGCGAGCCCGTGCGTGGCGTCGGCCGTCCACTGGGTGAAGGTGTCGCGGTCGCCGACCGGCACTCCCAGCATCTCGCAGATGAGGGTCGCCGGGACGGGCAGGGCGAGGTCGGCGATCAGGTCCATCTCGCCCTGCTTCTCGACCCGATCGAGCAGCTCGTCCGTGACGGTCACGATCCGGGGGTGCCAGGCCGCGATCGCCCGCGGAGTGAAGGCCTTCGACACGAGCTTGCGCAGTCGCGTGTGCTTGGGCGGGTCCGTGAGCAGCATGAACTGGCCACGCTCCTCGGCCGCCTGCTCGGGGCTCTGGCCAGGCAGGGTGCCGTCTGTCTTGCGCATGCCGGCGCCGCCCAGGCGCAGCATGCGCAGGCAGTCGTCGTAGCGCGTGAGTCGCCAGACGCCGTCGGGCGTCAGGCTGACGGGGTGGCGCTCGCGCAGCTTCCGGTGGAAGGGGTAGGGGTCTTCGAGGTAGACGCGGTTGGCCGGATCGGCGCCGTGCCAGCTCGGCTCGGGTCGGGATGTCGCGGGGGCCTGCTCTGCCACGCGCGGAGAGTAGTCGATGTGGTCGCGTGGGGCCGCGTTGCTCAGGTCCCGACCACGTCCCGCCAGTACGCCGGCGCGTTCTGCTTGACCTGCTCGTGGAGTTTCTGCGCGTCCGGGATGCGGCCGTCGACGTCCGTGAAGCCGTAGTCGCGCGCAAGATCCGCCAGCCAGAAGGCCAGGCCCGACCGCTGCATGCGCGCTTCGTCCGCGGCCAGGGCCACCACCGCGCGGCCGGGGAAGGCCGGCGTCTCCGCGAAGGCCAGATCCAGCCCGAACAGGGTGAGCCGCCCGTCGGGCTCGCGCACGGCATCGACCAGCCGATTCTCGCTCTTCGAGAGCCCCGGCCAGATCGAGATCATCGTCACGCCGTACTCTCGGAGCTCCTTGCTCATGTCGGCGGTGAGCTTCTCGAGCCCCGCCTTGCCGACGCCGTAGATCACCCCCATGAGGTACTCGCGTGATCCGTGGGAGGACACGTTGACGATCAG
>Ga0255057_10002379_pt1 | contig 10225 bp, 10 predicted proteins | sample Cases_109_6_MG_FD_189022 | JGI IMG/M metagenome (GOLD analysis project Ga0255057, IMG submission 189022) | Seawater microbial communities from Amundsen Gulf, Northwest Territories, Canada - Cases_109_6 | ecosystem: Environmental > Aquatic > Marine > Gulf | place: Canada: Northwest Territories... | reverse complement strand
CCAATCGACTGGCTGCTGCGCTCGAACGGCTTCTGGTCGGCAGCGCCCCTGCTCGCCCTGGGTCTCACGCGCTGCCGAGATCTCGAAGACGACTCTCCGCAGTGGCGTGGGCGGCGGCGGCTGGGTCAGCTGGTGGCCGTCTATTCGGTGCTCTACGTGCTGCTCTCGCCCTTCCGCAATGTCGCCGGCATCCATTGGGGCAATCGCTACCTGCTAGAGCTCTACCCGCTGCTCTCGGTGCTCTGCGCGGCCAACCTCGTGGATGCCTGGCGCCTGCTACCGCGGCCGCAGCTGGCGCCGTTGGCGCTACTCGTCGCCGCCAGCTTCGCGCTCCAGCTCCAGGCGCTGGAGTTGTTGGCCCGCAAGCGTTCGTTCACGCAGCGACTCGCGCTGGCGGTGCGCGAGCGCCCGGAGGAGGTGGTGATCAGCGACGTGTGGTGGCTGCCGCAGACACTGGCCAGCGAGTTCTTCACGCGCAAGATCTTCTACGTCGAGAACGACGAGCAGTTCCAGCGGCTGACGCAAAAGCTCTCGAATGGGGGTGAGCGGAGCTTCCTCTTCGTTACGAGCGCTCGCGACAGGTCGATCGAGCCCGGCGCCAGCGTCGTCGACGACGAGGGCCTCGAGTTCTTCTCCCAGCAGCTCGTGCCGCGGCGAGTCACGGGCGGTGGGCGGGCGGGCCGACCCCGCTGAGGCCGCGAGCTCACTCGATGTAGCCGAGGCTCTTCAGCCGCTCGAGCACTTCGCCGTGGAGCTCGGCCAGCGGCTGCGCCTCGCGAAAGGCGCCGACCGCGTCTGCCAGCTCGGCCTCCTGCGCCAGGCCCTCGCCCGCACGGTTGCGACCCTGGGCGAGACCGCGGGGTGCCTGGGCGCCCTGGCCATCGAACTCGAAGAGCGCGAGTGGAGCCTCTCCGACCACGAGCTTCCAGTTCCCGCGACGCACGGCGGTCGCGCCGCGCCAGTCCGCGAAGAGCAGGCGTTCTTCGGGCGGATCGGCCAGGTTCGCACCGTCGAAGGCCAGCGGATGGTGTTCGATGTCGAGCAGCGCCAACACACTCGGCGCCAGGTCGAGCGTGGAAACCGGCGCCGACACCCGGGCTTGGCCCGCCAGGCGGCCACCGCCGACGCTCCACAGAAACGGGACGCGCAGCTCGACCTCGTGGAGTGTGAGGCAGTGGTCCCAACGTCCGCCTTCGCCGAGCCACTCTCCGTGGTCCGAAACGAAGACGACCAGCGTGCTGTCCACCAGCCCGCGCGCTGTCAGGGCGTCCAGGACCCGACCGATCTGGGCGTCGGTGAAGCGGATCTCCCCGTCGTAGAGATTCACCAGGTGGCCGACGTCCTCCGCATCGAAGACATGCCCGGCCTCGAACCACGGCTGATCCGGCCGGCGCTCGCGCATCAGGTCGCGGCGGCGGTCACCGCTGCGGGGTGAGCTGTTGCCGCGGTCGAAGTCGCGGAAATCCGCCGGCGGCTCGTAGGGGTCGTGGGGATCGAAGTAGTGGAGCCACAGGAAGAAGGGCTCGGGTGCCTTGGCGAGCCAGGCCAGCGCGCGCTCGGACACCTCGCGGGCGGTGCGCGCCGACATGCCGTGGCCGTCCACCTCCTCCGGCCCCTGTACGTCGAAGAGCTCGAAGCCCGCGGCCGTCGCGGAGGCCAGCACAGCGCTTGCGCCGCCCCGGTGCCACTCCGGACGCAGCTGGTGTTGGCTCACGAAGGCGGCAGTCGCGAAGCCGCGGCTCCGCAGCGTCTCGGCCAACGAGAGTCGATCCGGCGTCGGCAGGTAGGACCCGTGCATCAGCTGGGCCAGAGCCGGGAGTGTGCAGGGCGCCGGACTCTGGGCGTTCTCGAAGATCGTCTTGTCTTCGAAGAAGGCGTCGATCTGCGGTGTCGTGGCGCGCGAGTAGCCGTGCAGGCCCAGGTGGTCCCAGCGCAGCGTGTCCACCGAGATCAGCAGCACGTTGCGAACGGCTGGGTCGCCGCAGGCGCTGAGGAGCGTCGCGATCGCGGTGATCGCGGCAGCGCGTCCGACACTCACCCGCGTCTTCCGTGGAGCAGCGCCTGCAGCCGGGTCAGATCCTCGGGCGTGTTCAGGTTCTGCAGCGCCAGCCCGTCGGGATCGACGTGGGCCAGCTGCTCGGGCCCGAACCAGCTGGTGTCCACCGCCTCGAGCAGCTCCTGGAGCTTGAGGCGGCCGGCAGCCAGCTGCTGGCGCGCCACGGCCAGCACCGGCTCGCGCCGGTAGAGGCCACACAGGGGGTGCGGCCCGGCCTCGCCCCGCGGAATCACCGCATCGGCCTCGGGCCAGGCCACCAGCGCCAGCAGGAGGTCGGGCGTAACCAGGGGAAGATCCGTGGCCACGACGAGCACGCGCGGCGCACGCGCCTCCGCCAACGCCGCCACCAGGCCCCGGAGCGCGCACACCGGCCCTTCGGGATCCGCCACCCGTCGCCCCGGCGCCTCGGCGGGCGGACTGCCCCCCACCAGCAGCACATCCCCCACGAGCGACGCCAGCACACGGCCTACTCGGGTCGCCCAGGCGACACCTTCGAGCTCGAGTAGCGCCTTGTCCCTGCCCATGCGGCTCGAGGCGCCGCCCACGAGCACGGCCCCGGATACGCTCGCGAGCCGGCCGCTGTCGAGCCCTGCCCCGCTCACGCTGGCGAGCCTGCCGCCGTCGCCCACGCGCGCCTGCATCGCCGCCCCCTCAGAAGCCAGGCGTCGCGGCGGCCAGGAAATCGGCGTCCAGCACCTGAACCGTGACGGTGTCTCCGGCCTCGAGGCGCGTCTCCTCGGCGGGAAAGATCAACAGTCCCTGGGCCAGAGCCATCGAACGCAGCACGCCGGAGCTCTGGTTCCCGGTGCTGGTGGCGACGATCTCCTCGCCGCGGCGCTCGAGCTGCACGCGCACGAAGTGGAGACGGCCGGCCTTCTTGCGCAGATCCTCCGCCAGGCGCGCCTGGACGCGTGGACGGAAGAGACTGCGAAAGCCCATCATCCGGCGCAGGGCCGGGCGCACGAACTGCTCGAAGGTGACCATGGCCGACACGGGGTTGCCGGGCAGGCCGAAGACCAGCGCCCGACCACCGCTCTCGAAGCGACCAAAGGCCAGGGGGTAGCCCGGCTTCATCTCCACACCCCAGAAGAGCAGACGACAGCCGAGGCCTTCCAACGCGCCGCGCACGTGGTCGCGGTCGCCCACCGAGACCCCCGCCGAGCTCACCAGCACGTCCATGCCCATGCCCGCGCGCAGGTGCGCCTCCACATCGTCGGGCGTGTCGCGGGCGATGCCCAGATACAGGGGCTCGGCCCCGAGCTGGCGGCAGTGGGCCGCCAGCGACCACGAGTTCGAGGAGACGATGCGACCGCCCGCGACGTCGCCGTCGGGTTCGACCAGCTCGTCGCCACCGGAGAGAATTGCCACCCGGGGGCTCTGGTGCACGGCGACGACACTGCGTCCAAGGGAGGCCAGCAGCCCGAGCTCGGCCGGGCCGATGGCAACGCCGGGCTCGAGCACCCGGTCTCCCACCTCGACGTCCTCGCCGGCATCGCGCACGTTTTCGCGCGGCTCCGGCACCACCCGTATACGCACCCGGTCGCCGTCGCGTTCGGTGTCCTCCTGGCGCACGACGGCATCGGCGCGCGGCGGAAGCGGTGCACCCGTGAAGATCCGGGCGGCCTCGCCCTCCCCCAGCGGCTTGTCCGCCACGGCGCCCGCCGCCACTTCGAAGGCCACGTGCAGCTCCGCGGGTCGCCCCGAGCCGGCCCCGACGACGTCCGCCAGCCGCAGCGCATAGCCGTCCATGGCCGAGTTGTCGTACGGGGGCAGCCGGCGCGACGAGGCCACGGGCTCTGCCAGCACCCGCCCCAGCGCGGCGGTGGCGGCCACGGTCTCCGGGGGCAGGACGGGGACCTCCTCGAGGATCAGCCGCAAGGCCTCGGCGGGCGTGAGTCCGGTCCGCACGAAGCAACCGTACCCGCCCCAACCCCCCCGCGGTACCCGGGAATCGGGCGACTCCGGCGTGCGGGCGGAAGTGATTTCCGAGCTGCGCTCCGAGCCGATCCATCTCCACCGTGCCCATCCCGAAGCCGTTGGACGCGCTCACGGCCAATGGCTAGTGTGCCCAAGAATTAGGCACCCCGGAGTCCCCTGCGAGGGCGGGCGCCCCGGGGCGGGAGCAGGCCATGACGCGTAGCTTGAGCGGAGTGCTCGATGCCGTGCTGGCCGGCATCGTGGTGCTCGACAGCGAGGCCCGCGTCGAGCTGGTCAACTCGGCCGCCTGCCGTCTGCTCGAGCTGGGCCCAGAGCTCGCTCGCGGGCGCGCGGTGGAGGGGCTGCTGGGGGCGGAGCACTCGGTTGCCCGCCTGGCACGCACCGTGCTCGCCAGTGGCCGCTCCGCGGCAGAGAACGAGTGCCGCGTGGAGCGACGCGGCGAGGACCTCGTGGTGGACGTCGCCATCTCGCCGCTCTTCGACGCCGCCGGGGATCTCGACGGGCTGGTGCTGTTCCTGCGCGACAGCACGCTCCAGCGCAATCTGCAGTCGGCCAGCGCCGAACGGCAGCAGCTCTCGACGCTGGCGGGCATCGCGGCGGGCGTGGCCCATGAGGTGAAGAATCCGCTCGGCGGCATCCGCGGCGCCGCGGAGCTGCTGGCCGGCCGCGCCAGCGACGTGAAGACGGTCGACGCCGCCGAGCTGATCGTGCGCGAGGTGGACCGCATCGCCACGCTCGTCGACGATCTGATGATCTTCACCCAGGGCGGCTCCCTGCGCCTGGCCCCTACCAATATCCACCGCGTGCTCGACGACGTGCTGGACCTGCTCGCCATGGACCCGCTCGGCCGCGGCGTGAAGCTGGAGCGCCTCTACGACCCCTCGCTGCCCGAGGTGCTGCTCGACGCGGACCGCATGACCCAGGTCTTCCACAACCTCGCGCGCAACGCGCTGCAGGCCATGAACGGCGACGGAATGCTCAGCATCAAGACGCGCCTGCACCTCGACCGGCGCCTGGGGCTGCCGGACGGCAGCAGCGCGCCGGCTCTGCGAGTGGAGCTTTCGGATACCGGCCCGGGCATACCCAAGGAACACTTCGAAAAGCTCGGAACACCTTTCTTCACCACCCGCGTCGGCGGCACCGGGCTCGGGATCGCGACAGCACGGCACTGGCTCGACCGTCACGGGGGCACGCTGCGCATCGAAAGCCCCGAGGGCCAGGGCGCCCGTGCCCGGGTGGAGATCCCCCTGCGCACGGACGCGGCGTGAGGGGGTGCGGGTGAGGCACCAAGCACCATGAGCCGCGCACGCGTGCTCGTCGCGGACGACGAGCCCTCGATCCGTTACGTACTGCGCGAGACCCTCGAAGAGGAGGGCTGTGAAGTCGTCGACGTCGACGATGGCAACCTGGCCTACGAGGTCCTGGCGGCCAGTCCCTTCGACATCGCCTTTCTCGACATCCGCATGCCTGGCCAGAGCGGCCTCGAGCTGCTGGACCGAGTCGGCGCGCTCGGAGGCGACGTGGAGGTGGTGATCATCACCGCCCAGAACACCTTCGAGAACGCCGTCGAAGCCATGAAACGCGGCGCCCTCGACTACCTGGTCAAACCCTTCGGTGTGGCCGAGGTCAAGGCCCTGGTGGCGAAGACGCTGCGCACCCGAGCCCTCGAGCACGAGGTGCACGAGCTCCGGCGCGAGGTGGCGCGACGCACCGTGCCCGGCGACCGCCTGGTCGGCAAGAGCCCTGCCCTGCTCGAGATCTTCAAGACCGTGGGCCGGGTGGCGGGGCGCGATGTTCCGGTGCTGGTCACGGGAGAATCCGGAACCGGCAAGGAGCTGGTGGCGAGGGCCATCCACGCCGCCAGTCCGCGGGCCGTCGGCCCCTTCGTAGCCGTCAACACCGCCGCAATTCCTCGCGACCTGCTCGAGAGCGAGCTCTTCGGCCACGAGAAGGGTGCCTTCACCGGTGCCATCGAGGCGCGGGTGGGACGTTTCCGCGAAGCCTCTGGCGGCACGCTCTTCCTCGACGAAATCGGCGACATGCCCGTCGAGCTCCAGGCGAAGCTGCTGCGTGTGCTGCAGAGCTGGGAAGTCACTCCGGTGGGCGGTCGCCGCGCGGAGTCGGTGGATGTACGCATCCTCGCGGCCACGCATCGCGACCTGGACGCGGCCGTCGCTTCAAGTGATTTTCGTGAAGACCTGCTGTACCGACTGCGCGTCGTACCCATCCACATCCCAGCGCTGCGCGAGCGCCCCGAAGATGTGGCCGTGCTCGCCGACCACTTCGTGAACCGCTATGCGGAGGAGCTGGGGACGGGCCCGCACGTGCTGGCGGAAACCAGCCTCACACAGCTTCGATCCCACTCCTGGCCGGGCAACGTCCGTGAGCTCGAGAACGCCATCAAGCGCGCCCTGGTGCTGTCGAATTCCGAGGTGCTTCTGCCCGACGACTTCGACTTTCTGGGAGAGGCGGGAGTGCGGCGGCCGAGCGGGCCAGACCTCGCGTCCCTGGTGCGCGGCGAGGTGGGCGTGGCGCTGGAAACCGGGCGCGAGAACATCTTCCGCGGCGTGCTCGAGGGCGTGGAGCGGCCCCTCCTCGAGACCGTTCTCGCCCACACCGACGGCAACCAGATCCGTGCCGCGGCCATCCTGGGCATCAACCGCAACACGCTGCGCAAGAAGATCGTCGAGCTCGGCATCGAGCTGCCGGGGCGCGATTGAGCCCGGCCACCCCGCGCCCGCGTGCCTTGCGGCCGGAGCAGGTGCTCCGCCTGGGCGGGCTCCACGTGCTGGCAGACGACGATCCGCGCTGGAAGTACGACCCGTTGGAGCAGGCGGCAGCGGCCTGTGCGGGTGGCGCCCACGTGGTGCAGCTGCGGGTGAAGAGCGCAACCGATCGCCAGGCCCTGCTCTGGGCCGAGCGCATCCGAGGCCTCACGCGGGCAAGCGGTGCGCTCTTCTTCGTGAACGACCGCTTCGACCTCGCCCTGGCGGCCGAGGCCGACGGCGTGCACCTGGGTCAGACGGACCTGCCACCCGGCCGCATCCCGGCTGCCGCGCGCCAGCGTCTGTTGCTGGGCCACTCGACCCACACGCGCGCCCAGGTGGAAGCGGCCTGCGGCGAGCCGGTGGACTACCTGGCCTTCGGGCCGGTCTTCGGCACCCGCTCGAAGCAGAGTGAGTACGACGCGCGCGGAATCGACGCACTGGCGCAGATGGTGGCCCTCGCCGCGCCCCTGCCGCTGGTCGCCATCGGAGGCATCGACGCTGCCGGCGCCGCCGCGGTTGCGAACGCGGGCGCCGGAGCTGCCGTCATCTCGGCGGTGGCGGCCGACGACGACCCGACCCGCGCCACCCGTGCGCTGGTCGCAGCGCTGCGGCGGGGGCCGGCATGAGCGACGGCGGCCTTCGCCTGGTGTCGTTCGTGGGCTTCAACGCCATGATCGCGCTGGCCTGGGCCTTCTCCCTCGACCGCCGCCGCTTTCCCACGCGCACCGTCGCGTCCGGTGTGGTGATCCAGTTCGGCCTCGGGGTGCTGTTGCTCAAGACGCCGGTGGGCACCGTCTTCTTCGACAGCATGAGCACCGTGGTGGACGCCTTCATCGGCTACACCGAAGCGGGCACCCGCTTCGTCTTCGGGGGGCTCACCGAAACCGGCTTTTCGATCGTCGTGAACGTGCTCCCCATCATCGTCTTCAGCGGCTCCTTCTTCTCGGTGCTCTACCACCTGGGCATCCTCCAGCGTCTGGTCGACGTGCTGGCGGCGGTGCTCTCGCGCGCCATGAACACTTCAGGCGCTGAGGGGTTGGCGGCCGTGGCCAACCTGTTCGTGGGGATGACCGAGTCGGCCCTGGTGGTGAAGCCCTACCTGCCAGGCATGACGCGCTCGGAGCTCTTCACCCTGATGACCCTGGGCATGGCCACCGTGGCCGGATCCGTGCTGATGGCGTACGTGGGCATGCTCGGGGGTGGCGACTACGCTGGCCATCTGGCCACGGCCAGCCTGCTCTCGGCCCCCGCCGGATTGCTGCTGGCCAAGGTGATGGTGCCCGAGACGGAACGGCCCGCCACGCTCGAGCGCGGACACGCGGGGGTGGAGAGCGAGGCCGTAAACGTGATCGACGCCGCTGCCCAGGGCGCCATCGCCGGCTTGCGCCTGGCCGCCTACGTGGGCGCTCTCCTGGTGGCCTTCGTAGCCATGATCGCGCTGCTCAACGATCTCTTCGGCTGGATCGGCGGCTGGGTCGGCGTTCCCGACCTCACCATGCAGAGTCTGCTCGGGCTGCTGCTCGCGCCGCTCGCCTGGCTGATGGGGGTCCCGTGGGAGGACTGCACGCGCGTGGGCGCGCTGCTCGGGGTGAAGACGGTGTTGAACGAGTTCCTCGCCTACCAGCAGCTGGCGGAGCTCCAGGCCAGCGGGGCTCTCCAGCCGCGCTCCGCGGTGATCGCCTCCTACGCCCTGTGCGGCTTCGCGAACTTCGGCTCCCTCGCCATCCTGCTGGGCGGCATCGGCGGGCTGGCACCCAACCGGCGCCCCGAGGTCGCGAGCTTCGGTCTGCGCTGCATCCTGGCGGGCTCACTGGCGACCTTCATGACGGCCTGCATCGCGGGCATGCTGCTCTAGCGGATACGGCTCATCCTGGGGGCGCCGCGCAGGAAGTTCAGTGGAGCCGCTGCACCTGAGCGCGCAGGGCATGCAGGCGCTGGCGTACGACCTCTGCCGTAGCATCCTGCGGAGCCAGCTCCAGGAAGCGCGCCAGATCGGCGCAGGCGGCGCTGAAGCACTCGAGCTGCTCGTAGACCAGACCGCGGTCGCGGAGCTCTTGGGGTGCGTCCGGCAGCAGCAACAGGATCCGCTCACAACAGCCCAACGCCCGCCCGAAATCCCGGTCTCTCAGGTAGAGCTGCTTCAGGTTGCCCAACAGGCGCGCCAGGATCTCACGGGGGGTGGACGCGCGCAGGTGGATCCGGGGCACCAGGCGCGCCGCCGGCCCGGCCGTGGACTCGAGTAGCTCTGCGCAGTCGGATTCCGACAGGACCCGACCGTGGAAGGGGTCCACGACAGTCCCGGCCGCTCCGACGCGGGTGAGGAAGTGGCCGGGGAAGCCCACGCCCCAGGCCGGCAGATCGACTCGACGCGCGACCTCCAGGTAGACGACGCAGAGCGTGATGGGGATTCCTCGACGACGGTCGAGCACCTCGTTGAGGAAGCTGTTGCGCGGGTCGTAGTAGCTCTCGGCGTTGCCGACGAAGCCCTGCTCCCGGAACAAGAAGCGATTCAGCAGCACGGCGCGCTGCGCTTCCGGCTGGCCCTCGAGGCGCCCCGCGACCTGCTCGGCCAGCTCGTCGAGACGCGACAGGTAGCCCTCCAGGTCGAGGCCTGGGTACTCCTCGGCCGCCACCAGCAGCGCAGCCCGGCCCAGGTCGATCGCCCCGGCCGGATCGCCGGATAGGGCCTCGAAGCTCTCGCGCGGGTCGAGCAGCGCCACGGGCTCAGGCCCAGAACGCGTCCACCGCGTACTGGTCGCGCGGTACGGCCCATACCTCGTCGAGGAGTCCGCCCTCCACGCGGAAGAGCAGGATGAAGTCTGTATCGAGAACGCGGTCTCCGCGGCGGCCGGTGACGTGAAAGAGCACCGCCACGAGACTGTCTCCCACGAGCACGTCCTCGAAATGCGAATCGAAGCGCTCCGCGGCCTCCCCAATGGCCGCCAGATATTCCAACACGGCGTCCATACCCCGGTATTCCCCGGAGCGCGGGCCCCGGCCCGAGGCGTGCCAGACCATGTCGGGCGAGCAGAGCTTGGCCAACGTCTCGCGATCTCCGTGGGCGGCAGCCTCCCAGGCCGTGCGAGCGAGCTTGGCGTGGGGGTGGTCCATCATTGCGCATCCCCTGCCGTGGGCACGGACCCGCCGTCACCCTGGCGCCTGATCAGTGCGCGACGCTGCAGCTGCACATGCACCCCGTAGGCGATGAGGCTGCCGAGAACGACGGCGTAGGCGGCGATGACATAGCCCATGAATTGGCCTCCGCCCCTGCCCGGGCGGGCGGGCGGTGCAGGTGGGAGCCTTCCCTCGGGAAACCCTACCCTCACCCGCTGTTGGACGCACCCCTCTGGGCGACCGTCCCCGACGTCACCCGAGCGCGTTTCGCGCTAGTCGGCCTGGGCTGGTGGGTCGCAGCAGGGAGGGAACTGGCCGCCGTTCTCGGAGAGGATCTCCGAGATGGCCT
>Ga0255057_10002378_pt1 | contig 10226 bp, 7 predicted proteins | sample Cases_109_6_MG_FD_189022 | JGI IMG/M metagenome (GOLD analysis project Ga0255057, IMG submission 189022) | Seawater microbial communities from Amundsen Gulf, Northwest Territories, Canada - Cases_109_6 | ecosystem: Environmental > Aquatic > Marine > Gulf | place: Canada: Northwest Territories... | reverse complement strand
ATCCCGGACTGGTCGCCCTTGAAGGCGAAGTAGTCGTCCGTGCCGATGGTTCCGTTGGAGTAGTCCATGTACAGGTACCTGCCGCCAAGCGTGAGGAAGACGACCCTCGAGATTCGATAGCCGAAGTTGGCAACGAAGTTGAGAGCCAGGTCGGAGCCCACTCCAAACCCCCCAATATCCGAGCGCAAGCGGAACAGCCAGCGATCGTACTTGCCCCACCCGATCCCCCAGCGCACACCGACGATCGGGTCCACCCAGTTTTCGTCAAAGCCCTGGTCGTCCGGCTCTCCCGGTCCCGGCGTGGTCAGTGCCAGCGTGAGGTCTTGCCGCGTGTAGCGGATTCCGCCGAGGAAATCGAGTCGCTGAGATCCGAGGTCCACAGGGGACCAGAGCGCAGCCACTTCGCCTGCGTAGATCTTGAAGCGGTAGTCCGCCGTGACCTCCAGCTCCGCCGGTCCGGGGCCCTGGATTACCGTGATACCGTCTTCACCGAGGTTGACGTAGGACCCGTCCAGCAACACGCCCCAGTTTCCTTTGCGCCCTTCGTAGTGTCCCGATGCAGCGAACTTCACCTTGTCCCACAGGTCGCTGAAGCTCACGTCGAGCGGGACCTGTTTAGTTCCGACCGTGTTTGTTGCGTCCATGTTCACGGCCCAGAGATAGACCCCGAAGTCGTTGTTCCACTCGTCCCTTCCCTTGTCTCCCGGGAAGCCCTCCTGGGCAGAGAGCAAGGGGGCCATGACCATTAGGCAAACGGAAGCAACTGCTCCTGGAGCCGCGATTCTGAGATTTAGCATAACCGTTGCCCTTCCTGTTCGAGGAGGTCGTACCGCTATAGCGGGAGCAGGCCCTATATTACACGAGTCGCATGGTAGCATGAAGCCCACAGTCGGTTGCATGCGACCGAGTGATACCGGCGGCTGCATCACGGCGCGTTTCTTTCTACACTAAGGGTCAGTAATATACCGGACATTCGGTGTGAGACCGGTCGGTAGATTGTGTCCCGTAAGGAGGCGGAGTATGAGCAAGCACTCACTCCTGATGGTTCTGTGCCTGATCACCCTCCAGACCGCCTGTGCGCCAGAGTCTGCTCCGGACGGCACGGAGGCACCAGATGATCGGCCCAACGTCTTGCTCATTGTCGCCGATGACATGGGCTACTCGGATATCGGGGCCTTCGGGGGCGAGATCCTGACCCCGACGCTGGACGCGCTGGCGGGGGAGGGGATGCGGCTGACGAACTTCCATGTTCTTCCGAGCTGTTCTCCAACGCGGTCCGTCTTGCTCTCCGGCGTGGATAACCACCAAGCGGGGTTAGGCACGATGGGGGAGATGAAGACTCCCGAGATGGAGGAGTATCCAGGGTACGCCGGTTACCTCAACTTCGAGGTCGCCGCGCTGCCCGAAGTGCTCCAGGCCAACGGCTACAAGACCTACATGGCGGGCAAGTGGCACCTGGGCTTCGACGAGGAGACCAGTCCTCACGCCAGGGGCTTCGACGAGACTTTCATCCTCGTTCCAGGCGGGGGCAGCCACTGGAGCGACCGGAAGCCCCTCTCGCCACCTCAGCCCATGGTCTATCGGCGGAACAGGGAGCCCGTTGACGAGCTTCCCGAGGACTTCTATTCAACCACCCACTACACCGACATGCTTATCGAATGGCTGCAGGCGGACCGCGATGGCGACCGGCCCTTCTTCGCATACCTCTCCTACACGGCGCCCCACGATCCGCTGCACGCCCCCCAGGAGTTCATCGACAAGTATCGGGGAGCCTACGACGAGGGGTGGGACGTGCTTCGCGAGCGCAGGCTGCGGGCCTTGAAAGACCTCGGCATCGTGCCAGAGGACGCTGAGGCGTTTCCGCGCCTGCCCAACGTGGAGGCATGGGATGACACGTCACCTGAAAGCCGGGTGGAAGCAGCCCGCGACATGGAGGTCTACGCCGCCATGGTGGACTTCATGGACGGACAGATCCAGCGGCTGTTCGACTACCTGAAGGAGATCGGCGAGTACGACAACACGCTGGTCATCTTTTTCTCGGATAACGGGGCAAACGGTGCTTACCCCACGATGTACCCCGGCTGGACAGAAGAGTGGGCCGCCTCGTTCGACAACAGACTGGAGAATCGGGGACTGCGGGGCTCGTTCATCGAGATGGGACCCGGTTGGGCACAGGCGAGCGTGTCGCCGAGTCGGATGTTCAAGGGGTTTACGGCCGAGGGTGGGATTCGATCTCCGCTCATTGCCAAGATGCCCGGCGCCCAGGCAACAGCCGGAGCGTTGAACCACGCCTTCTTCCACGTCCGGGACATCATGCCGACAATCCTCGATCTGGCGGGCATTGAGCCCCCGACTCAGATCGACGGCCGCGAGGTGAGGGCGATGCAGGGCCAGTCGGTGCTCGCTCTACTCGACGGAAGCACCGAGGAACCTTACGCAGGGGCAGACCAGGTCGGATACGAGCTGTTCGGGCTCAAGGCGTTCTTCGACGGCGACTGGAAGATTCTATGGATGCCACCACCGTTCGGGTCCGGTGGCTGGGAGCTGTACAACCTGGCCGAGGACCCAGCGGAGATGCACAATCTCGCCGCGGATCACCCCAAGCGACTCGACTCGATGATCGAGATGTGGGAACGCTACAAGGTGGAGAACACGGTCCTCGACATTTCGTCGCTCGACCTCTCGGAGGCCATATAGTCAACGGGAGGTGAGAAATGGAGGAGATGCTGGTCGCGCAGACCCCACACCCTGACCGGGCGACGCCAATATGACGTCGGCAGAGGAATCGCGAGCTGCCTATCGCAGAATCGGCGGGCAGATGCACGCGATTCAGGAGATCCGAGATGAAGCCGGACGCCTGATCGACACCGTCACGAAACCGCTCAAAGTCGAGTTTCGGCTGCGGGACGTAGGCCAGTTACTGGCGGGCGCGTTCATGATGGGGATCCCGGTGGCACTGACCGAGGAGGTCTGGGTACTGGGAGAGACGCTGCCGCCGGGACGGATTCTGCTGATCGCCCTCCTGTCGATCCTCGTCCTCGCCCTGTTCATTTGGGGGTTGTTCTACGGCGGACACATCGCCGAGTTCAAGTTCGATTTCTTCAAACGGGTCACAGTTTCCTACCTTGTCACCTTCGGCATCTCGCTCCTGCTCCTCGCGCTGTTTGGCAAGGCCGGGTTCAATCTCTCGCTGGCGATCAGAAGGGCCGTCATCGTCGCATTTCCAGCCGCCTTCGCGGCTTCGTCCGTAGACTTCATGAAGTGACGCTCACTCACGATCGTTGGGCAACCGCTGGTGAGTAAGCCGGTTCGGCGTAGCGCCCGGCCGCAGGTCGGGCGTTTCTCTTTGATAGCCCGTTGATCCGTGCCCGTACCCTCCCGGTATGGACGACCTGGAGGCAAGGATCAGGGAGCTACCCAAGAGGATCAGGAGCCGCCGCCTGGGCAAGACTCCGCAGCGCAGCCTTGGTACGTTTTCGTACCTTTTGGCACAGCTGGGGAATACTCGCAACGCCGTAACTCTATGCCGGGGGTGGGATTCGAACCCACACGGGGCGTACGCCCCAAGGGATTTTAAGTCCCTTGTGTCTACCAGTTCCACCACCCCGGCGTGTATTGGTTGAATATAGACACACCCAGTGTATCCCGCAGGACACCCCTCCCCACCGTGACCTCCGCTCAGACCTTGTCAGCCGGCACCCTCCCGGCCGACATTGCCTGCCATGAAGAAGTTGGACGCTCGGTCATGGGGCTTTCTCTTTGTCGCCGTCGTCGCGGCCGCGATCTTCTTGCGTCTCGGCTCCTGGCAGCTGGACCGGTTGACCGATCGACGCGCGGACAATGCGCGCCGACAGGTGCTGGCCGCGCTCCCTACGCTGCAGGTCTCAGGGTCCGCCGATCTGCCTCCCCTCGACTCGCTGCTATGGCGTCGCGTACTCCTCACGGGTGAGTGGGACTTCGGCGGGGAGATCATCATCCGGGGACGGGCAGCCTACAGCTCACCCGGCGTCCACGTCGTCACACCGCTGCGGCTGAAGAACGGCCAGGCATTCCTCGTGCTCCGGGGCTGGTTGCCGGCGGCGGACGGTCTTAGCGCCGACATCCGCGCGGCGCGGCCCTCCACCTTGGAGGGGGCTGACGCGGTGACAGTCCAGATCACGGGGCTCGCGCTACCCGGTGAGCCGTCCTCTGCGCTCCCTCCCCGCTGGAAACGGTTCGACGGTTCCAGGCTCCTTGTGCTGGGCAGTCTGGATTTCGATAGCGCCGAGCGAGCGTTTGGGGAAACCCTGGTTCATGCGTGGATCCTTCCGGACTCGCTGCCAGACCTCGGGGCCTCGGGCACACCGAGGCCCGTTCAGCAACCGATTCCTTCCGATGGCCCTCACCTCATGTACGCGATTCAGTGGTTTGCATTCGCCGCCATCACGATCGCCGGCGCGATCGTGTTCGCCCGGCCCCGGCGGCGAACGCACTCGCAAAGGACCTCCGCATGAGCTACCGGAAGTTCGTGGATCGATCTGGTAACGCATGGCGAGTACGCGACCGGAGCCGGTGGGAGTGGCACTTCGAGCCCGAGGGCGGGAACCCTGGCCCGGCGCGCGTGGCCCGGGCTCCGGGACACCAGGACGATCCGTTCGAGCTCAGCAACGAGGAGCTGCAGCGTCTCCTCGACGAGGCTCCCGGAGCCACACGTCCGCGGGCGCCCAACCCGTTCAAGGACTGAAAGTCGCGCGGACTTCCGCCACAGCCACTCGCACCCCTTGCCACTTCATCCCATCCAGTGCCAACTTGTCACATCCGGAGGCGGAACGGGACTTTTCGGCGCACTCGATGCGCGTCGAGGACCATCCGGAGGGCCATCGACACACGCCGAACGTCAGCATAAACATGCGGCTTCTTGCCGTGCCGAGTGCGCCTTTCGAGCGTTGGGCCGGGCTGGCACACTTCCGGCAAGGGTGAAGTCGGACGCGGTGCAAGCGTTCGACGCGATCGAGAGTCGTTCGCGTCGGAGTCCGCCGGCCGGGAGATCCCCCTGACCTCGGTCGTGCGGACTCTCAAGCCCTACATCGACGGCGACTCGGCCCGGTCGCTCGGGCCGACGACGGAGAAGCCATATGTCCGAAGAACACACGAAGGGTGAAGTCTCCCCACGCGTGCTCGTCGTGGAAGACGAGGAGAACGTCCGCGACCTTCTGCTGACCGTGCTGGCCGAGAACGGTTACCGGGTGGACGCCGTCCGGTCGGGAGAGGAAGCGCTGCGGCAGCTGGATCAGCAGCTCTACGATCTGGTTCTCCTCGACCTGAACCTCCCGGGCATGCACGGCCTCAACGTGTTGGGCGCCGGCCCTGCCCTGCAGACCGACGCACAGTTCATCGTGATGACCGCGTTCGGCTCGATCGACAGCGCGGTCGAGGCGATGAAGCTCGGCGCCGTGGACTTCATCAAGAAGCCTTTCCGCACCGAGGAGCTCCTGCACATCCTCTCGCGGGCGCGCGAGGAACTCGAGCTCAAGCGGGAGGTGGCGCAGCTCCGGAGCCAGACCAGCGCGGGAGTGCGAGCTCACCTGGTCGGCAAGTCGCAGGCTATGCAGCGACTCTACGGACTGATCGAGCGAGTCGCACCGACGCGGGCCAACGTGCTCATCACCGGTGACACCGGAACTGGCAAGGAACTGGCCGCTCGCGCGGTCCACGAGATGTCCGGCCGAAGCCGCCGGCCGTTCGTCGCCATCAACTGCTCCGCCCTTCCCGAGACTCTGATGGAATCTGAGCTGTTCGGCCACATGAAGGGGTCGTTCACCGGGGCCGTGCAGAGCAAGCGGGGGCTGTTCGAGGAGGCCCAGGGCGGAACGATCTTTCTGGACGAGATCAGCACGCTTTCGGAGGGAGTGCAGGTCAAGCTACTCCGGGTGCTGCAGGATCGTAAGGTCACCCGGGTCGGCGCGAGGGAGCCGATCACGGTCGACTTCCGCCTGATCGCGGCCACGAACCGGGACCTCGCTGAACTGGTCACGGAGGGCGAGTTCCGAGAGGACCTGTATTATCGGCTGAACGTCTTCCCGGTGCGCGTGCCATCGCTTCGCGAGCGCCGCGACGACATCCCCGTGCTCGCCCTGCATTTCCGGCAGCGGTTCGCGGATGAGAACGACCTCGAAGCCCCTGAGATCCCGCCGAAGACGATGACCCGGCTCATGTCCTACGACTGGCCAGGTAATGTCCGGGAGTTGGAGAATTTCATCGAGCGCGCCGTGATCATGCATGCCGGCGCCCGCGCGATTCCGTTCGAGCCCCCGGGGCAACGTCCCGACCCCGAGCGGAATTTCTTGTCGCGATCACGAGAGGAGAAGTGGGATCTCGAGCGTCTCGAGAGGGAGTACATTCTCGACATGCTCGAGCAGACCCAGTGGCACCAGAGCTCTGCAGCGGAAGCGCTCGGGATCAGCCGCCGTACCCTGTATCGCAAGCTGAAGAGGTACCGGGAGCAGGGGATCCTCCCGGAGCCGCATCATATGGCGCTTCGCCCCTGACCGGGACATCGCAGTTCCCTGACGCAGCAAGGGGGCGCCGCCGGGCGCCGCCTTCTTCATTCCAGACATGGGTGTGAGGACGGCGCCTATCCGATCCAGCCGCTCCGCTGCTCCGGCTCGCGCCCGTGCGGCATCCACAGAGTGAACGTGGCTCCCTTGCCGGGTTCGGACTCGAGAGTGAGCGCACCTCCCATGTGCTCAGCCAGCCGCCGCGACAGGGTGAGACCGATGCCCATCCCTCCGCGCGCGTTCCTGCCGGATCCGCCCTTCTGATACTCCCCGAAGATCCGCTCCTGGTCCTTCTTCGGAATGCCGGGACCGTGGTCTACAACGCCTACCGCCAGCCAGCGTTCTGCCTCGTCCACGCCCTCCGGCCCGTCACGCCGGAGCTCCGCCGCTATGTGCACGTCCGTGCCCTCTGGCGCGTACTTGATCGCATTGCTGAGCAGGTTGGTCAGGATCTGGAGCACCCGGTCCGGATCGGCCACCATACGGAGGTTGCTCCGGTTTCGCTTCAGTCGGAGTCGCATGCCCTTCTGCTCCGCCTCGGGGTGGATTCCGTCCATCGCCGCCTGCAGAAGTTCGTTGACGACGATCATCCGGGGCCAGGTCTCGAGCCGTCCCAGTGACAGGCTCTCGAGATCGAGGACGTCCTGCACGAGCCGCATGGCGTGCTCACTTCCCCGCCGGATCTTTTCGGGAATGTCCCGGGCCTCGCCTGTTACCTCCCCGAGCAGCCTCTCCGACCACATGAGCACACCGCTGCACGCGTTCCGCAGATCGTGATTCACGAAGGCGTAGAAGCGATCCCGCTGCTGCTGCGTGGCCCTGATCTCGTCGAGCAGCCGCTTCAGAGTCTGGAATTGGCGCGCGTTCTCAATCGACACGGCGGCCTGGGTCGCGAGCATGCTGACGATCATCTCGTCACGGTCGCTGAACGCCTCCCCGCCCTCCTTATTCGTCAGATACAGATTGCCGAACGCCCGGTCGCCTACACGGATTGGAACACCCAGAAACGAGGTCATCCCGGGATGAGTCCCCGGTAGTCCCTCCGACCTCGGATCGGAAGCCAGGTCGTGCACGCGAATCGGCTCTGTGGCGTGGGTGACGGCTCCCAGGAGACCGAGGCCCTTCGGCGGACCTCCCATCCCTTCGCGCTGTTTCTTGTCGAGTCCGCTCGTGATGAACCGCTCGAGCGCGTTCCCGTCCTGAGAGAGGACACCCAATGCCCCGTACGCGGCGCTCGTCAGGTCTCGAGCACGGTCCGTCACCGTCTGCAGCACGGCTTCCAGCTCGAGATCCGAAGCCACGGCTACTTCCGCATCGTGCAGGTCATGAAGCACTGTGACATGGTCTTCACTCTCAGCCCGCAGTGTGTCGGACAGCTCGGCGCGCTCGGTCTGCGACTCCAGCAGACGGGCGTTCTGGATGGCGAGACCGGCGAGATTACCGAAGGCGTACAGCAGGTCGGCATCCTCCTGGACGAACCCCGCGGGATCCGGCCGGCCGACCACGATCAGGGTACCGATCGTACCGCCTCGCTGCCGGAGGGGGACGGCCAGCACATGCCGCGCCTCAGCGGGTCCCAGCACGATCGCCTCGTAGAACGGCTCGTCGGGCACGTCGTTGTCAATGACCGCCCTTTTCTCCCGGATCGCGGCGTAGCTGAGCGTGCCCTCAACGGGGTATCGCACTCCACAGACGTCCTCGAGCGAGCCACTCGCGCCCGCCACTGTCAGCTCCAGGGCATCGGCGTCGTAGAACGCGACCGCCGAACCGGTACCGTCGAACAGGTGCCGGGTTCGCTCGGTCACGATGGAGAGAATGTCCTGCAGATCCTGCGTCTCGAGGATCGCACTCCCCGTCTCACACAGGCCGGCGAGGCGAGACCCGATGTCACTGGACTTCGCGCTTCCCTTGCTACCCAATCTCGCTCTTCGGCTTGGGTTTCAGGCACGATCCGCTTTTCGCGGCGTCAGCTTCGGCGGGATACCCGATCGGCGCTCTCCCGGAACCGGGCTTGGTAATGAGACAATATTTCACATCGAGGTGAAGGCCGCCAGAGCCCGAAAGGGGCGATCCGGCGACCTCACCGGTCAGGAAAGGTACCGCGGGCGCCCGAAGATCTCGGTGTAGACGATCGCGCGAGCGGCGAGTGGAAGCTCCTCGATCCTGCTCAGGGCTCCCCGGGCCGAGGATCGGCGCAAACGATACGCGTCCGAGGAGGTCGTGGAACGGTCCGGCTCAGCGGGCTCCGGCCTGGCCGGCTTCGGTGCCACGGACGGAGAGGGCTGATCATCCTTCGTATCGGAGATTCGGGCCACGGTCTCTCGTGCCGGTGGCGGTGCCGCGGGCGCAGGCGTCTCCACCGAAGGTCGAACCCGAAGAGCCGCCGGCCGCTCGCCCTGCCGACTCGGATCGAGCATGCTGGCTATTTCCGCGTAGGCATGTTTGCGCTGCCGTTCCTCGGCGCGCCCCAGGAAGGTGGTCGAACGCCCCACTCGCGTCCGGGAGGCCGCTGGCAAACTCTCGTCGCTTCGGGACACTTCCTGGCCCATAGACAGGCCCTGCTTTTCCTCCCAGCGCCGGAGAGCCTCGATCGCGCGCTCCTGCGCTTCAGCCGTCCCGCGACGCGTGGCCCCGACGACCTCCGGGCGTCCGGCGGATTCCAGCGGCTCGCTCTCGTAGGGGTCCTGTCCGGGGACCCGGCGCTGGGCGCGGGCCACCCCCTTGAAGATCCAGAACACCAGGACCGCGATGAGGATGAAGACCTGTTCCATCTCAGTTCCCCGTCTCCTCTCCCTCTCGCGTTCCTGCGATGGAAGCCCGCATGTGAGTGTCCGACTCTATGTTCCGGAACCTCATGTAGTCCATCACGCCCAGCTTCCCGGCACGGAACGCCTCGGCCATCGCGAGAGGCACCTCGGCCTCGGCTTTGACCACTTCCGCCCGCATCTCCTCGACTCGCGCACGGTTCTCCTGCTCGTGCGCCACCGCAAGGGCGCGACGCTCCTCCGCCTTCGCCTGGGCGATCTGCTTGTCCGCTTCCGCCTGGTCGATCTGCAGCTCGGCGCCGATGTTCTTGCCTACATCCACGTCCGCGATGTCGATGGACAGGATCTCGAACGCCGTGCCGGAGTCCAGTCCCTTGGCGAGCACGGTCTTCGAGATGGCGTCCGGATTCTCGAGCACCTTCTTGTGTGAGTCGGCCGATCCGATCGTGCTGACGATCCCCTCACCCACACGGGCGAGGATGGTCTCCTCCCCCGCCCCACCGACGAGCCGGTTGATGTTGGCTCTGATGGTGACGCGTGCGATCGCGATCAGCTGAATGCCGTCCTTCGCCATCGCGGCGACCCTCGGGGTCTGGATGACCTTCGGATTCACCGAGACCTGCACGGCTTCGAAGACGTCGCGGCCGGCGAGGTCGATCGCGGCGGCCTGCGAGAAACCGAGATCGATATTCGCCTTGTCAGCCGAGATCAGGGCGTTAGAGACACGGGCCACGTCGCCGCCAGCCAGGAAGTGCGCCTCGAGCTCGTTCACGTCCAGGTTTATGCCCGCTTTCGTGGCTGCGATGAGGGGACGGATGATGCCCGCCGGATTCACCTTCCGAAGGCGCATTCCTATGAGGCTGCCGATGCTTACCCGGACGCCGCTGGCATACGCTTCGATCCACAGGCGAACCGGCACCGCCCA
>Ga0255057_10002377_pt1 | contig 10227 bp, 8 predicted proteins | sample Cases_109_6_MG_FD_189022 | JGI IMG/M metagenome (GOLD analysis project Ga0255057, IMG submission 189022) | Seawater microbial communities from Amundsen Gulf, Northwest Territories, Canada - Cases_109_6 | ecosystem: Environmental > Aquatic > Marine > Gulf | place: Canada: Northwest Territories... | reverse complement strand
AATCCGGAATTGCGTGCCGAAGCCAAGGCGGAGTTCGATGAACGCCGAGGAGAGGATTTCGTATATGAGGCGCTGCTTGGCGACCGTAGTCCGCCTCTCGACTATCGAAACTAGTTCGGTAGCCGCGGGCGCCTCATCGGCTGACGCCGGCGGGCACATAATAAAGAGAACAAGTGTAAAAACCCTTATGCTGATTATCGGTTCTTGTTCGATTATTAGGTCGAAAAGGATCGCCACCATACAGGAAAGCGTCTACTGATTTCGACAGAAGTCAGGTCTCGGAGTTTGGTTCTACGATCAACAGCCGCAGCTCCCTGAGGGTTACTTTGATCCGGGCCGCGTGTTCGCTACCCATCCGTAACAGTAGCTTTTGGCCACTGGAAAGACTCTCCAGATCCATATCGGCGAATTCATATAGGACATGCGGCCTGACTACCCGAATCGGGTCTTCAGCCTCGGGAGTCGCCAACAAATGATCGATCACCGCAACCAGCCGGTCGTTGAAATAGGCGTTCGGATAGCCGAGATCATTGTAGGCGTTTTGAAACAGGGGATAGAAACGCCCATAGACCTCCGCGAGTTCCTTCAGATCTGCGGCGGTTACGAGATCTACGAGCACATCGTAGCGCCGATAGCTGTCGGCGCTGATCGTGAATTCATTGTTACTGATTGCTTCCGCATCGAAAGCCCCGACCAGTCCGGCGACGGGCCGGATGCGCTCGGCAACGTGATCCCTGGGAAGGTTATCGACAGTAGCGACGATCTTCGCGATCAGATCCCTCTCGGCCAGCATCTCCGCCACCGTTCGAGACCCAAGCACGTCGGCCAACTCCAGCTTAAGATATTCGTCGCTCTGATGGAGTGATGGCAGAGTCACCAGCTCGCCGCCAGGCCCCGTGGGCGACTCGACTCTCGGGAACGGATGAAATGGAGATTTCGGTGCGTCCGCAACGGGCTCGACAATCGCCGGCGGCGGCTCTGGCGGAGCTTCGACCCGATTGATCTGGACCCAGTAATAGGTCAGTGCAGCAGCTACCGCGATGGCAAGCAGTATTGGGATGTAAAACTGGGTTGATTCTCTTTGCATCGGACTTCCATCATAACCATGTCGGAACCAGCCTTCAGCTACTCCGGCTCGCCGCCCAAAATCGGCCTCCCAAGTCCAATTCGGCCCCAAAATGCCTGTCTATTCTCGAATATTCTTACATATTCATCTTCCTATGCATCAATGAATACCTAAGAATGTCCGCATTCGAACGCGAGGAGAGCGCCATGAAATTCGGTGACAAACTTAAGGACCTCAGAAACGAGAAGGAAATGACCCAGCCCGAGCTGGCTGAGGCCATTGGCATAGAGCAGTCTTACCTGTCCAAGCTCGAGAACGGTAAGTCATTGCCGTCCAACGATATTTTCGTCCGTATTCTCGAAGTATTCGGTCTGGAAATAGGTGACGTCGTGGATCAACTCGACCAGAGCAGCAAGAATCAGCTGCGGACATTACCCGAGGTTGCGGACCATTATCACCGTCAAAAACAGCTGATTATCGGCAACCGGCAACGCTGGCTGCTGGGCTCGAGTTTACTGCTGGCACTGGGGGCAGCCTTCATTTATGCCGGTAGCGTGCATCTGTTTTTCACAGATGTCATTTATCAATACATGTCGCATGGTGTCGTATTCGAAGGGGAGTCGAAAGAGATCTTCAGACACCCACAAGGGTTTGTCTCACAGTCACTTTCGCACGAGGAGCAAATTCAGTTTGTGGACTCTGTCAAGAGCAGGATCGACGAGGAATATCGCCTGATGAGCGACTTTCGCGGCAACATCTATAATCTCAGGGTCCCCGGCGGCTCCCGGACCTATTATCTTCAGGACGATACGCAGATCGACCCCTGGCAAAGCAAGCTGATAGTGTTTCTGGGGGTATTAATGAGTATGTTCGGACTTGTCGGACTATTCCTGGAAAGGAAATTGTCCCGTTATCACTAGACGACATCGGTGGAGAATCGGCTATGGCACATATTACTGCGACGCTCAACTCGGGGATGGCTGTACAACTATCCAACGGCCGGCACGAATGGGCGGCCGATGAGCCGGTCGAGGCAGGCGGTACTGATACGGGTCCGAATCCTTATGAGCTGCTGCTGGCATCGCTGGGTGCCTGCACCTGCATCACGATATCCTGGTACTGCCACGGCAAGGGATTGCCACTCGAATCTGTAACCGCCAGTTACGATCTCTCGAGAGTGCATGCTGCCGATTGCGAGGATTGCGATATTCCGGACAGAGGCTTTATCGACAAGATTACGAGCGACGTCCGAATCGCAGGCGATTTCGATGACGCGCAAAAAAAGCGGCTGGCCCAGATCGCAGAGCGCTGTCCCGTTCACAAGACGCTTGCGCACGGCATCGTGTTCGAAGACCGCGCCACATTTAGTTAAACCACCGAACAATTATAAGTTCGGCCGGTCTAAATCCCTGTCCCAGGGACGGCGATTGCTCTATATTTGTTGATACAACAGCCTAAAGACCATCTCGGAGCCGAATTCCGAAAAAGGTGGCAGGAGAAGCAGCATGGACATGGCCTGGATTAAAGTGGTCGTTTTGACCCTTGCCGAATGCGTAGCACCCGAGGGCAAGACCGTCTGTCAGGAACAGCAGGTTCAGTACTTTTTCGTCGACGAGGTCGAGTGTCAGAAGGTGCTTGAGCAACTGATCGATTACAGAGACGGCTTCGAAAACGTGATCGTCAACAAAGACAATTCCAGCTGCCAACCGGCCGCCAAAGATCTGCAGGTGTTCGCTTCCCGATCCAAAGCGGACGAATATTTTGCGGAAATGGGAGGACTGGGCGTCATATCAGATGACCCTTCAATGAAGGACTTCCTGCAGGAACGACACGACCTTCGCCTGGAAAGCATGCACGTTTGTGATGATGCAACGCTGGTCACGCCGTGCCGGCGTGGCGACATCATCATCGAGAGCATGACGGGAAACAAAACAGAGGTGTGGAAGCAGGGCGAGTAATCGAGCCCCACCAGGGCGAATAGTCGCGCCTGGTCAGTTTCTCACCGATTGAAGTCGGGAATCGGAATATTGCTGTCTTTGTAATAGTCGCGCCATTCCAGGTCCGGGTCCTCAGCGCCCGACAAAACGATGTCAGTAAATATTGAGTACGCATTTGCCACGTCCGAGGCGATCCCCTCGTCAAATGCCGGCGGCAAGTCTGCTTCCCTGCGATAAATGTGCTCGTAGTTCGCGCACGCCGCGTGCTTGAACGGCATGAACCAATCGTGATCGCTAACACAGTCTGCAAGCTCGACACGGGCAGCATTGAATGTTTCCAGGAACCAATATGATTGCCAGTAGGACAGCTGCACCGATTCCCAAATGCTGTCGAAGGTCGGTGCATCGGTAGCCCCGTAAAGGTCCGATCGAAGCTCGTAATTGTTCTCGGCAATCTCCACGAGATGTTCCGTCAATTCGCCGGTTATGCCCGGCTGCGAACGAAGATCGCTCGGGTCGGCTTCCGGAGGGGCTGGAATTACTAGAACCTGGAAGGACGCAAACTTTATCATCGTCGTCGCGAGTTTCTGCCGGCAAGCAGCAACCGGGTCGTATGCATTGCAGATTAGATTGATTTCGAGGAATAGCTCCCTGGCGAGAGCGTCTCTTTTATCTTCCGCGATGAAATTCTTCAACGGTATGCCGTCATAGATTTTCGAGGACATGTCGACCGTAGACAATAAAACCGGGTTTTGCCGTCCAGTCTCTATCGCCGTTCTACGTCGAAACAGATTGCCCAAGCGACTAGTCATCTGTTAATGCTACCAAACAGGCGCGCTCCTTTTGCCGCTAATCCGATTGTACTCTTCTAAGGTGATATTCAAATGGTTCGTTCTGCACGTAACGCCTATTTATCCAGAGAATCAACATTCCTTCAACGTGCCGGGCATAACGAACCGGCCCAAGATCGATCGGCTCCAATCCCAACCCTTCGGCGAGTGCTGCAACGAATGCCTTCGCCTCGGCATTGTTGCCAACCAGCGGAATGGATATTGGACCATTGGAGGACTCGGGTTCGATCATTTGTCGCCAATTCAGTGAATTGAATGCCTTGACGACGTAGGCGTCCGGCGCCCATCCCTGAATGAGTTCGGCATTCGACGTCTCAACGCTCATTTCAAAAAGCCCATCTTCGTTGCGGCGAAGCGGGTTCGTAGGATCGATGATTATTTTGCCTGAGAGATCGCCGAGGCTCTTGGTGACTGCCTCGATAACAGCCCCGGGCACTGCAAGAACGACAACATCTGCTCCTGCCGCCGCTTCCGCAGGCGTCGTTGCGGACGCACCGTGACCAGTGCGATCAACGAGGACCTTTACTTCATCTCTGGATGGATCTCGAGATCCATAGACAATGGTGTGACCAAGCTCGGCAAACTCCGGGCCCAGCGCACCGGCCACCTGACCCGTACCGACTACGGCAATGGTTTCACCCGAGGCCAACCCCGGCGCGATAACAGTAACTATAAACAAGAGTATGGCAATCGCTGATTCTTTCACGTCATGACCCCTTTTCTGTCCCTGACCAGTGGCGCAGCCGGAGGGCATTGGCGATCACCGAAACGGAGCTAAATGACATAGCCGCGGCCGCGATCATCGGGCTGAGCAATAGTCCAAACACAGGATATAAGACACCGGCAGCGATCGGAATACCCAGCGCGTTATAAGTGAACGCGAAAAAGAGATTTTGCCGAATGTTCTTCATGGTGGCGCGACTCAGCGCCCGGGCGGTTGCGATGCCGCGCAAATCACCTTTTACCAAGGTCACCGCAGCGCTCTCCATGGCTACGTCGGTACCCGTGCCCATCGCGATGCCGACCTGCGCTTGCGCCAATGCCGGCGCATCGTTTACGCCATCTCCCGCCATGGCAACGACATGACCATCCGCCTGAAGGTCTTTCACCACAGCCACTTTCTGCTCGGGCAAGACATCGGCGATCACGCGCTCCAATCCCAGACTGTGAGCGACGGTATTCGCGGTCTTGGCGTTATCTCCCGTCAACATGACGATCGACACCTTCTCGCCATGAAGACGCCGGATTGCATCGGGCGTCGACGCTTTGATCGGGTCAGCCACGCTGATGATACCGGCGACAGTCTGGTCGACCACCACGAACATGGCGGTTTCACCCTTCGCCCGCTGCTCATCCGCGCGCTGCGCGAGATCGCCCGGATCAACGTTGCGATCACTTATCAACGCGGCGTTACCAATCGCAGTCAGGTAACCATCAACGGTCCCCGCTACCCCTTTACCGGTGATGGATTCAAAGTCTTCGACGTCCGTCAGCTCAATTCCCTGGTCTTCAGCATAAGTGACAATAGCAGCAGACAAAGGATGCTCGCTGCCCCGCTCAAGGCTGGCAGCGAGTCTGAGTACGGCGGCTTCGTCCCATCCGTCCGCGCAAAGCACAGCCGACACTGCCGGTTTCCCGGCAGTCAGCGTTCCTGTCTTGTCGACGACGAGCGTGTCGACATCTCGCATGAGTTCGACCGCTTCGGCGTTCTTGAACAACACGCCCATGCTGGCGCCTCGACCTGTCGCCACCATGATAGAGATCGGCGTCGCAAGGCCGAGCGCACAGGGACAGGCGATGATCAGGACAGCAATCGCATTGATGAGTGCATAGCTCATGCTCGGTTGCGGGCCCCAAATAGCCCACACGAGGAAGGTAAGTATCGAAGCGACAACGACCACCGGTACGAAGTAGCTGGCGACAGTGTCGGCAAGCTTTTGAATCGGTGCGCGGCTACGCTGCGCTTCCGCCACCATCTGCACAATGCGAGAGAGTAGCGTATCGGCACCAACTTTCTCGGCTTGCATCACGAGTGTGCCAGTGCCGTTCACGGTACCGCCTACCACTTTGTCATTGGCTTGTTTTTCGACCGGCACGGGTTCACCCGTCACCATGGATTCATCGACCGAGCTGTGACCCTCAACAACACGGCCATCGACGGGCACCTTTTCGCCCGGGCGGATGCGCAATCGATCACCCGGCTGAATGGATTCAATCGGTACATCTTCCTCGTCGCCGGACGATGACACACGTCGCGCCATCTTTGGCGTCAAGCCGAGCAAGGCCTTGATCGCGGCACCGGTCTGGCTGCGCGCACGCAGCTCGAGTACCTGACCCAGCAAGACCAGAGCCACGATGACCGCAGCTGCTTCGAAATACACCGCGACATGTCCGTTGACATCTCGAAATGCGGCCGGAAACAGATCCGGTTGCAATACGGCAACGACGCTATACCCGTACGCGACGGCGACCCCCAGGCCGATCAACGTGAACATGTTGAGCTTGTGGGTCATGACTGATCGCCAGGCGCGTACGAAAAAAGGCCACGCACCCCACAGCACCACGGGACTGGCCAAGAGCAGTTCAATCCAGGGACGAACCGTGATGGACAGTGCGGCACTCACGGGTTGCCCCGGTAACAAGTCGCCCATGGCGATGACAAAGACCGGCACGGTAAACACCAGGCTCACCCAGAACCGCCGGGTCATATCGATCAGTTCGCTGTTGTCCTCCTCGTCCGTGGTCACAACGACCGGCTCGAGCGCCATGCCGCAGATGGGACAGTCCCCGGGACCGTCCTGAATGATTTCCGGGTGCATGGGACACGTGAATTGCCGAACTGGCGCGGCAACGATCTGGCGTTCAAGTGCCATACCGCAACTTGGACAATCGCCGGCCTGCCCGGACTCAACCTCGGGATGCATCGGGCAAGTCCAACCAGCGCTCATGATGAGACTCGCTGAGGTCTCGTAAGTCCTCTCTCCTGAAACTGCAGCACAAGGCTGTAAATCACCGGTAACACCAGGAGATTGAGAATCAGCACCGTGAGCATCCCGCCCAGCATGGGCGCGGCAATGCGGTGAGTGACATCCGATCCAGTTGCGTTGCTCAACATGATAGGGACTAGCCCCGCCATTGTAGACACGGCCGTCATCACGATGGGCCGCACCCGTTTTGATGTCGCCGATAGTACCGCTGCTTTGATCTGCTCGACGGTCAACCCGGTATTGCTGGCCGCACGGCGTTTGCCAATCTCCGTATCGATGAAACTTAAGACCAGGACACCGATTTCAGCGGCCATGCCGGCCAGTGCAATGAAACCGACGGCCACGGCCACTGACATGTTATAGCCGTTCATGTAGATCAGCCAGATGCCGCCAACGAGCCCGAAGGGAATCGATATCATTACGACGACAGGTTCGGTGACGTTGCGGAAGTTCAAATACAGCAACAGAAATATGATCAACAAGGTCACCGGCGCGACGATACTCAGGCGCTTCGCGGCACGCTCCATGTATTCGAACTGACCCGACCAGACGATCGTGTAACCTGCCGGCACATCGACCATCTCCTCCAGCACTTTTTTGGCTTGGGCTACGAACCCGCCGATGTCCGAGGTGGTCAGATCGACATAGATCCACGCGTTCGGGCGTGCATCCTCACTCTTTATAACAGGCGGCCCGCGCGTGTATTCGAGATCCGCGACCATTCCCAGCGGTATCTGGGCGCCGGTCGGTGTTGGAATCAGAACCCGCGTCAGGGTCTCAAGGTCATCACGCAGCTCACGCGGGTAGCGAAGGTTGACCGGATAACGTTCCAGTCCTTCCACAGTCCAGGTAATGTTCATGCCGCCAATCGCACTTTGGATGACGTCCTGTACATCACCGACAGTCAGTCCATAGCGGGCCGCACTTTCACGATTGATGACGAAATCCAGATAGTAACCGCCCACCGCCCGGTCACCGAAGGCAGAAAGCGTTTCCGGCATCGTCTTCATGGCCTCCTCGATTTGCAGCGAGATGCTCTGCAGAACGTTGAGATCCGGACCGGAGACCTTGATACCCACCGGCGTCTTGATGCCCGTAGACAGCATGTCGATCCGGGTCTTGATCGGCATGGTCCAGGCATTCGCCACGCCGGGAAATCGGATGGCCTTATCCATTTCACCCATCAGCTCCCGGGTTGTCTTGCCGGGGTCAGGCCATCTGTCCTTGGGCTTTAGCCGAATAGTCGTTTCCAGCATTGAAAGAGGTGCTGAGTCGGTAGCAGATTCCGCGCGGCCAACCTTGCCAAACACGTGGTGTACTTCCGGAAAGGTGGCGAGGATTCTGTCTGTTTGTTGCAATAGCTCTTTTGCCTTTGTCACGGAAATACCCGGAAACGTTGTCGGCATGTACAGAATGTCACCCTCATCCAGCGGCGGCATGAACTCACTGCCTAGTCTTGAAAATGGGTAATAGGTAACAGCTAGCAATAGCACGGCAATGAGAACAGTGGCACCACGCCAGCGCATCGCCGCAGTCAACGTCGGCCTATGCATCGCATGCAGCATTCGATTAACCGGGTTCTTGTGTTCGGCGATGATTTTCCCGCGCAGAAGATAGCCCATCATGACTGGCACAAGGGTTATGGCCAGTATGGCCGCCGACGCCATAGCATAAGTTGCGGTAAATGCCAGCGGGCTGAACAAGCGGCCTTCCTGCGCCTGCATCGTAAAAATCGGAATGAAAGATACAGTGATAACCAGCAGGGAAAAGAATAGTGCCGGACCGACCTCACGACAGGATTCCCCGATGGTGTGCCACCGTTCGTCGTTACTTAACTCGCGGCTTAAGTTTTCTCTTGTCGCGGCCAGGCGCGTATGTGCGTTTTCAACCATCACGATCGCGCCGTCCACCATCGTACCGATGGTAATGGCGATGCCGCCCAGGGACATGATGTTGGCATTTAGCCCCTGGTAACGCATGACGATAAAGGCCATCAGAATACCGAGCGGCAAGGTAATAATTGCAACGAACGCCGATCGGGCGTGCAGTAAGAACATGATGACGACCAGGCTGACGATTACCAGTTCCTGCAGCAGTGATGTATTGAGGCTGTCTACGGCACGTTCGATCAGATCGCCACGATCATAAACCGGTACGATTTCGACGCCCTCAGGCAGCCCGGCCTCGAGTTCCTTCAGCTTTGCCCGTACGCCCTGGATAGTCGCCAGAGCGTTCTCGCCGAAACGCATGATTACGACACCGCCAGCCACCTCACCCTCGCCGTTGAGTTCGACAAGGCCACGCCGTAGATCCGGTCCCAGATGCACGTCGGCGACATCCTGCAGACGAATCGGGGTTCCATCGTTATCCACTGATACCGGGATACTGTTGAGATCGTCCAGCGATTGGATATAGCCCAGACCGCGCACCATATATTCGGTCTCGGCCAATTCGATCAGCCGGCCGCCAACATCATTGTTGGATCTCTGGATAGCGCGGCGGACCTTGCTCAGAGGGATGTTGTACCGCAACAAGGCATTCGGATCGACCTCTACCTGGTACTGCTTAACAAACCCGCCAACCGATGCTACCTCTGATACGCCATTGACCGTTTGCAATGGGTAACGCAGATACCAGTCTTGCAGGGAACGCAGTTGCGCCAGATCATGCTGGCCGGTTCGATCGACCAGTGCGTACTCGTATATCCAGCCGACACCGGTTGCGTCCGGGCCCAGCGTCGGCGTAATCCCAGGCGGCATGCGGCCACTGACATAGTTAATCGCCTCCAACACCCGGGACCGAGCCCAGTACATGTCGGCATCATCGTCGAAAATGATATAGACAAAGGAGAGGCCGAAGAATGAGTAGCCCCGCACGACCTTGGTTTTCGGAACCGCCAGCATCGATGTCGTCAGCGGGTAGGTGACCTGATCCTCGACCACCTGTGGGGACTGGCCGGGATATTCGGTAAAGATGATCACCTGCACATCAGACAGATCCGGTATCGCATCCAGCGGTGCATTCAGGTAGGAAAACAAACCGAACAAGGCGATGATCACGGTGGCTATCAGGACCATGAACCGGTCCCGCAGAGATGCATTGATAATGGCATTAATCATCCGTGCGCTCTCCGTCCTCATCATCCGTGTCCATACCGTCCATTTCCGTACTGCCGTCAGGCTCGGTATCGGGTATCTCCATCATCTTCCTGGTTGCCTCCCGCAGACTGGATTCCGAATCCACCAGAAACTGCGCGGAGACCACCACTTCATCACCATCTTCGATTCCCTCCAGCACCGCCACCTGGCCTGCGGATTGAAAACCGAGCTTGACGATGACGGGCTCGAACTTTCCGGGCGCACGGACAACGAAAACCCGGTCACTTT
>Ga0255057_10002376_pt1 | contig 10228 bp, 8 predicted proteins | sample Cases_109_6_MG_FD_189022 | JGI IMG/M metagenome (GOLD analysis project Ga0255057, IMG submission 189022) | Seawater microbial communities from Amundsen Gulf, Northwest Territories, Canada - Cases_109_6 | ecosystem: Environmental > Aquatic > Marine > Gulf | place: Canada: Northwest Territories... | reverse complement strand
CTCCGATCGTCTCGATCATGCGCCACTTCCGTGACGAGGTGGAGGCGATGATCGACGTCGCCGTCGAGCAGGGAGAGGAGGTGGCGGTTGGCTGAGAACACCGTGACCATCACCCTCGACGGGAAGGACATCGAGGTAGATGCGGGCGCCCGCCTCATCGAGGCGGCCCAGGAAGCCGGCACCTATGTGCCTCGCTTTTGCTACCACCCGCGGATGGGCCCGGTCGGCCTGTGCCGGATGTGCCTCGTCGAGGTCGAGTTCCCCGGTCGCATGGCCCTCATTCCGTCCTGCACAACCATCGTTCGCGACGGGATGGTTGTGGTCACCCAGTCCGACGTGGTGCGAAAGGCACAAGAAGGCGTCCTCGAGTTTCTCCTCATCAACCACCCCCTGGACTGTGCGATCTGTGACAAGGGTGGCGAGTGCCCGCTCCAGGACCAGGCGTTCGGATTCGGTGCCGGCGAGTCTCGCTTCGAGGAGGAGAAGCGACACTACGTCAAGCCGATCCCGATCTCCGACCTCATCTTCCTCGACCGGGAGCGCTGCATCCTGTGTGGCCTGTGCACCCGGTTCTCCGACGAGATTTCCGGTGACCCGCTGATCGAGTTCAAGGATCGGGGCAACGACGTCCAGGTCATCACCTTCCCGGGCGAGCCCTACGTCTCCTACTTCTCAGGCAACACCGTGCAGATCTGCCCGGTCGGTGCCTTGACGGCAAAGCCCTACCGGTTCAAGGCCAGGCCGTGGGATCTGAGTTCGGTCGAGTCGATCTCTTTCGTCGACTCGGTTCACTCGAGGACCTCGGTGCAGTCGAGCATGGGCGAGATCGTGCGGATCTACGGCGTCGACATCGAGGCGACCAACCAGGGCTGGCTCTCGGACAAGGACCGGTTCATCTACCAGCACGTCGGCTCTCCAGAACGCATCACCGCCCCTTTGATCAGAGGCGACGATGGGCTCACCGAGGCCACCTGGGAGGAGGCGCTGGCGTTGATCGCAGACCGCCTCGCCGAGTACCGCGGCGAGGAGGTTGCCGCCCTCGGCGGGGCGCGGGGCACCAACGAGGACGCCTACACCTTCGCCAAGTTCTTGAGCACGGTCCTCGTAACGCCGCACGTCGATGCCCAAATCGGCGATGGCCTTGCGGCGGAGTTTGCAGCCGGGATCACGCCCCGCGCCACGATCGCCGACCTCGACCAGGCCGGCTCGATCCTGCTGTGGGGTGCCGACCTCAAGGAGGAGTTCCCCGTCCTCTACCTCAGGGTGCGACGCGCCGTCACCCAGCTCGGCGCCAAGCTGGTGGTGGTGCACCCGCGGCGCACCGGTCTCGATGATGTCGCCGATCACAAGATCACCTATGCCGTGGGATCTGGACCCGAAGTCCTCTCCGATCTGAGGACCGGGCGAAAGAAGACGGTCAAAGGGGCGCGAGCCGTGCTCAAGGATGGCCCGGTGGTCGCCCTCGTCGGCCGGACCGGTCTTGCCGAGGGCCCGCTCCTTGCCGAGTCGGTCGCAGCATTCGCCCTGGACCTGCCGGACGCCACGGTGCTGCCGCTCATCAGGAGAGGCAACGTGTTTGGCGCTATCGACATGGGCCTCGCCCCAAATCTGCTGCCGGGAAGGGCTTCTGTCGACAACGATACCGATCGGAAGGCGCTCGAAGAGTTCTGGGGGCCGCTTCCCTCCGGTCACGGCCTGGGTGCAACCGGCATCCTCGAGGGGCTCGCCGACGGCTCGCTCAAGGCGCTGCTGCTCAACGGCGCAGATCCGATCCGCGACCACCCTTCACCCAGCCTGGCAACAGCGGCGTTGGAGGCAGCAGAGTTCACGGTGGCGTTCGAGATGTTCCTCTCCGACTCGGCGAAGCACGCCGACGTGGTCCTCCCCGTTGCCGGGCTTGGCGAGGTGGAGGGGACTGCAACGAATCTGGAGGGCCGGGTGCAGAAGGTCAACCCTGTCGTGTCTGTGCCGGGGCACGCCAGGCCGGTGTGGTCGATTCTCGACGATCTGGCGGTGGCGCTCGGCGCACAGCTCGAGGCCGGCTCCGCAGAGACCATCACCAAGGAGATCGCCCAGGTGGCGCCTGCCTACACCGGCGTCTCCTGGCATCGGCTGCTGCCGGGCACAGAAGGTGTCGTAGTTCCCGGCACCGACGGATCACAGCCGCTGAATTACGTCCCGGTCGACGCGGGTGACACCCAAACCGGTGATGGGCTCACACTGCATGCGGCGAGAACGTTGTACGACGATGGGGTAATGATGCGTCACAGCCCCGGCATCGCCGGGTTCTCCCCATCAGCGGCCATCCATCTGCATCCAAAGGACGCCGAGGCCTTGTCGGTCGAGGAGGGCGATCGGTTGCTGGTCACCGTCGACGGCGAGGCAGAGCTCACCGCCGTGCTGGACCGTTCGCTGGCTCCCGGCACGGTCTATGTCCCGTTCAACCAGCGGGGCTCCGCCGCCCTGGGTGCGGTCGGAGCGGTGAAGGTGGAGCCTTCCAAGGGCGGGGGAAGCTGATGGAGGTGTTTTGGCTTGCGCTTCTCAAGGTGGTGATCGCCTTCATCTTCCTGTTCACCATCGTGCTGTTACTCGTCTGGGCGGAGCGCCGGATCGTCGCCCTGATGCAGAACCGGGTCGGGCCAACCCGGGCCGGTCCGTTTGGATTGATGCAGACCCTCGCCGACGGCATGAAGCTCATGTTCAAGGAGTCGGTGACCCCGCGACGGGCCGAGGTCTGGATCTACCTGGCCGCTCCGGTGCTGGCGCTGATCCCCGCGCTGCTCATCTTCCTGATCGTTCCCATCGGAGCCCCCATCACCATCGGGGACACCACCTATGACCTCCAGGTCACTGATCTGAACATCGCCGTCCTCTATTTCCTGGCCATGTCATCGATCGCGGTATACGCGGTCGCCCTCGCCGGGTGGTCGTCGGGGTCGAAGTACCCGCTGCTCGGCTCGGTACGCGCCTCGGCGCAGATGATCTCGTACGAGGCCGCCCTCGGCCTCGCCCTGGTGCCGGTGGTGATGTACACCAGGACGATGTGGACATCCGAGATCGTGGCGGCCCAGGGTGACACGGTGTTCGGCATCTTCCCGGCATGGAATGTCGTGCTCTTCCCTTCGTTCGTCGTGTTCCTGATCGCCGGCTTTGCCGAGACCAACCGGGCTCCATTCGATCTCGTCGAGGCCGAGCAGGAGCTGGTCGGTGGTTATCACACCGAGTACTCGGGCTTCCGCTTTGCGCTGTTCTTTCTCGCCGAGTACATCAACCTGTTCAACATCGCGGCGTTGACCGTCATCTTCTTCCTCGGTGGATGGCACGGGCCGGTGTTCGGGCCCACAGTCCTTCAATACCTGTTGCCGGTGATCTGGTTCCTACTGAAGACCTTCGCCATCATCTTCGTGTTCATCTGGGTGCGCGCCTCGCTGCCGCGGCTGCGTTACGACCAGCTCATGGAGTTCGGGTGGAAGAAGCTCATCCCCGTCTCCCTGGTGTGGATTCTGGCGCTGGCGGTCGCTTTCGGGGTCCAGCGATTCGGGCTGCCGTGGTCATGAAGTGGCTCGACGAGATCTTCGGCCCGTGGAAGGGCTTCATCGTCACCTTCAAGCAGATGTTCCGGCCAAAGGTGACGACTCGATACCCGGACCAGAAGCGGGCCAAGCCGGAACGGTTCCACGGGCGCCATGTGCTCAACCGCTATCCCGAGGGGATGGAGAAGTGCATCGGGTGCGAGCTGTGCGCCGGGGTGTGCCCGGCCGACTGCATCTATGTGCGCGGTGCCGACAACCCGCCGGACGACCCGGTCAGCCCTGGGGAGCGATACGGGTTCGTCTACGAGATCAACCTGCTGCGCTGCATCTTCTGCGGGCTGTGCGTCGAAGCGTGCCCGACCGAGGCAATCACGATGACCCACCTGTTCGAGATGTCGGTGACCGATCGCGACGATGCCATCTTCACCAAGGACGAACTGCTCGTAGAGCCGGACGGCACCCCAAACCACAACCAGCCGGCAGGCCCCCTCATCGATCTCGACGAGCTGAAGATTGCAGGGGGGTGGATGCGGGCAACCTCACCAGCGGGCAGAGCCGAGTACGAGGGCGTCGTCCAGTGGAGCGAGAACGCAGGAGAGAGCCATGAGCCATCAGCCATGAGCCATGAGCCAGAACCGGAGGAAGAGTGACTCACCACCACCTCTGGCTCAAAGCTCATAGCTCAAGGCTCAGAGCTGGATCAGCGGCAGCTGGAGGGTGCCGATGATCGAGGTCCTCGTATTCGCGTTCTTTGCTGCGGTTGCCGTTGCCGGGGCGCTCGTGATGGTCATGGCGAAGAACCCCGTGTACTCGGCGATCGGGCTCCTCACCGCGATGTTCGCTATCGCCGTCTTCTACGTGCTGCAGGACGCCCACTTCGTTGCGGCCATCCAGGTGTTGATCTACGCCGGAGCGGTGATGACGCTGTTCCTCTTTGTGATCATGCTCATCGGCGTCGACAAGACCGAGGACACCGCCGAGCAGATCCCATACCAACGGCCGCTGGCGATTGTGGTCACCGTCGGTTTTGCCACCGTCATCCTGATCGCAGGCGCCCAGGCCTGGATCACAGGCAGCAACCTCTTCGAGGTCGATGATCTCAACGGCACGATCGAGACCGTCGCCGACGCGTTGTTCGGAACCTGGATGCTCGCCTTTCTATCCACCATCTTCCTGCTCACCATCGCCGCAGTCGGCAGCATCGCACTCGCCTACTACAGCGGGCCGGGGGAGGAGTCATGATCCTCACCGCCGGCTGGTACATGGCCCTTGCCGCTGTGCTCTTCTCCATCGGGGCTGCCGGGGTCCTGGTGCGGAGAAATGCCCTGGTGATGTTCATGTCGATCGAGCTCATGCTCAACGCGGTGAACCTCACCTTTGTCGCAGCCGGCAGCGAGATGGGGCTCATCGAGGGACAGGTGGCTGCGCTGTTCGTGATCGTCGTGGCCGCCGCCGAGGTGACGATCGGGCTGGCGATCCTCGTCGCCGTGTTCCGGCGTCGCTCGACCGCCAACGTCGACGAGCTTGCGGCGTTGAAGGGATGACCGGGTGATCGATCTGGTACCGGTTCTCGTGGTCCTGCCTCTGATCGGTGCGGCGACGCTGATCATCTTCGGCAAACGGATCGGCGAGCCATGGTCGGGTTGGGTGGCCTCGGCGCTAGTCGGCGTCGGGTTCGTCATCGCCGCTGGGCTCACCGTCCCGTTGATCAGTGGGACGACAGAGTCCGAGAGCATCCAGCTATTCACCTGGATCCCGGGGCTCGGCGTCGAGGCCTCTCTGCTGTGGGACCCGCTGGCGTCGTTCATGGCGTTGATCGTCACCGGGGTCGGCTTCCTCATCCACGTGTACGCCGTCGGATACATGCACGGCGACGAGCGCTACGGCCGGTTCTTTGGCTACATGAACCTGTTCATCGCCTCGATGCTGATCCTGGTCCTCGCCGACAACTTCGCCGTGATGTTTGTGGGGTGGGAGCTGGTCGGTCTCTCCTCATACCTGCTCATCAGCTTCTGGTTCATCCGGCCTGCTGCTGCAGCGGCGGGCAAGAAGGCCTTCATCGTCAACCGCATCGGTGACTGGGGGTTCCTGGTCGGCCTGATGTTGATCTTCGCCGCATTTGGCACTTTCAACTACGGCACCGTGTTCGACGAGGCCCCGACGGTGCTGAGCGAGGGCACGGCAACCGCCATCACCTTGCTGCTGTTTGTCGGAGCGGTCGGCAAGTCGGCACAGATCCCGCTCTACGTCTGGCTGCCAGACGCCATGGAGGGACCGACTCCGGTCTCGGCGCTCATCCACGCCGCAACGATGGTCACCGCAGGCATCTACATGATCGCTCGCTCGGCGGTGCTGTATGAGCTGGCCCCTGCCACTCTGGTGGTGGTGGCGACCGTCGGTGCCGCCACCGCGTTCTATGCGGCCACCCTGGCGATGGGACAGCGCGACATCAAACGCGTCCTCGCCTACTCCACGATCAGCCAGCTCGGGTACATGGTCATGGCCGTCGGCGTCACCGCGTTCACCGCGGGGCTCTTCCACCTGATGACCCACGCCTTCTTCAAGGCCCTGCTCTTCCTCGGCGCCGGTGCGGTGATCCATTCCCTGGCCGGCGAGCAGGACATGTTCAGGATGGGCGGCCTGCGCAAGCTCATGCCGGTGACGTTCTGGACCATGGTCGTCGCCTGGCTCGCAATTGCCGGGGTGGTGCCGCTCTCCGGGTTCTGGTCGAAGGATGAGATCCTGGCCGCCGCCTTTGCCCACGGCCCGTACTTCATCGTGCTGTGGGCGGTCGGGGTGGCGGCGGCGCTGCTCACCGCCTTCTACATGACCCGTCTCATGCTGCTCACCTTTGGCGGCGAAGGCCGCTGGCCAGACGGCGTGGAGCCCGAAGAGGCTCCGACGCTGATGACCGTGCCGCTGGTGATCCTCGCGGTGCTGGCGGCGATCGCCGGTATCTGGAACACCCCGTGGCGGCTCGGGCTGGAGCACTTCCTGGAGCCGAGCTTCGAGGGGGTCACCCAGCAGCAACCACCGGAGGGCCAGGCAGTCGTCGGGCTGGCGCTGATTGCCCTGGTTGCGACCGTCATGGGCATCTTCGGTGCCTGGAGCCGCTACAACAAAGCGATTCCCGCCGAGAGAAGCGGCTTCTGGAAGGCCGCCCTCAACGGCTACGGGATCGACGAGCTCTACGGCAAGTACGCCGTCGCCCCCGGCCGGGCGATTGCCGGGTGGACGGCAACCGTGCTCGATCAGAACGTCATCGACGGACTGGTGAACTCGGTCGGCCGCGGCGTCAAGTCGTTCGGGGTATCGATGAGCGATACCCAGACCGGATGGGTGCGCTGGTACGGCGCGATCATGGTCGCCGGGACCTTCGCCGTTCTGCTGTGGCTGCTGCTCAGCGGCGGGTTGTTCTGATGGTGCTGACCTGGCTGGTGCTGCTGCCCGCGATCGGTGCCATGGTGATTGCGCTCATCCCGAAGTCCAGGCGCGAGCTCATCTTCCCGCTGTCCCTGGCGATGACGATCCCACCGCTCGCCCTTGCGCTGTGGATCGCAGTCAGCTTCGCGGTGGGCGACCCGTTCTTCCAGTTCACCGTCGACTACACCTTCTCAGAGACCCTCGGCATCGGATGGCGGCTCGGGATCGACGGCATCTCGCTGTGGATGGTGGTGCTCACCGCAGTGCTGTTCCCCCTGGCGATTGCGGCCTCGCAATCGATAACGGATCAGACCAAGCAGTACATGGTGGCGATGCTGATCCTGGAGGCAGCCCTCCTCGGGGTATTCGTCGCACTCGACATGCTGCTCTTCTTCGCCTTCTTCGAAATCGTGCTCGTCCCTATGTACCTCCTCATCGGGCTGTGGGGATCGGAGAACCGCCGGTACGCGTCGATGAAGTTCGTCCTGTTCACCGCCTTCGGCTCGATCTTTCTCCTCGGAGGGATCGTTGTCCTTGCGGTGCTGGTCGGCGACGCCATCGGCGCCGCCACCTCCTTCGACTTTCGGCTGGCGATGGAGACCGGGCTGTCCTCGACGACCCAGCTGTGGCTGTTTGCCGCCTTCGGGATCGCGTTTGCGGTCAAGGTGCCGATTGTGCCGCTTCACACCTGGCTCGCCGACGCACACACCGAGGCACCGACGGCCGGATCGGTGATCCTGGCCGGCGTCTTGTTGAAGATGGGCGGCTACGGACTCCTCAGGTTCAACATGACGTTGTTCCCGGAGGCAACCGTCGACCTGGCCACAGGCCTCGCCGTCCTCGGCACCATCGGGATCGTCTACGGCGCGGTGGTCGCCATCGTCCAGCCCGATGTGAAGCGGCTGGTCGCCTACTCGTCGATCAGCCACATGGGCTTCGTGATCCTCGGCCTGTTCGCCCTCACCAGTCAGGGCTTGTCCGGTGGGGTGTTTGTGATGCTCAGCCACGGGCTCGTCACCGGGGCCCTGTTTCTCCTGGTGGGCATGCTGTACGACCGGCGCCACACCCGGCTGATCGACGACTACGGCGGCATCGCCTCGGTCATGCCGATCTATGCCGGTTTCTTCCTGTACATGGCGTTCGCCTCCATCGGCTTGCCGGGGCTGTCCGGGTTCGTCGGTGAGTTCCTCGTTCTGGTCGGAAGCTATCTCACGGTCCCCGTGCTTGCCGTCATCGGCGCTTCGGGCGTCGTGCTCGCCGCCATCTACCTGCTGTGGGCTTACGAGCGGATCTTCACCGGCCCCGTCTCCAACCCGGCGAACCAGGTCCTGGCCGATCTCGGGCTCCGGGAGATCGCCATCATCGTGCCGCTGATCGTCCTCGTCCTGGCCATCGGGGTCTACCCAAGGCCCGTCCTCGACAGGATCCAGCCCTCGGTCGACCGCATCCTGGAGCGCATCGAGGCCACCACCTCGTACGAGGTTCCCGAGTACGGAGCGACCCCGGGCGGTGGCGGATCATGAACAACGCTGCCCTTCTCCCCATCGCCCCTGAGGTCATCCTCCTCGCCGGTGCCCTGGTGGTGATCCTGCTGCTCGCCATCTTCGACCGGCCCTATCGGGAAGGAGGGATCGTTGCCTTCACCGCCCTGTTTGCCGCGCTGATCGCCTCGGTCTTCCAGTGGATGGCACTCGATGACGGGGCCGACAGTCTGTACTTCTCGGCACAGGACGTTTCCGTTGTCCGGTTGCCGATGGTGGTGATGGACCGCTACGCGGTCTTTGCGGGGTTTGAGATCTTCGTCATCGCAATCGTCGGTCTCGCCGTGGCCTGGCGCCTGGTGCAATCGCTCGGCGAACGGCGCGCCGAGTTCCTCGCTCTGGTCCTGCTCGGTGTGGCCGGGCTGCACATGATGGCGGCATCGGCCAACACCGTCATGATGTTCATCGGGCTGGAGACGGCGTCGCTCTCGTTCTACGTGCTCGCCGGCTTCACCAGGGAGCGTGCCGACGCCGACGAGGCCGCAGTCAAGTACTTTCTGCTCGGCTCGCTGGCCTCGGCGATCTTCATCTACGGGGCTTCCCTGCTCTTCGCCGGCACTGCGTCCACGTCCTTCTACGGCGCCGGCGGCATCCGCGAGTTTCTCACCGAGAACGTCGTGACCGAACCGGCCATCCTGCTCTTCGGCATGGGGCTGTTGATCGTCGGCCTCTCCTTCAAGGTGTCCGCGGCGCCGTTCCACCAATGGGCACCAGACGTGTACCAGGGAGCCCCAGCCGGTGTGGTCGGCCTGCTCGCCGCAGGTGTCAAGATCGCCGGCTTCGCCGCCCTGGGCCGGGTGCTCATCAGCGCGCTGCCTTCACTGATTGACGAGTGGGCGCCCTTGTTGGCCATCATCGCCGGCGTCTCCATGGTCATCGGGACCGTGATGGCTGCGGTGCAGAACGATGTCAAGCGGATCCTGGCCTACTCGGGCATCGCTCATGCCGGATACATCATGATGGCGTTCGTCGCCGGGCGGGAAGGCGTCGCCGCAATGTGGTTCTATCTGGTGACCTATGCGCTCACCCTCCTCGGAGCGTTCGCCGTGGCGTCGGTCGTATCGGGTTCGCGCAGCGGGCGGAGCCCACTCACCGACTGGTCGGGTCTGTCGTCGCGGGCACCGGGTCTGGCATGGGCGATGCTGATCATCCTGCTTGGGATGGGAGGGATCCCGTTCACCAAGGGCTTCGTCGCCAAGATCGGCGTGTTCACCGCGGCCAGCGACGCCGGCTACCAGTGGCTCATGTTCCTTGCCCTGTTCACCACCGTGGTCGGCCTCTACGTCTACTTCCGGGTGGCAGCCGTGATGTTCATGGGCGACGCAGAGGACGATGAGCCACTGACGATCCCGATTGCGACGGCAGTCGTCATCGGGCTGGTGGCGATCTCCACGATTCTGCTTGGATTGGATCCATGGCCACTCCTGGAGATAGCCGGTGAGGCCCTTCCCCTTTAACCGCCCAAACCGTTACCTGGCGATACCTGTCGTCGCGGTGGTGTTCGCTCTGCCCGCCCTAGCGGCACCGGTGCTTGCCTCGGTCATCACCGCTGAGTTCTTCATCGTCAAGGAGGGCGACTCGATCACAGAGGACGTGTATGTGGCCTCGACATCGGGGAGCATCGAAGGAGTGATCGAAGGGGATCTGACCATCGTCACCGGGGATCTGACCATTTCTGGAACGGTCACCGGGAGCGTCATGGCCATGACCGCGGGGACCGTGCGCGTCGCT
>Ga0255057_10002374_pt1 | contig 10230 bp, 9 predicted proteins | sample Cases_109_6_MG_FD_189022 | JGI IMG/M metagenome (GOLD analysis project Ga0255057, IMG submission 189022) | Seawater microbial communities from Amundsen Gulf, Northwest Territories, Canada - Cases_109_6 | ecosystem: Environmental > Aquatic > Marine > Gulf | place: Canada: Northwest Territories... | reverse complement strand
GACGATCGTTACCACTTTGAGCAGAAACAATCCGTATTCAATGAAGAACTGACTCATACGGCGATACCGACATTATTCTTTTGCAAAACCTGCTCGGCGCGATAGCTGGAGCGAACCATCGGCCCGGCGACGACTTCGAGGAATCCTTTTTCAAGACCCTCCTGGCGGTAGCCATCGAACTCCTCGGGCGTAACATAGCGTTCGACGGCGAGGTGGTTCGGCGTTGGGCGCAAGTACTGCCCCAGCGTCAAAATGTCCACGTTGGCATCGCGCAGATCCTGCATGGTCTGCATGATCTCCCCGTCCTTTTCGCCGAGACCCAGCATGAGGCTGGTCTTCGTCAGGACATCGGGACGATGTTGCTTGGCATGCTGTAACACATCGATCGTTTGCTCGTACCCGGCACGTGGATCACGCACCGGGTGCGTCAGGCGCTTCACGGTCTCGACGTTTTGCGCGAAGACCTCGAGGCCCGAGTCGACGACGAGTTCGACATGCTCCTTAACGCCGTTGAAATCGGGTGTCAGCGCTTCCACCGCGGTATTCGGATTGAGTCTTTTGATTTCGCGAACGCATGCCGCGTAGTGAGCGGCGCCGCCGTCCGGCAGGTCGTCCCGATCAACTGACGTGATGACGATGTATTCGAGCCCCATGAGCTTTACAGCTTTGCCAGTATTGACCGGCTCCTCTTGATCCAGCCAGCCCTTCGGATTTCCCGTGTCGACCGCGCAAAAGCGACAGGCACGCGTGCAGACAGAACCGAGCACCATGATCGTGGCCGTGCCGGCATTCCAGCACTCACCGATATTCGGGCACATGGATTCCTCACACACCGTGCTAAGGCGATGCTCATGCACGATGTCGCGAGTGTTCGAATAACCCGATCCCGAGGGCATTTTCGCGCGCAACCAGCGCGGCTTTTGCCCGTGCACGAGCGGCTCCGCGTCACGACGGTTTTTGACGCCGTTCTTGATCGCAGAGAAGCCCTCGTCAGTCTGGTACTTGGCACCACTCCTGACGATCTGAATTCCTTGAAATTGGGTCTCGGACTTGCTCATTCGGGGTATTTTCGCCGGCAAAATCGGACGCGCATTCTCTCACACTCCTCTCAACGAGCAAATTAACAAAAAAGCGAAATTGGCTGCGACTGGGGGGTGCTATTCAGCGTCATGGCTCGCTAATGCTGCGCTTTACTTCCGCTGAATAGCACCCCCCAGCCACAGCCCGGATACGTTATTGCGTCCCTAAAAGCAGCCCGATTGGGGTGTGCTCAGCCGCGAGGCCTAAAGTGAGCGCAGCGAGCAGACCGCGGCTGAGTACCCCGAAGTGGGCTGCTTGCAGGCAGCGCAGGCAAAAAAATTCCCGGCGTGAGCCGGGAGAGTCAGGGGGAATCGATAACGCCAGAAGTGTTTAGTGCAACCTGGACCAGCTAACGAGCTTCACTTCACGCTGGTTCAGATCAAAATTCCGGGCCAGTACGGCCTCGATGTCGCGCTTGTCGGAGTCGCCGTCCATCGGCTGGCTCAGCTCGACTACTCCGCTAAATTCATTGCCGCCGCGGAACTTCGCGTCAGTCAAGATGAATTGCGTGTAGTACTTGGCAGACATGGATTTAGCCTACTCCTGCAACCCCCGATCGTCTGTGAGCTATAGCACAGATTTCGTCAAATGCTGCGATGCAATAAAACGCCGCTACAGCGCTTTTTTGCGTCAAAGGGGGAAGAGGGAATAAAATTCAGCAAAATGTGCGCGGCGCACAGTATTGGCGCCGTGGCATATGTAATATCGACTGCTGACTGCCTATCGCTTGGGCGGTTTTCCAGAGCCTGACAATGGGGAACGAACAGATGGTCGCGAAAGCGGAATTTTCAAAAGGGATCCAGTACCTGGTACTGGCCCTGACGTTGACGATAGGCGCCGGCGCACTCGCGCAGGACGAACTCAGAGCTACATTCTTCAGGGACGCGGATGCTGCCAAGGCGGCTGCCGACGCGGCCAACGCTCAATTGCTTGCGCCCCGGAGTTACGGGCGCGGCATGAAGGAATACGGCGACGCCGAGAACGCGCTCGCGCGCGGGCGCAACATCGACCTGGTGCGCTCCAACGCGGCTGACGCGGCCAATTACTTCAAGACCGCAACCGAAGCTGCGCAGCTCGCCGGCACGGCGCTGGCGCAGGTATTGAAGAGTCGCCAGGATGCGGCGAATGCTCGCGCACCCGAACTTTCGCCCGAAATCTGGCAGGAGGCGCAGAGCAAATTTGGCGATGCGATTCGATTGCTGGAGCGCGGCGATCTCAAAGGCTCCAGACGCCGCGATATTGAGGCAACAAGCCTGTACCGCGATGCCGAACTGGTTGCCATCAAGGCCCAATATCTCAGCGAAACGCGCCGATTGCTGGCAGATGCTGACCGTGCGCGCGTTGGCCGTTACGCACCGATCACGTTGGGCAGAGCCAAACAACTACTGACGGACGCGGAGCGCGAACTGAACGAAAATCGCTACGACACAGACTTGCCGCGCAACCTCGTGCGACAGGCCAACTACGAGGCGAAACACGCCATTTACCTTTCGGAAATAGTGCGTCGCGTTCGTGACAAGGACATGAGCGTCGAGGACCTGGTTCTGGCCTGGGAAAAACCCTTGGTTGCTATCTCTGCCGCGGCAGACGTTATACCGGACATGGAAGATGGCCCCGCGGATCTGGCCACCGAGCTCGTCGCATTTATCGAGAAAAGCCGCGTAGAAGCACAACGGTTCGAACAGGAAGCGGGCCAGAATGAAATTCGCCTCGCCGACCTCGACGACGAGCTGCGGGCGCTTGACCAACGCCTCGGCGGAGCCACCGAAGAACGCGCCGCGCTCGTGCAACGTCTTGAAGCACAGAATCGTGTGCGCGAACAGTTCGCGCAGGTCGAGAAAATGTTCACAACAAACGAGGCCCGTGTGTTCCGTCAGGGCAACACGATTATTTTGCGTCTCGTTGGCCTGACGTTTGACAGCGGTCAATCGCAGATTCGGCCGCAGAATTTCACGCTGTTGGAAAAAGTCGAAAAGGCCATTGACGTATTTCCGCGCAGCGAGCTGACGATAGAAGGTCACACCGATTCGCATGGCGGCGACGATTCAAACCAGAAGCTGTCACAGGAACGTGCCGAGTCGGTTCAGCAATATATGATCAATGCTATGCGTATCCCGACCTATCGTTTGATCGCTACGGGTTACGGTGAGACACGCCCGGTCGCCAGCAATGAAACACCGTCGGGTCGTGAGCGCAACAGGCGCATTGATGTTGTTATCAAGCCGGCGATTGAAGCGTCGTAGTCCTGCTGTAGGAGCGCTGCTTGCAGCGCGATTATCGCAGCGCAGGCGCAGCTCCTACGACTGCTCGCGCCACCAGTCCGCGACGATTCGACCGTTGACCTCATTGACGAGGTAACCGTACTCGGCGTGCACGTTGAGCTGCCCTTTAAGCTTAAAGTAATTAAACACGGCCTCGTCCTCGATTGATTCGACAAGTTCAAGTTCAAGCATCTCGCCAAAATCATTTTTGAGTACCGGATCGATGGCGGTGAGATCGCCCACGGCCGCTAGATTGCTCCAGCGTCGAATGTTATTCGGATAGCGCGCTTTACCGCTTAGCTCATGGCCAAAAATTCGTTTTTGCAGATAACTCTGGCCGAGCGGGCTACCACTGGTTAGCAGCCTGTCGATGCGCACGTGGTCAACATCACTCTGCGTCATCTCCCACAGCGCATCGTAGGCGATTACCGAACCCATGCTGTGCGCGATGAGCAGAATGGGCCTGCCCGCCTCGCACGCCGCACGCACGGGCTGTTTGAACATTTCGCGCGCGTGGTCCGCAATGCCATTTTGATTGCGGGCGTAGCGTCGCAGGTCGCGAATATGCACTTCCATCTTTTCAGTGGCGAGGTGCGGAATCAGAAATGGTATTAGATCGCCGAGGCGGTACAGCCAAACCGTGGCCCGGCGCCGCCATCCGGACGCCTCGCGAATATCTTCTTCGCTGGCCTCTCGCTGATGAATGACCGCGTCGATCGCCGCCGCATCGAGTGCGATGTCACGGTGCACGCGATAAAAATCGTATGTCCACGCGACGATCTCGAAGCTGCCGCCGGCCGCCTCAATTTGCTCAGCTACCGCTGCATCATTCTTGCGTACGCCTTCGAGAAGACAGCGTAACAACGCGGCCTTGTGTGTCTCTGCCTCAGGCTTTGGCAGCAGGCCGGGTATGTACAGAATCAATGGTGTTTTGGCGGGCTGCATACAGTTCAAGCTTAGCGCAACGGCATCAGAATTCGGTCGAGTTCGTACAGATCGGTGACGACACTGTCGGGCGCGGCGAGTGCATCCGGCCAACGAGCCTCGTCGCGATTGATCCAGACGGTCTTAAGTCCCGCGTCGCGCGCACCCTGCACGTCCTTCTCCGGATGGTCACCCACATGCAGAGTCTGGGTTTGCGACGCGCCACCAACACTGACCGCTGCATCAAAAATCCTGCGGTCGGGTTTGGCTGCACCGGCGATCTGTGCTGAAACGAATTCATCGAACAAATCATTGATACCAATTTTGTCGAGATTGGCATTGCCATCGGTTACCGCCACGAGCGTATAACGCTTCTTCAGTGACTCGAGCACGGGCCGCACGTCGGGAAAGAGCTCGGGTTCGTTGCGAACCTTGTCAAACACGGCGAACGCCTCGTCGATCGGAATATTGTTGTAACCGCACTCCTTGCCGACGCGCTCTATGACGGCACGCCTCAGTATCGTCATGTCATGGATACGATCACGATTCTCTTCGAAAACCTGATTTCGCAAGGCAAGAATGTCGAGCATTGAAAATTGCTCAACAATCCCCGGAAAGCGCTCACCGAACCACTCGTACAGGCACTGCTCCGCACGCGCAATGACCGGCGCGATCGCCCATAGCGTGTCGTCGAGGTCCAGTGTGATCGTGCGGATGTCGTGCACGGTTTGCTCGCGGGGGCCGAATGACTGACCATTGTGGTCCTTAATCGCGAACAAGTTCAACCGGGACAAGGCCATGAAATACCTGCATACGATGGTGCGAGTCGTCGATGTCGATGCATCGCTCGACTTCTACTGCAACAAGCTCGGCCTGGAGCAGTTACGACGCTATGACAGCGAAGAGGGGCGTTTCAGCCTTATTTTTCTGGCCGCCCCGGGCGACGATGCGGCGCAGATCGAGCTGACGTGGAACTGGGATCCGGAGGACTATGGCGAAGGCCGCAATTTCGGTCACCTCGCTTACGAAGTCGACGACATCTACGCACTGTGTCAGTCACTCATGGACGCCGGCGTCACGATCAATCGACCACCGCGCGACGGCCACATGGCGTTCGTCCGATCCCCCGACGACATCTCAATCGAGATGCTGCAAAAAGGCGATTCATTACCTGTCCAGGAGCCGTGGGCGTCGATGCCCAGCGTTGGTCACTGGTAGCCTCAGGTTTCAGGCATCAACGGCGGCAGCAGGTCTTTTGAGTTCGCCGGGTCGCCCTTTTCCACAACGGAGAACGATCGCAGCGCCCTGGCTAGCGCCTCGCCGTGCCAGTCTTGGCCATTGGGCCCGTAGCTGATGCCTGACAATTGCTGCAGCTCTTGCTTCAGCGGATCGGACACGCCTGCTGCAATGCGATCGATACTGCGCGGCGAATCGTCAGGCCATTGCAATCGAGCCCATTCCAACAGCGCATGCCTTACCAAAGCGGCGTCGCCAGCCAACGCTGCCTTGCGCGCCGCCTTAAGAGATTTCGCCTGTCGCTTATGCAATGGAATCGGTGGTGGCTCGCGCTCCTCGCGCCTGGGTCGTCCCGACCACCACCACGCGAACAGCGTCAACAGCCAGATCGCGAAGAGCAATTCTGCGGCTCGACGCCAGAACTCTGAATGAACAACGACTGGCGCTACATCCGTCGTGTCGGCGGCCTCCACGGAATCTTGTTGCGCCACCAACCCCGGAACAGGCAGATCGTCGGATGGCAGAATGTTGACGGTCACAGCGGGAAGTTGCGCAACCCGCCACTCTGCGTCATCGACGTCCCACCACGGCAACTCGAGACCGGGCATTACGATTTCGCCGCCCGCGACGCCGATCATCGCGTATTGATCGGTGCGTTCTCCCCGAATACCGCGCGCCTCCAGCTTACGACTCAGGCGGGGTTTGTCGGGGTAAATGCTAACGCCATCAGCCTGCGGTGGCTCGATCACCGGGATCTGCGTTTCCAGCTGGCCGAGCGCGCTGACCGTGATGTCGCGCGAAATCGGCTCGCCCGCTCGCAACTCGCTCAGATCGCGGGACCAGCTGTCAGTGAGGGTTAGATCCTTCGCGGGCAGCCACGCGGCATTCGGATAATCGGCCGGCGGCGGCGGTATTGGATTGACCATAATCGTTTGCGATTCGGACTCGAAAACCTTGCGTCCCGTAATGCGGCCGTCGCGCAATACGCGTCCCTCAAAGCGTGTTGGAGAGATCGATACCTCGCCGCTTTCCTGCGGAAAAACGGCGAACGAGCGCTCGACGACGTTGTAGGCGCGACCGTTCAATATCGCTTCGTAGCTGCGTTCGTCACCGGCATCCTCGACGAGAACCTCGGCCCCACTGTAAGTCGCTTCGCGCAATACCTGTTGCCGTGTCGCAACCGCACGATAGAGTTTGATCGTATAAAGAACCTGTGCCTGCACGTAGGTTTCGGCGAAATCAACTTCGGCGGTAATGAAGACGTCGGCCTCGCCCGGCGGCTCGTAACTCGGTTCCAGTACCTCAATCGTTAGTGTGTTGCTCTGTTCGTTGCCGATCGTGAGCGAGGGGATCGTGAGCGATCCAGCGCGTTTCGCCATCAACGCGATCGTCCACGTCATGCTGCGCGTAATCGCGCCGTGGTCGACTCGCGTGTTGCTGAGTCGGCTGGTCTGACCGACGAAAAAATCCACCTCCAACGGCCCGAGGTCCGGCGCCAGGTCGCTGTTCGAATCGATAATAATTTCGAGAGTGAAGGATTCATTTTGCTCGACGCGCGCGCGGTCGACGCTTGCACTGATCGCAGCCTGCGAATTCGAAAACACAACGAGCAATAGCGCGATGAGCGCGAGTCGACTGACGATGCGGGGTGCGTAGGTGCTTACCATGGTTGAACCTCATCGTCGGGCCACAGGTTGTTGCCATCCTGGTCTTTACCCATGCGTTGATATTGATATCGGAATTTTCGACGCAACAGGCCGCCGGGATCGTTGGGGATGCGGCGCAGCCATTGTTCCATCGCCTGCTCTTGTTCCTGCTCGCGACGCAAAGCTTCAAGTTGTTCTTCTGTTAGCTGCTGCTGCGCTTCGTTTTGTTCCTCGGCCTGCTCTGCGGCGCGCTGCAGTTCTTCCTGCAGCGCCTCGAGCGCCTCCTGCTGGTCAGCATCTTCCGGGCGCTCCGACGGATCGCCCTCGGACTCCGAATCCGATTGGGCGTCGGATTGCTGCTCTGAGTCGCTCTCACTATCAGATTCTTCGCTCTCGCCGCCCGACTCCTGATCGCTTTGCTGCGACTCGCCTTCCTGCTGTTGCTGCTCCGCTTGCAATTCCTTCAGCAGGTCACGATTGTATTCGGCGTCGACATCATCCGGGTCCATCTCGAGGACCTGTTCGTAGGCGTCAATCGCTGTTTCGAAATCGCCCTGCATGGCGAGCGCGTTGCCCAGGTTGTACAGATTGCGCGTGTCCCCGCGTTCGGCAAACTGTGCGGCGCTGGCCTCAAATTCACCGCCTCGATAACGGGATACGGCTTGCCACTCGCCATCTTTGAAAAGTTCGGCAGCGCCAATGGCGTCGCCTTCTTCCAGCCGCTGTTGTCCCTGCTGGTTTTTGTTCTGCCACAGGTCGTCCCAGAGCGACGCCTGGGCGGGTTCCGCCAACGGCAATACGGCCAGCAAAACGACAACGACCCAGCCACGGCGGAAAGCCATCGCCGCGAGCGGCAGTAACAGTAACAATAGCCACGGCCCCTCCTCGCGCCATTGATCGGTCGCCTGATTTTCGTCGGTGGCGGCGCTCGTGCCGACTTCACCGGACAGCAAATAGTCGAGATCGCGGTTGTCGGCACTGATCGTCGCGTAACGACCGCCGCCGGCACTCGCCAGCTCGCGGAGCGAAGCTTCCTCGAGCCTGGGCACCGCCATTTGCCCGGATTGATCGGTAACAAAGCCACCCGTTACGCGCGGTATCGGCGCACCCTGCGTCGTACCCACGCCGAGAACCGACAATGTGTATCCCGTACCGCGCAGATCGCGCGCAACGCGTTCGGCGGCTGGAGACGAACCACCGTCCGTCACCAGCAAGACTTCGCCGTAACTAACGCCCGCCTGATCCAGCAACGCACGGCCCTTATTGATCGCCGCGATCGGATAACTGCCACGGCTCGGCATGATGTCAGTACCCAGGCTGTTAACGAGTGCTGCGACAGTATCGGTATCCGTCGTCAACGGCGTCACGGTGAAAGCATTCGACGAATAGACAACGAGCGCCGTCTGGCCACTCGATCGCAGCTCAAGCATGTCGAGAATTTTGAGACGTGCGCGCAACAGGCGACTGGGCGCCACATCCTGAGCGTCCATCGAGCGGGACAGATCGAGTGCTACAACCAATGCCTGTTCGGAACGAAATACCGGTTGCTTGATGCGCTCCCATGCCGGCCCGGCCAGCGCCATTACCCCGAGGGCCCCTGCAATAGCCATTAACAGCCAGCGTTGATCGAAACCGCTTTTTTGCGTGCCCGACAACACATGCGGTGCCAGTTGCGGATCGACGATCATTTCCCAGCTGCCCGGGCCCAGGCGGCGATGCGCAAACAGCCAGGCGGTCACCAGCACAAGCGGCAGTGCGATCAGCCATTCGGGACGAATGAAGTGCAAATCAAGGGGCATCGGTCTGGATCCTCGCCGCGCGCCGCACAAAAAAGTTTTGCAGCAGCGACAGGCCACACAAGAACGCAAGCAGCGCGAATGCGCCCGTGAGCGGCAAATGAAACAGTGACCTTATGGGCCGGAAGCCGGATTCCGGTTCTTCGACCGGTTCGAGCTCGTCAACGAGTCGATATATGTCCTGCAGGCCGGCCGTATCGACGGCACGAAAGTAACGGCCGCCCGTGAGTTCAGCTATCTGCGTCAGCGTCGCCTCGTCGAGGTCTGCCGACGGGTTGATGCGGCGGCGACCGCCGAGCAGCGAGTTGACGTCCATTTGCTCGGCGCCGATGCCGATGGTGTAAATGCGCAGGCCCACCTGACTGGCAAGCTCTGCGGCTTTGAGCGGTTCGACTTCGCCCGCCGTATTCGCGCCATCGGTCAGTAGCACGAGGACCTGCTCACCGCCATCTTCTTTCTGGTCATGGATGAGTTTAACGGCCAGCGTAATCGCATCGCCGATAGCGGTCTTTTCGCCGGCGAGACCAATAAAGGCTTCCATCAGCAGAATTTTCACGGTCTCGCGATCGAGTGTCAGTGGTACTTGCAGGTAGGCGCGTTCACCGAACAGGATGAGTCCGATGCGATCGCCTTCGCGCCGACCAATAAAGTCAGTCGCGACGGCCTTGGTCGCTGTCAGCCGATCGACGCGCGTATTGCCAAGCTCGAAATCCTTTTGATCCATGCTACCGGACAGGTCAACCGCGACCATGAGATTGCGCCCCGAGACAGGCACATCCAGTTCGTTCCCGATATGTTCTGGCCTGGCCGCGGCGGCAACCAGCAGGATCCAGGCAAGCGCTGCCACCCAGAATCGCCAGTTAAGTAAAACCTCTGCCTGCGAGCGATCCTGCAACATGGAAAATCCAGTGAAACTTGGCACGCGCAGGCCGTCTTCCTGGAGATCGCTGTCCTCACTTAACAACCAGCGCGCCAGGAAGGGTAGCGGCAATGCCAGCAAAACCCATGGCCACGCAAACGAGTACATCAGCGTGCCTCCCGAACCGGCGTGCTGAGACGCAAGCGCACAGCGTCCACGAGTGCTGCAGCATCGGACTTGTCGACGCTGGATGCGGGGTCGCGGTAAGGCCATTCGATCAACGGGCGACCGTCGCCCGTTGCGAAATGTGAGCGATCAAGATCGTGATCGAGCCATGCGAGCCATTCCTCGCCTGTGAGTCCGGCGACTTCGCTGCGCGGCGCATAGGCCAGCATCGTGCGGCGCACGAGCTCCGAAAGTTGTGTGCC
>Ga0255057_10002373_pt1 | contig 10233 bp, 8 predicted proteins | sample Cases_109_6_MG_FD_189022 | JGI IMG/M metagenome (GOLD analysis project Ga0255057, IMG submission 189022) | Seawater microbial communities from Amundsen Gulf, Northwest Territories, Canada - Cases_109_6 | ecosystem: Environmental > Aquatic > Marine > Gulf | place: Canada: Northwest Territories... | reverse complement strand
TGAAGAACCGTAACTAGTTGATGGACGCGGCCTACGGGGAATCGGTCTACGTCGACGACCGGACGATCGATAGCCATATCAAGCGACTGCGCAAGAAATTCAAAATCGTGGACAACGGTTTCGCGCAGATCGAAACACTCTATGGCGTGGGGTACCGCTACAGGGATAGTTAGGTTTTTGGGGGTTTTGGCAGAGGGGTGGTGCGTCCGTTGCCAGCGGTCACCGGCGATCCAGGCGCGGACGCTCGTATGGCCAGGCGCGGACGCTCGTATGGTATGACGGGCAAAAGCCGTAAGAAGAGGGATAAGTCCCGCGGAGGATCGCCACCGCGCCCGCGGCGGCGTGCCAGGGGCTGGCGCTCGCCGTTGACCCGGCGCGTCCTGATCATCAACATGGCGGCACTCCTGATCCCCATCTTGGGGCTGCTTCATCTCGATCAGTATCGCGCGAGCCTTATCGTCTCCGAGTTGGATGCGCTCAAAGTACAAGCCCACGCCTTCGCGCTTTCGCTGGTCAACGTGGCCGCGCTGGTCGACGAAACGGGGAAGGACTATCTGCATCCTTTCGCGACCCGCCAGCAGATGCGGGTGCTCTTCTCGGATACCGGGGTGCGCGCCCGGGTCTTCGCCCGCGCCGGAGAGCTTGTCGCCGACAGCTTCGCCTTGACCGGTACCGGCGCCAAGATCCAGGTGGTCGAGCTGGATCCGCCCGAGTCCGGCGTGGTGAACCATATCGGGCGCTTTTACGATTCGTTCCGCGCTCTATTCCCTGGGGATGACGATCTTCCACCCTACAAGGAAAGTCAGGTCCAGCGCTCCGCGGACTACGGCGAGGTCGAAATGGCCATGCTCGGGGAGAGCGGCGGCCGGGTCCGTGCCGACCGTCGCCGAGGGGTGATCTTGTCGGTCGCGGTCCCAGTCCAGCGTTATCGGCAGGTGCTGGGCGCGCTCATGCTGTCCAAGGACGCCGATGAGGTGGAACGTGCGGTGGAGGCGCGGCGCGGCGATATCCTGATCGTCTTCGCCATCGCGCTTGCCGTTACCGTGATGCTCTCGTTGTACTTGGCCGGCACGATCGCCAGCCCGATGCACCGCCTGGCGCGTGCGGCGGACCAGGTCCGGCACGGGCAGGGGCGAAAATTCGAGATACCCGATTTCACCAAGCGCGGCGATGAGATCGGCGACCTTTCCGGGGCCCTGCGCGAGATGACCGCGGCGCTCTGGCAGCGGCTCGACGCCATCGAAGGGTTCGCCGCCGACGTATCGCATGAGATCAAGAACCCGTTGAGCTCGCTGCGCAGCGCGGTCGAGACGGTCGCTCGCGTCAAGGATCCCGAACAGCAACGACGCCTGATGGGCATCATCGTCGAGGACGTCGAACGTCTCGATCGACTGATCAGCGACATCTCCGATGCCTCCCGGCTGGATGCGGAGCTCTCCCGCGCCGAGATGGAAGAGGTCGACGTCGGTCTTCTGTTGCAGACATTGGTCGAGGTGCACGATGTCTCCGGGGTCGCGGAAGTGGACGGGCAAAAGCCGCGCTTCGAGCTTGACCTGCCGACCGGCGCGCCTTTTTTGATCGAGGGAATGGAAGGGCGACTCGGTCAGGTTTTCCGCAATATCATCGCCAATGCCATCACTTTCAGCCCTCCGGGGGGAACCATTTGGCTGCGCGCCCTGCGCGTCGACGGCGCTGTGGAGGTGATTGTCGAGGACGAAGGGCCCGGCTTGCCGGACGCCAAGCTCGAGGCGGTGTTCGACCGCTTCTACAGCGAACGCCCGGCGGCTGAGAAATTCGGCACCCACTCGGGCCTCGGTTTATCGATCTCCAAGCAGATCGTGGAGGCGCACGGCGGGAAGATCCGTGCCGAGAACCGCCGCGGGCCCGATGGCCAGGTGAAGGGTGCGCGCTTTGTCGTAACCCTCCCCTGGGAGTAGACCGATATGACCGGACATTGTCCTATAGCCCATCGGAGAATGCCCAAGCCGTCATTGATGCTATAAAGGCGCCATGAAAGCCGAATTGATCCATGCCACGACGGTCGCCCGCGGCGGCGCAGCGGTGCTGCTTCGCGGATCGTCGGGCGGCGGCAAGTCGGATTTGGCGTTACGGCTGATCGACAGGGGATGGCTGCTGGTCAGCGACGACCAGACCGAGGTCTGCGCGCGACCGGGAGGGCTCGTCGCCAATGCGCCGCGGACCATCAGGGGCTGCCTCGAGGTGCGCGGTCTCGGTATCAAGGCGCTTCCCAGGGCCGGCCCCTTACCGGTTCGGCTGGTTGTGGACCTCAAACCGAGGGCGGAGATCGAGCGCCTGCCCGAGGCGCGATGCGTGACGATCGCCGGGCAGGATCTTCCGGCGGCCGTCTGCGATCCTTTCGACGCGTCGGCGCCGATCAAGGTTGAGATGGCGCTGGCGGACGCGCTACAGGGCGACGACGACGGTGGGCAGGTGGAAGGCTCGGCACCCCAACGCCGGCGCGCTTCGGTGGCCGGCGACCCGGACGATGACGGCGAGGAGCGCTCGAAGTCTATCGTCCTGGTTTCCGGCCTGTCCGGCGCCGGTCGGTCGACGGCGTTGAAAATTCTAGAGGACGCCGGCTACGAGGCGGTCGACAACTTGCCGCTCGACTTACTGTCGGACCTGATCGTGCGCGGCGGCGTCGACCGCGACCTCGCCGTAGGGCTGGATATACGCACGCGCAATTTTGCCGCCCGGCCGTTCCTCGAGCAGCTGGATCGTCTGGAGCGGGTACTGACCCCAAAGCCGTCGCTGCTGTTCATCGATTGCAGCGACGAGGTCGTGGTGCGCCGTTTCATGGAGACCCGCCGGCGCCATCCGCTTGCCGCCGACGGCCGCCCGATCAGCGACGGCATCGCCGTCGAGCGGCGCCTGATAGAGCCGCTTCGCGACAGGGCGAGCTTCTTGGTCGACACGTCGTCCCTGACGCCTTCGAACCTTCGTCAGGTGCTGGCGGCGTGCCTCGGGTTCGATAAGCGCTCGGGCATGTTGACCTTCGTTACTTCCTTCGCCTATCGGGGCGGCGTTCCGCGTAACGCGGATTTCGTTCTCGATGTAAGGTTCCTCGCCAACCCCCACTACGAGGAGGAGCTTAGGCCGCTGAGCGGAAAGGATGAGCGGGTCGTCCGCTTCGTCGAGCGCGACCCGAGCTTCGCCGACTTCATGGAGCGCATCGACGGTATGCTCGGTTGGCTGATGGATCTGTTCGAACGGCAGGGAAAGAGTTATCTGACGGTGGCGATCGGCTGCACGGGCGGGCGACATCGTTCGGTGGCGGTGGCGGAGAGTTACGCCCGCAGGCTGGAACAGGCCGGCCGAAAGGTCACGCTGGTGCACCGCGACATCGAGCGCGACCCCCGGTTGGCGAGGCGATCTGAAGATGAGTGATGCTTCGATCGGAGATTCAGGCTAAAAAGCGCCCGCTGGTCGCAAATCGAGACCGACGAAACGAGACGTAAGCGAAGGGTATCTTCATGATTGGCATGGTCCTGGTCACGCACGGCGGCCTGGCGGTCGAGTTCATCCGCGCTTTGGAACACGTGGTTGGGCCGCAGAAGAACGTCTGCACGGTATGCATAGGTCCGGACGATGACATGGAGGACCGCCGCCAGGAGATCATCGACTGCGTGGCCAAGACCGATGAGGGCGACGGGGTCGTGATCCTCACCGACATGTTCGGCGGCACGCCGTCCAATCTCGCCATCTCGATTCTCGACAAGGGCCCGGTCGAGGTGATCGCCGGGATCAACCTGCCGATGCTTATCAAGCTCGCGGGGTTGCGTTCGTCCACGAGCCTGGCCGACGCGGTGGCCCAGGCCCAGGAAGCAGGGAAAAAATACATCAATGTCGCCTCGCAACTTCTCGCCTCAGAGGTTCCTTAGTTGGATGTGCCCGATGAAAATCACGCCGCTTTCCGGGCGCGCAGGGTGATCGTATCGAACGAACGCGGCCTGCATGCGCGCGCCGCGGCCAAGTTCGTAAAGTTGGCCCAGGCCTTCGACGCCGAGATCACGGTCGCCAAGAACGACACCGTCGTGCCCGGCCGATCGATCATGGCTTTGATGATGCTGGCGGCGGGCCCGGGGTGCGAGTTGGAGGTGCGGGCCCGAGGGAGAGAGGCCAAGGCCGCCGTCGCCGCCTTGGCACAGCTTGTGATGGATCGCTTCCACGAGGAATGACGTGAACGCAAAGTCGAAAACTCGGGAGAAGATATTCGAAGGGTTGGGTGTCTCGCCCGGTATTGCCATCGGTCGGGCCCACCTGCGGGAATCGGGCGATCTCAACATTCCCGAATACAGCGTGCCGGAAGATCGTCTCGAAGAGGAGCGCGAGCGGTTTCATAAGGCCGTGACGCGCGCCATTCGTCAGGTTGGAAAGCTGAAGGCGAAGGCCCTTTCGTTCCACGGCGCGGCGGCCGAGGAGCTGGGCTATCTGCTCGATGCGCACCGGCAAATGCTGAAGTCCTCGCGTCTTATCGGCGGCATCGAATCCCGCATCACCGAGGATCGGCGCAACGCCGAGGCGGCGGTCATGGCCGAGATCGCCGCGGTCGCCCAAGATTTCGCCGAAATGGACGATCCCTATCTGCGCACGCGAGCGCAGGACGTACGGGAGGTCGGCAATCGGATCGTGCGCGGGCTGACCAAGCGCGATCTGGCAAGCTTCGAATCGCTGGACTCCGACAGCGTCATCATCGCCGAGGAGATCACGCCGGCCGACACCGCGCTGATGGACCCGACGCGGATCGCCGGTTTCGCGACCGCCTTGGGCGGGGCGGAGAGCCATACCGCCATCATGGCCCGGTCGCTGGGTCTTCCCGCGGTGCTCGGCGTGCCGGATCTGATACGCAACATTCAAAACGGCGACGCGATTATCGTCGATGGCTCGAACGGCCGGGTCGTCGTCCATCCCACCGCCAAACGACTGGCCGACTACCAGGCCCTCCGCGAGGCGTTGGAGCGGGAGACCAGGTCCCTGAACCGGCTGCGCAAGGTTACGGCGCAGACGACGGACAAGGAGAAGGTCGTTCTCGAGGCGAACCTGGAATTTCCGCGCGAGGTCGCCCATGCGCTGGCCGCCGGCGCCGAGGGCGTGGGCCTGCTGCGGACCGAGTTCCTCTTCATGAACAGGGAGGAGCTCCCCGACGAAGACACCCAGTATGAAGCCTTGGCGGAGATCGTCACCGGCATGGCCGGACGGATGGTGACCATCCGCACCCTCGATGTGGGAGGCGAGAAGCTGGCCTTTTCGCTCGGCGACCAAATGGCCGAGTCGCAGAATCCGGCGCTGGGCCTGCGGGCGATCCGGCTGTCGCTGAAGGAGCGCGGTCTCCTGGAGACGCAGTTGTGTGCCATCCTCCGGGCCGGTGCCCTCGGCCCGGTGCGGATTCTCCTGCCGCTCATCACCACCACCCAGGAGGTGCGCGAGGCCCGCAAGGCGGTGGAGGCGGCGGCACGGAAGTTGAAGCGCCGGGGGGTAAAGTTCGCCGATCCTCTCCCCCCCATCGGTGCGATGATCGAGGTGCCGGGGGCGGCGCTGGCCGCCGATGCGCTGACCAAGATCGCCGATTTCTTCGCCATCGGGACCAACGACTTGACCATGTATACCCTTGCCATCGACCGTGGCGAGGAGCAGGTCGCACACCTCTACAACCCCCTGCACCCCGCCGTTCTGCGACTTATCCAGTTTTCCGTCGACGCCGCCCTGCGGGCGCGGATCTCGGTATCGATTTGCGGCGAGATGGCCGGTGACCCACGCTACACGGCGCTTCTGCTGGGGCTCGGCGTGCGCGAGCTCTCGATGGTCGCCAGCGCCATCCCGCGGGTCAAGAACCGCATCCTCAAGATGGATATGCAAGCGGCGACCAGGCGCGCGCAAATCATCATGGATCAGGTTGACAGCGGGCGGATTGCCATGCTGATCGACGATTTCAACGAAGTGACACAATAGAGCCCCTAAGGGCGGCCGTGACGGCTTGGGGCATTCGGGAAATCACGCCGGCGCGGGCACACCCCTTGCCCCGCCGCGCGCACGCTGTTACATGACCGCGGTCCGCTCCGGGACCATTGGGCACGCAAGGAAAGACGGGACAAGAAGCGACATGGCCGAGTTCACCGATTACAAGGTTGCCGACATCTCACTGGCCGATTGGGGCCGCAAGGAAATCGCGATTGCCGAGGGCGAAATGCCGGGCCTGATGGCCCTTCGCGAGGAGATGGGAGAGGCCGCTCCGCTTGCCGGCGCGCGCATCGTGGGCTGCCTTCACATGACCATCCAGACCGCCGTTCTGATCGAAACTCTGCAATTTCTGGGTGCCGAGGTCCGTTGGTCTTCGTGCAACATATTCTCCACCCAGGATCATGCCGCCGCGGCGATGGCGGCCTCGGGGGTTCCGGTTTTCGCCTGGAAGGGCGAGACGGAGGAGGAGTACTGGTGGTGCATCGACCAGACGGTCGAGGGAGCGGACGGTTGGCATCCCAATATGTTGCTCGACGACGGCGGCGACCTCACCCATGTGATGCACACTAAATACCCCCAACTCATGGAGAAGGTGCGCGGCCTGTCGGAGGAGACCACGACCGGCGTGCTCCGGCTCTATGAAATGGCGCGGGCGGAGACTCTCATGGTGCCCGCCATCAACGTCAACGATTCGGTGACCAAGTCGAAGTTCGACAACATCTACGGTTGCCGCGAGTCCCTGGTTGACGGGATCCGCCGCGCCACCGATGTGATGCTGGCGGGTAAAGTCGCCGTGGTGAACGGCTTCGGGGACGTTGGCAAGGGGTCGGCGGCCTCGCTGCGCAACGCCGGCTGCCGGGTTACGGTCACGGAGGTCGATCCGATCTGCGCCCTTCAGGCGGCGATGGAAGGCTATGAGGTCGTGACCATGGAGCAGGCGGCACCCGTCGGCGATATCTTCGTCAGCGCGACGGGCAACACCGACATCATCACCGTCGATCACATGCGGGCCATGAAGGACCGCGCCATCGTCTGCAACATCGGCCACTTCGACAACGAGATCCAGGTCGAGGCCCTCAGGAACCTCAAATGGGTTAGCGTCAAACCGCAGGTCGACGAGATCGAGTTTCCCGACGGCAAACGCATCATTCTCCTGGCGGAGGGACGCCTGGTGAACCTGGGCTGCGCCACCGGCCATCCGAGTTTCGTGATGAGCGCCTCCTTCACCAACCAGGTCCTGGCGCAGATCGAGCTTTGGACCCATGCCGAGAAGTACGGTCGACAGGTCTTTGTCTTGCCCAAGCACCTCGATGAGAAGGTTGCGGCGCTGCATCTGTCCAAGGTCGGCGCCGTTCTCACCAAACTCACGCAAGCCCAGGCGGACTACATCGGCGTGCCGGTGGACGGCCCCTTCAAATCGGACCACTATCGCTACTGACCGGTGGTCGGGCGATCCGCACCCTAGGTAGAGCAGATCGCTTGTGGGTTGTCCGCGGACGGCTTAGAGTTCGCGTCGCTATGAGGGGCCCCGATTTCGAGGACTCTACCCATTTTCCCGATGCTGCCGCTCTTGGCCGGTCGTGGCGGGGGTTGCGGTCATGATCGGCTTCGATGATCTGGCGACGGTGCAGCTTCTTTTTTGGATCCTGTTTGGCGTAACCCTGCTGGGGGCTACGGGCCTGGGGTTTGTGGCGCTTCGCTACCGGCGCCAGGCCGACGCGCTTAGCGCGGACAAGATGGACCTGGTGCGTAGTCTGGACGAGCAGCGACGCGAGGAGTCCCACGCACCGCCGAGCCTCGAGTTGTGGGCCGCCGAGACCTCCGCGCCGGTCTTGCGGCCGAACGCGGCACTGAGGGATCTTCTCGGTCTCGAACCGGCGCGCGATACGTCCCTGGATGCCTTGTGCGCCGGCCTGGCGCCCGAAAGTGGGCGATCGCTGGAACAAGCCATTGTGGCGCTGTTGGCCGACGGCGAGACCTTCAACCTCACATTGGCCCTGAAGGAGGGGCCTCGCAGGTTCGCGGTCAATGTGGCCGGCGCGCGCCCGTCGTGGCGCGTGACCTTTTCCGAAGCGACCGGCTTGGCCCGGTGCCTCGAGGAGGCCGAAGTCGAGGCTCGGGCCCTTCGTGGCATGATCGACGCACTGGCGACACCGGTTTGGAGTCGCGGGGCGGATCTATCGTTGGTCGACTGCAACCGCGCTTATTGCGAGGCGATCGGCGCGACCCGGGAAGAGGTCTTGTCTGGCGAGCTCGAGTTCTTGGGCCGCAGCCAAATCGCGCAGGCGCGCGCGCTCGCCCGGAAAGCGGCCGAAACCGACGGGCCCATGACCAAACGCAGCCATGTGGTGGTCTCCGGGACCCGCCGCTTGATGGAGATCCGCGAACAGAGGATAGACGAGGGGCGGATCTTAGGCGTCGCGCTCGACAAGACCGAGCTGGAAGAGGCGCAAAGCAAACTCAAGCGACACGTCGAGGCGCAGGCCGGGGTTCTGGAAAACCTCGGTACGGCCATCGCGATCTTCGGCGCCGATCTCCATTTGACGTTTTACAATACCGCCTACGTCCGCCTTTGGGGTGTCGGCGAGGCGATTTTTCAGAATCGCCCCCACCTGGGCGACGTGCTGGAGGCCCTGCGCGAGCACCGGCGTCTGCCCGAGCATCCCGACTTTCCCGCCTACAAGCGCGGCATCATCAAGACCTATACGACATTGATCGAGTCCCGCGAGGAGCTGCTTCACCTGCCCGACGGCATGACCCTCCGCATGCTCGTCATTCCCCATCCTCTGGGGGGCGTTTTGCTGTCCTACGAGGACGTCACCGACCGCCTCGCCATCGAGCGCAGCTACAACACCTTGATCGAGGTACAGCGCGAGACCTTGGACAACCTCTACGAAGGTGTTGCCGTCTATGGGGCCGACGGTTTGTTGAAGCTTTGGAACCCGTCCTTCGCGGCCATCTGGAAGATCCCCAAGGAGGCCTTGAATGGCCAGCCGCATGTTCGCGAGCTGATCGGGCATTCGCGCGACCTGCTCGATATCGGCGAGGATGAATGGACCGAGTACACCGAGCGCGTGGTGGCCGAGACGACCGAGCCGACGGAAGCCAGCGGGCGCCGCGAGCGCGTCGACGGCTCGGTCATCGATTGGGCGCGGGTGCCGCTGCCCGACGGTGCCGTCCTCTATACCTTCGTCGACGTGACAGATTCCCTGCAGGTGGAGCGTGCGCTGCTCGAGCGCAACGAGGCTCTGGAGACCGCCGACCGCCTGAAATCGGAGTTCATCGCCAATATTTCCTACGAGCTTCGTACCCCACTCAACGCGATCATCGGGTTTGCTGAAATCCTGACCAACCAATTCTTCGGCGCCCTGAACGATCGCCAACTCGAATATTCGGAAGCCATCGTCGAGTCCTCGCAGCGCCTGATCACCTTGATCAACGACATTTTGGATCTTGCCTCGATCGAGGCAGGCTATATGCATATCGACCGGGCGGATGTGGACGTGCGCGAGTTGATCGAAGCGCTATTCGCCCTCGGGCGTGAGCGCGCGCACAACCGCGAGCTGGAGCTGGTGATCGACTGTCCCGACGACATCGGCACCATCAGCGCCGATGCCCGGCGCCTGAAGCAGGCGCTGTTCAACGTTCTCTCCAATGCCCTGAACTTCACCCCCAAAGGGGGGCGGGTGACGCTCAGCGCCAAGCGCGACGACGCCGAGCTGCTTTTCGAGGTGACGGATACCGGCGTCGGCATTCCCGATGACGACCAGCGGCGGGTCTTCGGGCGCTTCGAGCGGAGCAGGGCCCAGGGGCACCAGAGCGGCGCCGGCCTGGGCCTCGCCTTGGTTCAGAGCCTGATCGAGCTGCACGGGGGCCGCGTCGAGATGCGCTCTAAGGTCGATGGCGGGACACGGGTGACCTGCCGCTTGCCCGAAGACGGAGCGGCGGCCGAGAAGGCCCCGGCCTAGACCGCTCCCCCGGCTTAGACCGCCAAAGGACCTAGACCGCCATAGGACCTAGCTTGGTATTCCCTTGGTTGTCGAGTATTCCCAGTGCAGCTCCTCGTCGGGGTGGAGGAGCGCGCGGATATCGTGCGCGGCGAGCGCGGCCTCGTGAAAGCCACAGAGGATCAGCTTCAGCTTGCCCGGATAGCTGGCGATGTCGCCGATGGCATAGATGCCCGGCGCGCTCGTGCGCAGGGTCGTGGGCTCGGCCAGGATCATCTCGCGCTCCAGTGCCAGTCCCCACTCGGCG
>Ga0255057_10002372_pt1 | contig 10235 bp, 7 predicted proteins | sample Cases_109_6_MG_FD_189022 | JGI IMG/M metagenome (GOLD analysis project Ga0255057, IMG submission 189022) | Seawater microbial communities from Amundsen Gulf, Northwest Territories, Canada - Cases_109_6 | ecosystem: Environmental > Aquatic > Marine > Gulf | place: Canada: Northwest Territories... | reverse complement strand
CGGTCGTAGATGGGGAATCATGAGCCGTTGGGTCGTGGGGTTGGTAGCTGCGCTGTGCCTGAGCGGTTGCCATCGACAAGCGAAACCGGAACCACAGCCGAAGCCCATCGTCGAGCAGCCCTCGGAAGAACCAAGCACGGTCGGGTCTTCGGCGCCATCGTCGTCGACACCAGGGCTCCGGCGACCGGCAACTCCTCGAGAGCGCGCGACGATCGAAAAGCTCGCACGAGCGGCGGAGTCCGTACGACAGCTCAGGTTTGAAAGCCCGATCGCGATCGAAATCGAAGATGGGATCGCGATTGCGAGCAGCTTGCGCGATCAGATTGACGACGAAGAGATCGAGCGCGCGCGACTGCTCTATGGCGCCCTCGGCCTCATCGACCCCGACGCAGATCTGCGCGCACTCTTTTCCGGAGTGCTCGGCGAGCAGGTGATCGGTTACTACGATCCGAAGGCAGCTCGCCTGGTCATTCGAGACGACGTAATGGATGGACTCCTAGGAACACTCGGGGCCGCAGAGACCGAGGAAGCACGGTTGGTGCTGGTCCACGAGCTCGTCCATGCACTCCAAGATCAACGTCTCGGGCTCGGAAAGTCCTATGATCAGACCCGAACAGCCGATGCGGACAATGCCTTTCGGGCCGTTATCGAAGGCGACGCGACCCTCGCGATGCTTGCGAACGCGCTGCGCAACCAGGGGATTCCTCTGTCGGCGGCCACCCAGGGGATCCAACAGATGGGGAGTTATCTCGATGTCAACGCCTTCGTACGAGGCGAGAAGCTCGATGAGGCCCCCGCGATTCTGCGCGTTACCCTGATCGCCCCGTACCTGCGTGGCCTGCAGTTCGTCGCAGCCGTGTATTCGATAGGCGGGTGGCCCTCGGTCAACCGAGCGCATCGGCGTCCGCCCATGACCACCGAGCAGGTTCTCCATCCGGAAAAGTTCGCCGCAGCCGAACGCGGGGAGTCGTTTGAGGTTTCCGAAGTTCGGGCGCTCGAGCAAGCCGGCTACGAGCGAATCGTGGAAGATACTCTCGGAGAGCTGGAGCTCGCCGTGTATCTCGGTCAGGATTCGCCGAAGGGGACGAACGAGGCCGCTGCCGCCGGTTGGGCAGGAGATCATCTCGCCGTGTACCGACGGGCTGGCAAGACGGCGGTCATCTGGTGGACGACCTGGGATTCGGAGGCGGACGCGGTCGAGGCGTATCGAGCAGCACAACGGGTGACGCCAAAGAAGTCGTCCTCGATGGTGGAGCGGCAGGGGCGTGCCGTGCTGATCGTGCGAGACCTACCACCTCGCCTACAGCGGGCCGCGCGGAAAGCATTTGCGACGTTCGCGCGGAGCGTAAACGGGCAGCGCCCTCCCCCGGAAGAAGCCCGCGACTCGGCGTATTGAGGTTGTCGGCGCTTCTGGCTCGGGCTAGGAACCCCCGGTGGCGCGTGCTTCTTGGGACGAATACTTCATGGATATCGCGGCGGTCGTGGCCGCGCGGTCGACCTGCTCCCGCAAGCACGTCGGGGCCGTGATCGTTCGCGACAAGACGATCTTGTCGACCGGCTACAACGGCTCGGTGAGGGGTCTTCCCCACTGCGACGAAGCCGGCCACATGATGGAGGACGGCCATTGTGTCCGAACCATCCACGCCGAGATCAACGCCATCATCCAGGCGGCCAAGAACGGTGCTCGAATCGACAGTGCCTCGATCTACGTAACCGCATCCCCGTGCTGGAGCTGCTTTAAGGCGATCTGCAACGCCGGCGTCAATCGAATCGTGTTCGAAGAGTTCTACCAAGATGAGCGAATTTTCGAGGTTTCGCAGGCGCTCGGGATCGAACTCGTCGAGCTCCACCGTGAGAAATCGGTCGCCAAGGCTGCACCTTGACGCCCTTGTGGCTGGGCAGTACGAACGGCGCTCGGCAACTCACCTAAAATCCAATGCAATCTGAAATCCGAGAGATCAGCCCGGTCCTCTTCGAGGTGACGATTGAGGTCCCCTGGGAGCGAATCCAAAAGGACCTCAACGACACCTACCGAGAGATCGGCAAGACGGCACGCATTCGCGGTTTCCGGCCCGGCAAGGTACCCAAGAATGTGGTCAAGCAGGTCTACGGTTCGCAGGTCAAAGCGCAGGTGACCGGAACGCTCGTCGAGCAAGGCCTGATGCAAGCGGTACAGGAGCACGAGCTTCACATCGTCGCGCAACCCGAGATGGAGGGGACGCCTGAGCTTCGGCAAGGACAGCCCCTCACGTTCAAGGCGAAGGTCGAGGTCCGACCGAAAATCGACGAGGTCGTCACCGAAGGCATCGAAGCTTGGCAACGCCCGGTCGACGTTCCGAACGAAGACGTCGACGCCGAGGTCGAACGGCTGCAGCACCAGCACGCCGAGATTCAAGTTCCCGATCCGATGCGTCCGGCGCAAGAAGGCGACCTGATCACCATCGACTACGACGTGACGGTCGATGGCGAAGAAAAGGAGCAGCTCGGTGCGAAGGACAGGCAGGTCGAGATTGGCGACGCCCAGCTCTTGCCTGCGCTCAAAGAAGGGTTGCTCGGAATGCAGCCCGGCGACGAGAAGACCCTCGAGGTCGCGTTCGAGGACGATCACGCAAACCCAGACCTCCAAGGCAAGACCGCCGTTTTCGCGCTGACGGCCAAAGACCTTCACGAGAAGCTTCTGCCTGAGCTCGACGACGAGTTCGCAAAAGACTGCGGCGACTACGAGACGCTCCTCGAGCTCCGACTCAAGATTCGCGAAGGCCTCGAAGGGGGCGCGAAGCAACGCGCTGAGGCCGAAGTCAAAGAGCAGCTCGTCACCAGCTTGATCGAGCACAACGACATCCCCGTACCTCCCTCGATGGTTCAACAGCAACAGCAGATGATGATGTACGAGATGACGCAACTGATGCAGATGACCGGGCAAGGGGGCGCCCCCGGGGAAGAGTTCTTCAAAGGGATCGAGGAACGGGCGAAGCGGCGCGTCCAGGCGGGCATCTTGCTCGGGAGCCTTGCGCGCCAAGAAGGCATCGACGTGACCGAGGCCGACCTCAACGCCAAGTTTCAAGAGATCGCCAACCAGACCGGCAAGCACGTGGCCAAAGTGAAAGCCGACTACCAGGAAGCCCAGCGGGATGCTCTCGAGTCCCAGCTTCTCGAAGAAAAGGTGATGGCGCTGTTGACCGAGCGCGCCAATATCAAGGACGGAGAGCCACCGGCGCCTGCCGAGCCAGAGGAGCCTTCCGAAGACGAGGGGAACGAGTCATGAGCCAGCCGACGACCGCACAGATGTACATGCCCTGGGTGGTGGAAACGACGCACCGCGGCGAACGCCAGTGGGACATTTTCAGCCGCTTACTCAAGGACCGCATCGTCTTCCTCGGGACCGAAATCAACGACGACGTCGCGAACGCGATCATCGCGCAGATGCTGTTCCTCGAGAGTGACGATCCTGACAAAGAGATCACCTTGTACATTAACAGCCCCGGCGGCTCGATTACAGCAGGGCTCGCGATTTACGACACGATGCAGTACGTTCGTTCACCGGTTTCGACGGTATGTCTCGGTCAGGCGGCATCGATGGCTGCATGGATTCTCGCGTCTGGATCGCATGAAATGCGCAAGTGTCTGCCCAATAGCCGCATCATGATTCACCAGCCTCTAGGCGGAATTCGCGGCCAAGCAACCGACATCGAGATTCACGCACGAGAGATTCTGAAACTTCGTGAACAAATGAACACGATCCTGGCCAAGCATACAGGCCAAACAGCCGAACGTATTAAGGAAGACACCGAACGTGATCGCTATCTGTCGGCCGAAGAGGCCAAGGAGTACGGGCTGATCGACGAAGTGATCGCCCCAAAGTCGGACGAATAAACCGTAAAACGCAGTGCGAGCGTGTCTCCAGGTCCTTGCCGGAAACCAGGTGGGACGCTAGACTCACACCAGCAGGTATATAGTGGATCGCAGGCGAGACGACGGACACGGTAATCTTCAATGTTCCTTCTGCGGAAAGTCCCAGAAGGAGGTCAAGAAGCTCATCGCTGGGCCGACAGTCTACATCTGCGACGAATGCATCGGGCTCTGCAACGACATCATCGCGGAGGAGGTCGAACGCGAGGAATCCCTCACGACGTCGACCCCCCTCCCCAAGCCCGCCGAGATCAAAGAGATCCTTGACGAGTACGTGATCGGGCAAGAGCGCGCGAAGAAGATCCTCTCCGTCGCGGTGCACAACCACTACAAGCGTATCGACTCGAAGGTCGCCAGCGACGACGTCGAGCTGCAGAAGTCGAACATCCTTCTTCTGGGGCCCACAGGGTCCGGTAAGACTCTCCTGGCGCAGACACTGGCTCGCATCCTCAACGTTCCTTTCGCCATCGCAGACGCGACGACGCTGACCGAAGCCGGCTACGTCGGCGAAGACGTCGAGAACATCATCGTGCAGCTTCTGCAGAACGCCGACCACGACGTCGAGCGCGCGCAGCGCGGCATCGTGTATATCGACGAGATCGACAAGGTCGCTCGCAAGGGCGACAACCCATCGATCACACGCGACGTCAGCGGTGAGGGCGTCCAGCAGGCTCTTTTGAAGATCATCGAGGGCACGATCGCCAACGTTCCACCGAAGGGCGGTCGTAAGCATCCCCAGCAAGACTTCCTGCAAATCGACACCGGCAACATCCTCTTCATCTGTGGCGGCGCCTTCGTCGGCCTCGACGAGGTGATCGAGCGGCGCATCGGCCAGCGCACCCTCGGTTTCGGCGCAGACATTCCGTCCCGCAAAGACAAGAAGATCGGCGCTCTGCTCGAACGTATCGAGCCCGAGGATTTGCTCCGCGCAGGGTTGATTCCGGAGTTCATCGGCCGCTTGCCCGTCATCGCGACGCTCCACGAGCTCAACGAGGGCGCCCTGGTCGATATCCTCACCAAGCCTAAAAATGCCCTGGTCAAGCAGTACCAGAAGCTTTTCGAGATGGATCGCGTGAAGCTGAAGTTCTCCCAAGGCGCCCTACGTGCGGTGGCGCGTGAGGCGCTCAAGCGGAACGCGGGTGCTCGCGGTCTCCGTGCCATCATGGAAAAATCGATGCTCGACATTATGTACGACGTGCCGTCGCAGGCAGACATCCGCGAGGTCGTCGTCAGTGAAGAAGTGATTCTTTCCGGCGAGATGCCGCTCATCGTCTACGAAAAGGAAGAGGCGGAGCTCGCCTAATGCGGCGCACGCCGCCAACCCCTACCCCGCGCGGGATTGAGTAGACCGATGTTCTTTCACAAAAACGAAAACGACGAGAATGGTTCCGGTACGGGTGCGCCCGGCGGCGACGTCTATCCCTTACTTCCCTTGCGCGACATCATCGTGTTCCCACACATGGTGGTACCGCTGTTCGTCGGGCGCGAAAAATCGATCAACGCACTCGAAGGGGCGATGAGCCAGGACAAAGAGATCCTGCTCGCGGCGCAAAAGAAGGCCAAAACGAACGACCCGACTCCAGAGGACATCTTCGAGATAGGGACTGTCGGGACGATCATTCAGTTGCTGCGTCTTCCAGACGGCACCGTGAAGGTGCTCGTCGAAGGTAAGCGTCGTGTGCGGATTTCGCGTTTTGTGCCAAACGAGGAGCACTTCGTCTGCGAGACCGAGCCGGTCGAAGAGATTTACGCGGCGAATGTCGAAATCGAGGCGTTGATTCGGTCAGTCCAATCCGCGTTCGACGTCTACGCGAAGCTCAACAAGCGCATCGCGCCCGAGATGTTGATGACGGTACAGACCATCGACGACCCGTCCAAGCTCGCCGACACCGTCGTCGTGCACCTGACCAGCATCAAGCTCGCCGACCGCCAAGAGATTCTCGAAACAATCGATCCTGCAAGGCGCCTCGAGCGTTTGTTCCAACTGATGAACGCGGAGATCGAAATCCTCCAGGTCGAGATGAAGATCCGATCGCGCGTCAAGAAGCAAATGGAGAAGACGCAAAAGGAGTACTACCTGAATGAGCAAATGCAGGCCATTCAGAAGGAGCTCGGCGAGCGCGACGAGTTCAAGAGTGAGATCCAAGAGCTCGAACAACAGATCAAGGAGAAGAAACTCAGCAAAGAGGCGCACCTCAAGACGCGCAAAGAGCTCAAGAAGCTCAAGATGATGCAGCCGATGAGCGCGGAGGCGACGGTCATCCGCAACTACATCGACTGGGTGTTGGCGCTTCCCTGGAGCGACAAGACCGAAGAGAACTACGACATCGACGCCGCGGAAGAGATCCTCGACGAAGACCATTACGGCCTGAAAAAGCCCAAGGAACGCATCGTCGAGTATCTGGCCGTCCAGGCCCTCGTGAAGAAGCTCAAGGGGCCCGTGCTTTGCTTCGTCGGTCCACCCGGGGTCGGCAAGACCTCGCTTGCGCGGAGCATCGCGCGCGCGACCGGCCGAGAGTTCGTTCGCCTGTCGCTCGGCGGGGTTCGGGACGAAGCCGAGATCCGCGGGCATCGTCGTACATACATCGGCGCCCTGCCCGGCCGTCTCATTCAGCAGCTCCGCAAGATCGGCGCAAACAATCCGGTCTTCTTGCTCGACGAGGTCGACAAGATGTCGTCGGACTTCCGTGGCGATCCCGCATCGGCGCTCCTCGAGGTACTCGACCCGGAGCAGAACCACAGCTTCAACGACCATTTTCTCGACCTCGACTACGACCTTTCGGATGTGATGTTCATCACGACCGCCAACACCCTCCAGGGGATCCCGCTTCCGCTTCGCGACCGCATGGAGATCCTCGAGATCAGCGGCTACACCGAGTTCGAGAAGCTCAACATCGCGACGCGCTATCTCGCGCCGAGACAGCGTGAGAACGCGGGCCTCAACGACATCGACGTCGACATCTCCGAGAACGCGATTCGGCAGATCATCCACTACTACACGATGGAAAGCGGCGTCCGAAACCTCGAGCGCGAGATCGGAAGCATCTGCCGGAAGATCGCGCGTAAGGTCTTGAAGGACGGCGAAGAATCGAAGACCAAGAGCTACCGCGTCGAGGCGAAAGACGTCGCAGACTATCTCGGAGTTCCAAAGTACCGACCCGACAAGACCAACGAAAAAGACCACGTTGGTTTGACTAATGGGCTGGCGGTAAACGCGTTCGGTGGGTCGATCCTCGAGTGCGAGGTGGCGGTCGTTCCGGGCAAGGGCAAGCTCCACATCACCGGTCTGCTCGAAAAGGGCATGCAAGAATCAGCACAGGCCGCGATGAGCTACATTCGCTCCCGCCAGAAGATCCTCGGCCTCGAAGAAGACTTCCACGCACGCTACGACGTCCACATCCACTTTCCAAGCTTCGTGCCGAAGGACGGCCCAAGCGCAGGCATCACGATGGCGACAAGCATCGCGAGCGCGCTTCTCAAAATTCCGGTTCGCAAAACGGTCGCCATGACAGGTGAGATCACCCTTCGTGGTCGAATCATGCCGATTGGCGGCCTCAAAGAGAAGCTGCTGGCCGCGCACCGCGCCGAGATCGAAGTCGTTCTGATTCCGAAGGAAAACCAAAGGGACCTGAAAGAGATCCCGCGACGCGTCCTCAACGCGCTCCGCATCGTCCTCGTCGAGCACATGGACGAAGTCCTCCGCCAGGCCCTGGTCCTCAGCGCCCCGGACGCCCTCTTCGGCGACCACGTGGTCCGCCCCCTCGAATACCGTCAAGGCCGCCTCATCACCCCTGACGACCTGGACGATGAAGACATCCCGGAACCGACAGTCGACCCACCCGGCGCCCGCCAGTAGACACCAAGTGTAGGGTCCTTCATGCTCCGCACCCTTTTTGGGCGGGTAGCTCAGCGGTAGAGCGCTGGCTTTACACGCCGGATGTCTAGGGGATTTCACCCTGCTTTTTCAAGGACAAAGCGGCCATCCCGAAAACTGCTGGACCCGGTGTGGACCTTCCCCCCCCCGGGGCGGAGCCTTGCTGGCCCGATGGCAGACGGCTAGCTTCCGGCGGTAGCTAGGGCGGATAACTCAGCTTGGTTAGAGTGGCGTCTTTACACGGCGCAAGTCCCCGGTTCGAATCCGGGTCCGCCCACGAGTCAACGCGTCAGGTTATCGGGCCGCGGATGGCCCAGTTCCCGCAGGATGGCCCGCAGGACCTGTTCGGGGATCTTCCTCCACGGGCGCTCGTGTAGGAGATCGATGATTGCCTGATCCACGCGTTCGGTGTCTGCCAAGAGCTTGTCTAGAAGGCCGATGTTTGCCCGGTCCACGCGCCAGCGGTTCTGCGAGATCTGCTCAATATCCATGTTCGCGTCTTGGCAATCTAACCGCCCAGCGATCATCTCGCTTCGGAGACCTTCGTCGGGTAGAAGGTCTGCAATCTCCCGCCCGATCTCATCGGGGTCCTTGTCGGCGTTCGTCCATGACTGCTGACCCATGCCCGGAGCGCGGCAACGCTGCCGGGCTTTGTCTTTTTGCGGTTAGTGAGTACTAGCTCAAACCCTCGCCGCCCACGAATGTTAGCCGATTGTGTCCTGCTGGCTATGCGCCTCGCGAGCCGACGATGCACGAGCGTGGTGCCAGGCCCATGCGCGGACCCCCGGGGCAGAGCGTCGCGGGCATCACCGAAGTGTTCGGGCGGACCCGGCAGCAGTTGCGGGGGCCTCGAGGCGGCTGGCGGCTCGCGTTCGGGCCATCCTCGTGCGCTGTTTCCCGGTGAACTTTTACGTATGCCCAAAAAGAGGACCCCCTGATAGGGTCCACCCCATCGTCTGGAGGTGGCCATGAAGCCGCCGGTCGCACAACCGCCGAGTGTCCCTGGCTCACATCCGTTCGGGTGCGGCGGACACCGCGCTGCGCTCAGGCGCGAAGGGAGCTTCCGATGGAACGCTCGATCTTGAGCTGGGTCTGTGTCTTCGCGTTGGTCGCGCTTCCCGTGGGTGGATGTAGCGACGAGACGACCGCTGCCGGTGGTAGCGGTGGTTCCGGGGACACTGGTGGGAACGGTGGCGTGGGAGGCATGCCCGAATGTGAGAGTCCCGATGACTGCGACGACGGGAACGAATGCACCGGGAGGGCATGCGGTGCCGGGGTGTGCGAGTTCCCTCCGGTTGCCGACGGTACAGCGTGCGACGAGGACAACGAGTGCAGCGTGGGCATGTGCGCCGAAGGCATCTGCCCGCCTGTAGCAGACGATACCCCATGCGGTGACGACGCGGGCACATGTCAGCAAGGCAGCTGCAGAGTGGCATGCGACGAGCAGGGAATCCGTGATGCCATTGCCGCAGGAGGCGGACCGTATACGTTTGACTGTGACGGACCCACCGTAGTCGGGACGACAATCACCATCGACAACGACGTCATTCTTGATGGCGAGGGCAACCTCACAGTCGATGGGGGCGGGGGCAATGGGAGCGGGGTGGATGTGACGGAGGGCGTCACGGCAACGCTGAGCGGCGTGACGATCCAGGGATCTTCCGGGGCGATCGACAACCGCGGAGCCCTCACGCTGACGAACGTAGTCCTGACAGACAATCACACCTGCGAGGCCCAAGCAGCTTGCGCCGCAGTTGTTTACACGAACGGACAATTGACGATCACGGACAGTACCGTGTCGAACAACGAGTTTGGGATTCTCTTCGTCGCTGCCAGAGACCTGACTGTGATTAGAACCACGATCGCCGACAATGAAACCTCGGAGCTCTTCCTTGCCGCCGGTACGACCTTGATCCAGGAGAGTACGATCTCGGGAAACCGGGGGTACGCCTTCGCGACGAGCGGCCCATTGACGCTGATCGACAGCACAGTGTCCGGCAACATCAGCATCAGCGGCAACGTAACCGTGATCAACAGTACGATCGTGGGCAGCGTCGCCGTGAGCGCCCGGGGCGGCTCTTCGATCCGAGGCAGTGTGATCAGCGGCGCCTGTGAAAGTGGTGTCACCTCTCTTGGCTACAACATTGAAAGCCCCGGCAACACCTGCGGCTTCGACCAGGGGACGGACCAGGTTGACGTCACCGAAGGGCAACTGAACCTCGGACCGCTACAAGACAACGGCGGACCCACCATGACCCACGCGCTTCTGCCCGGTAGCGTCGCCATCGACGTGATTCCCGCAGACATGTGCGAGGTGGGGACCGACCAACGCGGTGTGGACCGCCCGCAGGGAACGATGTGCGACGTGGGGGCGTTTGAGTTGGAGCCGTGACCTAGCGACCCGCTCCAAGGACTTGTCGCCGGTTGGCTGATGCCCAGCGTCTCCACCGAT
>Ga0255057_10002371_pt1 | contig 10239 bp, 10 predicted proteins | sample Cases_109_6_MG_FD_189022 | JGI IMG/M metagenome (GOLD analysis project Ga0255057, IMG submission 189022) | Seawater microbial communities from Amundsen Gulf, Northwest Territories, Canada - Cases_109_6 | ecosystem: Environmental > Aquatic > Marine > Gulf | place: Canada: Northwest Territories... | reverse complement strand
CCGCACCCTGTTCCTTGCCGGGGAGCGCTGCGATCCGGACACCCTTCATTGGGCGGAAGAGAAGCTTGGCGTGCCCGTCATCGATCACTGGTGGCAGACCGAGACCGGATGGGCGATTGCCGCGAACTGCATGGGGCTCGAACGGCTGCCGGTGAAGGCCGGCTCGCCGACGCGCCCCGTGCCCGGCTGGGACCTCGATGTCTTGAATAGCGAAGGAGAGGCCGTGGGCCCCGGCAATATCGGCGCCATCGTCTGCAAGCTGCCTCTGCCGCCAGGCACTTTTCCCACTCTTTGGAACGCCGACGAGCGGTTCCGGCAGTCCTACCTCGCCACCTTCCCGGGCTACTACGAGACCGGCGACGCCGGCTATATCGACGATGACGGCTATGTCTTCGTCATGGCGCGCACCGACGACATCATCAATGTCGCCGGGCATCGCCTCTCCACCGGCGCCATGGAAGAGGTCCTGGCCTCCCATCCGGACGTGGCCGAGTGCGCGGTCATCGGCGCGGCGGATAAGCTCAAAGGCCAGCTGCCGCTCGGCTTCCTGGTGCTCTCGGCTGGGGTCGAGAAGCCGCATGAGGAGATCGTCGGCGAGGTGGTCGCCCTGGTGCGCGAAAAGATCGGCCCGGTGGCGGCCTTCAAGCAGGCCACGGTGGTCAAGCGCCTGCCCAAGACCCGCTCCGGCAAGATCCTGCGCGCCACCATGCAAAAGATCGCCGACGGCGAGGACTACAAGGCGCCGGCAACCATCGACGATCCGGTCATCCTGGACGAAATCACCGATGCGCTGAAGGCCATCGGCTATCCGGCGAGCGGCTGAGCGTCCCGCTTACCAGGCGAAGGGCCGGCGGTTGAGATAGCGCGTCCAATAGCGCGCGAGCGCCGTAAGGCCCTCAGCGGCGGGCGTGAAGTGGATCGCCATGGACCTGGTCATGGCCGTTGCGGCTTGATGCCCGGTTGAAGTCTGCCGCTGGGGTGTGCCTCGGTTTGAAATCCTGCCGAACCGATGCCCTAAACGTCCGCTTTTCCAGCAATTGTGTCGGCTAACTCTCGGCAAGCAGACGAACTACGTCCGCTCGGGTTATGACCGACTCTGACCCCAAGCAGAAGCCAGGCATTGGCGCACGCCCACAGGCAATAGCGCCGACGCAAGCCCAATGACCCGCTGTTAGACAGATCCCGACAGCCTCATTAGTATCGCCTTACATATGGTCCAGGATTAGGAGGCACCCGTGGCTGAGGAGCGCGTCCAACGCAGGCTAGCGGCGATCCTGGCGGCCGACGTGGTCGGCTACAGCCGCCTCATGGGCCATGACGAGACGGGTACGCTCGCCGCACTCAAAGCGCACCGGAAAGAGCTGATAGAGCCCAACAGCGCCGAGTATCATGGCCGCATCGTAAAGCTGACCGGCGATGGCACGCTGATGGAGTTCGGCAGCGCTGTCGATGCCGTTCTCTTCGCTGTTGACGTTCAACGCGCCATAGTGGGACGCAACGCGGAGGTGCCCGAAGACCGCCGCATCACCTACCGCATGGGCATCAACATTGGCGATATCATCATCGACGGTGACGACATCTACGGCGACGGGGTCAATGTGGCCGCCCGGCTGGAGGGACTGGCCGATCCTGGTGGTATCTGCGTTGCGCGGAACGTCTTCAACCAGGTTAAGAATAAGGTCGACCTGGGTTTCGAGGACATGGGCGAGCAAGACATTAAGAACATCACCGAGCCAGTCCGCGCCTATCGGGTGCTGAAGGGCTCTGAAGCCCCCGGCGCGGCATCACCCGCGACCGAAGTGGCCGCCCTCCAACTCCCCGACAAGCCGTCGATTGCCGTTCTGGCCTTCAACAACATGTCGGATGACCCGGGGCAAGAGTATTTCGCCGACGGTATCGCCGAGGACGTGATCACCGCGCTCTCGCGCTTCCGCTCGCTCTTCGTTATCGCCCGCAATTCCACATTCACCTATAAGGGCCAGGCCGTCGACATCACCCAGGTGGCCCGAGAACTCGGCGTCCGCTACGTCGTCGAAGGCAGTGTCCGCAAGGCGGGCAATCGGGTGCGGATCACCGCACAGCTGGTCGATGCGGCCAGCGGCAATCATCTCTGGGCCGATCGCTTCGACGGCAGTCTGGATGACGTATTCGACCTGCAGGACCAGATCACAGAACAAATCGTGGTTGCGGTCGAGCCGGAAATCCAGATACACGAGCGCGAACGCGCCCGGCGCAAGCCACCGGAAAGTCTTGACGCCTGGGAGCTTGTGCAACACGGCCTGTCACATTACGACCACCCGAACAAGACCGATCTCACCGAGGCCATACGTCACTTCGGCGAAGCGGTGGCACTAGACCCGGAATTCGCGGCAGCCCATGCTCACCTCGCTATGGCTTACTGGATGTCGGTGCATTTTGGCCACGCCGATGATACGGCAAATGCCTTAGCGGCAGCGCGAACGTCGGCTGAACAAGCGGTATCTCTCGATCCCAACGAACCGCTGGCGCGTACCATCTTGGGGCGGGTGCATTTATTTGCCGGTGAAATCGAAATGGCGATTGGTGAAATGCGGGCCGCGATTGCGATCAATCCAAATTTGGCCTGGGGGCATCATAGCCTCGGTTGGGTCTACCACTATGGCGCCGGCCAACCGGAGCAAGCCCTCCCACATTACGATACCGCACTTCGGCTCAGCCCCCGCGGTTTTTGGCGCTGGTTGTTTTTCATGGTCAAAGGTTCGGCGCTGCGCGCCCTCGGTCGCCATGATGAGGCCATCACATATTCTCGGCAGGCCTGTCAGTTCCCCGACACCGGCTACCAGCCCTACATGTATCTGGTCGCTGCATTGGCGGAAGCTGGGAAAACGAGCGAGGCGCAAACGGTATTAGAAAAAGCTATGCAGGTCCAACCCGCGCTTTCGATCGGCTACATCCGCAACAATTTCGTCGGCATGCACGAAGCCACATGGAAGAGCTTGCGCGACAGCCTCAGGAAGGCGGGCGCGCCGGAATAGGAACACAGCCGGCAGATGTCATCTATAGGATCGCTTGGCTCACCACTGACAAGCAGGCACTGGATGACCGGATCTGGCTATAGGCAGAAGTCAAAGACACCGTCCTCCAACGCCCGCTTAGCTCCCAACATCGGGCTTCGGCTCAGCTTTGCGCATTCAGCGCAACAAATATCGAACTGAGACGCTACACGCCGCTCGGCCCACTTGCGGCAAGCGGGAGCGCATGGCAGCTTGCCTGGAAATCACTATCGCAAGCGGAGGATCCGAACATGCGCCTCAAGGACAAGGTAGCGATCGTGACGGGCGCGGCCATGGGCATCGGTCGGGCCTGCGCAGAGCGTTTCGCTTCGGAAGGGGCCAAGATCGTCTTGAGCGACGTCGATGCCGCCAAGGGCGAGGAGGTCGCCGAGGCCATCCAGGCCGGTGGCGGGGATGCGCTCTTCGTGGCCTGCGATGTCGGCGATAAGCCCCAGGTCGACGCCTTGATCGACTCCGCCGTGGCCGCCTTCGGCCGCCTCGATTGTGCCATAGCCAATGCCGGGATCGTCCACGCCTGCGATTTCCTGGATCTCAAGGAGGACGACTTCGACCGGGTGCTGCGGGTCAACCTGAAGGGCGTGTTTCTGACCGGTCAGGCCGCCGCCCGGCAGATGGTGGCCCAGGGAACCACGGGAACGATCATCAACATGTCCTCGATCAACGCGGTCTTGGCGATCCCCAGCATCACGCCCTACATCGTGTCGAAGGGCGGGGTCAATCAGCTGACCAAGGTGATGGCGCTCGCCCTCGCCGACAAGGGCATCCGGGTCAACGCGATCGGGCCGGGGACGATCGGCACCGAGATGGCGCTCAAGGTCTTGAGCGACCCCGCCAAGATGCAGGCGGCGATGAGCCGCACGCCCATGGGCCGGGTCGGCGAGCCGGGCGAGATTGCCAGCGTGGCGGTCTTTCTCGCCTCCGAGGAGTCCAGCTACGTGACCGGCCAGACCATCTATGCCGACGGCGGGCGCTTGCCGCTCGCATACACGGTGCCGGTCGCGCAGACGTGACGGTTTTGAAGAACGAGCCATGGTCAAGCCTATCGCAGCGGACGCCGGGAGATTGAGCCCTCGCCTCGTGTACGCCGTCGTCCTGGCGGCGGCCCTGGCCGTCGTCTGGCCGCTTGCGTCACTCGCTCAGGAGATCCGCTTCTTCCGGATCGGCACGGGAGAGACCAGCGGGACTCTCTTTGCCGTCGGCAGCGCGATCGCCAGCGTGATCAGCAACCCGCCGGGCTCTCGGCCGTGCGACCGCGGGGGCAGTTGCGGCGTCCCCAATCTGGTCGCGGTCGCCCAGTCGACCGAAGGGGCGATCGAGAATGTGGAGGCCATCGCGACCGGCTCTATGGAATCGGCCCTGGTACGGGCCGACGTCGCCTATTGGGCATACTACGGGACAGGACCCTTTGCCACCCAGGAGCCGTTGAGCAATCTGCGGGCTATCGCCAACCTCTATCCGGCGGTCGTGCACATCGTGTCGCGCCAGGGGCAGGGCATTTCGAAAGTTTCGGATCTTGCCGGCAAGCGCGTCTCCCTCGGGCCCAAGGCGTCCGGAACGCCGGTGAACGCTCAGGCCATCCTCGCCGCTTACGGGCTCCTGGTCGACGATATCGAGGCGAGCTATCTCGAATCGGGAGAGGCTGCCGATCGCCTTCAATCGGGAGAGATCGACGCGTTTTTCGCGATCGGCGGCCTGCCGATCGAGGCTGTTGAGGATCTGGCGCGGCGGGCGAAAGTGGCGTTGGTGCCGGTCGAAGCCGCGCCGCGCGACGAGATAACCAGCTTCTCCCCGTTCCTCGCCGAAGCGGACATCGCCGCCGGAAGTTATGCCAGGCTCGCCTATACGCCTGCGGTGGCGGTTGGGACGCAATTCGTCGTTTCGGCCGCTGCCGACGAAGACCTGGTCTATGAAATCACCAAGGCGCTTTGGCATGAGCGCACGCGGTCTCTACTGGAATCCAGCCATCCGCAGGCCCGGCAGATCTCCAGCGAGCACGCGCTTGAAAGGCTTGCGATCCCGCTCCATCCGGGAGCTCAGCGCTACTACCGGGAACAAGGCATTCACCGCTAGCTCGCAGCGGGTCGCTCCGACGGATTGGGTGTTGTACGTTACTCGATCGGGCCTTCGTATTGAACCGGTTCGGGGATTGGTTCGCCCAAGCGCTCGGCCCGCTTTCTCGCCCGGTCCACCGCCGCATTCAGCTCGCTCTGGGCGCAGAGGCCCAGCAAGACAGGGTCGCGGGGACGGATGTTCGGGCTGTTCCAGTGGGTCCGCTCGTCCACGGCCTGAATGGTGTTCTTGGTCGTGCCGATCAATTTGGCGATCTGCGATTCTTTCAGTTCCGGGTGATGGCGCAGCAGCCAGGCAATGGCGTCGGGTTTGTCCTGCCGCTTCGCGACGGGCGTGTAACGCGGGCCCTTGGTCCGTTTGGAGGGTTCCGGCAGGTCGAGCTTCAGCATCTTGAGGCGGGCGCTGGGGTCCTTCTCGCAGCGCTCGATCTCGTCGCGGGTCAGTTGGCTGTTGGCGATCGGATCGATGCCCTGAATTCCGATGGCGACTTCGCCGTCGGCAATTCCCTGCACTTCGAGGCGATGCAAACCGCAGTAATCCGCGATCTGATCGAAGGTCAGCGATGTATTGTCCACCAGCCAGACGGCCGTCGCTTTGGGCATAAGCGGCGCTGCCATATTACCTCCGTAATTGCTTCGGTCGCGACAGCCGCACCAGAGATCTGCTTGGGCGGGGCGACCCGTCGGGGAACCGGATTCCAGGACCCTATATGCGGTCTTCGCGCCGCAAAATAAAGGAATTTACCGGCCCCCTAGATCGGTTTCCGATCTTAAGGAACCAACATGATCTTGCCGATGTGGGCGCTTGATTCCATGAGGCGGTGCGCTTCGGCCGCTTCGGCGAGGGGGAAGGTCTGATGGATGACGGGTTTGATCCGGCCCTCCGCGATCAAGGGCCAGATTTTTTCTTCCAGGTTTTGGGCGATGGCCGCCTTGAAGGCGACCGGCCGGGGCCGCAGGGTGGAGCCGCCGACGGTCAGCCGCTTGACCAGGACCGGCAGGAAGTTCACCTCGACCTTCGAGCCCTGCAAGAAGGCGATGAAGCAGAGCCGACCGTCGGGCGCCAGAAGGGCAAGGTTCTTGGCGACGTAGTCGCCGCCGACCATGTCCAGGATCACGTCGACGCCGGCGCCGCCGGTCGCCTCCTTGATCGCCGCGACGAAGTCCTGCTCCCGGTAGTTGACCGCCCGGTCGGCGCCCAGGTCCAGGCAGGCCTGGCATTTTTTTGCGCTGCCAGCAGTGGTGAAGACCTCCGCGCCCCAGGCTTTGGCCATCTGAATTGCGGTGGTGCCAATGCCCGAGCTGCCGCCGTGAACCAGGAAGCGCTCGCCGCTCTCGAGGCTTCCGCGATCGAACACGTTGGTCCAAACCGTGAAGAAGGTCTCCGGCAGGGACGCGGCCTCGACCAGGTCGAGCCCGCTCGGGATCGGCAGGCACTGCGGCGCCGGCGCCACGCAGTATTCGGCATAGCCGCCGCCCGCCACCAGGGCGGTCACCTGGTCGCCGACCTGCCAGCGCTCGACGGCGCCGCCCGACGCGACGATCTCGCCGGAGGCTTCCAGCCCCGGCGTCTCGGGAGCGCCCGGCGGGGGCGGGTAGAGGCCGGCCCGCTGCATGGCATCCGGCCGGTTCACGCCGGCCGCCGCCACCTTGATCAAGACCTCCTCCGGGCCTGGCGACGGGACGGCCATCCGGCCGGGCACCAGGGCCTCCGGGCCGCCGGGCTCGCTAATTTCTATGGCGGTCATGGTTTCGGGAATCTGTGCTGTCATCTTGCCCCTCCCACTCACGGCTGCGGCCCCTTTTTGCATAATTCCATGCGTGATGGGTCGCACCGGAGCCCCCGTCTCTAGTATGATCATGAGGCGCTGACAAGATGGCCGATCCGGGAGGTTTGGAATATGGACCTGGACGAGTTGGAACCACGGAAGCAACAACCCAAACCCAAGGACCTGGAGGCGATGGGGGTGGACGAGCTGGAAGCCTACCTGGCGGAGCTCGAGCGGGAGGCCGACCGGGTCCGCGAGAAGATCGCCGCCAAGAAGGCCTATCTCAGCGGGGCGAAATCGCTTTTCAAGCGTTAGCCGGGGTCCCGCTGTGAGCCGGCGCTAGGCTCGCCCACGCGCTTGCGATAGCGGGCGGAAAGGAATAGCAGCCAGCCGATCGGCCCCAGCAGTAAGACCATCACCATCCAGCCGGTCCGCGGGCCGAGGGGGCAGGCGCTGCCGGGCGGCGGCCGCCAGGGACCGGATTTCACCGACAGCGCAACGTGAAGCAGCGGAAAGAGGTAGCCGCCGATCAGAAACGCCCATGCAAGAAGGGTCGAGCTCATGCCGGCAAGTGTGGCCGATCCGAGCGCTCGTTCAAGGAATTGTGCCCAAGGGACCGGCCATCAACGCGCCTAGTACCAGATCTCCATGCGCAGCCCGCGCCGGTCGCGGGCCGGTTCTGGCGGCAGGCAGCAAGCGCGGCCGCCGAGGACGCGCTCGGCCGCGAGGGCGCAGGCAGCCGCGTCGAATAGGTCGTCCGGGCCCGCCGCGCTCCTCGGAAACCTTGGCTCATCCGAGGCTAGGGCGATCCCGTGCCGAGCCAGGATCGCCCGTCTCTGGCGGGCGCCTTCGCGGGTTTTCTTGGACGCCAGCGCCTGCCAGCCGTTCAAGTGGTGGAATATCAGCTCCGGATGGGCTTCGCGCAGACGCTCTTGGTCTCTTGGCCCGATGTGCCGATCGATCTCGGCGATCCTGGCCATCAGGTTCCAACTTTGCTTGCTGACGCCGACGCCCTCGCGCCGCCGGCCCTCGGCGTGGGCGCTCTCCCAGCTCCGGCAGGCCAGCATGTAACGCCTTGGCGCGGCGAATACGCTGGACTTGCGGCCCCGCGGCAGGAGCGCCCGCGCGGCCAAGTCGCAAGCGCGCTGACCTCTCTCCGCGAGGCCGATCGGCATATCGACCACGGCGAGCGCGAGGCCCGAGAAGTCCAGGTCGCGCCAAGAGGAGGCAAGATCCACGGAGATTTGCTGGTTCGAGGTATCGAGGCGAACCATCATCCAGCCGCCACGACAGCCGTCCAAACCCGCCACCGCCGGCATGCCGCCTCCGAATACGAAAGAAAATTAGCTCGAATATTAACCTTTTTTTAGGATTTACCCGTCTATTTTGGCATCGGACGGTTCCCGCCCATTGTTTAGGGCCTCCCGGAATCGTCCTGCGGATGTCTATCCGTTCCTTGTAACGCCTCCCTGTAAACTTGCCGCCGGCTTGTCCGGCGGCCTTCTTTTTCAGTATCTTTTACTGGATAGATTGGGGCGTTATTTCAATGAAATTTAATCATTCCTGACTTGACCACGCTCGGCCTTATTCATAGTGTTGCGCCACGGCAGGTTGACAGGGAGAGGCTTTAACAAGAGGGAGCATCACGGCTCGATCCGTTGAGTTGTGAAGCACTCCGTCAGAGCTGTGCGTCGTCAAGGAGCCGTGGGGGCCGCCTTTGGGCGGCCCCTAGCTTCTTTTGGGGTCAGGGCTTGAACGGTCCCGTCGAGATCTCGCATCCGGCGGGAACCCGCCGATGGCCATCGCGACCCAATTCCCATTGAGATACGGCGGATCTAGCGGCCGGGCGGTCAAGTGCGAGCCTCGACCGCCCAATCGGATAATCGGCCGGATAATCGGCCGGATAATCGGCCGGATGGCCGGTCTTGGGTTAGGCTGCCGCGCCTTCGATCACTTTCGGCTTGGGCCCCCGAGAGCCGCTGATCTCGATGCTACGGGGCTTCATGGCCTCGGGCACTTCACGCACCAGATCGAGCGAGAGAATACCGTTCTCGAGGCCGGCGCCAGTGGCCTTGATGTGATCCGCGAGCTCGAAGCGGCGCTCGAAGGTCCGCGTCGCGATACCGCGATAAAGGTACTTCACCTTGTCGCCCCCGGCGTCCGCCTTCTTGCCGCTGATCGTCAGGCTGTTTTCCTTGACGGTCACGTCGAGGTCGCCCTCGCTGAAGCCGGCCACCGCCATCGTGATGCGGTAATCGTCGTCGCCGATTTTTTCGATGTTGTAGGGTGGATAGCCGTCGCCCTGGTCTTGGCGGGTCTGCGCGTCCAGCAGATTCATCATGCGGTCGAAGCCGACGGTGGCGCGCATGAGAGGGGTAAGATCAACACTTCGCATAGCCATATCCTCCTGTTGAGCAACATGGTTAGATTTCGGGGTTCACCACCATTGGTCGAACCCATTATGCCTTACTGCAACCGAACCCTGCTGTGAGGCGTCCGTCGCAGCACCCTAAATATGGGAGTAATCCAAATCGCTTCAAGACCTTGTGATGAATGAGATTAAAAGACGATTGCCCAATAATTGGGCCATTGATCGATCTGAATTTATGATCCCTGGCCGAGGCGTGGGAGGGGCCGCGGCGGACCGCCTGGGCGTTATTCTGGAGCGCCCTATCGGCAGGGCTCCGGCCGTCCCAGTTACTTTTCCAGCCCGAGACCCTGGAAGCGCCTCTTGAATTTGGCCAACTGACCGCCGGTATCGACCAGGCGGTGTACGCCGGTCCAGGCGGGATGGGTCTTGGGGTCGATATCCAGGCGCAAGGTGTCGCCTTCGCTGCCGTAGGTGGAGCGCGTTTGGAACTCGCTGCCGTCGGTCAGCACCACGGTGATCTCATGGTAATCGGGGTGGATGTCTTTTTTCATGTTCGGCGTCCCTTGAGGCGGCGCGCTGTATAGCCCACCGGATGGCGCCTGGCAAGATGGTATCGGAGCGAGGACGGCGGTCGAGGCTTTGTTGTTCACTGCGCGGCTTTGGGTTAGGGATAGGCTCCTTGCAACGGCCATTTGCGCTTGGGAGGCGGGATCGGCATGACATTGGAGCCTCGTTTGTCGGAACCGGAACACACAGGATAATGCGCGAGCCGTCCTCTGTCGAAGCCAGGCCGGGCGAGGAGCGTGCGGCCAGCCGAAATTTCCGGGAACTGAGATTTCTCTGGCGCTTCGTGCGGCCCTATCCCGCGCCGGCGCTTGGCGCGCTGCTGGCGCTGTCGATTGCCGCGCTCACGGTCTTGGGATTCGGGTTCGGGCTGCGGAAACTGGTCGACGAAGGCTTCGCGGCGGGCAATGCGG
>Ga0255057_10002370_pt1 | contig 10240 bp, 6 predicted proteins | sample Cases_109_6_MG_FD_189022 | JGI IMG/M metagenome (GOLD analysis project Ga0255057, IMG submission 189022) | Seawater microbial communities from Amundsen Gulf, Northwest Territories, Canada - Cases_109_6 | ecosystem: Environmental > Aquatic > Marine > Gulf | place: Canada: Northwest Territories... | reverse complement strand
CGCCAGCCTCTCGGTGGCCCCTATTACTAGACATCTTAAAATCACCACCACAACACTTAACTGAATGTTACTATAGAGACACAAAAACAAGGGAATCACAAGTTAAATCACTATTAAAGCAACATTCATTCTCCAGAATTACCAGACTCGATATTAATGAATTACCTGATCTGAAATCGAGCCGGCAGGCAGGGCGATTTTTCTGTTTTGGAACGCATCGTGACCGAAATTATGATTCGCGCCAATCCGATTGCGCTGCCGAGGGTCGTCCAAACACATGGCCGCGCCGCGCGACGGCCAAATAAAAGCGGCGCCTAAATGGGCGCCGCCTGTCGTCGGATCGACCGCGGGGACAAAATCCCCGCCCGGGCCCCGCCCGGGCCGGTGCACAAGGGCTAATTGGTGCCCGTGATATCCTCCAACCAGCCGATATTCTCGATCACCGCCTGCTGGGGCGGTTTAATATCCAGCGTGGTCATGAGCGCCCCGCCAACCGCCAGGATCCGGTACGACGCCAGTAGCTCGTTGGTCTGCGAGGATACTAACTGACCGCTGGCGACGAAAAGCTCGTTCTCAGCGTCGAGCACGTCCAGCAGCGTGCGTTGAGCAACCTCAAACTGCTGCCGGTAGGCGTCCCGAGTCTCCAAGTTGAACCTGACCGCGTCGGACAAGTCCTCGACCCGCTGCCGGCTCGCCTCGAGCGCAAACCACGACTGGCGCATCTCCTGCTGGGCGTCGAGGAACGAACGCAGGCGCCGATTCTTGCTCTCGGCCAGGCGCGCAAGCTGTTCTTGACGGTCGGCCCGATCGATGCCGCCGCGGAACAGGTTCCAGCGCAGGCGCAGCATTACTTGATTGTTCCACTCGTAAGTGTCGATGCCGTCGGCGCCGTCGGTGTACTCCGACGCGGCCTCCAAAGTAACCGCTGGATAAAATGGCACTTCGGCGATCGACACCTCGGCCGCCGAAGACTTCACGTCGGCCTCGAAGATCCTGGTGGTCGGATTGTTGGTGTTTGCCAGGGTGACCGCCGCTTCCAGGTTATCCGGCAGCACGCCCTCCGGGAATTCCGGCGCCTCCAGCGTGTCGGGATACTGCCCGACGATCCGCGTGTAAGCCGCCTCGGCGTCCCGCAAGTCGTTCAGGGTTTGGGTCACGGTGGCGCGAGCGCGGGCGCTGCGGGCCTCGGTCTGGGCGACGTCCGCGCGGCTGCCCCCGCCGCCGGCCAAGCGCTGCTGAAGCGAGTCCAGAATGCCCATGTGGATCCGGAGGTTCTCCTCAGCGAGCCGCACCAACTCACGCTGGCGCAGGACCTCGACGTAGCTCCCGATCACATCCAGGGCCAGAAATTCGGCGTTCTCGTGGACCCGATTCGCCGCCGATTCGACCCGCGCCTTCTCACGTTCGATCGTGCTATTCGCCTCGAAGCCATCGAAGATACGCTGCTGCAGGGTTATCGAGGCCTCTTCGCGCCACAGGGTCCGCCCGTCATCGCTGCCTGCCGCTCGGGTGGCCCGGTCATTCGTGCGCTCGCGGCCAATTCCGAGGGCCGCGTCGATCTGCGGCAGCCACAAGCCGCGGGCCTGCGTCAGCTCCTCGTCAACCGCTTCGCGGTTGCTCGCCACGATGCCGATATTTGGATTGGTCGAGAGCGCCAACTCGATCGCATCGGTCACAGAGGCCGCCTGGGCGGCCAGGCCCCCGGGAAGAGTGAGCGCAGTCCCGAGCAGTGCCGCCTTCAGGTAGAAGGCCATATTCCTCTGCACCAGGCGCATGATATCCCCCGTTTCCATGTCCTGTTCACGTCAGCCCTAACACCGGTAATTACCGGCGATGGGTTTAGAACTCATTAACTCAATTGCTTAATAGCCAAGTTTTCAGTAGACTGTCAACGTGGTAGGATACAAAGAAACGAGCAATACGTTAAGAAAATGAAGCGTCATCGGCCCGGTGTCCAGCACATTTTCCGCAAGGTGTAGTTGGGGTTCCGAGATTTCGGCCGCGCCCACCGACGTCCCTGCGGCCCAGCGTGGCCGCCGAAATTATCGCTCTTTCATGTGCCTCCCAACCCCCGGCCCCGATATCCCGTCCCGAATTAACCAATTCAGAAGCTTGATCGGTTATTTCTTAGACTTGTGGGGGGAAAATATTAAATATTGCCGACCACCACTTGTGGCACACCAAACCCCGCCGGCCGAATGCCGGCTCCGGGAATGTTTTTTGGGGTTCCCAGTTCATACGAAAGCGGTTATGCGGTACGGCATTCAATGAAAGCTAGCAAAGACAAGGGACGCATCGACCCGGTGGCGGCGCCTTCGCACAGCGGCGGCGGCGAACCCGTTGCCGCGCCAGGGCCCCGAACCAGCAGGGCGGCCCGGATCATTGGCGCCTTCGCGGCCGGGTCCCAGCCCGAAAGAGCGCCCGAGACCGATAGCCCGGGAACCGCCAGCAAGGCCGACCCCCTCAACAAAGATGCGGCCAACCAGGCGCCGATATTCGCCGCCCCCCGGCGTCCGGTCGCAAGGGACGTCCCAGGGGACGTCCCAGGGGACGCGCCCGCGCCATTCCGAAGCCTGGACGATCCGGCGCCAGCGGCCGCGCCGGAAGCCGCGCCGGAAGCCGCGCCGGAAGCCGCGCCGGAAGCCGCGCCGGAAGCCGCCGTGCGAAACGGCGGAGATGGCCCCGCGATCAAGGCCGAGGAGGTCATCGAGGGGCGCCCGGAATGGCGCATCGCACCCTCGGCGATCGATTTCGAGGACCCGCTGCTGTCCTGCCTGGCCACCTTGGCGAGCCTGTTGGAGCGGCCGATCTCGGCGGAGGCGCTCAAGGCCGGCCTGCCTCGTGCCGCCGAACGCTTTACCCCGGAACTGGCGGTGCGTGCCGCCGAACGCGCCGGGATCGAGGCGCGCATCACCAGCCGGCCCAAAATTCGCGCCATCCTGCCGGTCATCCTGCCCTGCATTCTGCTGCTCAAGGGTGGTAGCGCCTGTGTCCTGCTGGGCTACCAGGGCAGCGACAAGGCCGAGATCACAATACCCGAGGGCGGCACCGGCAAGAAGACCATCGGCCTCGACGAGCTGCAGAGCCAATACACCGGCTACGCCATCTTCGCCCGGCCGGAGTTCAAGTTCGATCAGCGTGCCTCGGACATCCGCCTGGCCCAGCCGCGCGCTTGGTTTTGGGGCACGTTGGTCAAATTCTGGCCGATCTACAGCCACGTGCTGCTCGCCTCGGCGCTGATCAACTGCTTCGCCCTCGCCAGCCCGCTGTTCATCATGAACGTCTACGACCGCGTGGTGCCCAACAACGCCATCGAGACCCTGTGGGTGCTGGCGTTCGGCGTCGCCACCGTGTTCGCCTTCGAGTTCGTCATGCGTAACTTGCGCACCTATTTCGTCGACGTGGCGGGCAAAAACGCGGACGTTCTGATCGCCAGCCGCCTGCTCGAACAGCTCATGTCCATGAAGCTGGCCAGCAAGGGCAGCTCGACCGGCGCCATGGCCAATAATCTGCGCGAGTTCGAATCCCTGCGCGAATTTTTCACCTCTGGCACCGTGGTCGCGATCGTCGATCTGCCGTTCATCTTCCTGTTCGTCACGGTCATCTGGCTGGTCGCCGGGCCGGTCGCGTTCATTCCGCTGCTGGTGGTGCCCCTGGTCATTCTAGTGGGGGTGGCGCTGCAATTCCCGCTGCGCCGCGTGGTCGAGAAGACGTACCGCGAATCGACCCAGAAACATGCGCTCCTGGTCGAGACCATCGACGGCCTGGAAACCATCAAGGCCGCCGCCGCCGAAAGCCGCATCCAGCGCTCCTGGGAGCGCTTCGTCGGCCTGACCGCCGAATCCTCGGGCAAGGCGCGCTTTATCTCGGGCATCGCCACCACGTTCGCCCAAGTCTCGATTCAGATGAGCACGGTCGCGGTGGTAGTCTACGGCGTGTACCTGATCGGCGACGGCGCCATCACCATGGGCGCCTTGATCGCGGCGACCATCCTGACCGGCCGCGCGCTGGCGCCGTTGAGCTCGGTCGCCGCCATGCTGACCCGGCTGCAGCAGTCGCGCGTGGCGCTCCGCTCGCTCGATGCCATCATGAATGCGCCGGTCGAACGCCCCGCCGACAAGACTTTCCTGCACCGGCCGAAGCTCGACGGCGAAATCGAGTTCAAGCAGGTCTCCTTCGGCTATCCGGGTCAGGAAAGCCACGCGCTCGAAGATATTTCCTTCAAGGTCAAGCCGGGCGAACGGATCGGGATCCTGGGCCGGATCGGCTCGGGCAAGTCCACGATCGCGCGCCTGTTGATCGGCCTCTACGAGCCGGCCGACGGCGCGGTTCTGGCGGACGGCACCGACATCCGCCAGATCGATCCGGCCGATCTGCGCCGCAACGTCGGCTACGTGTCCCAAGACAATTATCTGTTTTTCGGCACCGTGCGCGACAATATCGCTTTCGGCGCCCCTCACCTGGACGACCAGGCGATCCAGCGGGCCGCCCATGTCGCGGGAGTCAGCGACTTCCTGCGCAGCCACCCGCACGGTTTCGACCTGCAGGTCGGCGAGCGCGGCATGGCCCTCTCGGGCGGCCAGCGCCAGGCCATCGTGATCGCCCGCGCGCTGTTGCTCGATCCCAAGATCATCCTATTGGACGAGCCGACCAGCAATATGGACAATTCGACCGAGGCCATGTTCAAGAAGCGCCTGGGCGAGATCCTGCCGGACAAGACCCTGCTCTTGGTAACCCATCGCAGTTCCCTGCTTACCCTGGTCGACCGGCTGCTCATCGTCGACGGCGGCAAGATCGTGGCCGACGGCCCGAAGGCAGACGTGCTGAACGCCCTCAAGCAGGGCCAAATCCGCGCGGCGAGCGGTTAGGTAATAAACGGCCCGATGATGGCGACCCACCACGAAGATCTCCACTTCATGCCCGACGTTCACGCCGCCGCCCGGCGGCGCGGCCACGGCTCCGCCTACATCCTGACGATCATGACCTTCGTGTTCGTGGTGGTGTTCGGGACCTGGGCCAACTATGCCGTGCTCGACGAAGTGACCCGGGGCGAGGGCCGCGTGATCCCATCCAGCAAAACCCAGATCATCCAGAACCTGGAAGGCGGCATCCTGGCCGAAATCCTGGTCCGCGAGGGCGACATCGTCGAAAAGGGCGATATTTTGGTGCGCATAGAGAACACCGCCGCCCAAGCCACCTTCCGCGACGCCCAGAGCCGGTTCTACGCGCTTCAGGCCACGGTCGAGCGCCTTGGGGCCGAGCTGGAAGACCGGCAGATGGCACTGTCCGAGGAGATCCTGAGAGAAGCGCCGACCGCGGCCGGTGACCAGACCGCCCTGTTCAACGCCCGGAGCCGGCAACTCCAGGCCCAGACCGCGGTGCTCGAAGCTCAGGCCAAACAGCGCACGCAGGAAATCGCCGAGGTGCGCAGCCACCGCAAACAACTGGAGCGGAGCCTGCAGCTGGCGCACGAAGAACTCGCCATCACCGAGCCTCTGGTGCGCAACGGCGTGGTGGCGCGCATCGATTTGATTCGAATCGAGCGCCAGGTCGCCGACTTGGAAGGCGAGATCGCCACCATCCGGCTGAGTATCCCGCGCCTCCAGACCGCGGCCCAGGAAGCCCGCCAGCGAATCGAGGAGGTGATGCTCTCGGCCAAGGCGGCGGTCTCCGACGAACTCAACAGGGCCCGCGCCGATCTCAACTCGGTCACCGAGACCTTGCTCGCCGGCGAGGACCGGGTGACCCGCACGGCGGTTCGCTCCCAAGTCCGCGGCACCGTCAAGGAAATCAAGCAGAATACGGTCGGCGGCGTGATTCGGCCGGGTGAAGACATCATCGAGATCGTACCGCTCGACGATACCCTGCTGGTCGAGGCGCAGATCCGACCCGGCGACATCGCCTTCCTGCGGCCTGGCCAAGACTCGATGATCAAGATCGCGGCCTACGACTTCTCGATCTACGGTGGTCTGAAGGCCAGTGTCGAGCACATCAGCGCCGACACGATCAAGGACGAGCAGGGCGAGAACTTCTATCGCGTCTACCTGAGAACCGCGCAGAACAGCCTGGTTCACCACGGCGACGAGCTGCCCATCATCCCGGGCATGACCGCGACGATCGAGATCCTGACCGGCAAAAAATCGGTCCTCGACTACATCATGAAACCGATCCTCAAGGCCCGGGACCGGGCGCTGCGCGAACGCTAGCCGCATTATCCGGACTCCGAACCGGCGTTAACCATCCAACTCGGCTCCCCGCCTGGCTCCCGGCCGTCGCGGCATGCGCCCGGGAAACCAGTTTCCGAAACGGTGTATTAAGCCAGATCGGCGATCCTGTCGGCAGGCCGGCCCCAGCGGTATCCGGTCCGAATTCGGCTGACGGGGAACTGACGATTTGACCCTGCGTGGTCTCCTTATCGCCTTGGCGGCGTTGCTGTGTCTGGAGATCTCGACCGCCGCGCCGCGGCCGGCGGCGGCCCAGACGCTGGCCGCGTTGGTTCAGACCAACAAACAGACCCAAAGCAGCGGCGCGCTGTTCGGTTCTGTCGAGCTGAGGTCGGACTCGCTCAAGGGCTTGCCGCAGTGGACCCGGGTGCTCGACGCCATGAAAAACGAGCGCGAGGCCTTCAACGATTGCGCCGCCGATGCCGATTTCTGTACCACCCCTATTCTCAAGCGCTGGCGCCAGATCATTACGACCGCCGCGGCCTTGCCGCGCAGCCAACGGGTCAAGGCGGTCAACGACTTCTTCAACCGCTGGCCCTACAAGCAGGATCGCGAGATTTATGGTGTCAGCGAGTATTGGGCGACACCGAACGAGTTTATGGCCCGCTCCGGCGACTGCGAGGACTACTCCATCGCCAAGTATTTCGCTCTGCGCAAGCTCGGCTTCAGGAAAGAGGAATTGCGGGTCGTGATCCTGATGGACCAGATCCGCGGAATCGGCCACGCGGTTCTAGCCCTCTATACCGGGGACGAGATCCTGGTCCTCGATAGCCTGTCGAACTTGATATTGCCTGATTCGCGATACAAGCATTATGTACCCCAGTACTCGATGAACGAGACCACGCGTTGGGCCCATATCGGCGGCCCCAGGAAAAGAAAGAACGACGCCTATAAGGGGCTGCTGGCCAAAAAACCGGATTGATCGAGACGACCATGCTCAACAGCCACCAGACGATGCAACCCGAATTCATCTCGGCCGAGGTCGACGCCGAGCAATACCGGCCGGCGCGCTCGCGCGCCCTGGTTCGCGGACTCGTGGTGATCGCCATCATCGTGGTCATCGCCGTGGCGGTGCCGGCGCTCATGATCCAGGCCGAGAGGTCCGATCTCGAATCCGATCTAAAGCGACGCCTCGAAATCCTCGCGCGCGGCCGCGCCGAGGTCATCGACATCTGGCTGGACGGGATCACGCGGCCGGCCAGCCGGGTCGTCGAGAGCGAGCTGTTCCGCCTGTTCGCCACCGAGATGGCCCAATCCGGCGGCGACATATCGGACCTGGCGGCCGGCGGCACCGGCGGCGCGGAAGAGCCGGAAACTCCGGCTGGTCTCGGCGTGCCCCTGGCGGCGCAGCTGCCGTTCATGTCGCAAGTGTTGAGCGACTTCGTCGAGAACGCCGGCTTCCTGGACGGCTATCTGGTCAACCGCGGCGGCATCGCCTACGTGACCAGCGCCGGCGCCGGACAGATCGCGGCCGAACAGCAAGCCCTGGCCAAGTCGGTGTTCGAGTCCGGAGAATGGATCTACGGCCCGGCGCGTGCCGGGCCCGCCGGATTGGTCCTCGACTTCTACGCGCCGGTCTTCGCCGCCCAGAGCGAGCCCGCCGAAAGCCAGCCCGTCGGCGTGTTGCTGTTGACCGCGCCGATAGCGGAGAAATTGGGCGAGGTGTTGGTCCCGTCACCACTCTCGGAGCCGGGCGAACGCCTCAGGCTGGTGCAACGCGCAGGGAGCGGGTCAGGAAACGGGCCAGGAAACGGGCCAGGAAACCGATGGATCTGGATCGTGCCCGGCGGTGTGCCACCGCTTACGGTCCTCGATAATTTGAACATCTCCACGGGCGGCAACCTGATGCCCTTCGCGGAACGGTCCGCGATCGGCGGGACGGCGCCGGTCTATTCCGTCGGCAGTCCGATTTCGGGCCCGGCTTGGTGGATCGTTCAGGAGATCGACGCGACTGCCGCGCGGGCCAAGCTGGGCGGCTTCATGACCGCGGTGAGTGTGGTTGCGGCGCTCGTCGTGATCACGGTGATCGCCGCCTTCGGCGCCTTCTGGTGGCGCCTATCCAACGAACACAACTTGGCGCTGGCCGACCAGTTCCGGCGCCTGGCCGCCCGCATCGAAGCCCAGAAAAAGCTGCTGGATAGCATCAACAACTCGATCGCCGACTACATCGGGCTGAAGTCCAAGGACGGGGTCTACCGCTACCTCAACCCGGCCTTCGCCATTGCCATCGGGCGCGAGGTGGACGAGGCGATCGGGCTCGACGACGCCGCGATCTTCGGTCACGGCACGGCGGGGCGGCTGGCGCCATCGGACCGGCGCGCCCTGGACGAGGGCGGGCCGGTGACTGTCAACGAGGAGGTTTACCTGGGGTCCCGCCTGCACCACCTGCAGATATCCAAGATGCCCTACCAGGACGAGAGCGGCGAGATCTCCGGAATCGTCTCCGTGACTCGCGACGTAACCGAACTGGTCGAAGTGCAGAACAAGCGCGAGCGTGCCGTCCAGCAGATGGTGGCGGCGCTGGTTCGGGCGGTCGAACTGCGCGATCCCTACCTGGCTGGCCATTCGCGCCGGCTGGCCGGCTTCGCCACCGCGGTCGCCCAACGCCTCGAGGCCGGCCCGGAGGAAGTCGCGACCGTGGAGATCGCGGCCAACCTGTCTCAGATCGGCAAGCTGGCGGTGCCGCGCGAGATACTCACCAAGCCGGGGCGCCTGACCGAAACCGAGATCGTGCGGATGCAGCAGCACATCGACCACGTCGCGACGATTCTGCACGACATCGACTTCGAGCTGCCGGTCCTGGAGACCATCCGCCAGATGCACGAGAGGCTCGACGGCACGGGGTACCCCACGGGCTTGGCGCGCGGGCAGATCAGCCGCGCGGCCCTCATTCTCGGCGCCTGCGACGTGTTCTGCGCGCGCCTAGAGCCGCGCTCCTACCGCGGCGGCATCGCGCCGGAGACGGCGTTAGAGATCCTGGAGCAGAATGACGAACGCTACGATCCCACCGTCGTCGCGGCGTTGCGTGGGGTGGTGGCCTCGGTGCCCGGCGAGAAGCTGATCGCGGGGTTGGCCGCAGGATAATACCCAGCGACCCTTCCACGGGTCATGGTCAACGGATCTGGGCAATCTCTCTCACCACCGTGCTGGCCGATCAGCTCCGCGGCCCGCGGTGGCGCCGCGGCTGCCCTGGCGGCCGCCCGAGGCGGTGCGGGCCGGCCGGAGCGAACTACACGGAGAATGCGCTAGCAGACCGCGGCCAAACCGATCGAGGGAGCCTTCTTGACGGCGCCTTTGGCGCAGGCACTCATCGAGGTGGTCAGGGACCTGAGCCGGGCCGCGGTAGTCTTGCGCCAGATCGCATCGCGCATGGCGTCGGCCAGGGAGTAGGCCTGGTTGTTTTGGCCGTTCCGGTCCCGGCCGCGGATAGTCTGATTGGCGATGCCGAGCAGGCCGGGCACCGCGGCGGCTTCACCGGCTTTGGCCTGGGCCCGGCCGGCGTCGGGCCGGTCGGCGTTGTAGGCCTTCAGAAAACGGTCGTTATCGGGGATACTGCGCGGGGTGAGGTAGATATTGGCGTCTTTCTTGGCACCGATCTCGGCGCCGTTCTTGAACAGCGTGGCCGCACCGCTGGGTTCCGCGGCGGCGTTCTGGGTGGCGTTCAAGGCGCGGGTCTGGGCGGCGCTACGCGCGCCGGCTCGATTCACGGCCTGAGCGGCCAGGGAGGGCGCGCTTACCGCGGTACCGGCCGGATGGGTCAGGAAGTGGCCGGCCCGGGCCGGCGCGGTGGCGTCAAATAACACGGCCAGGGTGACGACAAAAGAGATCGCCAGAGACGCCGAGAGAATCCGCCTGATTTTTAATTTCGCCGCCATACCTTGGCTCCCGTTACTGGCGTTATCGCCTTAATCCCGCCCGCGTACCTCGCGGGTCCAATGGAAGCAATATTACCATAGCGTCGCGGTAACCATCAACTGTAAAAACTCCATTAACCAATGTATTTAACCACTTTTTTC
>Ga0255057_10002369_pt1 | contig 10241 bp, 7 predicted proteins | sample Cases_109_6_MG_FD_189022 | JGI IMG/M metagenome (GOLD analysis project Ga0255057, IMG submission 189022) | Seawater microbial communities from Amundsen Gulf, Northwest Territories, Canada - Cases_109_6 | ecosystem: Environmental > Aquatic > Marine > Gulf | place: Canada: Northwest Territories... | reverse complement strand
GTCCACCAGGGACGGCACCAGGTGCACGGTGGCGAGCGTCAGAACGAACCCGACGCAGGTCTGCATGGTTAGCATGGTGCCGACGGTCCCGGGCTCGGAAAGCTCCGCGATCGAGGCCGAAAACTGAGCCGAATCGGCGACCACCACCACGCCCCAGAACAAGGCGAAAGAAAACACCAGCCAGGGCGCGGCGCCGAACAAGAAGCCGATGACGATCGCGCAGGTTCCGCTCAATGCCATCGCGCCAATGGTCAGTGCCGTTCGCCCGATCCGGTCCGCGAGCAGCCCACCGAGAACGGCGCCCAGCCCCCCGCCGACACCGATGACGGCGAACGTGGCGAGTCGCGACCAAAGCGCCGCCGCCTCAAGATGCACCGAGAAGCTCGCCTGCAGGAAGACAGCGATCCAAGCCCACATGGCGTAAAGCTCCCACATGTGGCCCAGATACCCGAAATTCGCGAGCCTGAGCGACGGCTTGGAATAAGCCTTCAACGCCATCGCCGTTTCGAACCGTCGAGAGGTCGGGTGATTCGGACCGACGTGCACCAGATTAATGACCAGCGCGGCGACCAACGCGGCAAGCGACGTCGCCGCGATGGTGAAGCGCCAATCGACGCCACCCAAGGCGTTGAAGAGATGCGGTGCCGCGGTGCCCAGGGTCAAAGCGCCGACCAGAACCCCGACCAAGAGACCTAGGTCGCCCTTGGCCCAGGTGGTTGCGAGCTTCATGCCGACCGGGTAGATTCCGGCCATCGCGATGCCCGTGACAAAGCGACAGATAATGACCGTCGACGAGGTTGGCTCGACCACCAGGATGACGGCGTTGGCGCCCGAGGCCAGAAGGCACGACGCCATGAAGAAACGCCGCATGTCGAGCCGGTCGGCGAGCCCGAGGAAGGCGCTGAGCAACGTCCCAATAACAAAGCCCAACTGCACCGCGGAGGTGTAAAGCGCGGCCAATGTCGGCCCGACATCGTACTCGGCCTGGAGCGATGGCAGCACCGCCGTCGCGGAGAACCAGAGTGCCAAGGCCGCGACTTCGCAGAACGCGAGCAGGATCAAGGCCGAAGTTTTTGAAGACACCTAGGGCACCCCCGAAACCAGTGTAGGGATATGTCCACGTCTCTATCGGGAACGCCAGCATCATCGGTAGCCGTCGGGGCCGGCACCTCTCCCCTGTTTGACATTGGAAAAGCCAATCCCTAGCTTTCTCTCTAGTGTGGTGGATCAGAATTACGCCCCATCGCCGGACGCGGAACGCGCCCCGTGAAGGAAAGAAAACATGGACGCTGCGGAACTCAAAGATCTTCAGACACCAATAAAAGCGCGGTACCGGGACGATCCTGACGCCGCAATAATCACCCTCAAAGCCCAAGGAGCGATTGGCGAGGGTGTTACCTGTTCGGTAGAAACCGGTCGCGCACTGGTCGAGGCAGGCCTGCACCCAGCGACCGGCGGCACCGGGCTGCATGCCTGTTCCGGTGACATGCTCCTTGAGGCACTGGTCGCTTGTGCTGGTGTAACGCTAAATGCGGTGGCGACGGCGCTCGAACTGGATGTCCAGGATGCCCGCATCACTGCCGAAGGCGATCTCGATTTCAAAGGTACGCTCGGTGTCGAAAAGCAGGCCCCGGTTGGGTTTCGCGATATTCGTCTTTCATTCAATATTGACGGTGACCTGACGGACGAACAATTGGCGACCTTGATCAAACTCACGGAAAGATATTGTGTCGTCTATCAGACGCTCAGAACCTCCCCACCGATCGATGTGAGCGCAACCAAGATTTCATAACCACCTGGCCTATCAAATGACCCCGCAGGGTCGGATAATGCTCTAATTATCGTTGCGTCTCAGGGAAACTCGGCGCGGAACGGGCGGGCGAGCAGGTCCTCGATGGCGGCCTCGATCGGGGCGCCTTGGTTGAGGATCGCATCGACGCCACCGGCGATCGGCATCTCGACGCCGAGGCTCCGGGACAGCGCCACCGCCGCGCCCGCGGAGAACACGCCCTCGGCCACGCTGCGCCGCCCGGCCATGAGCGCCTCCAGGGTTTCGCCTTCCCCAAGTGCCACCCCAAGCGAATAGTTGCGCGACAGCGTCGAGGTGCAGGTGAGCGTCAAGTCGCCCAGGCCCGAGAGCCCCATCAGGGTTTCGGGCCGCGCGCCCTTGGCCCGGCCCAGGCGCGCGATCTCGGCCAGGCCGCGGGTGATTAATGCCGCGCGCGCGTTGTCGCCGAGCTTGCGCCCGGTCACGATGCCACAGGCGATCGCGATCACGTTCTTGACCGCGCCGCCGATCTGCGCGCCGACCTCGTCGTCGGAGAGGTAGGGCCGGAACGCCCGGCTGCCCAACGCCTGGACCAACGCCGCGCCCAAGGCCGCGTCCTCGGTCGCCAGGGTCACCGCGGTCGGCAGGCCGCGCGCCACTTCGAGCGCGAAGGTCGGGCCCGAGAGCACCGCCGTGGTGCGGCCCGGCAGCACCTCGGCCAGCACCTCGGTCATCAATTGGCCGCTGCCGCGCTCGATGCCCTTGCTGCACACCACCAGTGGCCGCCCAAGGGCCGAATGGGGACCGAGGTGCGGCGCCAGCGCGGCCGCGATCTCGCGCTGCGCCTGGGCCGGGGTGACCAGCAGCAGCGCGTCGCAGGCCGCCGCCTCGGCGAGGGAGGCGGTGGCGCGAATTTCCGGGTCAAGGGCGACGCCGGGCAGGTAGCGCGGGTTCTCGTGGCGCGTCCCGATCTCCGCCGCCAGCTCCGGATCGCGGGCCCACAGCACCACCTCGCGGTCCGCGCGCCGTGCCGCCAATGCCAGCGCCGTGCCCCAGGCCCCCGCCCCAATGACGCCGATGCGCTCCATGGTCCGCTACCTCTCCGCGGCGCCGACCGCCGGCAGCGCGGTCGCGAAGGCCGCGGCGGAGCCGGCTTGCCAAGGCGCGACGAGTGCCAGCCAATCCAAAAAACCGCTGCCGCTCCGCATCGGCGCTTCCAGAAGTGTCCCCAGGAGCCCACCCGCAACCAACATCAGTACGGCCGGCCCAAGTTGCCGCGCGAAGGGAAACAGCCGCGCCGCTGCCGCGGTCAAACAGGCGGCGCCGGCAAATCCGACGATCGCGCCGAGCAGCCATACCGCTTCGATGGTATCGACCAAGTGCAAGGCAAGGTTGACCGCCAAGAAGTAGGATACGGTCGAAGCCGCCGCGTAAAGTACCGCGACCCGCGAACTCGCCAGGCCAAGGTATCGCAAAAATGTGCCGAAAATGACGCCGAACACAAGGCCGGCCACAATCGATAGGGGTGAGAGAATAAACAGATCGGCGCTCTCGAACTGCCAATGGCCGGGAAGCACAATGAGAAGCCCGGTGGCGATAGCGCCCGAAACTGCGCCGAGCCCAGCGAAAACCGCCACGGTCGTTTGCCCGGACACCATCACGCGCTTTCCGCCGCGCGCAGCTCCTCGAGCGGCCAGCGCGGGCGCGGCGCGAAGTCGAGGGGATCGGTGAGGCCGGCGCGCAGGCGCTCGACCCCGGCCCAGGCGATCATGGCGGCGTTGTCGGTGCACAGCCGGGGTGGCGGTGCGATCAGGGCGGCGCCGCTCGTCGCCGCCACCGCGTCCAGACGCGCGCGCAGATAGCCGTTGGCCGCGACCCCGCCAGCCACTACCAGCGGCCCGCGCCGGCCGGCCTGCTCCTGGAAGCGGTCGAGCGCGCGGGCGCAGCGGTCGGCGAGCACGTCCGCGACCGCGGCCTGGAACGAGGCCGCCATGTCGCGCGCGGCCTGGGAATCCGGCCCCGCGCCGAGCGCGCCGGCCGCCTCGGCCTGGTGGCGCACCGCGGTCTTGAGCCCGGAGAACGAAAAATCCAGATTGTCGCGGCCGCGCAAGGGCCGGGGCAGGTCGAAGCGCGCCGGATCGCCGGCCCGCGCCGCGCGCTCCACCTCCGGCCCACCGGGATAGCCCAGGCCGAGCATCTTGGCGGTTTTGTCGAAGGATTCGCCGATCGCGTCGTCCAGCGTGCCGCCCAGCTTGCGGTAGCGGCCGACGCCTTCGACCGCGACCAACTGGCAGTGACCGCCGGAGACCAAGAGCAGTAGATAGGGAAAATCCAAGTCGTGGGTCAGGCGCGCGGTCAGCGCGTGGCCCTCCAGATGGTTGACCGCCAGGAACGGCAGGCCGCGCGCCGCCGCGATCGCCTTGCCGGTCATGACGCCCACGAAGACGCCGCCGATCAGCCCGGGCCCGGCGGTCGCCGCGACCCCGTCGAGCTCGGCGAAACCGAGTCCGGCCTCGTCCAGCGCCCGCGCGACCAGGCCGTCGATGTGATCCAGGTGGCTGCGCGCCGCGATCTCCGGCACCACGCCGCCGTAGGGCCGGTGCTCGTCGAGCTGCGAGAGCACCAGATCGGACAGGATCTCGCGCCCCCCCGTCACCACCGCCGCCGCGGTCTCGTCGCAGGAGGTTTCGATGCCGAGGATGTTCATGGGGGAGGCCGTGGGCGCGGTCATGTTCCGCCGAGACTACGCTTTCCACAACCTTTTGGCCACCATGCACGAAGCCGTACTTGCGCCGTACGCGTTCACGCCGTTAAGCTTGCGCCATGGCCGAAACGCCACGTCTTCGACTGGGTACGCGCGGCAGCCCCTTGGCGCTGGCGCAGGCGAACGAGGTGCGCGCGCGCCTGGCCGCCGTGCATCCGGAACTGTCGGAACAGGCCGCGGTCGAGATCGTGGTCATCACGACCACCGGCGACCAGGTCCAGGACCGAACGCTCGCCGAGATCGGCGGCAAGGGCCTGTTCACCAAGGAGATCGAGGAAGCCCTGCTGGCGGGCCGCATCGACGCGGCGGTGCACTCCATGAAGGACGTGCCGACCTGGCTGCCCGAAGGGCTTGAAATCAGCACCATTCTGCCGCGCGAGGACCCGCGCGATGCGATCTTCTCCGCCGGTGGCCAAGACCTGGCCGGGCTGCCCGCGGGTTCCGTGGTCGGCACCGCCTCGCTCCGGCGCCAGGCTCAGGTACTGCTGGCGCGGCCCGATCTCAAAGTGGTGCCGTTGCGCGGCAACGTCGAGACCCGGCTGCGCAAGTTGGCCGAGGGCCAGGTCGACGCGACGCTCTTGGCCATGGCCGGGCTCAAGCGCCTGGGCAAGGCCGGCGAGGTCAGCGCGGTGCTGGCGCCGGAGGATATGCTGCCGGCCGTGGCTCAGGGCGCCATCGGCCTCGAAATCCGCGCCGACGACGGGGCCGTGCGCGGCATCCTGGCGGCGCTCGACGATCGGGACTCCGCCATCCGGGTCGCGGCCGAGCGCGCCTGCCTCGAGGTCCTCGACGGCTCTTGCCGGACCCCGATCGCCGCCTTCGCCGAGCTCGAGGCCGGTGGCGTGGAAATGCGCCTGCGCGCGTTGGTTGCCCTGCCCGATGGCAGCCAAGCGCACCGCGCCGAACGCCGCGGTTCCGCGGCGCAGGGCGCGGCGCTGGGCCGCGACGCCGGCGCGGAATTACGCGCCGCCGCCGGGCCGGCTTTTTTCACCGCACTCGGCGCCGGCTGAGTGCACGATTGAACTGGGGTAGACCATGCGCGTGCTCGTGACCCGGCCCGAAGAGGACGCCGCCGCCTTGGTCGTGGCGTTGCAGGCGCGCGGCCACGAAGCCCTGGTCGAGCCCATGCTGACCGTCGTGCCGGCCGCGGGCGTGACGCCGCCGCGCGACCTCGACGGCGTGCAGGCGTTGCTGTTCACCAGCGCCAATGGCGCGCGCGCCTTCGCCCGGCTATCGGAGCGCCGCGACCTGCCGGTGTTCGCTGTCGGCGATGCCAGCGCCGAGGCGGCGCGGACGGCCGGATTCGCGGCCGTGGAGAGCGCCGGCGGCAACGTCGACGACCTGGCGCGCCTGGCAATCGGCCGGCTGAACCCGGCGGACGGCGTGCTCTACCAAGCCGCCGCCAACCGGCTCGCGGGGGATCTCAAGGGCGCGCTGGAAGCGGCCGGCTTCACCCTACGCCGGGAAAAACTCTACCAGACCGTCCCGGTCACCGATCTCTCCGCCAACCTGCGCCGGGAACTGGCGGCCGGCCAGGTGGCGGCCGCGACCTTTTTCTCACCGCGCACGGCGGCGACCTTCGCCGGGTTGGTCGAGAAGATGGGGCTGGCCGGAAGCTGCGCCGAGACCACCGCGCTCTGCTTCAGCGAGGCGGTGGCGGACCAGCTGCGCGGTCTCGATTGGCGCGCGGTTCTGGTCGCCGAACGGCCGAATCAGAATTCCCTCCTGGCCCGCCTCGACGAGCTCGCCGGCCCAACGTCCGCGCCGAGTGCGGCACCAGCGGACGACGACACGGCCCCGGGCCAGCAGGTCATTGCACGCTTCGGCGGCATTCGCCCCATGGCCAGCAAGCTGGGGGTCGCGGTAAGCACGGTCCAGGGTTGGCGCGAGCGCGGCGCGATCCCGGCGCGCCACCACGCCCGGGTCCTGGAGGCGGCCCGGACCGAGGGTTTCGATATTGGCCCGGCGGACCTGGGCGCGGCCGACCCGGCGCCGGCGCCCGAGCCGACCGCCAAGCCTAAATCCCAACCGAAACCGAAATCCGAACCGAAATCCGAACCGAAACCGACATCGACAGCGAAACCAGAATTCGGCCGACCGCCGCCGCGGCCCGAACCGTCGCCCGCGCCGCCGCCGCGCCCTGAAACCGCCGGGCGGCCCGAAACTGTTGCGCGGCCCGAATCGGGGGTGAAGGCCGGCGCCGGGCGGCACCTTCCGGCGGCCCTGTTCGGCGCGCTGCTGGTCATCGCCGGCGCCGGGGGCGCCTTGCTGGCGCGCGATTACTGGATGCCGCTGGTCGATGCCGATTACGGCCGCGGCGACGATGGCGCGGTCCTGGCCCTCGAACGGCGCCTCGCGAAAATCGAGTCCGCCACCACCGTGTCCCCCCCGGGCGGGCTGGCGGCCGAAGCACCGACCCCGCTCGCCGAATCCCTGGCGGCGCTCGAGGATCGGGTGGCCGCGCTCGCGGACTCCGAGGTACGGGTCGCCGCGCTCGCCGAACGCCTCGACCGGCTCGCCGCCGAGCTGCCCGATGACGCGGCACTGGCCGGGGCGGGTCAGCGTATTGAGGACCTGGCGGCGCGGGTCGAGGATGTCGCCGCGCGCCCCGACCCGGCGCCGGAAATCGCGGCGCTGACCCAACAGGTCGCGGACCTCGCCGCCGCGCGACCCGACCCGGCGCCGGAAATCGCGGCGCTGACCCAACAAGTCGCGGACCTCGCTGCCGCGCGCAGCGAAACCGAAACGGCGGCGAATGCCAATTCGGCGCTCTCGCTTTCCGTGCTGCAGCTGCGCGAGGCGCTTCAGGGTTCGGGTCCCTTCGCCGCGGAACTCGGCCTGCTGCGCGATTTGGCCGCCTCGGGCACGCTCGCCGAGGGCGCCGAGGTGACGGCGCTGATCGCGCCGTTGGCGGCTCATGCCGAGACCGGCATCCCGGGCTTGGCGCGGCTCAAGGCCGATTTTCCGGCCGCCGCCCGGGCGGCCCTGATCGCGGCGCGCGGCGGCGCCGGCGACGGCTGGTGGGCCGGCGTGGTACGGCGCCTATCCGAGCTGGTGATCCTGCGTCCGGTCGGCGCGGTTGACGCCGCGGACAAGAGCGCGGGCGCGGCGCTGGCGCGCGCCGAAACCTTGGTTCGGGCCGGCGATCTGGCCGCCGCGCTCGACGAATTGGCGGCGCTCCAAGATCCAGGCGCTGAAGCCATGGCGGCATGGCGTACGGCGGCCGGCGCGCGCGCGGCCGCGCGCCAGGCCCTGGTCGGACTCGGCCGGCTGCTGGCCGCGCGGCTGCAGACGGCGGGGGACTGAGCCGTGGGCCGGGTGCTGCTCTTTGGCGTGAAGTTCGCGGTTGTGGTGGCGATCGCCGCCTGGTTGGCCGGGTGGCCCGGCCGGGTGACCGCCGAGCTGCCCGGATACCGGCTCGATCTCGGTTTCACGGTCCTGGAATGGCCGGACCAGTATCTCGACGCCTCGGTCGGCGTCCTGGTGCTGGCATTGTTGGGTTTCGCGATCCTGGTCGCGCTCGCCTACCGCTTCTGGCGCTTCCTGCGGCGCGCGCCGCGCGATCTCAACCTCTCGGTCAAGGCCGGCCGGCGCCGGCGCGGCTACCGGGCGCTGACCCAGGGCATGGTCGCGGTCGCGGCCGGCGAGCGCGCGGAGGCGGCGCGCTGGGCGCGCAAAGCCGGTGCGCTGCTCGACGAACCGCCGCTCACCATGCTGCTCTCGGCCCAGGCGGCGCAGTTGAGCGGCGACGAGGCGGCGGCGGCGCGCTACTTCACCGCCATGTTGGACAACGAGGAGACCCGCTTCCTGGGTCTGCGCGGGCTCCTGACCCAGGCGCTGCGCGAGGGCCAGCGGGGGCGCGCGCTGGAACTGGTGCGCGAGGCCCACGGCATGCGGCCGCGCACGCCCTGGGTGCTGCAGTCGCTGTTCGACCTGACCGAGCGCGGTGGCGATCTGGAGGCGGCGGACCGCGCGCTTCGGGAAGCCCTGCGCGCCAAAGCGCTGCCCAAGCCCGAGGCCGAGCGCAAGCGCGCCGTGGTGCTGGTCGAGCGTGCCCTGGCGGCGCGCCAAGCGGGCGACTCTGCCGCCGCTATCGGGCACGCACGCGCGGCTCACAAGCTGGCCCCTGGTTTGTCTCCGGCTGCCGCGTTATTGGCCGAGTTGCTGCTCGGCAGCGGCGCGGCGCGCAAGGCGGTCAAGGTCCTCGAAGACACTTGGGCGCGGGCGCCCCATCCCGATCTGGCGCGGCTCTATTTAGAGGCGCGGCCGAGCGACGACAGCTTGGAGCGGCTCAAGACCCTGGGCAAGCTGGTCGCGCGCAACCCGGCGCACGGCGAAAGCCACCTGGCACGCGGCCGCGCCGCGCTCGAGGCGCGGCTTTGGGGCGAGGCGCGGCGCCACTTCGAAGCCGCCGCCGGCCCGGACGGACTGGCCGGCGACCCGCGCGAGGCGGTGTGCCGCCTGATGGCGGAGCTGGAAGAGTCCGAGCGCGGCGATCTCGAGGCCGCGCACGCTTGGCTCGCCCGCGCCACCGCCGCGCCGCCCGATCCGGCCTGGGTCTGCGGGACCTGCGGGGCCAGTGCGGCAAGCTGGAGCCCGCGTTGCGGCAACTGCGAGAGCTTCGACGCGCTGGCCTGGACCGCGCCACCCCAGGTCGCCGCCCTGCCCGAACTCGCGCCCAATCTTACGCCCAATCTTACGTCCCCGGGGCCGGCGGCCGAGACCCCGGCGCTTGCGGCGCCCAAAGCGCCGGAGCAGACCGAGCCAACCGCCCCGGCGGCGCTCACCCGCCCGTCGTGAGGACAAGGAATCTTTAAGACCCGGACAGCTAGAGAGACCGGACGAAAAGCGGCTCGGTCAGCGTTGACGCGGACCGGGTCCCTCGACTACGTTCCAGGCGTCGCCTAGGTTCCGGGCGTCGTTCGGCGTTTTCGATCCGCCACGTGCCGCCTTAGCTCAGTTGGTAGAGCATCGCATTCGTAATTATTAGGGCACGACCTAATAAGTTTAAGTAGTTACAACTGGTTGATAGGAGATTGAGTTTTTTGAATAACGGTCTGAATAACTAGTTTGGATCGGCCAATACGCCGCCTTAGCTCAGTTGGTAGAGCATCGCATTCGTAACTTTGTTGCGGCCCGTTTGGGAAACCAATCGGTGAACTGGTGTCAAATTCGGGGAAACCTTACCGGCGTATGCCGCTGGCAATCCCGAGCGAAGCCCTGAAAAGGGAACGTGTAGAGACTTAACGGCACCCACCTACGGATTTCGATCTACGGTGAAGAGAAAGTCCAGACCACAAAGCCCCGTTAGGGGTGGCGACGAAAGTTGTAGCGGTATGAATGCGGGGGTCGGGTGTTCGAGTCACCCAGGCGGCACCATTTCCTTTGAAATTTTCGCTCGATCTTCCGCTTCGGCAAAGAGCACACGCCGTTTTCATCGGCGGTGACCGGTGTGGATTACCAGATTGCTTCCGTGGAGAAAAAACGTCGTCGGGCTATTTAGGGGAACAAATAATGGGCGATGCATCATTCCAGTTAAAAACAACACATTTCGTTTTGGATAGCAGCCTGCTCAAGCGCGGTTCCAAGTTGGTCACCATGGCGCTAAGCTCTCGAAGGTCGCGGGTTATCTGATCAGCTTTGCCGGGGTCATTCGTTACCGTCCAACACCAATTGTGGCCGACTTGGCGTTGGCGATGAGCCGGGTAC
>Ga0255057_10002368_pt1 | contig 10241 bp, 9 predicted proteins | sample Cases_109_6_MG_FD_189022 | JGI IMG/M metagenome (GOLD analysis project Ga0255057, IMG submission 189022) | Seawater microbial communities from Amundsen Gulf, Northwest Territories, Canada - Cases_109_6 | ecosystem: Environmental > Aquatic > Marine > Gulf | place: Canada: Northwest Territories... | reverse complement strand
TCCACACCTCCTCCCAGGGCCGGTTCTCGATCGTCGGCGGCGGGTATCCGGTGGCGCTCGATGACGGCACCGTGGCCGGCGGCATCGGTTGCTCCGGCGGCACGCCCGAGCAGGACATGGACTGCGCTCGCGCCGGCATCGAATTCTGGCACGCACGTCTTTCATCATAGGGTCTCGACAGGTAGCCTCGGTTGGGTCGCCGATGCGGCCGATGGAAGGGGTGCGAAAAAAGATGAACGACAACGCTTTTACCGCCGAGAGTCTTTACGGCAAGCAACGCGAGCAGACCTATGCCGGGGCCCTCAGCTTTCTGCGGCGCAAGTATACGCGCGATCTAAGCGGGGTCGACGTAGCCGTGATCGGGATACCTTTCGACCTGGCGACGACTTTCCGCGCCGGCACGCGTCAGGGACCCCAGGCGGTGCGGGCAGGGTCGGTGCAGCTGGCGGAGTTGGACGCTTTCCCGTTCGATATAGATCTCTATGAGCGCTTGGCCATCATCGACTACGGCGACTGCTACTTCGATCATGGCCATCCGACGCTGATCCCGGACATCATCAGCGATCGGATCCGCGAAATCCTGGCCGCCGGCGCGAAATCGCTGGCCATCGGTGGCGATCACTTCATCACGCTGCCGATCCTGCGGGCCTATGCCGAAAAGTTCGGCACGCTGAGCCTCGTCCACTTCGACGCGCACCCGGATACCTGGCCCGATGACGGCGAGGAGATCAATCACGGCTCGATGTTCACCCGGGCGGTGCGCGAAGGTCTCGTCGATCCCGCCGCATCGGTGCAGATCGGCATCCGGACCATCGCCGACGATTTGGGGTTCAACATTCTCGACGCGCCCTGGGTGCATGGCAACGGGCCCGAGGCGGTGGTGGCCAGAGTGCGCGAGATCGTCGGCGACAAGCCCGCATACCTCACCTTCGACATCGACTGTCTCGATCCGGCCTTCGCGCCGGGCACCGGCACGCCCGTCGCCGGCGGCCTCTCCAGCCACCAGGCACTCGCCATCATCCGCGGGCTGGGCGATGTGGAGTGGGTGGGAATGGACGTCGTGGAGGTGGCGCCGCCTTACGATCATGCCGAGATAACGGCGATCGCGGCGGCCACCATCGCGCACGACTGGCTATGTCTGCTGGCGGCAAAGCTGCCGCCGGCGGACTGAGCGGCGGGAGCAGCGTCCTTGGGGCACGGCCGACCTTTGCTGAAGTCGCGCACTTTCCGCATAATCCTGGTCTACCTCTTCGTCCTCAGCCTCGCCCTCGGCGGTCTTGTGGGTTTCATCTACTGGTCCACGACGGCGGCCGTCTCGCGACAGATCGAAACCACCATCGACGCGGAGTTGACGGGCCTTGCCGAGCAGTTCCGCCAGCGCGGGATCCTCGGGCTTAGCCAGGCGATCGAGCGCCGGACGGCGCAGAACCCGGATGGCCGGGCGCTCTATCTGCTGACCGATGCCGAGCTGCGCCCCCTGGCCGGCAATCTCAATCAGTGGCCCGATGGCGAGCCCGACGAGGATGGCTGGGTCACCTTTCGCATGGAAAACCCATCGACGCCCCGCGGTTTCGACTTCGGCCGCGCTCGGACCTTCGATCTAGGCGGGCGGTTCCATTTGCTGGTCGGTCACGATGTGCGCGAGGAGACCTTCGTCGCCGGGCTTATTCGCGGAACGCTGGTCTGGGCGCTGCTCATCGTCGTGGCGATCACCATCCTGAGCGGGCTGTTCCTCAGCCGCATGCTGCTCTCACGCATCGAGGCGATCAACAAGACCAGCCAGGAGATCATCGCCGGCGACCTGTCGCGCCGGGTCCCGGACGGCGGCAGTCGCGACGAATTCGATGCGCTGGCACGCAATCTGAACGTCATGCTGGATCAGATCGAGCGGCTGATCGGCGGCATGAAGCAGGTCTCCGACAACATCGCACACGATCTACGCTCCCCTCTCGCGCGCTTGCGCAGCCGCCTCGAGGTGGCCTTGATCGAGGCGCGGGACACCGAGAGCTACCGGGAAATCATCCGCGAGACCATAGAGGAGACGGACCATATCCTCGCCACCTTCACGGCGCTGCTGTCCATCGCCGAGGCCGAGGCGGGGGCGCCCAAGGAACGCTTTCAGCCCCTCGATCTGGCCGAGTTGATCGCCGACGTGGCCGACCTCTATGCACCGCTCGCCGAGGAGGCCGGTCTGCACCTCGTGCGGCGCGATCCGATCGGGGATGAAACGGGCGCGCCCGGCTATCGACTGCATGGCGACAGGGATCTGCTATTTCAGGCGCTCGCCAACCTGCTGGACAACGCGATCAAACACAGTAAGTCCGGCGGGCGCGTGACGCTTTCCCTCGAAGCCTCGAGCGATGCTTTCGATTTGACGGTCGCCGACCAGGGCCCGGGCATTCCCGCCGAAGAGCGCGAGAAGGTCCTCGAGCGCTTCTATAGGCTGGAGGCCAGCCGCACGACAAAGGGGAGCGGCCTTGGCCTCGCACTGGCGGCGGCTGTGGCACGGTTGCACGACGGCCGGATAAGGCTCGACGACAACGGGCCGGGCCTCAAAGCGACCATCGTTCTGCCGCGCCGTTGAGCGCCGCGGGACGACGGCTCTAGTGGTGCCGGCGGCGGGAGAGGCCGGCGCCGGCCAGCGACGCCCAGCCGACGAGCAGGGCAAGCCCGCCCAGAGGGGTGGCTAGGCCGAATGGACCGAGCGTGTCCGGGCCCATCAGCCCCAGCCAGTAGAGCGAGCCCGAGAAGAGGACGATGCCGACCTGAAAGGCGATCGTGGCGAGGGCGAACCATCGGTTTCCAGCGCACCGGGCGCTCAAGGCGGCCACGCCCAAGAGGGCTAGCGCGTGCCAGAGGTGCAGCTCCGCGCCGCGCCTGATCAGGTCTATCTGCCCGGGCGGCAGGATCCGCTCGGCGGAGTGTGCTGCGAACGACAGGACGACCATGGCCACCGCGCCATTCAGGCCGGCGAGGAACAGAGAAATCCACATCTTGCCGAAGAGGCGCCCGCCGGCGCGGTCGTCGCCGGTCGGACCGCCACTCAATAGGGGCATCCCGCCTTGCCGCAATTGGTCGCCCCGTGGGCCGGGACGTAGGCGCCGCAGGTGCGGCACTGAACCGTTTCCTCGACGTCGATGCTCCCACCTACCGACGCGGGGTTCCTGTCGTCGGCAGAATGTAGGTCGCGCTGGCGCGCCTCGGCTTCGCGGGTCTGCTTCAGGCGGCCGAGGAACTTGAAGCCATACCAGACGATGGCGACGACCAGGGCAAGAACCAGGAGCTTCTGGAAGGATGGGAGACCGAACATGGCAGCCCTTTTAGGCGCCCCCCGCCGTCTTGGTCAAGCGGGACGACGCGCTAAAGACCAAAGCGGCTCCAGAGAGAGCGTTCTTCGACCGCCGCCAGCAGATCGGCGGCCCAGGTCGCGGGCAGGAACGACGGCGGGCCGGCATGGCCCAGCGCGTCGCTCTCGGCGCCGAAGCGCTCGACCAACCAGGACCGGCGCTGCCGGACCGGCACGATCTTCACCTTGTCGCCATAACGTTCGCGCAAGACGGCGCGCAACTCGCCCTTGCCATCGGCCAATCCAAGCTCGATGGCCTTGCCACCGGTCCAGAATTCGCCCGAGAAGAGCGTCTCGGGCTCGGCGGCCAGCTTGGGCCCGCGCCGTTCGGTGACCCAGGCCCTGAAGTGCTCGTGGATCTCCTGCTGGAGGGCTTCCAGCCGTGCGACATCGGCGGGATCTTCCGGCTTGAAGGGATCGAGCATGGACTTCTTCTCGCCGGCGGTATGCACCCGCCGTTCGACGCCGAAGCGCTCGATCAGCCCGTTGAACCCGAAACCGGACGAGATGACGCCGATCGAGCCGATGATGGAGCTGTCCTGGACGAAAATCTCGTCGGCGGCCGCGGCCAGCCAATAACCGCCCGATGCGGCGACGTCCTCGCAAAAGGCGAGCAGCTTGACGTCCTTCTCGGCGGCCAGGTCGCGGATCCGCTGGGCGATCAGCGCCGACTGCACGGGCGAGCCGCCGGGCGAGTTGACGGACAGGGCAACCGCCGCCAGATCCGGTATCTCGAAGGCCCGCGCGATGGTGCGCTCCAGCCCAAAACCCGTGAGGCCCTGGCGCAGCGGCCCCATGCTCCCGATGACCCCGGCCAGGCGCAGAACGGCGACGCGCGGCGCCGGCTCGCGAAAACGCCGCAGCGGTATCAGTCGGAGGATCTTGCGCCAGGACATGGGCAGATTGATAGGGCAAGCGGGCATGACTGCCAAGGGCCTCCTTGCGCACCCGCTCGCGGTCCGCCGATCTTACCGCACAGCTTGGATCGCCTGAAGATCGGGCCGCCTCTCGATGAGGCTTCCGATACTCAGCGGCCGGCGATCTGGCGCAGCCGCCAGCGGAGAAGAGCGCCGCCGGCACAAAGGCCGAGCAGAAATCCGCCGATGTGGGCCTGCCAGGCGATGGGTGCGCCGAAGGCGTCGCTCCAGGCGCTCAGGGGCCCGAGCACGAGGTTGAGGACCAATATGACGCCCACGAAGCCGAGGCCACCGCGCCATCTGCCGCGGCCGCGGCGCTGGGAGAGGACCGGCACATAGGCCCCCATTAGCCCGTAGACGCCGCCCGAGGCGCCGATCATGACGCTTTCCTGGCTGGCGAAGGCAAATTGCGTGAGCGCACCCGCCACCGCCGCGGCGAGAAAAAGGGCGATGTACCAGCCCATGCCATAGCACCGTTCGAAGAACGATCCGAAGGCCAAGAGGAAGCCGAGGTTGAGCAGGAGGTGCAGCGAGTCGACGTGAATGAAGCTGTGGGTGACCAGCGGTGCGAGCCCGGCGAAGTACGGCCCGGTCTCCATCGCCTGAGCGAAGCCGCGCGTCGAAAACGCGAGATGGTCCAGCATCCAGGGAAACCAGTCGTCCGGGCCCAGGCGCAGCCCCACGAAGACCCCGGAAAGAAAGAGCGCCGTCCACAAGGTGGCGGGCGGAACGTTGAACGCCGGCGGCGAGCGCTTCGCCGCCTTTCCGTTATCGTTCTCAGGCATGGCGCCGGCGGCCTGCCGTCACGTCAAGCGGGAGCGGCTTCGAGGGTGGTCCTGACGGCGTTGGCCAGGGCTTGCACCTCATCGTGGGCTTTGCTTTCCGGCGCATAGTCCCCGACCCATTTGCCGAAAGCGATGGAATCGGCGAACACACAGCGTTGACTGAGCGCCGGCGCGAGGGGTTCGCCGAACCTTTTGAGGATGATCTCGATATTCCGCCCCGTCGCCGTGGAACGGTCGATCTTCGAGGGGACCAAAAGGCACTTGGGCCGCGCGGCGCCCGCGTGCGCGCGAGCCTTGCCGATGAGCCGCAATGCCGGCGCCGTCGCGGCAACGTCGGCGGTCGAGGCGGTCACCGGCACCAGAACCAGGTCGGCGACGGAGATCGCCGCCCGGGTCGCCAGGCCCACGTGCGGCGGGCAATCGATGATGATGTAATCCTCTGTTGCCGAGCGCACGGCCTTCTTCCATTCCGCGATGCGCACGCGCTCGCGCGCCAAGTCCGAGCGCAGCAGGCGCGACCACAAGCCGCTGTCGTCGTTGCGTTGCTCTTCCAGGGGCATCGCGCGGGTGGAGGCCGGCAGTCCGCCTTGGATCTCCCAGAAGCTGCTGGTGCCTTGCGTGTCCGCGTCGATGACGGCGGCGCTCGATCCCGAGGCGGCCAGTGCCGAGGCCAGGTTGATCGCAATCGTGGACTTGCCCACCCCGCCCTTCAGGTTCGTCACCGCAATGATGCGCGCCATATTGTCGTCAGACCAATCGCTTATAGTCGGGCGCCTTGCCGGCAATAGCTTGGCGGGCGCGGACGTTTCCTTAGCATATGACGGTCTTCCTGTAGAGGGCAACGTCGGTGCCGTCCAGCACAAATATAATCCAAGCCGGGTCCGTGCGTTGTGGCGAGATAGGTCAAAATTCGGTCGAGGTTGTGCAACTTGCGCCCGGATGCCAGCGTACCTTCATGGCGGCGTATCGTGTCCGCGGCTTATGGTACGGGAGAGAACGGTCATGGCGATCGACTATCGCACGGATATCAAGACGGTCGGCATCGTCGGCTGCGGCGTGATCGGCGCCGGCTGGGCGGCGCGCTGCCTGGCGCGCGGCCTCGACGTGGTGGCCAGCGATCCGGCACCGGGCGCCGAGGAGCGGCTGCGCGCCGCGGTGGACAATGCCTGGCCGGCGTTGACCCGCCTGGGGCTGTGGCCGGGCGCCGAGCGCGGCCGGCTGAGCTTCGAGGCCGATCTTGCCACCGTGGCGGCGCGGGCCGATTTCCTGCAGGAGAGCGCCCCCGAGCGCGAGGACCTGAAGCGTCGCCTGCTGGCCGAGATCGACCGGCACGCACCGCCCGACGTGGTGATCGGCTCGTCCACCTCCTACCTCATGCCAAGCCGGCTGCAGGCGGATTGCGCGCACCCCGAACGCTTGGTGGTCGGTCATCCCTTCAATCCCGTCTACCTCCTGCCCTTGGTCGAGGTCGTCGGAGGCGAGCGCACGGATCCCGATGCTCTCGCGGCGGTCCAGCGGATCTATGCCGGATTGGGCATGCATCCGCTGCTTCTGCGTAAGGAAATCGACGGTTTCATCGCCGACCGCCTGATGGAGGCGGTCTTCCGCGAGTCCCTGCACCTGCTCGATCAGGACGTGGCCTCGACCGGGGAGATCGACGAGGCGATCATCTATGGGTTCGGGTTGCGCTGGGCCTTCATGGGTGTCTTTCTGACCTTTCATCTGGCCGGCGGCGACCAGGGCATGCGCCATTTTCTGGAACAATTCGGCCCGAGCCTGAAGATGCCCTATTGCCGTATGGAGGCCCCCGAGCTGAGCGGGGAGCTGATCGACAAGATCGTCACCGGCTGCGAGCTCCAAGCCGCCGGCGGCTCGGTCAAGGAGCTCGAGCGGCTGCGCAACGACTGCCTGATCTCCATCATGCAAGCCCTGCAGGCCTATGAGGTGGGCGCTGGGCAGGTGCTGGCCCGAGAGGACGCTAAGCGCGGCCGGGCCGAAGCCTGAGACCCCCACGCGGCCGAGAACCCCGCGCGGCCGACAACAAGGAGACGATCGATGGATTTCGCCCTCACGTCCGAACAGCAGATGATCGTCGAAAGCGCGCGGGCTTTCGTCGAACAGGAACTCTATCCCTACGAGGACGAGGTTGAGGAACGCGACGAGGTTCGACCCGAGCTGCGCCGGCAAATCGTCGAACGTGCCAAGGCGCAGGGCTTCTATGCCGTCAATATGTCCCAAGAGCATGGCGGCGGCGGATTGGATACGCTCTCGTTGATGCTGTTCTCGCGCGAGTTGGGGCGTGCCTCGATGGCTCTGCAGTGGATCGTCGCCCGGCCCAGCCATATTTTGCAGGCCTGCCGGGGCGAGCAGATAGAGCGCTACCTGATCCCGACGATAGAGGGCGAACGGCTCGACTGCCTGGCCATGACAGAGCCCGAAGCGGGATCCGACGTCCGCTCCATGCGCACGCGCGCCAAGCGCGAGGCGAAGGATTTCGTGATCAACGGGCAAAAGCACTTCATCACCAACGGAACGGTCGCCGATTACATCGTGCTGTTCGCCGCGACCGGCGAGGAGGAGACGGCACGCGGCGCGAGGAAGAAAATCACCTGCTTTCTCGTCGACTGCGATACGCCCGGCGTCGAGGTGCGGCGTGGCCCGTCTTGCGTCTCGCACCGCGGCCTGTACCAGGCCGAGATCTTCTTCACCGATGCCCGGGTGAGCGAGGACCAGATCCTGGGCGAGGAACATCTGGGCTTCGATGTGGCCAACGAATGGCTGGGTGCCACGCGCCTGGAGGTGGCCGCCATGTGCGTCGGCCGGGCGCAGCGCGCGCTCGAGATGTGTGTCGAGTGGTGCGCAAGCCGCAAGCAGTTCGGCCAGACGATCGGCAAATTCCAAGGCGTCTCCTTCAAGCTGGCCGAGATGGCCTCGCGCATCAAGGCGGCGGAGTTGCTGACCCTGGAAGCTGCCTGGAAGGCCGACCAGGGCACCATGACGGATATGGACGCGGCCATCGCCAAGCTGCAGGCGACCGAGATGCTGGCCTATGTCACGGATGAGGCGGTGCAGATTTTCGGCGGCATGGGCCTGATGAACTCCATGCCGATCGAGCGGATGTGGCGCGATGCCCGGGTCGAGCGCATTTGGGACGGGACCAGCGAAATCCAGCGCCATATCATCTCGCGCAGCCTGTTGCGCCCGCTCGAAAGGTAGGCGTGTCAGGGCCATGGTGCACGAGGCGCAACATCGCAACATCGCCCGCTTGTTAAGACCGGAGTCGATCGTCTTCATCGGCGGCGAGAGCCTGGAGTTGCCGATCGATTCCTGCCGCAGGATCGGCTTCGAGGGCGAGATGTGGGTGGTCAACCCGCACCGTGAGCAGATCGCCGGCCTCGCCTGTTTCCATAGCCTCGATAATCTGCCGGCCCCCCCCGACGCCGCCTTCGTCGCGGTCAATGCCGCCCTTACGCCCGGTGTGCTGCGCCACCTGAACCGCATTGGGGCCGGCAGTGCGGTCTGCTATGCCGCCGGTTTCGCCGAGCTTGGCGAGGAAGGCCGGGCCTTGCAGCGCGAGCTGATCGAGGCGAGCGGCGAGATGGCGGTGCTCGGCCCGAATTGCTACGGGCTGCTGAACTATCTGGACGGCGCGGCGCTGTGGGCCGACACGCACGGCGGCCAACGCCAGAGCGAGGGCGTTGCGGTGATCTCGCAAAGCGGCAACATATCGTTGAGCCTCACCATGGCCGAACGGTCGGTGCCGCTGGGCCAGTTGATCGCCGTCGGCAACCAGGCGGTACTTGGACCGGGAGATTTCATAGAGCCCCTCCTGCACGACCCCAGGATCAAGGCCATCGGGCTCTATATGGAAGGCCTGGACGATGTCGAGACCTTCAGCCGTGCCGCCGTGGCGGCCTTGAAAAAGGGCGTGCCGCTGGTTGTCCTCAAGGCCGGCCGTTCGGCCGTCTCGACGCGCATCGCCGCCAGCCACACGGCCTCGCTTGCCGGCGAGGACCTGCTCTATGACGCGCTTTTCGAGCGCCTTGGGATCTTGCGTGTGCCGAGCCTCACCGCATTTATGGAAACGCTCAAGATGTTGGCGCTGCACGGCCCCTTGGCCGGCGGCCGACTGGGCGCGCTCACCTGTTCGGGCGGCGATGCGGCGCTGCTCGCCGACTTGGCGGATCGCGAAGGCCTGACCCTCCCGCGGCTCGGCGAGGCCCAACGCGAGGAGATCCGCAAGTACGTCACGCGCATCACGACGATCGAGAACCCACTCGACTACAACACCGCGATCTGGGGCCGCCGGGACGAGCTGGAAGGCTGCTTCGCCGCGGTCATGGAGGCGGAGGTGGACGCCACGGTCCTGGTGCTCGACTACGCGCGCGCCGGCCTGCCGGGGGCCGAGGACTGGGATATCGCGATCGAAGGGCTGATCGGTGCGAGCGAGAGGACCGGTCGGTTCGGCGTCGTCGCCGCGACCTTCCCCGAGCTGCTCCCGGAGCGTGTGCGCGAGCGCCTGATCGCGGCGGGCCTGGTCCCGTTGCAGGGCCTGGACGAGGCGGTCATCGCCCTGGGCGCCGCCCATCGCTATCACCGCCGGCGGGCGGAGATCCTGGACCATGGCCCGGTCGAGCGTCTCCGGCTGCCGGCCGCGCGCCGCCCGGTCGGCGCGATCGAGACTTTGGACGAGCGGCGCAGCAAGCAGATCCTCGCCCAGCACGGCCTGCCGCTGGCCGTGGGCCGGGTCGTGGCAATCGACGAGCTTGCGGCGGCGGCGGGCGAGCTCGGATTTCCCTTGGTACTGAAAGCGCTTGCGTCCGATCTGATGCACAAGACCGAGGCGGGAGGGGTTGCCCTCGACCTGCGCGGTGAAGCCGCGCTCATGGCCGCTGCGAGGTCCATGCAAGGGCTTGGCGAGCGGTTTTTGCTCGAGCGTATGGTCGAAGATGTGCTGGCCGAGGTCATCGTCGGTGTGAAGAACGACCCGCAGCTCGGCCTGGCACTGGTCATCGGCGCCGGCGGGATCCTGACCGATCTGGTTGCCGATGCCGCACGGTTGCTACTTCCCTGCGACCGGGCGGCGCTCGCGGCTGCCTTTTCCAGCCTCAAGGTGGCAAGACTGATCGACGGCTATCGCGGCCGGCCGGCCGGCGATTTGCCGGCCTTGCTGGACGCCGTTCAGGCAATCTC
>Ga0255057_10002367_pt1 | contig 10242 bp, 7 predicted proteins | sample Cases_109_6_MG_FD_189022 | JGI IMG/M metagenome (GOLD analysis project Ga0255057, IMG submission 189022) | Seawater microbial communities from Amundsen Gulf, Northwest Territories, Canada - Cases_109_6 | ecosystem: Environmental > Aquatic > Marine > Gulf | place: Canada: Northwest Territories... | reverse complement strand
TGCGGGGCCTGTATTGCAGGACTTGTCCGCCTTCGGCGTCGGTATTCATATTGACGATTTCGGCACCGGCTATTCATCACTGAGCTATCTTGCACAGCTGCCGGTTCAGGCGGTCAAGATCGATCGAACGTTCATTTCAAAACTCGCCGACTCCGAGACCACAGTACGAGTCGTGCAGGCCGTCGTCGCACTCGGCAAGGCGATGAATCTCAAGGTTGTCGCGGAAGGCGTCGAAACGGACCAGCAATACGCGATCGTAAGGCGCCTCGGCTGCGACCTTGTGCAGGGATTTTTTGTTGCGAAACCGATGCCAGCCGACCAATTCATAACCTGGTGTGGCGGTCACGAGGACACACAAAGCCTCAAGCACGGCTCAAGCATTGTCGAAATAGATCGCGTACCCAAATAGTCTGATCAGCGTTTTACTTGATGACGCGAGACTCACCGCGATTGCGCGGATCCGATGCGGCGTCCCAGCGGTCACCGTCCCTGACGATTACTTGCACATCGCCGAAACGAAACCAATGCGGTTCCGCGCGGTAGCCTCTTTCAGACAGCTGCGAAATTACTTCGTCAGGAAGTGGCCGGCCGGGACTATAGGTTATGAGGTCCGGCGGTAGCAGCTGATGATGAAACCTTGTCGCGCCCACAGCTTCTGCTGGTGTCATGCCAAAATCAAGAATATTGACGATCGTCTGAAACACGGACGTAAAAATCGTCGAACCGCCTGGCGTTCCGACAACCAATTGCACCTCGCCGTCACGCAACAGCATCGTGGGTGACATCGAGGACAGCATGCGTTTGCCGGGTTGAATTTCGTTGGCAGTATTGCCAACGACGCCGTAGGCATTGGGCACTCCTGGCTTCGCGCTAAAGTCATCCATCTCATCATTCAGGATAAAGCCCGCGCCCTCGACGACGACACCGCTGCCGAAAGTGAGGTTCAGGGTGGTTGTGTTTGCGACGGCGTTGCCTTGCTCGTCGACAATCGAATAATGGGTCGTATCCATGGATTCGAGACCCGGTTCAACGCCGTCAAGCGTCGAGATGTACTCCGCGTCCACTTCCTGCGCTCGCGCACGCATGTACTCATCGCTGATGAGCCGGTCCATTGGCACATCGACGTAGTCAGGATCACCGAGATATTCGGCGCGATCCGCAAACACACGTTTTTCGATTTCGGCGACGAGGTGAATGTACTGCGGCGAATTATGCTTAACGCCTTCAAATTCGTGGGCCAGGAAATCCTTTATCCTGAGCAGTTGGATAACGGCAAACCCGCCGGAGCTTGGAGGTGGCGCGGATAGCACGTCATAATCGCGCCACGTGCCGCGCAAGGGTTCGCGCCAGATGGCCTGGTAGCGGACAAGATCGTCGTGTGAAATCAGTCCGCCATTGCGTTCCATATCGGTGACGATCAGGTCCGCCGTTTCACCTTTGTAGAAACCGTCGACGCCATCGTCGGCGATGCGTTGCAGCGTATCTGCCAGCTCGGCCTGTTTGAATATTTGGCCGGCCTTCAGGCCGGTGAAATAGTCGCCGAAGTTACTTTTCCCCTCGAATTTCGCCAGGCCTGACGCGCCGATTCCAGCGAGGTGTTCAGGAACAACGAAGCCGTCCCGTGCGAGTTCAACCGCTGGTGTGACCAGATCCGACCAGGGTAAGCTGCCGTGACGTTGATGCGCGGCCCAAAGGCCAGCAACTGTTCCGGGAACACCGGCGGCGAGATGACCGTATCGAGTCGAGCCTTCGATCACATTGCCTTGTTCATTGAGATACATATCACGGTGGGCGGCCAGCGGCGCGGTCTCACGGTAATCAAGGAATTCTGCCTCGCCGTCGATCCAAATCAACATGAAACCGCCGCCGCCAATATTGCCGGCTTCCGGCAGGGTAACGGCGAGAGTAAGGCTGGAGGCGATAGCCGCATCGACGGCGTTGCCGCCTGCTTCGAGAATCTGACTCGCCACTGCGGCGCTGAATGTATCCGGCATCGCGACAGCGGCCGATGTTGCAGTGACGTCTTCGACCTGCGTTTCGACCGAATTGTCGCCACAGGCGCCGATCGCGAATACGGTCAGGAGAAAAATTGTTTGTTGCAGGAGTTTCACTTGGAACGGCCTCGTCGTCATGATTGTCGGTACCAGTTTACGTTGTCTGCATCGGCTTCGGCGACGATTTCTCCGTCGGCAATCAAATAATTCAGATGTGCGATCGCCTCACCGGTTGCGAACATAAGATTTTCGTTCGTAATCTTCGTCCGGTAAAGCGCCGGGAAAACGTCGACTGCGCGGCGCGGTTCCTTACAGTATTCACGTAGATCATCCAGTCGTTCCAGATGTTCATTAACCATGCTGTCGATTCGCTCGTGGGCGCCGCGGAAGGGCTTTCCATGTGCGGGCAATACAAGCACGTCTTTAGGAACGCGTTCACACATTGCCCGCAAGGAATCGATCCAGTCCTTCAGAGGATTTGCCTCGGGTTCCAGCGGGTAGACGCTGACATTGGAGGAGATCGCCGGAAGAATCTGATCGCCCGATATCAGGAGATTGAGTTCTTCGTTAAAAAAACAGGCGTGTTCAGGCGAATGACCGCGTCCCACGACAACTTCCCATTCATGGTTGCCGACGGGTCCTTTCTGACCGTCGTAGAGACGACGATAAGAATCGGGTAACGGCGTTACATATTTGCCGAAGAAACCAAAAATTTTGCGGTAATGTTCGAGCGCGTCAGGCGCATACCCGGCCGCCGTGTAAAAATTCGTGCCAGCCTCGGGGGCCGGTCGACCCGTGTCCGAAACCAGAACCCGGCACATCGCGTACTCTTCGCGTGTCATCCACAGGTCGACACTGAATCGCTCCGCTAGCCAGCCGGCACAACCCACATGATCGGGATGCATATGTGTGACAACAACATGCCTGATCGGTGCGTTGTTCATGACGCCCACGAACGTGTGTTCCCAGATCGCTTTGCTTTCGTCGAAGCCGAGGCCCGTATCGACGATCGTCCAGCCGTCGCCATCGGTGAGCAGCCAGAGATTAATGTGTTGCAGCGAGAACGGCAGTGGCATGCGTAGCCAATGTATACCTTCCGCGATCTCGATTGATTCGCCTATTTTCGGCTTCGTGTCGAACTCGTAATTGATGACAGGCTTGCCCATGCGGGGCATCGTCGCATGGCTCAGGCCGCTTTGCTAACCGGGTTCAGGTAAGCGTTCAATAGATTTTCGACTCGTGTGCGCACGTCTTTCGCGGCTTGTATCTTGACGAGTCCATAGCCACGAATGTCCATGAAGGCCGCCGCAATCTCTGTCGCTGCGGCGTGCGAATCTTTATTCAGGGCTGACAGAATCTGATTCACTAAATCTTCGAACTCGCCGATAAGCTCGCGTTCCATGCGGCGTTCCGCGGTCAGCCCGAAGAGATCCAATGCCGTTCCCCGCAGACCGCGAAATTTGGCGAGTACTCGAAACGCCGGAATCATCCAGGCGCCAAATTCTTTTTTGCGCGGCCGGCCGCGTGCATCAAGTCCGGCATTGAGCAACGGCGGAGCCAGGTGAAAATGGATTTTCGCCTTGCCGCCAAAATCACGTCGTAGCGACTCGAGGAATCCGGTTTGTGTATGCAGTCGGGCGACTTCGTACTCATCCTTGTAGCTCAACAACTTGAAATAACTTTTTGCGACAGCGGTCGCCAGTTCTTCGCCTCCGTCGATTGAGGACTCTGCTTCACGAACGCGCCCGACAAGCTGCGTGTATCGATCAGCCAATGCGGCGTTTTGATAGTCGGTCAAAAAATTCGCACGCCGCTCTACAAGTTCATCGAGTGTTGCGTCCGATTTGGCCGGCTCGTCGCGGATTACGGACTCAATCTGCGCGGGATCCGCCGCGGCAATCCGGCCCCAGGCGAACGCACGTTTGTTGTCATCGACTTTTACGCCGTTCAGTTCGATTGCGCGTGTCAGCGCTTTAAGGGATACAGGAATCAGCCCGCTTTGCCAGGCGAATCCGAGCAGTAAAACATTGGCGTAAATCGTGTCGCCCATCAACTCGGTGGCGAAACGATTGGCATCAATCGCCGATAGCTGATGGACGCTGTCGCGAATAGCATCCAGTCGTACATCGGCGCGCAGATTGGCATCGCGGTGGCGCACGAAGTCACCGGTCGCCATCTCCGCGGTATTCATGACTCCGTGAGTCATCTCCGGACTGTAGGTTTTGGATGCTTTCGATGATGAACTTACAACGAGGTCGCAACCGATCAACGCATCGGCGCGCGCGGTTTCGATTCGAACCTGGTTAATGTTGGCCGGCTCGTCCGCAATGCGAATGTAACTCAGGACCGGACCGAATTTTTGCGCGAAGCCCATGAAGTCGAGAACGCTTGAGCCCTTGCCCTCAAGATGTGCGGCCATGGTAATCAGTGCGCCAACCGTCACGACACCTGTGCCGCCGACGCCGGTAACGAGCAGGTCGAAACATCCGTCAATTGCAGGGAGTTCGGGATCGGGTAACGCGTCGATTTTCACGTTGGCTTCGACACTGCCGCGTTTTTGCCGCTCGCCTTCAACCGTCACGAAACTCGGGCAGAATCCGTTGACGCAGGAATAGTCCTTGTTGCAATTGCTCTGGTCTATTTGCCGTTTGCGGCCGAATGGCGTTTCCTTTGGAATGACGGACAAACAGTTGGATTCAGTAGAGCAGTCGCCACAGCCCTCGCAAACCAGGTCGTTAATCACGACGAATTTCTTTGGGTCCGCCACCTGTCCGCGCTTACGCCGGCGGCGCGTCTCGGCAGCACAAGTTTGTGCGTAGATGAGAATCGTGACGCCGGAGATATCGCGTAACTCGCGCTGCACAGCGCCGAGTTCACGGCGGTGCGCGATCGACGTGCCTTGAGGAAAATCTTTCGCGTCGAATTGTTCGGGCTCATCCGATACGAGTGCGATGCGATCGATGCCCTCAGCGCGCACCGAATGCGCTATGGCCTGTACCGATACGGGGCCGTCGACGGGTTGACCGCCCGTCATTGCGACGGCGTCGTTGTAGAGAATCTTGAAGGTAATGTTCGTGCCGGCGGCAGCGGCCTGCCGGATCGCGAGCGAACCCGAATGATAATAAGTGCCATCGCCCAGGTTCTGAAAAATGTGGCGGTTACCGTTAAACATCGAGCGCGACACCCAGTTCACTCCTTCGCCGCCCATTTGAATCAGGCCGTCCGTGTCGCGATCCATCCAGTTAGCCATGAAATGGCAGCCGATGCCGGCGAGAGCCTGTGATCCTTCCGGAAGTTTCGTCGAGATGTTGTGCGGGCAGCCGGAACAGAAATAGGGTGTGCGGGTCGCTCCGCTGATGTCGATCCGGGTTCCGCCGCCGGATGTCAATTGGTCCGCGCGTTGCGTCAGGTGCAATCCCATGAATTCCGCGTCCAATCGCCTGGCGACGATGCCGGCCAACTGCAGGGGCGACAATTCACCAACCCAGGGCACCAGTCGATTACCGTCCTGATCTTCCTTGCCAACCATGCGCTGCGGTTTGCGGCCGGGATAGTCGTAAAAGTATTCCTTGAACTGGCTTTCGATGATGCCGCGCTTTTCTTCGACAACGAGGACTTCGTGTTTCTTTTGTACGAAGTCGAGGGCGCCGTTCGGCTCGAGCGGCCACACCATGCCCACTTTGTAGACATCGAGACCAATTCGATGAGCCTCCTTTCGATCGATCCCCAACAAGCGCAGTGCTTCCATAAGATCGAGATGTCCCTTGCCCGTCGTAACAATGCCGTAGCGTGCGTTGGGAACGTCGAATATCTTGCGGTCAATCGGATTGGCTGTCGCAAATGCGAGCGTCGCGGCTTTCTTCGCCTCGAGTCGTTCCTCGATCTGCGGTCCCGGAAAATCCGGCCAGCGGTAGTGCAGCCCCGTCGCCGGTGGAGTGAAATCGGGTTGGGCGAATTGTGGGTATGGCGGTAATTCGACCGACATCGCAGATTCGACCGTTTCTGAAATTGCCTTGAAGCCGACCCACATTCCGGAGAAGCGCGACAGCGCGATTCCGTACAGACCGAACTCGAGATATTCGGCGATACTGGCGGGATTCAGGTTCGGCATCATAAAGGTGAGAAATGCGACATCGGATTGATGCGGCATGGATGAGGACACGCATCCGTGATCGTCACCGGCGACAACGAGAACGCCACCCGTGGGCGAACTGCCATAGGCGTTGCCGTGTTTTAGAGCATCACCAGCTCGGTCAACTCCCGGGCCCTTGCCATACCAGATTCCGAACACGCCATCGACGGTTCTCGATGGGTCGGTTTCGACCTGTTGCGTGCCCAGCAACGCGGTTCCGGCAAGCTCCTCGTTAACGGCGGGTAAAAACTCGATTCCGGATTCATCGATAAACGATTGTGCGCGCCACAGTTCCTGATCGACGCCACCGAGAGGCGAGCCGCGGTAGCCGCTGATAAAGCCGGCAGTGTTCAAACCCGCCGCGCGGTCCAATGTGCTTTGCATTAACGCAATGCGCACGATCGCCTGGGTGCCCGTGAGAAAGACGCGCCCGGATTCGCGTCGGTAGCGATCGTCAAGTTCGTAATTATCGAGTGGAAACTGTGGAACGCTTTGGGCAGACGCCGCCATGGTCATTCTCTTAGATAGAGGCCAATCGATCAGTATCGCAGCAATCGGCCGAGCAGTGATGCCGATTATCCCGATTTATGTACGAAAATCGGGAGATCATTCGAAAAATAATGACAAAATGGTAGAATATTACAGGCATTGGTAAATCGAGAAATGGCATGCTGGAAGCAAAGGACCGCCGCATCCTCACGGAACTGCAGCGCGACAGTCGCCTGACCATGCAGGAGCTGGGTGAGCGTGTGGGCATGTCGAGTTCAGCGTGTTGGCGGCGAGTGAAAAACCTCGAGGAAGACGGCGTCATTGACCGTTATGCCGTGATCGCCAATACCCGCAAGGCGGGCTTCGGGTTATCGTCCATGGTGCATATTTCGCTCGCACGCCACGAACAAAAACACGTCGAAAATTTCATTCGCGAAGTGCTACGCCACCCGGAGGTACTCGAATGTTTCGCCACGAGCGGCGAGGCCGACTTTCACCTGCGCGTCGTTGTCGAAGACATCGACGCCTACAACGCGTTCCTGGATGGCTTCATATTCCGCTTGCCTGGAGTATCGCAGGTGCGATCAAATATTGTCCTTAAGGAAATAAAAGCCGATACGGCACTGCCATTTAAACTGTAGGAGCGGGCCCCAGCCCGCGATTGTCGAGTCTGGTGTACGAGCGGGCCCCAGCCCGCGATTGTTGGGTCTGGTGTACGAGCGGGCCCCAGCCCGCGATTGTCGCGGTCTGGGGACCGCTCGTACTATAATCGGAAAATAACAACAAGGAGGACACATCATGTCCATGCCAATTACCCTCATGTACGCAAGCATTTTCGCGTTTTTCGCGCTGGTTCTGAGTTTCAAGGCCGGCAGCTTTCGTGGTTCGACGGGCATATCCGTTCTGTTTGGCGAGCCGTCGAATATGGAACTCGCGCAGCGTGTGCGTGCTCATCAGAACTTCCTGGAGTACGTGCCAATGGCCGTCATTGTCATGGGTGCGATCGAACTCAACGACGGCTCGGATATGTTTCTCTATGTTTGCGGAGACCTTCTGATCATCGCTCGTATTGCACACGCGATCGGAATCAGGCATGACAATATGGCCCACAAGGGTCGCCTGATCGGTGCGGGCGGTACGGCGTTGATTACGCTCGCGCTTTCTGTCTATGGAGTGTGGATGGCAGCCGAATACTTCATGGCCAATGGCTTCATGTAACAGGGGTCGCACAATGAGAAATCGCCAACGGCGCAGCCATAACTGGCTGGCGTTACTGCTGGTCGCGTCGATCTGGTCCTGTTCCGGCGAAAACGCGCCTCCCACCTATGACGTCATTGTTCGCGGCGGTACTGTTTACGATGGACTGGGCGGCGATCCGATTCAGGCCGACGTCGGTGTTAACGGCGATCGCATTGCCGCGATTGGTGACCTGTCCAATGCCAGCGCAACGACCGAGGTCGATGCGTCGGGTAAAGCCGTCTCGCCCGGGTTCATCAACATGCTGTCCTGGGCGGTTGAATCGATGATCGAAGACGGCCGTGCCATGAGCGACATCAAGCAGGGTGTGACACTCGAAGTGATGGGCGAAGGATCATCCATGGGGCCACTCAATGACAGCATGAGACAGGAAATGCTCGCGCGGCAATCGGACATTCGTTTCGATGTTGAATGGACCACGCTCGGCGAGTACCTCGACCACCTGGAGACGCGTGGTGTCTCGCCCAATGTCGCTTCGTATGTTGGCGCGGGTACCGTGCGCACTCATCAGATCGCCTACGAAAATCGCAAGGCAACTGCGGCGGAGCTTCTGACAATGCAGGACCTCGTTCGCGAAGCAATGAGAGAAGGGGCTTTGGGTGTCGGTTCCTCGCTAATCTATGCGCCGGATAATTTCGCCGATACGGACGAGCTGATCGCATTGGTTAGCGCGGCCGCGGAATATGACGGCGCGTACATTTCGCATATCCGCTCCGAAGGAACTCGTCTCGAAGAGGCTGTTGAAGAACTTATCGAGATATCGAGGACAACGGGCGCGCCAGCGGAAATCTACCATCTGAAAGCCGCGGGCCGCTCAAACTGGGACAAACTCGATAGCGTATTTCAAATCGTTGAAGACGCGCAGCGCGAAGGTCTGGCGATAAGCGCTGACATGTATACCTACCCTGCCGCGGCAACCGGATTGGATGCGGCGATGCCGTTGTGGGTGCAGGAAGGTGGGCACGATGCATGGGTCGACGCGCTAAAAGTCCCGGCCACTCGAGCGCGAGTGGTCACCGAGATGAATGCGCCGGACGGGGACTGGGAAAACCTGTTTCTCGAAGCCGGCCCGGAAAATATGATCCTGTTGGGGTTCAAGAACGAAGACTTGCGAGTGCTAACCGGTAAGACCCTGGCAGAGGTTGCAGATATGCGCGGCACATCGCCGGCCGATACGGCCATTGATCTGGTAATCGAAGACGATAGCCGAGTGGGCACGGCGTATGTCGTCATGACCGAAGAAAACGTCAGCAAAAAAGTAGCAAGAGAGTGGGTAAGCTTCGGTTCAGACGCGGGCGCACCCGCGAGCGAGGGCGTGTTTCTGAATAACAATGTTCATCCTCGAGCGTATGGCACCTTCGCGCGCGTTATCGGCAAGTACGTCCGGGACGAGGGGGTTCTGTCACTCGAGGAAGCCATTCGCCGCATGACATCGTTGCCCGCAGCAAATATTTCAATAAAAGATCGCGGGCAATTGACGGAGGGATACTACGCAGACATCGTAGTATTCGATCCCGATGTCGTACAGGACTTCGCCACATTCGCAGAACCGCACCAGTATTCCATCGGCGTCGAGCATGTGCTCGTCAATGGCGTGCAGGTCTTGAAAGCGGGCGAGCACACTGGCGCCACACCCGGGCGCGTTGTTCGAGGCCCCGGTTGGACCGGCTGGAGTGAGTAAACGCAGTACTGCTTAAAAAATTATTGTCGAGCGGCCGCTTTACCGCGAAAGCGGCCGGTCAGATGCTACGATTCAGTTATCAACGAACGGCTGCTTATGACACAAAGCGGACGCTCAAGTTGAATTCATTATTGCCGCGTGAGCGACGCTGTCGGACAGCGCTTCAGATGACATCCGGCACGGGGTGATCGGTGTCGCTCACCTCATGCCGTGAAGCACACGGAGCATCCGTCGCTTGAGCTGGACTAGCCACAAATGATTCGTCAAGCCGCCATGAATTTTTGGCGAAGTATTCGTCGATATAGACAGCATCGGCGACAAGGGTGTCGACCGTCAATTCACGCTCTACGTCGAGTCCGTTCCATGCGGCACTCGACAAGCTTGCCGCGAACATCGCCATAACCAAATAACCACGCATTGTTGCTGCCTCTCTGATGATCCAGTCGCTGGATACACTACTATGACGCCCGACAAGGCCAAATGGTCGCAAAAAAGCTCAATTATCTTGTGAGAGAAAAGTCGCGAGCGGGCTTTCATTTCGGTGTTTTCCAGGCTTGTCGAATGTCCGCTATGCCCCTGTGACCTCAACCGGTCGACGCAACACCGGCATTAAACCGCTCTGCCGGGTTTCGAACTCCAGAGTCTTGCATGGCCGCTCTTTGAGCTAGCGCGCCACCTTAGGTCAGGTG
>Ga0255057_10002366_pt1 | contig 10243 bp, 9 predicted proteins | sample Cases_109_6_MG_FD_189022 | JGI IMG/M metagenome (GOLD analysis project Ga0255057, IMG submission 189022) | Seawater microbial communities from Amundsen Gulf, Northwest Territories, Canada - Cases_109_6 | ecosystem: Environmental > Aquatic > Marine > Gulf | place: Canada: Northwest Territories... | reverse complement strand
AAGCAGCGTCCGCCGGACGCGGCGGAATGGCCATCAAACCTTGAACCTCGACCCCCGAGACGACACAGGCATCGATCATCGGAAGAACCCCTGCGGGGGTTACGCCTGCCTTTTGCGCCTCCGATGCCAGATTCACTTGTACCAGCACCGGCGGCGGATGCTGTTCGCCCTTTGACCAATAGGCGGCCAGTTGGAGCCTGTCCATCGAGTGGAGAAGATCGACTGAATTTCGAACGGAACGGACCTTGTTTCCCTGGAGACGGCCCACGAAATGCCACGAAATCCCGTTGAACCGGGGACAACGGCTCACGAGAGAGTCCGCCCTGCTCTCGCCGATGTCGCGGACGCCTTCGGCGATCACAGACTCCAATTCGGAGTCGGAGGCGTATTTGGCCACGACAACAAGGGTGATCGGGTCGGTGCGCCCGGCGCCTGCCGCCGCTGCCGCTATTCGTTCCTTGACTTCAGTCAGTCCGCTGTGACCCATGCCACTCCAAACTGGCGCAGACCGGTCCCATCACGTCGGTACGAGTGGAACCGCTGATCGTGGTAGGTGCAAGCCGAGACGAACCGCACGGCAAGGCCTTCGACCTCGCCCGCCACCGCCGCCGGAAGATCCACACTCTCGGTTCCCCAGCGAGTACGAGCACGGCTTTTCGGAAACCGGGCGGCCACCTCATCACCAACCTCGAAACAACACGGGCCGATCCCCGGCCCGATCACGACGGTATGCGGAGGATGGCCCAGGTCTGTCAACGCGCCGATGGTGGATGAGACCACACCCTCGGCGGCACCTCGCCAGCCCGCATGAGCCATTCCAACTGCACCATCCGCGATCAGCGCCACCGGAAGACAGTCGGCTACGGACACGGCGATGGGAAGGAGGGAATCGGTCGTAATCATTCCATCTGCCTCCGGTCCGATCCCGGAGCCGGTCGGAGCGACGACTTCGGAGCCGTGGACCTGGCGAACCCATGCCCACTCGGCTGGGATCGCCAGCGTCTCGGACGCGGCGATCCGGGCGGCGTCATCGAGGCGGGGGTCACCATCGGTTGACGTCCCGAACGCGACGCCGGCCAAACCGTCGGGGAGGATCATCCCCGGAGGAAGTCGGGGATATCCACGTCGAACGGATCGCCTTCGTCCGGCTCTCGCTCGTCCACGGACCTTTCGGGACGGTCCGGCATGGGTGCTCCACCTCGGATTTCGGTGGAGGGCGCCTGGATTCGGGGTAGGTCGGTGGCTCCGCCGAACCCTGCTGCGATAACCGTCACCCGCATCTCCTCGCCCAGGGAGTCATCGATCGTCGCTCCAAAGATGATGTTGGCATCCGGATCACAATGGTCGGCAATGGCGGTGGCTGCGGCGTTGACCTCGTGCAGGGTCATTTCTGACGATCCGGACACGGACAGGAGAACCCCGCGAGCGCCCTGCACAGACATCTCCAGCATCGGGCTCGAAATCGCCCGTTCTGCTGCCTGTAGAGCTCGGTCGTCACCCCGTGCAGAGCCGATGCCCATCACGGCGTTACCGGCGCCCAACATGACGGACTTGACGTCGGCGAAGTCCACGTTGATCAGGCCTGGAGTGGTGATGAGGTCGGTGATGCCGCCGACGCCCTGCAAGAGGATGTCGTCGGCCAATTTGAACGCATCGACGATGGGGAGATTCTGATCGGAGAGTTCGAGCAGTCTCTGATTGGGGATCACGATGAGTGTGTCCACCGAGGGCCTGATGGCCTGGATCCCCTGCTCTGCCTGTACGGATCGGCGACGCCCCTCGAACCCGAATGGCCGGGTAACAACGGCGACGGTGAGAGCTCCCAGGCTGCGTGATATCTCGGCGACGATCGGAGCGCCTCCGGTACCGGTGCCGCCACCCTCGCCTGCCGTTATGAAGACCATGTCGGCCCCGCGCAGGGCATCTTCGATCTCATCGCGATGTGATTCGGCCGCGGCGCGTCCGACCTCAGGATCGGCGCCGGCCCCTAGACCTCTGGTGAGATCACGCCCGATATCGAGCTTGATGTCGGCGTCCGACATCAGCAGCGCCTGGGCGTCGGTATTGATCGCGACGAACTCGACACCGCGCAGTCCGGAGTCGATCATCCGGTTTACGGCGTTTACCCCCCCGCCGCCTACACCGATCACCTTGATGACGGCGAGGTAGCTCTGCAGACCGGGACCCGCGGTCATCATCCGATCAACTCCTCATCTCATCGCTTCGGCGCCCGCGTGGAACCGACTTCCGGAAGCGTTCTTGCAACGATAGCGACCCTCATGGCAAGGATCACCCTTCGCCTGAAGGAGTCTCCACCGCTACTTGAGATTCGAGCGGAATGATGGCCGGCCGCAGCGGGGAGCTCACATCGATGATCGCCCCCTCCGGGATCTCTTCTGCCACCATGGCCCGCAGGGTTCTCCCCTTGTCGGCCAGATCGATCGGATGGCCCAATCTGACGTCATATCCGAACGCGGACGTCCACATCTCGGCTCCTCGCATCTCCAATTTGAGGGTTCCGCCTATGTCATCGGAAAGCACCAGAGCCATCTGCACGACCTCGTGCCAAGCCGGGTCCATCGGCCGCTCACCCGGTAGACGGTCCGGAAAAGCGAGTTCGGCAAGCAGCAACCCCGATCCCGGCTCCTCAGAACGCTCGAGAACCGTTCCGTCTCGAGAAACCAGCATCCAACCCTGAACACCCTCGATCCATGCCACGGCCTGGTGCTCTATGACCTCGACTACGACTCGGTTGGGCCAGATCCGTTCGACTCGTACATCAGCGACCCACGGGTCGGTGGCGGCGGCTTCCTCGATGGCACCCGCATTGACCCAGAGAAGCAGGGCACCGGGCCCGACGCCGGTGGCGTCCACGATCTGCCGAACCTCAGAGCGGGTGGCCCCCAGGACCTCCACGGTGCCAACCGCCATCAGCGGCGAGTGCGCCGCACCCACAGCTCCGACGGCAATCAGAATCGTGACGATCAAGGGCCAGCGGCGAGGTCTCCGCAGGTGGCGATCCGCCGCGGGTTCGAGCGTCATGAGAACTCTCCGACGAATCGGATTTCGGTCTCAAGGTCGATCCCGGTCTCATCCCGCACCCGGCGCTGTACCTCGAGTACCAGCGAGTACATGTCCCCAGCCGTTGCCCCCTCTGCTGCCTCGAAGAAGTTGGCGTGTCTCTCACTCACGCTGACCGCACCCGACCCGAGGCCCTTGAGGCCCAGCCGGTCGATGATCCGTCCGGCCGGCTCACCTTCCGGGTTCTTGAATACGCTCCCCGCATTGAACGTTCCGCCGGGTTGATGGTCCCGGCGCCAGCGAGCGATGTCTCGAATCATTTCTTCCGCTTCCGCCGCGGACCGCTCCACGGTCGCAAATCGCGCCTCGAGCACGAAGTCGAAGTCGCCCAGATTCGAATGCCGATAGGCCAGTTCGAGATCAGCTCCGGTTCTTTCACTGACCATCGAGGTTCCGAGGTCGAAGACCCGGACGGAAATGAGGACATCGCTGGTCTCAGAACCGTGACACCCGGCATTCATTCGTATGGCCCCTCCGACTGACCCGGGGATTCCTGTAAAGAACTCGAGTCCCCCCCGACCGGCTCGAGCCGAAACGCGCGCCAACAGCGGCAGCGGCACCGCAGCTCCGGCGACTGTTACCTCCCCAATCGATCGATGGCTCAACCCGGGACCTGCCTGGAGCACTACTCCCGGGAATCCCGCATCGGAAACCACCACGTTGCTGCCACGTCCCAGGGGCAGCAACGGCAGTCCCTCCCCGGTGGCGATCTCGAAGGCGTCCCGCAGGTCCTGCTCGCCGTCGATCGTCACCAGGTAGCGCGCCGGGCCCCCGAACCGGTAGGTCGTCAGCGGCCCGAGGGGTACGTCCTCTCCCAGCCGCCCGGCGGCCTGCAGTCGCCGCGATGCAGTCATCAGGCTTCCGGGAGCAGCCGGGTGAGCTCGTCTGCAACCTGCGTGATATCGCCTGCTCCCAGCAACAGCACGAGATCGCCCGACTCGATCTCACCGGCCAACGAGGCAGCGAGATCAACCCGCCGCGGTACGTACGAGATGGAGGGACCCGAGACCGAATCTGCTACCGACCGGCCGGAGACTCCGGGGATCGGAACCTCGCCTGCCGCGTAGACATCGGTCACAAAGACCCGGTCGGCCTCCGACAGGGCAGCGCCGATCGCCGCCCCATGCTCGAGAGTCCTGCTGAAACGGTGCGGCTGAAACACTGCGACGATGCGACCGGAATGACCAAGCCTGGCTGCATCCAACGTGGCCGCAACCTCGGTCGGGTGGTGGGCGTAGTCATCCACCAGGGTGATCCCGCCACGCTTCGACCTCACCTCGAAGCGTCGCCGGACCCCCGCGAAGCTCCTGAGCCCATCTGCCACGCCCTGCGGGTCGAAGCCGGACTCTGCCAGGAGAGCGATCACCCCGGCTGCATTCCGAGCCGTGTGATGCCCCGGTTTGGGAACCCAGACGTCTACTTCGACTTCCCCCGCCAATGCGAATCCGACACCGCCATCCCGATGCTCGAGACCAGTGATACGCCACCTGGCCTCCGCCGAGAGTCCGTATCCGACCAAGGCTTCGTTGCCCGCCGCCAGCCGACGCACTCCGTCGTCGTCGATGCAGCCTACGAGTGGACCATTCACACGTCCCGCCACTTCGGCGAATGCCGACTCCATCTGATCGACGGTGCCGTAGTAGTCGAGATGGTCTGCCTCGATATTCGTAACCAGGAGGGCGTCCAATTCCAGTGAGAGAAAGGTGCCGAAGGCCTCATCCGCCTCTAAGACGAAAAGTTCCTCCTCACCGAGATGCGAGTTGGTGTTGAGGTCGATGAGACGCCCTCCGACCATGAAGCTCGGATCCCGCCCGAGCGCTCGCAGCGCGGTCACTGCCATTGCGGTGCTGGTCGTCTTGCCGTGAGTTCCGGTCACACCGATTGTTCCCAGGCGGTCGGTGATCGCAGCCAATAGCCGGGGGCGCTCCCAGACCTCGATGCCGGCCTCGCGGGCAGCGACGATCTCGGGGTCTCGATCCGGGACGGCCGACGATGCCACGATCAGATCGGCCTTGACCACGACATCGGGGCGATGTCCCACCCATGTGTCGGCACCTGCTCGCTCGAGCGAGGTCAGCATCGTGCCCGGCTTGAGATCGGAGCCCGTTACGTGATGACCACACTGAACGAGCAGTTTGGCCAAGCCCGACATTCCCGATCCTCCGGCCCCGATGACATGTACCCGCTGATACGGCACCAAATCAGCCATCGGCCACCTCCATCAAGTGATCAGCGATGATGCGGGCCGCGTTCGGGAGAGCAATCGAGCCGGCTGCTCGGCTCATGGCGGCCAGACCCCGATCATTGCCAACCAGAGCGGTGATCTTTGCCGGAAGCGATCCAATGTTCCCCTCGATGACCACTTCGGCGCCCCCGACGCTGCTCAGCGCCTGAGCGTTGAACGCCTGACCGACCCTCGCCAGCGGAACGAGGACGGACGGCGAGGACGTAGCCGCCAATTCACTCACGGTCATGGCACCCGCCCGGCACAAGATCAGGTCCGCTGCTGCGTAGAAGAGTTCCATCCGGGGCTCGTAGGGAAGGCATACCCACGGTAGCGACGACCTGGCGGCTCGGTGTTCGGTCTGCTCGAACGCGGCGCTTCCCGTCAGATGAATGATCGACCCGATGCCGCCGGCCGACTGGACGATTCTGTCAACGGCCTCGTTGAGCACCCGGGCACCCTGGGAGCCGCCCAAGACCCCCAGCACGGGTGCAGAGACCTCGACTTTGTAGTTACGCCGTGCCACTTCACGAAGGGCACGACGATCGAAGCCGGCGATCTGGCTGCGGAGCGGATTACCGACCAACTGTGAGCGGGGAAGATCCTCTGCCTTGCCGGGCAACCCCAGAAACGTCTTTACCGCCCTTCTGGCGGCAAACCGCGCCGCAATCCCCGGATGGGCATTCTGTTCTTGCAACACGAACGGAAGGCCAGCCCGTCGTGCAGCCATTGCGGCCGGGACGGTGACATAGCCCGACATACCGAGCACCACTCTGCCGCCGAATCGGCGGATCTCATGGGCCATGGTGGCGGCTGTTCGCCTCAGAACCACCGGAATCTTGAGATTCTCGGGCGACAGCGAGCGGCGGAGTCGAGTCAATTCGAATCCGGCGAATCGGTATCCGGCGCGCGGCACTGCCTCGGCCTCGAACCGCTCCCCTCCGATGAAGAGGATGTCGCCACGATCAACCCCCCGCTCGGTGAGCGCCTCGGCCACCGCCAGGGCCGGATTGACGTGCCCGCCGGTCCCGGCAGCGGCAATGACGTACGTCACCTGGTAGTGACCGCGATGTTTGGCTGATGCCTGGCGATGCTCACCAGTACTCCGACGCCGATCATCGACATGACCAGTGCAGTACCGCCGAACGAGACGAACGGAAGAGGAACTCCCGTGATCGGCAGAATCCCGGTCACCCCTCCAATGTTGACGATCGCCTGTGTGGCGATCCATGTCGTGATGCCGATCGCCAGCAGACGACCGAATCGATCGGCGGCGCGGTGAGCGATAACGGTTCCGGCGATGGTCAAGAGCACGAAAAGGAATACGACGGCCAGCGATCCTGCCAACCCGGTCTCTTCGCCGAGGATCGAGAACACGAAGTCGGTATGCGCATTGGGCAGGAAGGACCACCTCGCCCGGCTTTGACCCAAACCGATTCCCCACAGCCCTCCAGTCCCCAGGGCGACCAGACTCTGGACGGCCTGATATGAAGAACCGAGCGGATCCGACTGAAGGTCGAGGAATGCAGTGACGCGGGCCCACCGGTAGGGCGACACCAGTGCCGCCAGCACCGCGGCGCTACCACCCAGCAGAGCGCTGCCCAGGATGTACGGGAACGGAGCCGCACTGGCGACGAGCACGGCAAACGCCCCAGCCGCCACCAAGAGAGTGGTGCCCAGGTCGGGCTGAACCATCACCAGGGACGCGACCACTCCGACCGATCCGGCGACCGGCCAGAAGAAGTCCCGGATCCGATTCATCGAATTCTCGCGGCGCGAAACGATGGTGGCCAGGAACAGAATCGTGGTCAGCTTGGCGATCTCTGACGGCTGGATGGTGATCGATCCGATTTGGAGCCACCGCTGCGCCCCGTTCGAACGCACCCCCACCAACAGGACGGCCAAGAGCAGGCCAACCGTGGCCAAGAAGAGCGGAAACGCCATCTTTCGCCACCATCGCAGCGGTATCACCGCCGCAATGATCAGACTGGCGAGCCCCAGGCCGAGCCAGGCGATCTGACGCTTGAAGTAGAAGAGACCGTCGCCGGTCTCACGCAATCCGAGCACGGAGGACGCCGAGAGAATGGAACCGAGGCCCACCACCAGCAACAACCCGACCGGCACCAGAAGAAACCCGATCGCCCTGGACTGGCTTCGGGCCCGGCGATGCGCTTCTCGCACCGCCACCCGGTTTAGCGGCATCGCCATGACACGGCTCGCCATCAGGCACCCACTTTCTGGCGAACCGCAGCCGCAAAGATGTCGCCGCGTTCGCCGTAGGAAGCGAACATGTCAAAGCTGGCGCAGCCCGGCGCCAACAGGACGACGTCTCCCGGACCCGAGAGCGAGATCGCCCGGTCGACTGCCTCGCCCATGGTGGCGGCACCTACCGCATCCCGGCGCTCCGACAGGAGGACCGCTGCGCTCTCGCCGATGGCGATCAGACCTGTGACCGACTCCGCTCTCGCCAGGGGACGAATGTCGAGTCCTTTCGCCCGGCCGCCGGCGATGAGAACGACCGACGCATACGCACCGATGGCCGCCAAAGCAGCATGCGGGTTCGTGGCCTTCGAGTCGTCGATAAAGGTCACGCCGCCGACCCGCGCCACCACCTCGCGTCGGTGCCTCCCCGGCTGGTAGGCCACGGCCGCCGCCGCGATTCCCTCAGCCGTCGCCCCAAGGGCTCGTGCCGCCTCAGCGGCAACTGCCAGATCGACCAGCATCACCGAGTCCGTGCGCTCCAGATCGCTGAGAGAGACCGTTGCGCCCGCGAGGTACATGGTCGATCCCTCGGGTCCCGAATCGCCTTGACGCTCATGCCCGGTCACACCGACGCGACTCGCCCGCGCCGACGCCACCAACCCCACCGCACCGGGATCTGCCGCGTCGAAGACCAGGAGGTCATCTTGTGCCATGTTCTCGAAGATTCGACTCTTGGCCTCTCCATAGGCCGCCACGTCCGGGTGCCAGTCGAGATGGTCGGGAGCAAAGTTGACGATTGCGGCGGCGACGGGTCGAAAGCTATCGATAAAACGCAATTGGAACGATGACGCCTCCACCACCAGAACATCGTGGTCTGCGGCGCCTCGGCCGGTGATCGGCTCACCGATGTTGCCGACTGCGGCGGCGTCGACGCCCGATTCGAGCAGCATCGCAGCAGTCAACTCCGTGACCGTCGTTTTGCCGTTGGTGCCGGTGATCGCCACAACCGGGACCCCGTCGAGGCCGCGATAGCCCAGCTCCAGCTCGCTCCACACCGGAATACCAGACGACAGCACATCCGCCATGACCTGCGACGTCTCCGGCACGCCCGGCGACGGCACCACCAGATCGACCCCGAGAAGGAAGCTGGGATCCCAGTCGCCCGTGTGAACCTCGTCGGCCTCGATCCCCACCGTGGCCTCGGGGCGTCGGTCGTATGCCGCCACCCGCTCACCCTTCTCCTTCAGGGAATCGAGCGCCGCCTTGCCGCTGACTGCGAGTCCAATGACGAGAGCTGTCATCCAACGCCCCCTCCGGTGATGAAGTCTCCGTAGAAGAGTCCGAGCCCGAAAGCCACGGACAACGCCGCCAGGATCCAGAACCGCACGATGACCGTCGTCTCGGGCCACCCCTTGAGTTCGAAGTGGTGATGGATCGGAGCCATCAAGAAGACCCGTCTACCCCAACCGCGGAAAGCGGCGACCTGGATGATCACCGAAACGGTCTCCAACACGTAAAGACCGCCGAGCACGATGAGCAGCAGGTGCGTGTTGGTCAGCAGCGCCAGCGCGGCCATCGCACCGCCGAGCGCCTGCGAACCGGTATCGCCCATGAAAATTCGCGCCGGTGGAGCATTCCACCACAAAAAGCCCAAGGTCGCCCCGGTGAGAGCGGCACTCATCACCGCCAACTCCAGCGTTCCAAGATTGGCATAGAACTCGGGGTGTCTGAATTGCCAAAACGAGATGATGACGATGGCACCGAACACCAGGCCCGCCGATCCCGACGCCAGGCCGTCGAGACCATCCGCAAGATTCACCGCATTGGCTGTCGCCACCAACATGATCAACACCCAGAAGACGTAGAAGCCGCCCAAGTCGAATCCGAGAGGCCGGGTGAACGACAACTCGGTCTCGACGCCATACCCGATCGAGCCCCAGGCAAACATCGCCGCGATCGCCACCTGTCCGGCGAGCTTCCAGCGCTTGTTGAGCCCCAGGTTGCGAGCCCGCGTCAGCTTGGAGAGATCATCGAGGAATCCGATGAAGCCCATCCCTACGAACGCCACCAGTACCAGCAATCCGGGAACCTGAAACTCGCGAAATCCCAGCTGCCAGGCTCCCTCGGGACTGCGCGCATCGAAGTGGCCGAAAAGCCACCCGGCCAGAACGCCCACGATGATGACCAGGCCGCCCATCGTCGGCGTACCCCGCTTGTGGTCGTGATCGACCTCGTCCTGAATGAACTGACCTATCGATCGATCGCTCAGGAAACGGATGGCCAGCGGCGTGAGCGTGATGGTCACGATGAAGGAGGCAGCTGCGGCCGCCAGCATCGCGATCATGCCGGTTCACCCTGCAGCCCGGTGACAACACTTTCCAACCCGGCGGCTCGGGAAGCCTTGACCAAGACAACGTCGCCGGGAACGATCGTGGCACGCAACAGCTCTACTGCAGCCGCCACATCCGCAACCGACTCTGCCATGTCGCCTGCCCCGTCTGCGATTCCGGGGTCATCGCCCACAGCTACCACCGAGAATCCGAGAGAGACGGCCAGAGCGCCCGCGGCACGGTGGGCCTCTGCTTCGAAGTCGCCCAATTCGTGCATTCTGCCGAGTACCGCGAGGTGGCGTCCGGGCATGGCCGCAACGGTCTCCAGCGCGGCAGCCATCGAATCCGGATTGGCGTTGTAGGCGTCGTTGATGACGACGATCTGACCGGCACCCCACGGCCTGGT
>Ga0255057_10002364_pt1 | contig 10246 bp, 10 predicted proteins | sample Cases_109_6_MG_FD_189022 | JGI IMG/M metagenome (GOLD analysis project Ga0255057, IMG submission 189022) | Seawater microbial communities from Amundsen Gulf, Northwest Territories, Canada - Cases_109_6 | ecosystem: Environmental > Aquatic > Marine > Gulf | place: Canada: Northwest Territories... | reverse complement strand
TGAACCTGCTCACTATGACGCCGTGCAGGGAGGAACCTTGCCCGACCTATCCGGCTGGAGCGCCCACCAAGTATGCGCTCGAAACAACCGTGGGCGGTTTCGAAGGCCTCGGACCTCTGGTGCTGAACGTCGGAGACTGAATGTTCAGTCGGAAGCCTGCAGCTTGCAGGAGGAGTGCGGTCTGGTCTCTTCCTAATGACTGGCCGTTAAGGCCGACTTCCGCGACCCGCCCCACTCGCGATACACTCTCGTCCTTCCCCTACTGCCCCCCGTGGGGCCTCTCGCCAGATGCGAGTGTCCAAAGGAGGTGGAGCGCATCATGCGCGCCTACGAACTGATGACGATCTTTCGGCCCGAGATGGCCGAGGACGACGTGAAAAAAGAGGTGACTCGGGTCGAGAAGGCCCTCACCGATCGCGGCGCCGAGATCACCCTGTCCGACTTCTGGGGCAAGCGTCGCTTCGCCTATGAGATCGACCATCTCAATGAGGGCTACTACGCCGTGACCCAGTTCAAAGCTGAGCCTGGGGCTCTCACCGATGTGGACCGCGCCTTGGGCCTGTCCGATCAGGTGATCCGCCACAAGTTCATCCGGCCCGAGTGAACCCCCGCGTGTCACACCCCGACCTCATCATGAGTGTCATCAACCGAAAGAAGTGATTGAGCGATGCCTGCGAATTCAGTGACCCTTATCGGCAACCTGGTCGACGATCCCGAACTTCGGTTTACTCCATCCGGCGTCGCCCTGGCCAAGGTTCGTTTCGCCGTCAACCGGCGCTATCAGGACCGCAATAAGGAGTGGCAGGAGGAGACCAGCTTCTTTGGTGGCACGCTGTGGCGTGATGCCGCCGAAAACTGCGCCGAGTCGCTCACCAAGGGCACTCGTGTGATTGTCACCGGCCGCCTCGAGCAGCGGTCCTGGGAGACCCAGGACGGCGACAAGCGGTCGGTGGTCGAGGTGGCGATCGACGAGATCGGACCCTCGCTGCGGTGGGCTACCGCCGCGGTGACTCGTTCGCCTCGCTCCGGCGATTCGTTCGGCGGAGGTCAGCAGCCGAGCACGCCTGCTGCTCCGGTGGCGCGTGAGGAATTCGGTCCCGACGAAGCACCTTTCTAGAGAACTACCCCACTTCCCCCCGAGAGGACAATTAGATGTCTCCACGAAGAAAGAACAAGAAGCCCAGAGCGGGCACCCGGCGTCGCGCCCCCGAGCGGGGCCGGGGGCGACGGCCCAAGAAGAAGACCTGCTACTTCTGCGACCAGAACCAGGGCTACGTCGACTACAAGGACGTAGGTCAGCTGCGCAAGTTCATGTCGGACCGGGCCAAGATCCGTTCATCGCGGGTCACGGGCAACTGTGGGCAGTGCCAGCGGAAGGTGGCTACGGCAATCAAGAACGCCCGCGAGATGGCGCTCCTGCCGTACATCAAGCGATGAAGCTCATACTCACCGACACCGTTGACGGCCTCGGTCGCAAGGGCGATGTCGTAGAAGTCGCCGATGGGTATGGCCGTAACTACCTGGTCCCGCAATCGAAGGCGATCAAGGCGACGCGTGGCGCCCTCAAGGAGGCGGAGGTCCTGCGCCGGTCTCGCGAGGAAGCCGATCGGGTGGAGAAGGCCGCCGCCAGCCAGATCGCCGAAGCGCTGGCCGACAGCCGTGTCGTCGTCGCGGCCCGTTCCGCCGACGAGGGCAAGCTGTTCGGTTCGATCGGTGCTCGCAACGTCGCCGAGGCGATTGCTCAGTACACCGGAGTCCAGGTCGAGCCACAGATCATCATGTTGACCGGTCCGATCAAAGAGATCGGACAGCATGAAGTGACGATCAAGCCGCACCCGGAGATCGAATTCCAGCTCACGCTGGATGTGATTCCCGGCTAGACGACGCCGATTGCCGGGCGCCGTAGGAGGACATGACAACTCAACTCGATGGTCCGAGGACTGCTCCACCGTCGGTGCCTCCGCACAACGTCGAGGCAGAGGAGAGCGTTCTCGGGGCGGTGATGCTGTCCGCCGAGGCGGCGGCAGTCGCTCTCGAACAGCTTCGCCCCGAAGACTTCTATCGGCCGGCTCACCAGTCGGTCTTCGAGGGGATTACGACGCTCTTCGACGGCAATCAGGCGATCGATGCGATCACGGTCAGCGATTGGCTCCGCCGCAACGACGAATTGGAGAAGGTGGGAGGAATCGCCTTCCTCAACCACCTGATGGACGCGGTCCCCGCCACGTCCAACGTCGGCTACTACGTGGAAATCGTCGACGAGACCGCATCGCGTCGCAGGCTGATGAAGGCCGGCGCCACGGTCACCCAGATTGCGATGCAGAGCGAGCGTCCGATCGACGAGGCGCTTGACTCGGCCGAAGCAGAGGTCTTTGCCGTCGCCGACCGTCGGGTCGGAGAGGGACTGTCCCGGTTGGGCCCGCTGCTGCAGGACACTCTCGAGAAGATCGAAGAGATCGGAACTCGTGGCGGCGACATCACAGGTGTGCCCACGGGCTTCCGGGATCTGGACAAGAAACTGGCGGGTCTGCACCCGGCGAACCTGGTGGTCGTTGCCGCCCGACCCTCGATGGGTAAGAGCGCCTTGGCGCTCAACATCGCCCAGAACGTGGCGGAGACAGGTGAACCGGTCGCCTTCTTCACTCTGGAGATGAGCCGCGAAGAGGTGGTGCAGCGGCTGTTGTCCTCGATGGCTTCGGTTGATTCCAACAAGTTGCGCACCGGCCAACTCGGGCCCGAGATGTGGCAGAAGCTAGCCAGGGAATCGTCCAAGCTCTACGAGATGCCGTTCTATGTGGACGACTCGCCTGACCTCACCGTCACCGCGATTCGCGCCAAGTGCCGTCGGCTCAAGCGAAAGTCTGATCTCGGTCTGGTGGTGGTGGACTACCTGCAACTGATGCAGGGCCCGGTACGAGCCGACAACCGCCAGCAGGAGATCGCCGAGATCAGCCGGTCGCTCAAGAATCTGGCCCGTGAGCTCCACGTTCCGGTGATAGCGGTCTCGCAGCTGAATCGTCAGTTGGAGCAACGCGAGAACAAGCGTCCACGGCTCGGCGATCTGAGAGAGTCGGGCGCCATCGAACAGGACGCCGACATCGTGATGTTCATCTACCGCGACGAGTATTACAACGCCGACAGCGCCGAAACCAGGGGTGTCGCCGAAGTAAGCATCGCCAAGCACCGTGCCGGAGCGACCGGCACCGTGATGATGACCTTCGCCGCCGAATTCACCCGCTTCCGCAACTACACCCGATCAGACCCCATCTAAACGCCACTCCCCACTTGAGGGCGGTCTGACAACTCTCCCCTGTTGGCGGGGGTCTGGATCACTCTCCCCTTTGGGAGGAGTCAATCGAGCAACGCTCGATTGGTGGGGGGCCTGCTGTTTCCCCGGTGCGATCGGTCGCGCTGCCGGCTCACTCTCCCCTTTGGGGGGAGTCAATCGAGCAACGCTCGATTGGTGGGGGGTCCGCTGTTTCCCCGTGCGATCGGTGGCGCGTTTGGATCACTCTCCCCCTTTGGTGGGGTGAAGACCAGGAATTTCAGCACTCGCGAGGGGCCGTTTGGCCCGTGACGGGGGCCGACTCATTCCGTACGGTCGGGACATGACGACCCGGGCGCTGGCCATCCGTTCCCTGGAGGAACGCCCTGACGCCGCTGCGGTGCTGGCGGAGTGGTTCATCGCCGAGTGGCCGGAGTATCACCGACGCAGGTCGCTTCCCGACGTGGCTACGCAGTTCAGACTGGTTTCGGATGTTCAGCAGACGCTTATCGCCGAGATTGGAGATGAGGTGGTGGGAACAGTTGCGGTGCGGGGCCGTTGGGAGGCGGCTCCGGAGTTCCCATCGCCGTGGATCGGGGGTCTCTTCGTGGTGCCGCAGTATCGGGATCAGGGGATAGGTTCGGCTTTGGTCGAGGCAGCCCTCGCCGAGGCGACTGCGGCTGGCCATGCGATCGTGCACATGGCGGTTCGAGTGGACCCCGCGTCATACCTCTCCAGGGGCTGGCAGGTGGTGGGCACCGTGTTCTCCGGTGATGAGAGCGTCACTGTGCTCCGATTCGAAACCGGGCCCTGATCTGCGTCGGCAGCCGGCCGAGCCTCCGGCTCGGCCTGTTTCTGCTCCCTAGGCTTGGCGCCGATGACCGACTCGCATTCGCCGGAGACTCGCCTCGCCCGAGGTCCAGGTCACGATGCGGCTACGGGGGCGGTGGTTCCCCCGATCCACCCGTCCACGACCTTCATGCGCGACTCGTCGTACGAATTGATCGGGGATCACATCTACGCCAGGTACGGCAATCCCAATGTCGACGCGGTCGAAGAGCTGGCAACCTCGCTCGATGGTGGCGCAGATGCCGCCGTTTTTGCTTCGGGTCTGGCCGGGGTGGCAGCACTGTTCGAGACCGTCGACTCCGGTAGTCACATCGCCGCTCCACGGGTCATGTATCACGGCGCCCAAGAATGGCTGCGCCGTATCTCGGATCGGCGCTCGATCGGGTTGACCCTGTTTGATGACGTGTCGGTCGATTCGATCCGTGACGCGTTGCGGCCGGGTGAGACCGATCTGGTGTGGGTGGAGTGCCCGGTAAATCCCACATGGGACGTTGTCGACATCGAGGCCGTCGCCGCGGTGGTCCACGAGATCGGTGGCCAGTTGGCGGTCGATGCCACCGGCGCCCCGCCGGTCACGATGCGCGCCCTCGACCTCGGAGCCGACTACGTCTTTCATTCAGCCACCAAGTATTTCAACGGGCACACCGACCTTCTGGCCGGGATCGTGGTGACGGCGAAGGGCGGCTCCCGATGGGAGGACCTTCGACTGGTTCGCAAGCTCACCGGAGGTGTGCTGGGGGCGTTCGAGGCATGGTTGCTCATGCGGGGAATGCGAACGCTCCATCTCCGCTACGAACGTGCTTCGGCGAATGCCCTGGCGATCGCCCAACATCTCGAAGGGCACCCCGCCCTGGAGGCGGTGCTCTATCCGGGCCTGCAATCACACTCTCACCACAACATCGCCCGTCGCCAGATGACGAACGGGTTCGGCGGGATGATGTCCCTGCTGGTGGCGGGCGGAGAGGAAGCGGCTCGAGGCGTTGTCGAGCGGACTCGCCTCTTCGGCCCGGCTACTTCGTTGGGCGGGGTCGAGTCTCTCATCGAGCACCGATTCGTGGTCGAAGGGCCCCACAGCGTGGTGCCGCGCAACTTGCTTCGAATCTCGGTGGGAATCGAGAACGTCGGTGACCTGATGGCGGATCTGGACCAGGCCCTGGCCGGGTGACTCGCCGGCTGCGCCCTTGGCTCGGCGATCAGCCGACCTTGTCGATCACCGGGGCCTTGTCGTCGGCTCGCCGCGCCCCGTATCCGCGATCCATCACCAGCTTTTCGACCAGCGCCACGATCCCGACGAATGTAATCCCGAGCAGGGCCGAGATGATGATCGAAGCGAAAAGCTTCTCGGGTCCGCTGACGTAGTAGTAGGAGAAGGTGAGGAGCGACCTGCCCAGCCCATCGCCCAGGCCGGCGGGGAGCTCCCCAATGATGGCTCCGATGACGCTCGCCGTCGCCGAGATCTTGAGTGCGGTGAAGACATACGGCAGCGAAGCGGGGATCCGCAGCTTGGTGAGAATCTCCGTTTCGGTGGCCGCGTATGACCGCATCAACTCGACGGCCCTCGGATCGGGCGAGCGGAGTCCCCGCAAGGAGTTGATCGTCACCGGGAAGAACGTCAGATATGCCGAGATCACCGCCACCGAGAACCCGGTGTTGTCCAGGAAGAAGGCATTCACCACGAAGGGCGGCCAGGCGCCCTTGCCACCCCAGATGACGATCATCGGAGCCAGAGCGATCAGCGGGATCGTCTGCGAAGCGACGACGAACGGCATGACCCCACGTTCGATCAGGCGCGATCGGGCAAACAGCGCTCCCAGGCCGAAGCCGCCTACCGAGCCCAAGAAGAATCCCACGGCGGCCCGATGCCAGGTGACGAGGGCGTTCTTGAGCAGCAGCACGATCAGCAGGTCTGCGTTGCGAGCGGTGCTCACCGGCCGAAACAGAGAAGAGATGATGTCGGCGACGTGCGGCATCGAAGTGTCGTTGGTCCGCACCGGCAGCCCGAAGTCGGTGAATGGGATCGTGCCCCCGGTCGCCTCCCCGATTGCCTTGTACGACTCCCATATCAAGACCAGCCCGAACAGGATCCCGGTGAAGACGAGCGCTTTCACCAACCAGCGGGGCAGTCGTCGTGGATTCCGCACGGTCAGGGCAACAGCCGTCACGGCGCGGATGGTAGATATCACCCGGTTGGCCCGCAGAATGAGGTGTATCACTCCCCCCTTGAGGGGGAGTCAATCGGCGGAGCCGATTGGTGGGGGGTACCGCTGATCCTCCCTTGAGGGTGAGTCAGTCGGAGGTGCTGATCACTCTCCCCTTTTGGGGGAGTCAATCGGTGGAGCCGATTGGTGGGGGGTACCGCTCGGCGGCGCTACCGGGGGAACCGCTCTTGCTTCAGGAAGCTCAGGGCTTCGGTTTCGTCGGTGAACGTCTTGAACGGGACCAGCGTCTGATCGATGATGGACGGATAGTCGCGCACTTCCGCCGGCGATTCGGGATCGATGAGCATGGCCACCGCGGTGAAGGTCCTCTGGAGGCGGGTGATGACCGTGGCCCACATGGCGGGGTCGCCTGATGGCCATTTCCGGGCATCGAACAGCACGGGCTTGGGTGTTCCGCCGAGGAGATCGTTGACCGAGTCAAACATCTCCATGGCCGACTCTCGGGTGCTGGCCACGCCCTTGGCCTCAACATGGAGGATCTCGTCATCGAGCCACACCAGGGTGGCCGTACCTTCTCTGGCATTTGCTGGCGCGGTCACATGGGCGAGCGTAACCAGGTCGGGCCTCGAATCTGGTTCTATCTGGTGACCTCGCCGCTGATCAGGACTTCGCCATTGACGGGGAAGCCGCGGTCGCCAAGCACGTCTGCGGCGCTGAAGGAGATGGTCACTTCGCCGGCTGTGAACTCCTCGATGGTGAAGGTGGCGCTGATGCTGGCGTGCTTTTGCCAACGCGGAGCCTCAGAGGGGCCACACCCCTCCTCGCCAGCCGCTCGGTTCACGGCTGTGAATCGCACGGTCACGGTCACCTCGTTGGCCCACACGTCGGCCCCGGGTATGACGGGAACTTCGAGCTCAAAACACCCAGAGGGGCGTCTGAGGTCGAAGGCCACCCCGTCGATGGAGACGTCGAACTGGATCACGGAGTCTGAGTCGTAAATCGGCTGTTGGTTCGGCCGCACCGTGTACTCCACATGACGGCCGTCGGTCATGCCGATGCCGTTGAAGTACCTGGTCCCCGGCGGCAGGACCAGATGGATGGCGGTATCGGCGAAAATTGCACTGTTCCCGGCCTCGTCCCACACTTGGAGCCACACCCAGTACCGGGTGCGAAGGCACAGTCCGTCGAGAGTGAACGAGTGGACCTGCTCGAACCCTCCCGGGTAGAAGACATCCGAGTCGAAGCTGGGCCTGGGCCCGGTCAGGCACGGCTCGCTTTCCCGCCGTATATCTCTCTCCAGGAACGCTCGGAGTTGGACCGGTCGGTCGAATGCGGCGGTGACCCGGATCCCATGCTGCCCGGCGGATTCGACCCCGCTGGCGAATATGTCGATCTGGATCTCGTCGGGGAGTTCCTCAGGCACCGCCGGGGGCGGTTCGAAGACCTCTCCTACCCCGAGTCGCCAGCGGTCGCTGCCCAGGTCGGAGCCTTCGATGACCATTGCGTGAAGCGTCAGCGTCGGTCCCGGCTCGTCGAACGAGAGGCCCACCGTCGAGAGGTCCACCGGGAACCTTTGGACGCTGCCGGGGGAGCTGGTATCGAGTGCGATGGCGAAATCGTGACGGAATCCGCGCGGCGTGACGAAAAACCCGACGGTCGGAATCTGAATCGGTCGTCCTGCATAGTCACACAGGGCGGCTCCATCGGTCGGGAGTTCTGCCCCGAGGGCCATGTCGCCGGATGGAATCGTGATGGGGGGCAGGCTGGACCCGCAGGAGAACCCGACCGTGTAGGAGTCGGCCTCGATGGTGCCACTTGAGGTGTTCTCGACGCTGTGGGCCCAGATGATCGCGGTGTCGGTACTCGGTGTGGTGACCCATCGCATCTCTCGATCGACGATGGCCGAGTCGTCGAATGACCGTGAGGCGGATTCGAACCACCAGATGCACACCAGGTAGGTGGTTCCCTGTTGGAGGCCGAGGACGTTGATCGTGGTGGTGGCGTCGTATGCCGGGTCGTATTCCCACCAGGGGCCCGGCTCGGGGTGCGGCTCGGTTAAGCCGTAGAAGATGTGACCACCCGCGGCGTCGGGGAGAATCTCGCCGAAGTGCCCGTCGGCTTCGGCATCGGCACAGGTTGTGGCCTCGCTCTGGTTGACGAAGCTGATCGAGGGTCCCTGGATGAAGCGCTTGACAGGGATGAGCGCCTGGACGCTGATGTCGTCGCGGTCGCGGAACGGGACCAACAGCACCGGCGGCCTCGATCCCTCGGTGATGTCGACTGTGTAGATCTCGGACGCCGTACCCCCGAAGAAGCTGGTGGCGTTCACCTCGACGGTGAAGTGCGTCGCGCGATCGCCGCCTGCCAGCAGTGTGAAGCATTCCCGCGGCCAGGGGCTGGTAGCGAGGCGCCCTTCGACGGCGTCGCTGGTGAACCGTTCGAACTCGGGATTATCCGGGTCGGTATTCGACACGATGACTTCGTTCCAGGCCGCCGGTTGGCCGCTCGGGTAATACCTGATCTCGAAGGTCGCCGGGTGGTTGGCCCACACGAAGAAAGGACGCCCGCCCTCCTCCGGAGTGTCGCAGACCGATCCCGGTCCGGAGGCGGGTCTCAGCGCCGAACCGAGCCGGAAATCTCCGAGGGTGTCGGGGTGGCCGTCGAGCGGGGCCAGCACCGTCCCACCGACTCCGAAGGGACATCCGGGCAGCCCTGCATCGTCGGCACACAGGTCGAGGAACCGGAACGGCGGGAATTCGAGGAGTCCAAGGAAGTCGTCACCGGTGAACATCCCTTCGAATCGGGGGTCGATCTCGACCGGTGCGAAGGGATCTGGTGCCAGTGGAGCCACGGTGAGTTCGGTGGTGTCACTCGGTACGGTGCCATCGGCTCCGATCCCGGTATCCCCGCCGCCGCCTGCCGGGCCGCCGCCGCTGCTCCCGGCGTCGACCGGGACGTAGGCGGCGTTGGTCGGTTCGATTGGTTGGTCGAAGGAGTCGACCGAGGCGTCGGGGTCGGAGATGGGGCCACCGGTGACTATCTCAATCGGTTCGCCGAGAGCGCCGGGGAGGCGCGGTTCGCCGCCGCCCTGATCGGTGGCGGCGTCGGCGACGATCAATCCGATCACCAGGCTGGCGGCAAACACCAGACCACCGGCGAATCCGAGGATGGTGTTGCGGTTCATGAGAAGGTGCAATCGTTCAACGTCACAGTTGCTTGACCGGTGGCCTGGCGCCCTTGGTTGTCGATCACACTGACGGTGATCGAGACGGTGTCAGGTGCGCCGTTTTCTGATCCAGCTGCTTCGAATGGTCCGAGCGTGGCGTTGTAGGTCCCACCGCTGTTACTCATCGGTTGGGAGCCGTTCCCGTGAGCACTCGTCCACGACATCGTCACGGACTGAACGCCGGCTGCGGCTGACACAGAGGCCGCGATCGTGCTTGTCGGAGGCTGGCTGCATGAGTAACCGCCTACCGAGTATTGCTCCCAGATCGGATCGGGATTCTCCGAGATGTTGTTAACCGATGGCGGTGGCAGAGTTGTGGTCGTCGTAGCCGCGACCGTGGTCGTTGTAGTAGTCGTACTCGTGGTGGAAGAGGTCGTTGTCGTGGACTCGCCGACCGTGGTGGTCGATGCCTCTTCGGGGATGGTCGTCACCGCTACCGCAATTTCCTCCACCGGTACGTTGCACGAGAAGACTGGAAGGTCGTCGGTTTCGCCATCGGGGAGGACCTGTCGTGCCCGCATCCAAACCCGCGAGTTGGGAGCGTCGGGTGATCGGATTTCGGCCCAGTCCCCCGAGGCGTCGCGTCCGGTGATAAACACCCGGTCACCGCGGGTGACCGTCCCCAGAGCCTCGCCGTCGGGGCAGTCGTAGTACGAGGCGACCGCGGCATCGGCCAGGGTGGAGGGCTCGCTGACCAGGCTGGCTGCTCCGGTGAGACCGAGGACCACGCCCACCAGCAGTCCGGCA
>Ga0255057_10002362_pt1 | contig 10252 bp, 8 predicted proteins | sample Cases_109_6_MG_FD_189022 | JGI IMG/M metagenome (GOLD analysis project Ga0255057, IMG submission 189022) | Seawater microbial communities from Amundsen Gulf, Northwest Territories, Canada - Cases_109_6 | ecosystem: Environmental > Aquatic > Marine > Gulf | place: Canada: Northwest Territories... | reverse complement strand
ATTGCGAGGTCACCGACCTGCGCCGCGCGCGGACCGAATCGTGGGTCCACTACAACGACGAAACTTTCGATGTCTACCGCGGCCGGCCGGTGGAAGAGCACGCTCCCACCGCAGCGGATGCTCGGGCAGGTGCTCTGGCTGGGGGACACTATGTCTTGAGGTCCTTGAAAAGAGACGGCCGATTTCAGTACATGCTCTACCCCGAAAGCGGCAAGGCCAGCATGGACCCCTACAGCGTTCCCCGCCATGCCGGAACATCGTGGTTCTTACTCGAGCTCGGCGAAGCGACGGGGAAGCCCCTGTTTCTTCTAGGCGCTGAAAAAGCACTCGATTGGCTGGAGCAGCAGCTAGACGAGTGTGGTGGTGGGCTGCGCTGTGTGGTCCAGGGAGGAGGCGTCACGCTCGGCTCGCAGGCGTTGCCATTGATCGCCTTCTCTACCCACGCGCGCGTCACGGGATCAGAACGCTATGCGACGACCATCGATCAGCTCGCCGAGGTCGTGATGAGGTTGCAGCAGGACAACGGCGACTTTGACTTCGTGCTCGACAGGGCTACAGGGCGCCCCGTGCCGGGTCCCCGAAGGCTCTACGCGGCCGGCCAGGCAGCGTTGGCATTGGCGCTCAGCGGCCAGGTGGCCAACGATTCGCGTCACCTACAACGAGCTCGAAAAGCTCTCGACTTCATGGCTGGGCCCTATTGGGATTTCTTCGTGTCGGACCTGTTTTTCATCGAAGAACATTGGACCTGCCTAGCTGCCGATGAGGTTCATCGTCTCTATGGGGACCCTGAACATGCTCGGCTATGCCACGACGCAGCCAGCTTTGACCGACATCTGCAGCATACGGAGGGCGAGACCACCTTCCCCGATTACGTCGGGGGCATCGGCTTTAGTCCGTTTTTTCCACCCTATACAACATCGACGGCAGCTCGAGCGGAGGGGCTGATCGCGGCGTATCGCATCTCAGAGCGCCAGGGAAATCCTGACCCTGAGCTTCGTAAGGGCATCGTGGAGTCCCTTGGGTTTCTCTTGCACAACCAATATGGGCCCCGTGACACCTATCCGTTCCCAAGCACCTGGGCTGCGGTCGGCGGCGTGCCCTGGAACTATATGGATCCGGTCATACGGATCGACAGCGTCCAACACGCAGGCGCCGTGATGCTGCGTGGTGGAGATCTTCTCTCGGACCTCAACTCGGATTGAGCGCTCTCCCGTTTCGGTTGGGGTCTTTGCGTACACGTCGCCGCAGCAACCCGGCGAGGCGTTCAGTGCGGAAGAAGGGCGCAAACGCGATGAAGGTAACGGGGTAGAGAAATAGGATCGCCATGAGAGCGAGCACTCCGACATGGAAACTCCACATCGCGATCGACCAGAGCTTGGCGGCCCTTCGGTTGAGCATGACGAGCGGTGCGCCCAACTCCATCGCCAAGCTGGCGACTGCGAAGAATTGGAATGCCGCGGGATATGGCAAGAACAACGCCGCCAAGGGCGAATGCGGGCTACCGAGCTCGATCTTGCGCACGTTGTCCATGGCGACGTAGTTGCGCAGGGAATCCCCTTCGACGAAGCCCCAGCCACTGTTCTTGAGCTTCGCCAACCCGGCCAGGAAGTACGCGCATACACAGACCCAACACATCAAGCGAATCGCCCATCCGTACTTGAAATGCGGCGAGGCCAGGCTCGTTGCTTTTCTTGCATCGAGGGAGAGAACATCGGCCGCAGGAGCGCACGCCAAGATCACGACGTGGAGCAGCCAGAGATTGTCGGTATGCAACAGACCGCCCCAAGAGTTCGCGTAGGTCAGCACGACAAACAGGAACGCTGCAAACACTGGAGCCACGGCTCGGTACCAAAACCCGAGGAGGAAAAACACGCTGCCTACGAATGTGAGCAAGACGAGGGTTTGGTAAACCGCTGGATCGAGCGGACCGTCCAACCAAGACAGCACGCCAACGGGTTGAAACTGAACGGCGCGATGCCTTGCAAAGCTCAGCCAATACGGAAGGCGAACGCCGAAGTAGATCACGCTGTAGGCCCCGACCAAAATGCGAAGCATCGCCAGCCGTTCCGAGGGAACCTGCGGGAACCACCACCTTAGCCACGTCGGCGCCGCTGCCTCACTCATCGCTCGACCGGACACCGCTGAAGCGTTCGTCGACTGAGAGGCTCCGGCGCTTTCTCGAAATAAGTCACGGTGTCGAAGTGACTGCGGGCGATCTCCACTGCGATCGCTTCCTTCCAGCGGGGACTGGAACCACGATTGATCCGATCGGCGATATCGCGACAAAAACTCTTCGCGCGTTCCTCTCCGCCAGAGGTTTCGTCGAGAATCATGCGCATGGCTTGAATGACTTCTTCATTGCCGGTGGCCAGCTTGGGTGGCAGAGGCTTGCGATCCCCGTTCGGGAACACGGCCAGTGCTTGCGTCAGGACCAGATCGGGGTTGGGCTTTCCATGCGAAAACATCGGATACGTCGACAGTGGGAAGCTGTCCTCCTTTGGCTCCCCAAAGGCGGGCGACAGGACTAGCGCCGTGATGACGAGGCTGACCGCTGTGCCTATCCACAAGTGCCGGTGCACGCCACACACCAATCTAGACATGATCTTCCTCAGTTGTGCTTACCCAAGATCTCCTGCACCCGAGTGAGAAGCGACCTCGAGTACAAGCGCCCGACGAGCGCTTCGCGGGCCTCTCGCTGAACCGCCTCCCAAGCTTGCTGATTACGCCAGAGGTTTATCGTCCTGAGCTTGCCGGCCAGTGCCTCGCTGGCTTGCTTGTCGAGCCTTCGCCCGCCTTCGCGGAACGCGTCGGCGTGGTCCCGCGCGCTTTGCCGAATGTAGTCCTGGGCCTCTTTCGGAAGCTCGGCGAGACGGTCCTTCTTGATGACGTAGGCACCGACGACGATACCGCCTCCGGGCTTGGTCATCGTCTTGAGGCGCGTGTGCCACTGAAAGGCGAGGACGCCGATCGAAGTCGCGATCACCGTGTCCACCATGCCGGTTTGGAGCGCTGAATAGACCTCTGGCAGCCCGAGGGTCACACCGTTTGCGCCGGCGGCATCGATGAATGCTTTCATCGTTGGCGAGCCACGCCACACCCAAGGCCGGACACGCTGCATGTCGGAGGGAGCCTGGATCTTGTGTTTGGAGAAGATCCGGATCTGGCCGGAGTCTCCCCAGGAGATCAGCGCGTAGCCCGCCTTGTCGAAGAGCAATTCGAACTCTGGAGCGAGTTTCTCTCGAACGTCGTCGAGCTCGGGATAGCTGCCGATGAGCCCCGGCGCCTGCAGCACCAACACTTGTGACACGAGCGCGCCCAAACCGGTCGACGTCAATAGCGCCCCGTCGAGCTGTCCCACGCGCATCTTGCGAACGACGGTCATCTCGTCCCCGGCAACGCCGCCGTGGTACATCTTGAGCTCCACCTGCCCGTCGGTTCGCTCTCTCAACTCCTTGCGGAGCTCCTGAAACGCCCGGCCAAGCCCGGACTGCCCGGACTCCCTGGGTGCCAAGGTTGCGATTCGAAGTTGGTGCGCCGCTTGGGGGCTCGCTTCGGCGCTGGCTCCACCGATCAATGAATCCCCGCTGATCAGGAAGCTAAGCAGAGCGAGAGACAACAACAGTAAACCGTGACGCATTCCGAACTAAAGCACGAACCCGGCGGCCGCTCAAGAGCCTCGGTCGATAGCGGCGGACTATGGCATCTCGTGCGCGAGTTGTCGCAGAGCACGCGATGCAATATCCAGATTGGGTCGAGATGCCTTTCTCGTATCGACAGGTTGCCCGTCGATCCACGTCTGCAGCACTGCGATTTCTCCGAATGCTTCCGGCGGCGTCTTCAGTGGGCTTGCCGACAGGAGCAAGAGGTCTGCCGCCTTTCCGACTTCTAGCGAGCCGCGGTCATCATCGACCCCGAGTTGGTGCGCGGCGTGGGTCGTCATCGCTTGAAGCGCTTGCTCGACCGTGATCCGCTCTCCTGGGCCTAGAGGTTCCCCGCCCCTTCGCGGGACACGCAGCATCGCGGTGCGCATGGCTCGAAACGGCCCAATCGGGGTCGCTGGGTTGTCGGTGTGGAAGGTGGCTTGGTGCCCCGCGCGCAATGCCGTGCCCACGGGCATGTACCGCTCGACCCGCTCGCCGACGAGGTCGGGCAGCTGGTCTCCGTAGTAGTAGATATGGTCGACGAAGAAGCTCAGCTCGAAGCCGAGGTCCTTGGCCCGTTGAATTTGCTCGGCGCTGATGAGAGCGTTGTGCTCCAAGCGATGTCGGTGGTCGTCCCTCGGATGGCGAGCCAGCACATCTTCCCCGGCATCGAGCACCCTTTCGATCGCGCGTTCGCCCTGCGTGTGGACCGCGATTTGATATCCGGCCCGGTGAAAGCGCTCGAACGCTTCGGTGAACGCCTCGGGCTCGTAATTGAGTGCCCCGAGGTGATCCGGTGGCAGATGCAGGCGCTCGAGGACGAGCTCACTGTTCTCGTAGGGGTCTTCGAAAGCGGCGCCGCCGGTATAAGGCGAGCCGTCCATCCAGAACTTCACACCGCGCACCGCGAACCGGGTGTTCGGAGAGACCGCAGGAGGGACCGCGCTATCGAGCTGCGTCGGAAGTCCATAGACGACCGTTCGAACGGGAACGTGAGGATCGTCGGCGAGGCCACGCATCATTGCGATCGGATCTTCCGCGCGCCCGACAGCCCCGAGTACCCCGATGGTCGTGTACCCCGCCGCTGCGTACGATGCGTACTGCCAGCGCAGCAACAGCTCAGCGACGGCTGTCGGAACCGCCGGCATCGCGTTGACCATTCGTTCGATGGCATTGACCTCATGGATGGCGCCGTCGAGGTCACCGTTCTCGTCGCGGCCGAATGACCCACCGGGTGGGTCCGGAGTGTCCCGCGTCACACCCGCTGCGCGGAGAGCCGCGCTATTGGCATAGGCTTCATGCGCCATCTGCGTGAGGACAAACAGTGGCTTGTCCGGCGAAAGCGCATCGAGCTCGGCGAGCGTCGGAGGTGCGAGGTCCGGTACCATCACGGGATCCCAGCCGAAAGCTACGATCCAGGGTTGGGGCACGAAGCCATCCGCCCCTTCTCGCAGCGCGCGCACCGCTTCCGCGCGTGAGTCATGGGCGAATCCGCTCACGTCGATCGCGGTGCCAAGCAGGGCGGTAGCGAGCGGATGGGTATGTGGCTCGATGAGCCCGGGCATCAGCGTCGCACCATCGAGATCGATGACCCTCACGTCGGACCCTGCAGCAGCGCGAACTTCTTCCTCGGTTCCGAGCGCCTGAATTCGACCATCCTTGATCCACAGGGCTCGAACGACCGGCGGCTCGGCCATGGTGATGATGTCCCCGCCGACGAAAACCAGCTCCGAAGGCGCCTCAGCGGGCCTCGCCCAGTAGAGAAACGAGCCGACCAAGACAGCCAGCAGGATCGCGGCCAGCGCAATCGCCCGGAGTAGCCTCATGCGCCGGCGACCCTACCTCGTTGTGGATTGCGCGTGCAATACGGAAAACCGGACCGGACCGCGAAGCCACAGCGGACCTACGAGACCCGTTCTACGGTCGACTGGGGGCTGCCCCCCCTTTTGATGTGCCCCCCCCGTAGTCGTGCACGTGCACGTCCTCGTCTTCGTGCTCGTGCTCGTGCTCGTGCACGACTACGAGGACGAGTACGAGTACGAAGACGACTGACGAGTCGTCACAAATCGTCAAAACGGCAGCGCTCGAGGCGGGTGACCGTGAACGAGGTCGCGACTGGACTCGCATCGGCGGTAGGAGCTTAAGAGGGGGGCACGGGCCGGTGGCGGGTCGTTAGTGGCGGACCTGGCCGGTGGGGGCGGGAGAGTCTCTTCTCAAGAGAGGACGTCGGTCGGCGACCGGAAGGCGGTCCTCCGAAGACGCACTTCGCCGGTGGAGATCCCTACGTGCTCAAAGTCGTACTCGTCTTCGTACTCGTAGTCGTGCACGAGCACGAGCACGAGCACGTAGACGACGACGAGTACGGAGACGAGGCCGGAGTCGAGGGCGACGCATGCGACAACCGCTGTCAGCCGTGGAATGAACGTGTTCTCCAGAAAAGGGGACTGTCCCCTTTTTATGGCAAGTCGTCGGGGGGGAACTCGCTCAGGGCGCCTTTGGGGACGGGCGGTGGAGGCGGAGTGTTCCCATCGGCGGAGAAGGGACCGGGCAGGCGCTCGGCGCGGATGATCATCTTCGGAGAGTGGGCGCCAAAGAACACGCCAGGGGTGGCCTCTCGGCCGCTCAGTTCGTCGACGCGGAAACCATTGCGCTCGAACATCGAGCGGATTTCATGGAGGGCGTAGAGCCGGATCGAGTAGAGCCGGTCTTGCTCTTGGCCGTCGTGGCTGGCGACGCGGCGTTTTACCCGCAGCCGCGAGGTCACGTAGTCGAAATCGGTTTCCTCCATGCACACGGCGCCGTCGACCTCGAACCACACTTGGTTTGGTTGCGAGCCGATCATGAAGTCACGGTTGACGACTTCGAGAAGGAGTGTGCCCTCCGGTTTGAGCAACTCGTGGAATTGACGAAGCGCGAGCTCGTTTTCCTCTTCGCTGAAATAACCAAACGTGGTGCCCCAGCAAAGGAGCGCATCAAAAGGTTCCTCGAAAGTGACGTCTCGCATGTCACCGCGAACGAAGTCGATTTGTAACCCCCGATCTTCGGCTTCGTCGTAGGCGCGCGAGACCATGGTCGGCGAGATATCGAGGCCGACCAAGTGATACCCGCGGGACGCCATCTCGACACTCTGCACGCCAAGGCCACATCCGACGTCGAGCACTCGGGAACCGACGGGGACGCGCAAGGCTCGCTCGATGAAGTCGCATTCGACCGCCACTTCCTTAGGCGTCGGCGTCCGTACGGTGCGAAGATAATGCTTGCCGAAGAACTTCTCGTACCACGGACCATCTTCGTCACACTCCACCTCGAGCGGCCCGGCCTCGGTCGATTCGATCGGAGGCGGTGGCGGCTTCGGGATCGGGATCAAGATGTCCCCCGCGGCCTTGGGCGCCGGCGCGATATCGCTTCGCGAAAGCACATCGGCGTCGTCGAGAAAGAGCTCCTCGGGTGGTTCGCTATAGCGTGCCTCGGGCGGCGCTGAGCTCACCAGCGCCGCTGCCGGCGCTGGCGACACGTCGGTTGGCGCTCCGCTGACCCGCGACTCCGGCGGGTCGCTGAAACTCACGTCGATCGAGGGATCCGAGTGCTCGGAGGCATCGTCAGGGGGCTCGGAGCCAAGCGGATCGGGCTCGGTTGGAAAGGAGGGCTCGGTCGGGTCGCGGTCCTCCTCGACGGCGGCAGCAGTCACCCCGGAAGCCGGATCCCAATCGACGTCTTCGTCGGGGGCGCTCGTACCGTGGCCACTTTCGTGGACGGGAGTTGGTGCGGAGTTGTCCAGCAACCTGGCGCGCGGGATGTCGGCGATCGGCACACGAAGCGCTCGCCTTCCGCGCGACGCAAACGACTGCCGGGGCGGCGTCAGCTCCTCGGGCTTGTCCGCCGCGTCACCGCTCATCGACGCCTCCAACGGCCATGGCCTCACCCATCCGAATCGACGCACCGGCCTCCGCGGTCACGTCGAGCGCACATGCGGGTGGTGTCATCACGATCGCAGTCGAGCCCATGTGGAAGACGCCGAGCTCGTCGCCCCGGTCTAGGGCGATGGGCGAATCTGCATAGCTGCGCACGCCGGGAGCATCCCCCCGGTTCGTCTGCAGATCGTCAAAGCTCAACCCGATGCGTCCCACACCGATCGCCCCCACCATGATCGTGGTCACAACCCCGTGAACCACACTTCCCTGCACAATAGCAAGCCGTTCGTTCCGTGCGAAAAGCTGAGGGATATGATCGGTCCCAATCCGGTTCACAGGGAACAAAGTTCCCGGCACGTATTGGACGTACTGCACGTCTCCGCATGTCGGCGCGTGTACGCGATGGTAATCGCGGGGCGAGAGGTAGACGATGAAGTAGTGACCCCCTTCGTAAAGGGCGGCGGCTTCCGGATCGCCGAGCAGATCGGCGGCCGAATAGGTTTGCCCTTTCACCAACAGCTCGGCCCCGGCGGTGAGTTTGCCGAGATCCTCGATCCGCCCATCCGCTGGGGAAACCAGGGCTTTCGGGTCGGCGTCGATCACCCGAGCGCCGGTCAAGAGCTTCCGGGTGAAGAAGTCGTTGAAGGTCCGAAACCCCTCCGGCGGCATATCGACCTCGCTCAGATCGACGTCATAGGCTTTCACGAATGCGGAAATGGCCGCGTCGACCAGGGATTGAGGCGCCCTCGAGGCCGCAAGCCTGCCGAGCGCCCTGCTCAAGCGCTTGCGCGGCAGAGCACGGACCGTCTGCGCGGCCAATCGTGAAGCACTCATCCCCATGAACCCGTGTGCTGTGCGGAAAGGGTATCTGACCCGACCGCGGCGCGTCAAACCTAGGCGATAGTGTGGGGGCGGTGGGGCGGGACGAACAGACGGGCCGTAGGCCCGACCGGGATCAACCAAGCTGCCTAGACCGCCGCTTCGCCGCGCTCACCCGTTCGGATTCGCACGGATTCCTCGATGGGAGACACGAAGATCTTGCCGTCACCGATACGGCCGGTCTTGGCCGCATTTTCAACGGCTTCGATCACCGAGACCACCAACGCGTCGGGAACCACAATCTCTACTTTGACCTTGGGGACGAAGTCGACCACGTATGCGGACCCCCGATAAACCTCTCGCTTGCCGCCGGTGCGGCCAAACCCTTTGACCTCCGTCACGGTCATGCCTTTGATGCCTACCTCGTTGAGGGCGTCCTTCACCTCGTCGAGTTTGAAAGGCTTAATGATGGCTTCGACCTTCTTCATGAGACCTCCGAACTTGGGGCAGCCCAACCAGAACCGCCTGTGAAGACGGTGTACCCCCCATTTGTTTCTGAATTGTTTCGTGGCCGTAAATACGGAAGTGGATTGCGTTGGGTGGGAGTCATAAAGCGAGACGATGAGTGACGCCACAGGTCTGATCTTCCCCCATTCGAGCGGGGGCCCCACCCTCTATGCCAGCTTCGGGGGCTGCACCAGGATCGGGACGTAGCGCCAGGCAAAGCACGCGAAGCCTAGACACCAACTGGCCGCGGAGGCCAACAGCATCGCGGGCGCATCGGGGACCGCAACGACCATCACCCGCAGCACCGCCGCGAGCGTGATCAAGGCGTAGCCCAGGGTGAGCACCGGGTGACTTTGAAGCGGCCTTCCGGTGTGCCCCAACGCCGCGCGGCTCGCGATCGCGACGATCATGGTCGTGATGGCGCCGGTGGTGAGGGCGTGGACCCCCGTGCTCGCCGGCCACCAGCCGAGCTCAGCGCCGGACAACAGCAAAACGCCGATCGGAATCCAAAGGAACGCGACGTGGAGGATCCATACCAATGGATCACCGGTGGCGCGGAAGCCCTGCCACCGGGCGACGCGCAGTAACAGCAGCATGCCGGCGGCCAAGCCTGTGAGCGCGGTCGTAATCGGGGGAACGGGCAACAAGGTGAGCGCGGCAAACGCAACCAAGAAGACCGTCGCCGCGAGATCCACACGGCCAAAAGAAGGAGGCAATCCGACCTTGGCGTCGGGTCGCTGCATCCCCTGAAGACGAAGCCAGTTTCGGGTGAACGCAGGGATTACGCGCCCCCCAATTACCGAAATGAGCAGGATGAACACCCACAGCGCGGCGAGCAGCGCAGGATCGACCCAGCGCGCCCTCCCCCCGATGCCGACGTAGAACGCGGCGTTCGCGCTCACCAGCAGCACCAACAGTACGAGCACTTTGTAGTTCCTCTGGCTGCGTACCGAGATCACCTCGCGGCTCATCAAGACGAGGAGCAGGAAGTCGTATCCGAGGTCGGCGCCGGCCGCAGCAGGCACCACCCAGCCCGCCGCAACCGTCCCCGGCACGAAGAGGAGTAGCCGCCCGTTGAGCCAGAGGAGCGCCAGCGCCACGAGCGGACCGCCAGCGACCGGGGGACGCTTGGTCCAGGTCGCAACAGCCGTCAGCAGGAACCCACCGACCGCTGCACCCGCAAACCCGAAGAGCATCTCATGCGCGTGCCACCAGATCGGGTTGGCCCCCAGGATGGTTGGCATCGACAGCCAGCCCAGCCACGCGCATACCCACACGGGAATCGCGACCAGCGCGTAAAGCGTCGCCAATAGGAATAGAGGACGAAACGCAAAACTGAAAAAGACCTTCGAACGACTCACGGCCAAGGCCTAT
>Ga0255057_10002361_pt1 | contig 10255 bp, 13 predicted proteins | sample Cases_109_6_MG_FD_189022 | JGI IMG/M metagenome (GOLD analysis project Ga0255057, IMG submission 189022) | Seawater microbial communities from Amundsen Gulf, Northwest Territories, Canada - Cases_109_6 | ecosystem: Environmental > Aquatic > Marine > Gulf | place: Canada: Northwest Territories... | reverse complement strand
CGGATTGGCGAGCAGCTTCCGGCACATCTCGGTGATCTGGCTCTCGGCCTCGCCCTCGCTGCCCGCTTCCAGAGCGATCTCCATGTACTTTCCGGCGCGCACCGAATCTACCGCCTCGAAACCGAGCGAGTGCAGCGCGCCTCGAATAGTTAAGCCCTCTGGATCGTTGACGGTTGGCTTCAGGCTAACGTCTACTCTGGCGAGAAACTTCATGACGTTGGATACCCTGGATCGGTCTTGATCTTATCGATCTGCTGCATGTGATCCATGGAGTGAAGCCTTTCAAACGCGATCCACTGCGTCAGGTTCAGGTCGCCAAACGCGGGATGTCCGAACGTCTCATCTAGCCTGTCAGTGTCTCCCGGTTGGTCGACGAGACGCTTCGTCTGCTCGAATAGCGTTCCTACTCGCGAGCGCAGTTCGTTGATCGGACGTCGGCGTTCAGAGTCATCCGACATGCCAAGCGTCCAGTCGGTGTCGAACGTCGCTGCAAAGTCTGGTCCCTTAGCGAATCCGGCGATCTTACGATTGACCTCGTGGCTGCCAACTATGAAGTGGCCCAGGACGCCTTTTGCGGACCATTCACCGTCTGGCCGGTAGGGGGCTTGGTCCTCGCCAATCGTTTCCAGGCAGCGGGACCGGTCTGTGGCCGTACGGCTGATGAGTGCTGAGAGGCTGGCGAGTCCTTTAGATGCTTGATGGTCCATGTAACCTCGTGCCCGGCGCACCGCGCCAGTTTCCTGGGTCATCCCTGAACCTCCTGGCCGCCTGTGAATCCCTCAGTCGTCCAATTGAGGGGGCGTACGTGAATCGATACTACGTCGAAGTCTGAGGTGTCGTTGATGTAGGCGCGGCCGCCAGCTTCGCCGAGATAACGTATCGCTACACGCTCGCGCCAGACGTTGTCGATGGTGCTCCCAACCCGTGCCGTGCCCTGAACTAGAACCATTTGGTAGGGCATCTTCTGCGTGTAGATTAGTAAGCTTGCGTAACCCTTGTGGTTGACGTTCTTCAGCTTCTGCGTCTCTCGGAACGTACCGACGATGAACTCATGGCCATCGAACTCATACCAGACTGGTGTAGCGTGCGGTCGACCGTCGGGCCGGATCGTCGAAAGTGCGGCGACGTTCGCGCTCTTCAGGAACTGCTCCACTTCTGGAGCGAGCTGCGTCATGGACGGATTAGCTCTCGGCCGGTGAGTTGACGGAATGCCTCCCGATACTTGCCGGCCGTCTTCTCAGCGATGTCAGCGGGAAGGTCAGGGCCCGGTGGCTCCTTGTTCCAACCCACCTCGCTCAGGTAGTCACGGAGAAACTGCTTGTCGAAGCTCGGCTGTGGACCACCCTTCTTGTACTGGTCCGTCGGCCAGAAGCGGCTGGAGTCCGGAGTAAGACACTCGTCGATTAGGATCACTTCATCGTCAAGGATGCCGAACTCAAACTTCGTGTCGGCGATGATGATCCCGCGCTCTTTTGCATACTCGGATCCGTAGCGGTAGATAGCGAGGCTGCGAAGTGCCATGGCGTTGGCTATACGATCGTCCGTCATCTCCACCACCTCATCGAACGTCATCGGCATATCGTGCCCGCTGTCAGCTTTGGTCGTCGGGGTGAAAATAGGCTCGAACAGTTGCTGACTTTCCTTCAGCCTGGCGGGAAGGCCAACTCCGGAGATCGAGCCCTGCGCTTGGTAATCCTTCCATCCTGAACCTGATAAGTAGCCGCGCACGATGCATTCGACGTCGAGCCTCTCCGCCTTCCGGACGAGCATCGCTCGCCCGATCAGTTCGCGCGGCAGTTCGATGGAAACTCCCTCGATGTGGGTGTCCTCCAGGAGCCTTATGAAGTGGTTCGGCACGATGTCACCGGTTCGTTCGAACCAGAATGCGGACATCTGCGTGAGGACGAGGCCCTTATCAGAAATTCCGGTAGGGAGGATGACATCGAACGCTGAGACGCGATCCGTTGCGACGATGAGCAGCTTGTCGCCCAGGTCGTAGATGTCGCGAACTTTTCCGCGTGAGTGAAGCGGTAGATCAAGAGCGGACTGAGTGAGAACGCTGGTGGTCACAGGCCTATCCTTCCGAACGAATCGTTCACGTGCTTCAAGTAGTATTTGTGGTCGAATAGACTAGCGAGCTCGTCTCGAGATAGGTGTTCGGTTATGCGAGGGTCATCGGTGAGGAGCTCGAGGTATGGACTGCGTTCGTCCCAGGCTCGCATCGCGTTCTCCTGAACCAGCTTGTAGGCGTCTTGGCGCTTGAGCCCCTTTTCGATAAGCGCTAGCAGGACGCGCTGCGAGAACGCTAGGCCATAGCTGGCCTCGAGATTCTCGCGCATGCGGCTGGGATGGACGACCATGTCACGAACGATGAAGGTAAACAGATCCAACATGTAGTCCAGCAGAAGACAAGCGTCCGCGAGGATCACCCGCTCCGCGGACGAATGCGATATGTCGCGCTCGTGCCAGAGCGCGACGTTCTCCATTGCCGAGACTGTATATCCACGGAAAAGCCGTGCGAGTCCACAAATGCGCTCGCATTTTTCCGGATTCCGCTTGTGTGGCATCGAGGACGAGCCGGTCTGTCCCGACCCGAACGGCTCCTCTACCTCGAGGACTTCAGTGCGCTGCAGATGCCTGATCTCGGTTGCGAACCGGTCGAGGCTGGCAGCGATGAGCGCTAGAACCGAGACGAAGTAGGCGTGCCGGTCCCTCATGACGATCTGCGTGGAGATGGGCTCGGCCAAGAGTCCAAGCTGGCCGCAGACGTCATCCTCGAGGTCAGGCGGCACGGTGGCGTGCGATCCTACAGGTCCCGATATCTTACCAACGGCCACTTGTTCCTTGGCGTGCGTCAACCGGTGCGTCTGCCGTCTTAGCTCGTCATACCACCCTGCCAGTTTGAGTCCGAATGACATCGGCTCAGCGTGTACGCCGTGGCTGCGGCCCATGCAAATCGTATCCTTGTGTTCGCGGGCGCGGGTCGCAACTGTCTCCGTAAGCGCTCGCAGATCGGTCTCCAGAATCTCCGTTGCTTCAACTAATCGCAGGGCCAACGCTGTATCGCCCACGTCATTTGAAGTGAGTCCCATATGCACGAACCGGGACTCTTCTCCCAAGCTATCGGCGACCGAACGCAAGAAGGCGTTGAGGTCGTGATGCATCTCACGTTCGTACTCGGCGGCCTTATCTCGATCGTAGCGCGCGCCACGAATCTTTTGCATCGCCTCCTGGGGGATCTTGCCGCGTTTGGTCCATGATTCACATACGGCGATCTCCACTTGGAGCCATTTGTCGAGCTTGTTCTCCTCGGACCAGACGCGTGCCATTTCAGGACGGGTGTAGCGTTCGATCATGGTGAGGGCTCAGTTCTGAAGAGAGCGGTCGGGGCGTCGACTCCGGTCACGAGCTTATCTTAGGCCAAGCGAAAAGAGAGCGAAAGAGGAACGGCGATGCGATCCACTTTCTCTTGACGCCCTCGCTAAGACGGGGATAATAGGGGTACTCGAAAGAAGGGGGTGCGTGCGATGCCCTGGTCGGCACGCCGTTTCGTATTATTAAGCGCCGCTTCCGTCGCGCTGTTGGCGTTGTTCGTTCTGTCATCTGCAGCTGATGCGCCGAACGTCCAGGCGACGCACAACGGTGGGGCTGACTTCTTCCTGCTGGACATGGATCCGGTCGGTAACACGGCTACGTCCATCGGAACGATTGAGCCCTGTGCGCGGATCAATCCTAACGGTATCGTGGACGCCGATGAGGATAGCGTAGACGTGGTGGATATCGATGTGGTGACGGGGCCGCAAGGGATTCCGGCCACGAATCCGATGCTGGCCTTCGGGATATTCCTTAGCTATCCCGCGGGGTCCGAAGTCGTAGCGGTCGATCCGACTTTCCTGCTCGATGTCGGGGCGGGAAGTTCGGTCTTCTACTCGGGCGACGCCATTCCAGATGCGGACGGTCGTTTGAGTGCTCCAGTTGTTGATGTCGGGCCCGGTGGCGTGACGAACGCCGAGTCTGGTCCGGGAGTGCTCGTGAGGCTGTCGTTGTCCGCTCCCACGACGCCGGTTGGCGTCCATGAACTTCTGCTCCAAGACTCATTCTTAAACATACCAAATACTCACGTGGACATCGTTCCCAACGGCTTCGTGCCGGACAACGGGGTGGACACTGACGGTGACACGATTCCTGACCTTCTGAATCCTGGTGCTCGGTTGGCGGTCAATGCTCCGTGTCCATCGAGCCATGACCTGGCAGCTGTCAGTGCGTCGCTTTCCGTGCCACCGGTCGCAGTGGCAGGTGTGCCCTTCGACGTGATCGTCGATGGAGTGGTTCACAATCTGGGGCCCGGAGGGTCTGTGCTGTCAGATGTCTACCTTGGTCTGGACGGGGCCAATCTGGCTACGACTGCTGGGGGCTGCACGGCGGATACGGTGAAGCTGGATGACTTGCCGCTGCCGCTGTCGGCCACTCAAGCTGTTGGGCCTCAAATCCTCTCTGTGGTCTGCAGCATCGAGGGTGTCCTTACGCTTGAGGCAGAAGTGGCTTTAGACGTTGGCGATGCCAGCACGAGCGACTCAAATCCGTTCAATAACACCGCGACAAGCGCCTCAGCAGTGATTGAGGTGGTTGAGCCGATCGACGATGACGGCGATGGCGTCTTCAATGCGCTCGATAACTGTCCGAACGTGCCGAACCCCGGGCAAGAGGATACCGACGGAGACGGCATCGCAGATGCATGTGAGTCGCAGCCCGCTGCGGCTGTGGGCGGGGTCGTTGGGCTGTTGGAGTCCTCGGATAATTCGCAGGCCGCCAACGAGCGCTTGGGCGACTGGCTATCGGATTTCGAAGCCGGTATTTTAGCTCTCGCTGCGATATTTACGCTTGGCGTTGGGTACGTCGCTCTTCGGTCAACGAGATCGTAGGTTATACACGGTACTCTTCCCGCGGCGGTGAGAAGATGTCGACGAAGACACTTGCCTCGAGCGCAGTCGCCTCGTGTGGGACATCGCCGGGAATCATCCAGCAGCCACCGGGCTCCAGGTCACGCACATCCTCGCCGATCTGAAGGCGGCATCGCCCAGAAGCCAGATAGCCGGTCTGTTCGTGCGGGTGTGTGTGCATCGGAACGACGGCGCCCTTGTCCATGTGAACTTCCACGAGCATCATCTTGTCGCCAGCCGTCATCGTTCGGCGGAAGACCCCCGGTAGCATTTCTACGGCTTCGACTTCGTTGTGCTCTATTAGAGGCATTAGGTTGCTCTCCTTAGTTCAGGTCAGGTCGATCTTGACAAATCAGCTGTTCGTGCTTGGTGTGTTCGGGTTCAGAATGTCAACAAGGTTAGCACAGCGGATCGCGCGTCAGAGTCTCTCCGCGACGAAGAGGCCCCGGCCGAGTAGCCCCTCTTCCACTGCATGCGCCTGGGCTTCGGAATCTGCCTGGCGTTCCAGAAAGACCGCCTCGCCCTGGAGCGCTATCAGTTCGTCCGAGTTCTGCTGCCGCTCCCTTAGCCAAGCGCGAGTTGTCTCCAGGAACTCGGACGTCAAATCCTGCTCAGCGATGCTCGTGAATCCGGCGGCTTCCAGAAGCTCAGATGGAGTCAGATTACGAGATCGAACGGCTGGAGGTCCCGAGCGAGCCGCTCGCCGGTAGTCCGCCGGTGACAAGCCGGAAGCTATGAAGATCGAAAAGAAGCCGATGCTTCCTCCCCTCTTCAGGAGCCTTTTGCATGCTCTCAGCACGGAGAGCTTCGCCCGGATTCATCAGAGCGTATCCGCGTGGATTACGTGATCGAACGAGTCTCGGCTGAACGGGAGGCTCTCTCCACCGGCAACGATTGCGTCTACTCTACGTTCGAGCCCGTGATCCGATGCGCGATCGAGCGCTGACCTTAAGGCTGGCGGCGGCAGGTCAGCTAGCACGACTTTGCAACCGGTTTGGCGGGCTAGGTAGACACCGGGCCATCCTCGGCCAGCACCCAGGTCAAGCACTCGATGGCGGGCTTTGATATCTAGAGCTTCGATGAGAGAGTCAGCCTGTTCCTTCGTCGTGTATCCGTTGGCGCCGAACGTTTCTCCGATAACCTTGGACTCGATGCGGTCTAGCACGTCGCCGTGTCGCAGCCCGTACCGTTCCGAAAAGCGATGTATGATTTCGCGCTGTCTGCGGGACACTTAGAACCTCGTCAAGCCGTTGCCTGACGCTGGCGGAATTCGAGAAGCGTCTTCCGGATTGACTCGTGCTTTAGAGCCAGGATCGCTGCAGCGAACAGAGCCGCATTCTTGGCTCCGTTCACCGACATGCTGGCAACTGGTATTCCAGGCGGCATCTGGACGATCGAGAGCAGCGAGTCGAGTCCGCTGATGGCCGAGCCTCCCGACTGGGCGATCGGAACTCCGATGACAGGTAGGTGGGTCAGGGAAGCGATGACCCCCGGAAGATGAGCCGCCATGCCAGCAGCGGCTATGATCACCTCGACTCCAGCGTCGTCGGCGCCTTCAGCGAATGCCTGGACCTTCTTTGGCGCGCGGTGCGCTGACATAACGTGGACTTCGTGGTCGATGCCGAGGTCGTTCAAGGCCTGAATGCAGGCGTCAAGAGTCGGCAGGTCAGACTTCGATCCTGTGATTATCGCTACGAGGGGCATCGCGCAGTCATTGTCGCGACGCTCCGATGGCTGGTCAAGTGAGGAAGGCCTTAGTCCACCCGCGCGTCCTGCGAAGGCGCGGCGATGTCCTTTCGATAGTGGGCTTTAGAGAAGTGAATCCTTTGTACGTTTTTGTAGGCCTTGGCTCGTGCCTCCTGAAGCGTCGGCGCCTGGGCGACGACCGTGAGCACGCGACCGCCGCTGGTCACTACGGTGCCACCTTCGCCGAGAGTCGTCCCGGCATGGAACACGACGACTCCCTCTTCTAAGGAGCCGAGTCCGGCGATCTCGAAGCCCGTCTCGTAGCTCTCGGGATAGCCGCCGGAAGCCATCACCACGCCCACGCACGCGTCCGTCGACCATTCGATCTGAACTTCGGCGAGCTTCTGGTTGGCCGCGGCCCAGCAGATCTCAAGAAGGTCAGACTTCAACCGAGGAAGGAGCACCTGGGCCTCCGGGTCACCAAGGCGGCAGTTGAACTCGATGACCTTAGGTCCTTCGTCGGTGACCATTAGTCCTGGATAGAGCACGCCAGAATACGGTGCGTCAGCGGCCGCCATCGCCTTCACGGCAGACTCGGTTATTTGCTGATTGATGAATGACGCATGAGCTTCGTCGAGCCAGAGGGCAGGACTGTACGCGCCCATACCGCCGGTGTTCAGGCCTTCGTCACGATCCCGGGCACGTTTGTAGTCGCACGCGAACGGCATTGGCGCCACCGTCCTTCCATCGCAGAAGGCGTGTGCGGAGACTTCGCGGCCCGACAAACGCTCCTCGATGATCACGGTCGACCCCGCGGCTCCGAATACTGCCTCTTTACCCATCATTCGGTCGATCGCCAGGAGGGCATCTTCGCGGGATTCGCACATGAACACGCCCTTACCGGCAGCCAGCCCATCAGCTTTGACTACTATGGGCCCGGACTTGTTCTCGACGTAGTTTCGGGCGTCGGTGCGTGAGGCGAACGTTGCTGCGGAAGCCGTCGGGATGTTGTTGGCAAAGAGTAGTTCCTTTGAGAACGCCTTCGACGATTCAATACGGGCCGCTGATTGCGTCGGACCGAAGGCGGCAATCCCGAGATCTACCAGTCGGTCCACTAGCCCGCGTGCGAGTGGAACCTCAGGGCCGACAACTACGAGATCGATGGAGTGCCGTTTTGCTGCATCGCAGATCCCGGTGACATCCGATGCCTTGATCGGAAGGTGTTGCGCGATGTCAGCGGTACCAGCGTTACCGGGAGCGATGAACAAGTCCGTAAGCCGTGGCGATGGACGGAGCTTCCAGGCGATCGCGTGCTCGCGCGCGCCCGATCCAACGATGAGGACTTTCACGTTCGGGGATGCACGCTATTGCCGTCTAAGGCCGGTTTGGACGCGATCAGACGATGTTCTAACGACGTACGATGACCCGATGCATCACGATGGTTTCGCTGATCGCGATCCGTCCATCCTGCGGATCGTCTCGTTTAGTCACCGCTCGCTTCTCTTTGGAGCCTCTCGAAAAAGGCGTCGCGATCGCCTTTCTTGCGGCCGATCGCAGGAGCCATTCTCCGATGAATCCCGCGGCCACGAGTGCGGCACCGCGTGCGACGACCGGCGCAGCTTGCTGCCAGAGAGTCGGCGGCTGAGGTTGCTCACGCTTGGCGGGAAACCGATAACGACGCTGGTCCGCGCCGCAAGCCTTGCAGCTGTCGTCTTCGATCGTGGTCTTGGCTCCGCACGCAGAACAAGTCATGAGTCCGTCCTCCTGATGCCGCTAGGTGGCGGCGAGCACATTATAGCAAGTTCGTTCTTAAGACTTAGGCCAGCGCCGATGCTACCGCTTGCCCGATATCCTCAGTCAAATCGTAGCCGCGTACAAACCTGCCTTCGGAACTCAGGACTTGCTTGTCGGAGATACGTACACGGCCGTCCGCAAACGCCTTCAGCGTCTCGATCACCAACGGAATCTCGCGGGCAACGCCGTGACGCCGGATTTCCGCGAATAGCTGGTTAGCCTCGCCGTCAGACGTTCTTAGGCGCTCAATGTCAGCGCCCTCGATCGCCTGCCACAGCCGGTCGAACTCCCCGCCCTTAATCGGGTAGGTGCAGTAGGTCACAGGTGGTCCCTCATCGAGTTCAGGCGTGGCGAGGTGCAACATGACACCTGCGTGCTCAGCTCGTGTCACGATTAGCTCCCAGATGACGTCCTGCCACATTCCTTTGGGTCCACCCGGGGCGGCCGGGTGGAGGTTGAGCAGGTCCCAGTGATTAGATGGTTCGGACGTGAAGATAAGCATGTACCCGGCCAGAACGCCAAGCTGGAAGGGGTGAGGCTCAAGAAGGCGCATCACCTCGCGATCGTAGTCGGCACGCCAGTTTGGGAGTGGGTCGCCCTTGCGGACCGGCTTTTCGTCACGCGCGCGCCGGAAGTCTCGCGAAGATAGACAGACAAGGGGCAGCCCATACGCACGCACCTGTTCCAGGAACGAGTCTGTATTAGGGTCTTCGCCTGCCTCGCGGTTGCAAAACACGATGGTGATTTCTGCATCGAGGTCGCCGGACCCGATTGCATCCTGTGCTGCGGCCAAGAGCCTCTGCGAGGTTGGCCCACGGGCCGTCGCGAACCAACCGAGGCGCAACGTCACTCCGGCCTCCAGCCCAGCCGGCGTCGTATGACTGCGAACCGGCTCACCATGTGGATAAGCGGGCTCGATATCCGCCCGGCGGTCCGGCCCTCGCGTAGCGAATCCAGGAAGCCCGTCGGTCCGTCAAACGGGGCCATCTCGACGTACGCGCGACCGATCTCACGCGGCGAATGAGCGTCGCTGGCAGCGGATTTGGCCAGTCCATTGTTCTCGGCGAACCGTCGCGCGTCGTCGTTGTGAGACTTGAACACGATGCGAGCATTAAACGTCTCAATGAAGTCTATGTGGCCCATGAGGGCAACCATCCGCTGATAGTCTAGCGCAGAGCGCATGTGATCGAACGGATGGGGCACGCCTACGACGCCTCCCTGCGATTTGATTCGGTCTATCGTCTCCTTGCCGGTGAGGCCCTGCGGGATGTCTCCAGTGAGAAAGAGACCAAGTATCTCACCTTCCGCAGAGCGGACCTCCTCGCCGACGATGACGGTTAGGGCCTCTAGGTGACGCGCTTCGACGATCCTGCTTACGTCGATGCCTCCGCGAATGGTGTTGTGGTCGGTGACTGCGATGCAGCCGATCTTGCGAGTGAGGCAGCGTTCAACGAGCCGCTCGGGTGAGAGGATGCTATCAGGCGAGAAGTGGGTGTGGTTGTGGAGATCGGCGCGGATGTGGCCTTCGCCTGTCATTCTGGTGGCGATTCGTCCTCAGCGGCGTCCAACTCGTAGCCCTCCCCCTCCTCACGAAGCGCGGACATGCTTTCCGCAAAGGTCTCCTGTAGACGTGTCACCTTCAACTCAGCCCCCTGAAGCAGCTCTTGGCAGCGCTGGGCGAGCTTTATGCCTTCCTCGTACATTGATACCGATTCTTCAATGGCCAGTCCGCCATTCTCAAGCTTCTGCACGGTCTCATCCAGGCGCTGATAGAGAGTCTCAAAGCTATCGTCGTCCTTCTTCTGTTTCTTAGAAGCCATACTGCCGAGACACCT
>Ga0255057_10002359_pt1 | contig 10260 bp, 8 predicted proteins | sample Cases_109_6_MG_FD_189022 | JGI IMG/M metagenome (GOLD analysis project Ga0255057, IMG submission 189022) | Seawater microbial communities from Amundsen Gulf, Northwest Territories, Canada - Cases_109_6 | ecosystem: Environmental > Aquatic > Marine > Gulf | place: Canada: Northwest Territories... | reverse complement strand
CGTGGTCGCGTCGAATGGCAGGGTAGCCGTCGAAACGCCACTCAGGTCAAACACCATCGTGGTCTCGGATGACGCTACGTCAAAGATGCAGACGTTCGGTACGAACGCCGTGACATCGATGTTTTGCGTGACTGCTTGCGCGTTGGCCGTGCCCGAGAAGGCAAAACCAAGCACAGCAATCGCCATGAGTTTCAATTTCATTGATTTCATAGTTTTTAATCCTCTGTGGTCTAAGCAGTTCAGCCATCTCTCCGGCCAACCCGGCGAGATTCGTAAAAAAAAGTACTGCCTTATCAATCAGTTATTTGGAGTATTTCGCCCAAATTCCTCCACGTAACGTCGCAAATGCTACATAATCCATCCACAAAACAATGTGATACAGATCATGATTGTGCGTATTTATGACCAAATAAAGACCGGAGACCAGCTGGAAACTCATGTTGCCGTCGAAGCGACTGGCGACCGTGCTGTTGACCTCTTATATGAGGCCAGCGGGCTGTCGAAGCAGCGCATCAAGACGGCTATGAGCAATGGTGCCGTGTGGATCACACGTGGTGGCAATACCCGGAGGCTGCGCCGGGCGAAGCGCGATTTGCGAGCAGGCGATGAGCTACACCTTTATTACGACGCGAACATCCAGGCGGAGATTCCGGCCGAGCCGACCTTGATTGCCGATGTCGGTGACTACTCGGTGTGGGACAAACCCTTTGGTTTGCGATCGCAGGGCTCGAAGTGGGGCGATCATTGCACGCTTGTACGTTGGGCCGAACGGCATCTGCGACCGGAGCGGTCGGCGTTTACGGTTCATCGACTCGACCGTGCAGCCAACGGACTCATATTAATAGCGCATTCGAAGACCATGGCGGCCGCTTTGTCCGAACTGTTTCGAAATCGCGATATCGAGAAACGCTATCGCGCATTGGTTACGGGCGAATTTTCATCTCAAGCCGGTCCTCTGCGGATTGAGCAAGCCCTGGATGACAAGGACGCCGTTAGCGAGATTGCATTGATCGAATCCGACGGCCAGCAGTCACTATTGGATGTCCGGATCGAGACCGGGCGCAAGCATCAAATTCGTCGTCACCTGGCCGGGATCGGTCATCCGATTGTCGGCGATCGCTTGTACGGGACAGGCGAGGAGGATGGAGTGGATCTTCAGCTAACGGCTTATTTGTTAGCGTTTCACTGCCCGGTGAATGACACCGCGGTCGAATACCGATTGGCCAATCGTGATCTGCATCACAGGTCAGATCCTCTGAATTAGATATAACATAATCTAACGAGGAGGTGATGCCGTGGGTGAGTTCTCAGGACATGGCCGGGTGATGCCGGTTCACAATCTTTGTGATTACTTTCGCAATTCGATTGATACGATAATCGAACAGCAGGGTGTGGCGCTCGATCCGCACGCGACCCATTACGTCGTCAACATGATGACCTTGTTTTCCCGCTCCGAAAAACTCTACGACGACGATGGGGAAATTTTCGGCATCAAGCCCCTGGCGTTGATGTTAGCCGATGCGTCCGACGCCCCGAGCGCAGAGCATCGCAACCATCTTCTGCAACGCATAGGCGATGTTGCCTTATTCATTTCAGGTTTTTTCGCCGACAGCCTCGCGAACAAAGCCGTCGACATCGACTATTACATTCACATGGGCGAAAACGCCTACGGCTCATTATCCGAAGAAACACGCGGCACGTTCCGCGGCAACGCGTTCGGCGATATTTATCGGGAGCTCGCGTGCAAGTTTCAGATACTCACCGACGTATTGAACGAAGTACGCGACGGCGCACGCCCCGATTCCGATCTGAATGTGTTGCGAACCTATGAGGTCTGGCTCAAGACGGGCAGCCAACGGGCAGAGAAACTGTTACGTGCGCAGGGTGTCGTGCCGATCGCCCATTCTCGATATTCGCAGTAACCCCCCGGCGAAGCCAAGCATCCGGTCGGCAATGGCTGGTGTTTCAGTGCTTGACGGTTTTCGACCTGTGCCGAATAGCGTCGTTCAGCAAACTGATCGCGATTCCGAGTGCGATCACCGGCGCGACATAAAGAATCAGGGGTGACGCATACAAGACCAGAGCAGCTGAAAACAATAGAACTACAAAAACGAGTACGAACTGCATAGCGATGGTCCTTGCGACAATCAATTGTCGCTTTACACATTGGTGCAGATTTACTATCCGACCATCCTGCCCGAATCACAATACGTACATGTCCGAATTTTAACCGGGAATTCGCCGCGGCACTCGCGCCGCACATGTCGGATTATGCTTTTTTTTTGCGCAAGTGATTGCCGAAAGTATTATGTCGGCGAAAATTATCCTAGAATTTACAACGGTAGGGAATTTCGAGCGGCTCGCGCGGTACCACGCCCTGGGATTCCAGATGCTCCATCAAATTCGGGAACTGCCTGGCGTCGAAGTACGCGTAGTTCAGGTAATCCGCCAGCGTATCGAGGCCTTCGACGTTGTCCAGGTGGATCAGCACCTCCGATGCGGCTTCTTGCTGGCCCATGATGTTGTGGATAATCCATATAATCGATAAATCGTCGGGATAGTTGGCGAGCATGCGGTCGTAAATGCGCGTGGCATCATGAAGCTTGTTCTCGGCACAGGCCTGGCGTAACGCGATGAGTCCCAGGCTTTCTTGTGGCAGGTCGCTGGCCTGGAGCAGGGGCACAAGCTGAGTGGCACCATCGATGTCGCCCGCCCACAGCAATGATCGATGCGCCTGGTACACCACGAACGTTCTGTCGCCGAGTCGACGCATGCCTTCCTGTGCGAACGCACGGATAAATGGCTTGTCGTTACTGATGAGGGAATTGGTCATGGACGTGTTCGATACGAGAACGTCATAACCATCGCGCTCCTGGAATTCCTCTATTGCCGCTCTGAGTTCGTCGTCCCTGCTCATGTCGGCGAGAAGGTAAAGCTGCCATTGCTGCGCGACCTGGTTATTGGGCCGTTGTTCCAGGTAGTCCGTATTCATGCGCAACGCTCGCGCATATTGCAAATCTTCCATGGACCGCAAGATGCGATAGTGTGTTTTGCTGGTCGGGTCCTGCTCAAATTCAATAGCGTTGTTAATGGCTTCGTCAAATTGGGCGCGCATATCGGCGTTCGATAGTTCGAGCTTGCCGCTTATCACAAACGTACTCCCAAGTTGCGCACTCCAAAATATTGCCAGTTGCCAGTAAGCGAGTGCGAACTCCGGATCAAGTGCGATGGCCCGTTCATAAGAATCTCTGGCGCTCAGGAATTCGTAGGGGTCTGCCGTTGAAGTCGTGCTGAGGCCGTAGGCGAGTCCCTTTAGGTACTCGTTGTACGCGGGGACCGAATTGGTACCGGCGGATACCATACTTGCCAGTGCATCGGGATCCATGGCGGTCTGCAGCGCTGTCGCGATCTCGATCGCGACTTCCTCCTGAAGGGAAATGACGTCTTCGGGTTTGCGATCATAGGTTTGCGACCAGAGATGGAAGCCATCACTGGCGCGTATCAACTGGGCTGTGACGCGCAGGTGGTCGCCACCACGTCGCACCGAGCCCTCCAGTACGTGGGCAACACCCAGTGCCGCGGCAATCGTCGGAACGTCTTCACTCATCCCTTTGAACTTGAATGACGACGTGCGAGCTGCGACCAGCAAATCCGGTGTCCTTGCAAGCGCGTTCAGAATCTCTTCAGTAAGGCCGTCCGAAAACCACTCCTGTTCTGCGTCCGATGACATATTGACGAACGGTAGAACCGCGATCGAGCGCAGGTTGGGACCATCGGACGTCCTCTCCGCGACAGTGGCGATGTCTGATTGCGTCGTGGTGTCGCCGGGCTCGACGGGTGCCTGCCGCTCCCATATGAAATAGCCAAGTGCGACAACCAGTGCGCCAATGATGACGAAGTCCAGCTTGCGGCCGGTTACCGGCGTTATTGACTGAGACCGATCGACATCTTCTTCGCGTTTAATCCCGTCGGGCGTCATTTCGAAGGCCCAGGCGAAAAACAGGGCGAGCGGCAGGCCGAGCAGCAGCAAGACAGCCACAGTCTTTAATACCCAGTCCGGCGCACCGAAATTTTCAAACGCGAACTCGGCAATCTGGGCAAGCACCCAGCCGATGACGGTGTAGGCAAGGCCTACACGAACCACATTGCGCCGTTTCAGCTCATTAAATAATGACATTTGTTATTTTTCGGGCCCTCAGGAAGGGCCGTAGTATACGCACGCAGGCACTTTCCGTATGCAGTCATCGCCTATCACTCGTACACGTGCGTCGCACCGTTATTTGGCATTGATTCTATTACCGCCGAGGCGTATTTTAGAGCCCCGTTGTTGCGTGGATGCGACGTATTTTCGGAGTTTCGTTGATGACCGGCAGGTTGGCCGGTGGGGAACTTTTCAATCAACGTGTTGTCAGTGACATGGACGTTCAGCACCAGAGTGAATTTAGGCTTTTACAGACAAATCTGTACCATTTTTACAACACATCATTTTTTCGATTTATTTTTGTTTGCCGACTAGCGGAGAACGACAATGAAAAGTTTACTTTCCCCGGCCCGAGCGACATTTTCTGCTCTGGCACTTACTTTACTCGCAGCACCCATACCCGAGGCCGCAGCTCAGACTGAGGCTTCCGTTGAGGAAATCGTCGTTACCGGATCGCGTATTCGGCGCAATCCGCTCGATGAGCCTGTAGCGATCATGGAGATCGGCGCTAGCGACATTGAAGATACCGGATTGACGAATCTGGCCGATGCGTTGCAGCAATTACCGATTTCGGGTTCGGCGATCAATTCGCAGTTCAACGTTCCCGGAAACTCGGGCTTTCCACAGGATGGCTCGGGTATCGGTGCGGGTGCTGCGCAATTGGCTATTCGTAATACCAGCGCGAAACGCACGCTGGTGCTCGTCGATGGCAAGCGCTGGATCGCGGGCGCGTCGGCATCCGGTGTTCCGAACGCGGTCGATCTGAACTCGATTCCCGATAACGTCATTGAGCGTGTCGAGATTCTGCAGGACGGCGCATCGGCGATTTATGGTTCGGACGCTATTGGCGGCGTAGTCAACATCATCACCCGGCAAGACTACGATGGCTTCAGGCTGGACGCACAAAGTGGCGGCTATCTGTCAGAAGAAGACGGCGAGTCTGTAGAGATCTCGGCTTTATGGGGTGGCGGTAACGACACCACGCGCTTCGTGTTGAGCATGGGCTACCGGGACGAGAAAGGCGTCGAAACGTGGGATCGTGCGCGCTCAGCGTATCCGTCACCAGATGCGACGAGTTGCGCGGCCGGTGGGTGTTCCTCGTTTACGCCCCAGGCCCGGTTGCTTTTCGGAACCGGATTCGGCCTCTATCGGAACGGCGTACTCGACCCAACCTGTACCGTCGACGATCCGGCATGTAGTGCTGCCGACGTAACACTCAATGACGGCGTGCTGAATGACGGCGGGGCGAACATTCCGCAGTGGGATGCGAACATGCCGAACTCAGGTGATTTTCATGACTTTTCGACGGCTGACCGTTTCAACTTCAACGGAGACACATACAACTACCTGCGCACGCCGAACGAGCGCTTTAATGTGTATGCGAACGTTCGCCAGGAGCTCGCGCCGAACATCACCTTGTTCGCGCGGGCATCGTACACAAACCGCTCGTCTGCAACAAAGGGTGCGCCGGAGCCGCTGTGTCTGGGTGCCGGTTGCGGCAGCCGCATCACCGATAACTTCGTGATCTCGGCTACAAACCCCTATAACTTTACGGGCCTTGATCTGTCCGTTGCCAACGGCAACCTCGAGTTCTTCGGTCGCAGGCCGCTGGAGTCGGGCGGACGCCTATTCTTCCAGGACGTCAATACCTACATGGTGATGGCCGGACTTGAAGGCGATTTCGAGGGCGCAGGACGCAATTTCTACTGGGACCTGAACGCCGGCTACGGCGACAACCGCGGCTTCCAGGAGAAGCAAAATTCGCACAATGCCGCGAAGCTTCAGGTTGCGATGGGCGACATTGACGTGTGTAACGCGACCCCGAACTGCGTACCGTTCAACTTCTTCGGAGGACAGACGCCTGAAGGAGGCTCGATCACGGAGGAGATGCTCGACTTCGTCCGTTTCACTCAGCGCGATTTCAGCGAGCAAACGCTGAAGAACATCGCGTTCAATGTCGGCGGTGACGTTGTCGAGCTTCCCGGTGGCATGATGGGCTTTGCAGCAGGTGTCGAGTATCGTGATCACGAGGGGTCGTTCCGGCCCGATCCTGTTGCCTCTAGCGGCGAAACGGCGGGTATTCCCTCAGGCCCTACAGTCGGCGAATTTGATGTCACCGAGATCTACGCCGAACTCAACATTCCGTTGATATCCGGCGCCGCGCTCGCGGACCTGCTCGAGGTCAACGTGGCTGCGAGGAGCTCCGACTACAGCACTTCGGGATCGAAGTCGACCTACAAGGTCAGTGCTCTGTGGCGGCCGATCGATCAGCTGTCGTTTCGTGGTTCTTTCTCAACAGGCTTTCGGGCGCCAGGTATAGGCGAACTGTTTGGCGGCGCCGCGCGCGAGGACTTCACTTTCCTCGATCCCTGCGCTGACTACACTGGAATCCTGGGAGCTACGAACGGCGGACGTGATGCGGCCCAACCCGCGAACATCCAGGCGAACTGCGCAACCCTGGGCGTAAACCCGGGCCTTGCCCAGATCAATCCGCAGTTGTCTGCAGTATCGGTCGGTAACGATCAGCTGCAGCCTGAGGAGTCGGAAAACGTAACGCTCGGTTTCGTTTACAGTCCTGCGTGGTCCGAGGGTCTGGCCTGGTCGGATGGCATGACATTGTCGATCGACTACTACAACGTCGAGATCACTGATGCCGTACAGGGAATTAGCCCTGGCGAGCTTATCGACGCCTGTGTTGCGACGGTTGATCCGCTTTTCTGCGTTAATACGCCGCGAACGGGTTCAGGACAGCTCGACACCGTCCGCAACAAGTTGCAGAACATCGGTGGCATCGATGCCTCGGGTCTGGACATCACTTTCGATTACCTGAGTCCGGAAACAGGTGCCGGCACATTCGACCTGTCGTTCATGGCAACATATTTGCAGGACTACAAGGAGATCACGAATAACCCTGACGGCACGGTCACAAGCATCGATCGTACCGGCACGCACCCGGACGAGACGTTCTTCCGAGCTTTCCCGGAATGGCGTGCCGTAACGAGGGCCGGCTGGTCGAAGAACCGCTGGACCGGTTCCCTGTCACTGCGTTGGACTGACGAAATGTTGCTGGACAGTGGCAGCACGCTGGATTCGGTTTTCTTCACCGACATCCGCGCCAGCTACAACCCGAGCTGGGCTGACGATTCGATGATGATCACGATCGGTTTCAACAACGTTCTCGACGAGGACCCGCCGGTGTGTGACGCTTGCGGCATAATCGGCATGAGCCCGGTCTCGCATGATCTGCCGGGTCGTGTTGGCTACATTCGGTTGAGCTACGAGACGCGGTAAAACACTTAAGTTAGCAGCAAAAATTTAGGGGTCCCGTCCGGGACCCCTTTTTTTAGGTTTCTTTACTAGGGCTTACGAAACAACATCGTAAACCGGTCGGTGTTACCGGTAACCGTCCTGCGGCCAACTTCATACCTGAGTTCGTCATCGGCGCGGTAGTGCAGATCGGTGTAGTCGACGAACTCAAATCCCTGATCCAGCATCTCATGGATAATCAATACCGGATCGATGCGTCGGCGGTTTTCATTATTGTCAGCTTGCATGTGACGCTTGGTGTGGTCGACAACACCATAAAGACCACCTGATTTAAGTGCATCAAAAACCTGGCTGTTCATTCGGGCTCGGGATTCTGGTCCGAAGTTGTGCAAGTTGCGAAACGTTACCACCATGTCCAGATCGGACACGCCAAATTCGAAGTCTTCAAGGACGTAATAGCGACTGCCTTCCGGTCGGTGCAGGTTGTCTGTCGTCTCCAACAGTTTCACGTGCTCAAAACCGGATTCTGTCAGAACGCCCTCGCTTACACGGCGTGTTCCGAGCGCCACATAGAGTTCTCCGCTTTCGGCGAGTACTGGCGCTAATACGCGTGTGTACCAGCCGCCGCCGGGAATCAGTTCGAGAACGCGCATGTCGTCTTTCATGCCGAAGAAATTCAGCGTGTCGAGCGGGCGACGGTTGCGGTCACGAGCGGTGTCCGCTTCGGGACGCGCTTCTGCGGCCAGCGCATCCTCTACCTTGGCGTCAAAGACATCGTCGGCCATTGCCGGGATGGAAACAATCAACAAAAGGGCAGCAAACAGGCTTCTCACGAGAAAACTCCTCAGGATAAGTGCGGTGCCGATGGTAACACCGCGAACTCCCGGATTGGAGAGCTCAGAAATTGCCGGAACTGAACGGCCTAGCGGCAGGAGCTTGGCACGTAGGAGTCGAGGATCAATCCGGCAGTGGCACAGACCCATGTCATGCTGCCCGGGTTGGGGATTGCCGTTATGGTGATGGTTGAACCGCTTATTACTACGTTCGCATCCTTGCCATAGAGAATCGTGATGACCGCTCCGTTGACGGAGATCGAACTGACGTATTTCCCGGTATAGCTCGCGGGCGTTTCCAAAGCCGCTTCAGCGTTATTCGCCGGGAATAGACCGCTTTGCTCATGAAACTCGGCAATTGCTGTTTTGACCGGCCCGCTCAGGTTCAGGCCCTCGGCGATTTGCGCGCGAATCAGGTATTGCTGGTATGCGGGCATCGCAATCATCGCGAGGATCCCAATGATCGCAACCACGATCATCAGTTCTATCAGCGTGAAACCCTGTTGAGTCCTCTTCATGTCGCGTTCCAATTTCGCCCCTTGCCGGAGGAAAACTTTGCACTAGAATCCTAGTGCATGCCGATCAATGCGTTATCGACTCGCGTAGCATTTCTGAAGATTTGTCGATAATCAATTAGATACATGTGTTCTTTATTGCCCAATAGTGGCAATTCAGAGGGATCGAATTCGGACCTGGTCTTAAACTTGTTTAATCAGCGCTCTTGATAGAATGTGGCGACCGTGCAGGACAGCAGGGGAGCAAAGGATGAGGCCCGTATGAAAGATCGTGGCAGGATGGTCGGTGAGTTTCTCTTGATTGTGGTTGGCGTGTTGGTCGCGCTAATGGTTGAGGCCGCACTTGACGAACGGCAGGATGACGCATTGCGCGACGAGTACTATTCGCGTGTGCGAGCCGACATTGAGGCGGACAAACTCGCCGTAGGCCATCGCATTGAATTCTTTATTGCGGTCCAGAAATTCAGTCTGGATACACTGGACTGGATTGAGTCCGACCGGCCGCTGGATCAGGATGTTTTGCTGGCCTCGTTTTACGCCGCCGAAGTCTGGCCGTTCGTGCCAAATCTGAGTACCTATCAGGATCTGCAAAGCACGGGCAATATCCGCCTGATGGATGATATCGATTTTCGTACCAGTCTCGCGGCCTATTACAACAAGGCCAATGCGTCGCGCCCTGGATGGAATCCGAGCGACGAGTACCGATCGATCATTCGCGGTGTGATTCCGACTCGCGTTCAATCACAGATACGCCAACACTGCCCAACGACTGACAAATTTGATTTGGCACCGACAGGATTCCCGCCATGCTCCCCGGCCGATATTGACTACAATGAAATGAATGCGCTTTATGAACGTCTGCGAGACGACAGGTCTTTTCGCGAGATTTTGACGTACCGAAATTCGGAGCTTGGCGTCATGATTTACCTGTTGCGTCAGCAGGCGTTCTATGCCGACGAGGTGCTGAGCCGGATCGAGAATCAATAAGACCTCAACCGTATTTCTTGAAGAGTAAGTCCTTCGCCTGGCCGATCCAGTCGTCCTGCTCCATGCGGCCTTTGAATTCTTTTAGTTCCTGATTGACGCGCGCTATGTCTGCTACGCGGAAGTTGGCGATCTGGCGAAAGCTGGTAATGCCCAGCTCGTTCAGAGCGCTTTCAAATACTTTGCCGATGCCAACAATCTCTTGCAGATCGTCTACCTCTTTTTTCGCTTGATTCTTACGCTCTGATTCTTGCGAGCGTGCGCTCTGGCGCGCGTCATCGAGAGCATCGCGTTGCTGGTTCTCGAGACTGGCAAATGTCTTCTCAACTTCATCCAGCTTTATCCGCAATGTTTCGGACTTTTGTTCTGACTGCCCCGCGTGCTCTTTATAGCGCTGCGCATCGAGCTCGTATTGGCCGCGACTGTGCTCCATCGATTTCAGGCAGTGTGCGAGCTCTTT
>Ga0255057_10002358_pt1 | contig 10262 bp, 9 predicted proteins | sample Cases_109_6_MG_FD_189022 | JGI IMG/M metagenome (GOLD analysis project Ga0255057, IMG submission 189022) | Seawater microbial communities from Amundsen Gulf, Northwest Territories, Canada - Cases_109_6 | ecosystem: Environmental > Aquatic > Marine > Gulf | place: Canada: Northwest Territories... | reverse complement strand
GCGCTCTCCGCGCCCCTCCCCGTCGTGGAGGATGATGATGGAGCCCGGTTCCACGTTGCGGCCGATCCACCACGCGGCCAGCCGGACCGAGGGAATCTGGGCGTCCAGGGGGTAGACCGAGCCCAGCGCGGCGCGATAGCCCTGGGTCGCCAGCAGGTCGAGCATCCAGTCGTGGTACCAGCCCGATGCAGGGCGGAACCAGTCGCTCGCCGGCCAGGCCGACAGCGTCGTCTCGGCCGCCAGCAGCTGCTCGATGAACTCCCCTGGGGTCAGCTCGATGCTGGGAGTGTCGCGCTGGTGGTGATTTCCGATCTCGTTGCCGCCCGCCACGATGGCGTCGACCAGCGCCTCGTTGCCCGCAATCCTGCTCGAGATCAGGAAGAAGGTGGCGTGGGCGTCGTTCGCGGAGAGCACCGCCAGCAGCCGCTCGGTCGACTGGGCGTCCGGGCCATCGTCGATCGTGAGCGCCACCAGGCGCTTGCCGGTCTCGACGCTGTAGAGCACGCGGGGATCGCGGTCGCCGAAGATGCCCAGGGTGCCGCGTCCTTCCCCGATGGCGTGGCAGCCGACGCCAGCCAGGACGAAGAGCAGCAGAGGCACGACACTACGCATGGTCGACCCGCAGCAGGGGCAGGCCGCTACGCATAGTTGACACTCACCAGGGTGAGCGCGTGGGGAGGCGCCGTGCGGCCCGCGCGGGCGCGATCCCGAGCGGCCAGTAGCGCGGGGATGGTGTCGGGCGACCGACGGCCGAGGCCAACCTCAACGAGTGTACCGGCCAGGATGCGCACCATCTGGCGCAGGAAGCCGTCGCCCTCCACGAAGAGCTCGATGGCGGCCCCGGCCTGGCCAGCGAGCTCGACGCGGTGGAGCGTGCGCACGCTGCTGCGCACTTCGGAGCCGGCGGCCCGGAAGGACTGGAAGTCGTGCTTGCCGCGCAGGGCCTCCGCCGCCTGGTGCATGGCCGCAAGGTCGAGCGGGCGGCGCACCCAGTAGCTGCGGGCGGAGCGCAATGGAGAGCGGTCGCGACCATTCCAGACGCGATAGTGGTAGAGCTTCGAACGTGCGTCGTAGCGCGCGTGAAAGTCGTCGGAGACACGTTCACACCCGACGACCGCCACCTCGACCGGCAGCACCCCGTTGAGCGCGCGGCGCAGCCAATGCGGGTCCACCTCGCGTTCGAGACCCACTCCCGCCACCTGGGCTTCGGCGTGCACGCCGGCGTCGGTGCGGCCGGCGCCAACGGCGCGTGCGGACTCCCCGGTGACGCGACGCAGTGCCTCGTGCAGAGCGCCCTGGATCGTGCGGCGTTCGCCGGGCTGGAGCTGCCAGCCCTCGAACCGCCGCCCATCGTACTCGACGGTCAAGCGGTACTGGGGCACGGCTTCAGTGGTGGCGCGCGACCCGCGCGACGGCCAGCTGCACGGCGTTGACGGCGGCGACGCGCAGCGAGTCGGCGGCGAGCCAGAGCTGGAGGCCGTTTTCCGAGGAGGGGTCGCGCCGCACGCGCCCCACGTACACCTCCTCGCGCCCGGCCACGGCACGCGGAGTCAGATCGCCGGGAGCCTCGCGCCAGACTTCGACCCCCGGAGCCTTTGCCAGCAGCTCCGCGGCCTCGCCGGGGGTCAGCGGGCGCTCGGTCTCGATCGCTCCGCTGGCGGCGAAGCCCACGAAGATGGGCACGTGCACGTGGGTCAGCGCCACGCCAGGCGAGCCGGGCAGCAGGCGCTCCAGCGCCGCGGCCGCCGCGACCTCGCTGGCGGCATTGCCGGTCTCGTCCACCTCTCCCACGGCGGGAATGCAGTCGAAGGCCAGTGGCCGAGAGAAGACCCGCGGCTGGGGGAAATCCTCCTGGTTGAACAGCGCCACGGACTCCTGGTAGAGGCTCTCGATCCCGAGGCGACCCGCGGCGGAGGCACCCTGGAGTGCGGTTCCCACCACACGCCGCACACCAGCCGCCTCGGCCAGGGGGCGCAGCGCCAGCGCCCAGGGCAACGCGGCACCGGGCGGCGCAACCAGCAGCGGCTGCGCCTCCGGGTTCTCGAGCGGACCGAAGGCGGCCACCCGAGGCGTGATCTCGGGCGCGCTCGCCAACGCGCCGGAGGCGTCGACGCAGGGCACCTCGGCCTTGAGCGCTTCGCGCGTGTACTCGAGTGCAGCCGACGCCGGCGCGCACAGGATGAGCAGATCCAGGGCTCCGGTGCGCGGCGGCTCGGTCCGCACGGGGTACTCGACTCCCTGGAAGGCGATCTCCTCACCGAGCGAGTGGTCCGTGGCAACGGGCACGAGCTCCGCAACCGGCAGCGAGCTGGCGTCGAGGACCGCGAGCACCTCGCCGCCGAGCGCACCCGTGGCACCGACGACCCCGACCCGCAGGCCGCCCTCGCCCGAGCTCACGACGTACCCAGCTGGCGCAGCACGAGATCTCCCATGGCCTCACAGCCGAGTGTCGCCTCGTCGCCTGCAGCCAGGTCCGCGGTGCGGGCGCCCGTCTCGAGTGTCGCCGCCACGGCGTCGCGCACAGCACCCGCGGCTTCGGGAGCGTCGAGGGAATGCTCGAGCAACATGGCGGCCGAGAGGATCGCTGCCAGCGGGTTGGCCATGTCCTTGCCGGCGATGTCGGGAGCGGAGCCGTGCACCGGCTCGTAGAGGCCCACACCGCCCACCCCGAGGCTAGCCGAGGGCAGCATCCCCAGGGATCCGGTGATCATCGCGGCCTCGTCCGACAGGATGTCGCCAAAGAGATTGCCGGTGACGATCACGTCGTAGCGTCGCGGCTCCTTGAGCAGCAGCATGGCCATCGAGTCGACCAGCTGGTGCTCGAGGCGCACCTCGCCGAAGTCCTTCGCAACTTCCTCGGTGACCTGCACCCAGAGCTGCGATACCTCGAGCACGTTGGCCTTGTGCACCTGCGTCACCAGCTTGCGCCGGCGCCGGGCCGCCTCGAAGGCCACGCGCACGATGCGCTCGATCTCCACCTCGTCGTAGACCATGGTGTTGCGGGCCTCGCGCCGGCCCTCCACCAGCGCCTGGCCGCGCGGCTCGCCGAAATAGATGCCGCCGGTGAGCTCGCGCACCACCAGCAGATCGATGCCGTCGACCACCTCGCGGCGCAGGCTGGAGGCGTCGACGAGGGCCGGAAAGACCGAGGCCGGGCGCAGGTTCGCGAAGAGTCCCAGCTCCTTGCGGATGCGCAGCAGGCCGCGCTCGGGGCGCGTCTCGACGGGCATGTCGTCCCACTTGGGGCCGCCGACGGCGCCCAGCAGGATGGCGCGGCACTCCCGGGCGCGGGCCACCGCGTCGTCGGAGAGCGGCTCGCCCCGGGCGTCGATGGAGGCGCCGCCGATCAGATCCTCTTCGAAGCCGAGCTCCAGCCCGGCCTGCGAGGCCGCCGCTTCCAGCACGCGGCGCGCCTGGGTGGTGACCTCCGGGCCGATGCCGTCGCCCGGAAGCAGCAGGATGCGCTGGCTCACGCCCTAGATCCCCTTCGGCTCGCCTGGGTCGTGGCGGCGCTTGTGCCAGGCGAGCTTGTTGAGGGCGTGCACGTAGGCCTTGGCACTGGCCACGATGATGTCGGGGTGGGCGCCGTGGCCGATCACGCGCCGACCGGCCTCGGAGACGGTCACCGAGACCTCGCCCAACGCATCCATGCCACCGGTGATGGCGTTGACCTGGTAACGCAACAGCTCGCTCTTGGTCTCCGTCAGCTCAGCGATCGCCTTGAAGACGGAGTCTACGGGCCCGATGCCCTGAGCCGAGGCCTTGGCCGCCTCGCCGTCCACCACCAGCTCCACCGTGGCCGTGGGCGTGGCGAAGGTGCCGGAGAGAATGCTCAGGTCGCCAAGCTCGTAGCGATCGTCGGTCTGCGTGACCGAGTCCGCCGCGATGGCCTCGAGGTCCTCGTTGAAGATGGTCTTCTTGGCGTCCGCGAGATCCTTGAAACGGCGGAAGGCGCGCTCGAAGTCGTCCCCCTCCACCACCAGTCCCATCTCTTCCAGGCGGTCGCGGAAGGCGTGACGCCCCGAATGCTTGCCGAGCACCAGCTCGTTGCTGGTCCGCCCGATCGACTGGGGCGTCATGATCTCGTAGGTGATGGGCGCCTTCAGCACCCCGTCCTGGTGGATTCCGGCCTCGTGGGCAAAGGCGTTGTCGCCCACGATGGCCTTGTTGGGCTGGACGTTGATGCCGATGGTCGAGGCCAGCAGGCGACTCGACGGGTAGATCTCGCTGGTCACGATGTTGGTGTCGAGGCCCCGGAAGACATCGGGCCGCGTCTTGATGGCCATCACCACCTCCTCCATGGAGGTGTTGCCGGCCCGCTCCCCGATGCCGTTGACGGTACATTCGACCTGCCGCGCCCCCGCCAGCACGGCCGCCAGGCTGTTGGCGACCGCCACGCCGAGATCGTTGTGGCAGTGAACGGCGAAGACGGCCTCGTCCGAGCCGAGCACTCGTTCGCGCAGCGTGGCGATCAAGCGCGCGTATTCCTCGGGCTGGGTGTAGCCCACTGTGTCGGGCACGTTGAGCGTCGAGGCGCCCGCTTCGAGCGCCACTTGGAAGACCTGAACCAAGAAGTCCACGTCCGAGCGCGTGGCATCTTCGGCCGAGAACTCCACGTCGTCGCAGTGGCCGCGAGCCTGGCGCACGGCCCGGTCCACCTCGGCCAGCACGTCTTCCCGGCTCATCCGCAGCTTGTGCTGAAGGTGGATGTCGCTGGTGGCGATGAAGGTGTGGATGCGCGGCTTGGCCGCTGCCTCCAGGGCCTGGGCACAGCGGTCGACGTCGCCGGCGCCGGTGCGCGCCAGCCCGCACACTTGCAGCCCGCGCACCTCCTGGGCGATGGCCCGCACGGCCTCGAAGTCGCCCTCGCTGGCGATGGGGAAGCCGGCTTCCAGCACGTCGACGCCCAGGCGCTCCAGCTGTCGAGCCAGGCCCAGCTTCTCGGTCAGATTCATGCTGCAGCCGGGCGACTGCTCACCGTCGCGCAGCGTGGTGTCGAAGATGCGGATCGTATCGGTCGAGGCAGGCTTGGGTTCGGTCATGGCGTGCTTCCTTGGCTTGGCTCGGGCTCGGGAGCGGGATCGGGGAGCTTGGGCAGCGGGTTGCGGGTGCCGAGACGCCAGAGCCACTCCAGCGGCCCCACAACCGTATAGACGATGCCGATGCTGAACAGCGTGATCGCGGGCTCGATCACCACCAGTGTGAGCGCCACCACCGCCAGCACCAGGGTGCCGAAGGGGTGGCCCGTGTCCACCTCCTTGAAGCTGCGGTAGGGGATCGAGCTCACCATCAGCAGGCCGAGCAGGCTCACCCCAGCTGCCACGAGCCACTCCGGCGCGGTGAAGGCGCTGCCGCCGTCGCGCAGGAAGGTCACGAACCACTGGGTCGAAGCCACGACGCCCGCGGCGGCGGGGCTCGGCAGACCCTCGAAACGCCCGCGGTAGCGCGGCGAGCTCACATTGAAGCGAGCCAGGCGCAGCGATGCGCAAGCCGTGAACAGGAAGGTCATCACCCAGCCCGGCCGTCCCAGCACCGCCAGGTTGCCGGCGCTGAAAGCCAGCATGGCCGGTGCCACGCCGAAGGAGACCGTGTCGGCGATCGAGTCGTACTCGCTACCGAAGCGGCTGGTCGAGCGCGTGAGCCGGGCCACACGGCCGTCGAGGATGTCGAAGACCATGGCCAGGATGATGCCGCCGGCGGCTTTGTCGGGGTGGCCGAGGAAGGCCTGGGCTATGGCGTAGAAACCGAAGAAGAGGTTCGCCGTGGTGAGCAGGTGCGGCAGCAGATAGAGCCGGCTGGCTCCCTGGCGTCGCGCCCTGCGGCGCCGGCGCCGCCGGGGCCTGTCTGCCCGCTGGCTCATGCGTCCCTCTCGTCGCGCGGTAGCTGCGCGATCACCGTGCTGCCCCCGTGCACGCGGTCGCCCTTGTGGGTGCGCAGCTCGGCGCTGGCCGGCAGCAGCACGTCGGTGCGCGAGCCGAAGCGGATCAGGCCGTAGCGAGTGCCGCGCTCGAGCCACTCTCCCACCTGGGGATGGCAGACGATGCGGCGTGCGATCAGCCCGCTGATCTGGCTCACGACGACGCGCTCGCCGCGCTCGGTCTGTAGCGTCATGTCGAGGCGCACATTCTCGGTCTCCGCGCGACGGTTGAAAGCGGCCAGGAACTTCGCCCCGCTGCGCTCGATGGAGACGACGCAGCCGGGCACCGGCGCCCGGTTCACGTGCACATCAAAAACCGACAGGAAAATCGCCACGCGCACGGCCTTGGTCCCGTCCGGCAGCTCGATCTGCCCAGCCTCGAGCACGCGTCCGTCCGCAGGCGACACCACGGTGCGCTCATCGCCAGGCACCAGTCGCATGGGATTGCGGAAGAAGAAGCCCACGAAGACCGTGGTGAGCAGCAGGGCGAAGCCCAGGGTCGGGAGTCCCGCCGCCCCGGCGATGCCCGCCAGCGTGAGCGGGATCGCCCCCAGCAGGAAGGCGTCCTTGACCACGAACTCCGTGGGACGCTCCCGGAAGCGGGACGCCTCGACGATCTGCGGCTCGGCCACTCTCAGTTCTTGCTGCGGTCGACCAGGCGCTTCTCCTTGAGCCACGGCATCAGGCCCCGGAGCCTGGCCCCCACCTCCTCCATGGGGTGCTCTTCGCCCTGCTTGCGCAGGGCGGAGAAGGACACGTTGCCGGAGCGGTTCTCCAGGATGAACTCCCGGGCGAAACGGCCGGCCTGGATGTCTTCCAGAATGCCCTTCATGCGCTGCTTCACGGCAGCATCGATAACTACTGGTCCCCGCGTGAGATCTCCGTACTCCGCGGTGTTCGAGACCGAGTACCGCATGTTCGCGATGCCGTCCTCGTAGATCAGGTCGACGATCAGCTTCACCTCGTGGATGGTCTCGAAGTAGGCCATCTCCGGCGCGTAGCCAGCCTCCACCAGCGTCTCATAGCCAGCGCGCATCAGCGCCGTGAGGCCCCCGCAGAGCACTGCCTGCTCGCCGAAGAGATCGCTCTCGGTCTCCTCCCGAAAGTTGGTCTCGATGATGCCGGCACGGCCCGCACCCAGACCGGCGGCGTAGGCCAGCGCGATCTGCAGCGTGTCGCCGGAGGGGTCCTGGTGGACGGCCACCAGAGCCGGTACACCCCTGCCCTCTTCGTAGTGCTGGCGCACCGTATGGCCCGGACCTTTGGGAGCGACCATGAAGACGTTCACTGCCTCGGGCGGCTGGATCGTGCCGAAGTGGATGTTGAAGCCGTGGGCCACGGCCACGTAGTTGCCGGGCTGGAGCCCGGGCTCGATCTCCTCGTGGTACACCTGCGCCGCCGTCTCATCGGGCAGTGTGAGCATCACGACGTCGGCGCCGCGAGCCGCCTCGGCGGGCGTCTGCACCCGCAGCCCGGCGGCCTCGGCCTTCTGCCAGGAGTTCGAGTCTTTGCGCAGGCCGACGATCACGTCGACGCCCGAGTGGTGCAGGTTCTGCGCGTGGGCGTGACCCTGGCTGCCATAGCCGATCACCGCGACGGTCTTGCCATCCAGGCGACCGAGGTCGGCGTCCTTGTCGTAGTAGATGTTGAGACCCATCTGCGAAGGTTCCTCTTGATGGTTTCCCTGGCGGCAGTGTCCGCTGGGCGGGTTCGAGTATGGCGGATTCCCCGGGGGATTGCCGGGTTGCGCAGCCAAGGCAAGCCGCAGGCTTGCCGTGCCGGCAGGGCGGCGAAGCCGGCCGATAACCGGCGAGCTACCGGTTGGCGCCCGGAATCCCGCCGCGAATCAGCATGCCCACGCTGCTGCCGCCGTCCAGGTCGAAGTCGGCGCCGTGGAAGTAGGCGCTCTCGTCCGAGGCCAGGAAGACCACGGCTTGAGCCACATCGCGCAGCGTGCCCGGGCGGCCCACGGGTACAGGACCGTGCGCCTTGCGCAGCGTCTCCCGGTCGAGGCCGGGCGGCAGGAAGGGCTCGATCATCTCGAAGCTCCCGGTGCCGGGGTTGATGCAGTTGACCCGAATGCCGTCGCGTCCCAGCTCGAGCGCCGCCACCTTGGTGAGGCCGCGCACGGCGAACTTGCTGGCGGCGTAAGCGGAAGTTCCCGGCGCCACGAAGTGGGCGTCGATGGAGGCGATGTTCACGATGGAGCCGCCGCCGGCGCGCTTCATCGGCTCGGCCGCGCTGCGGATGCCCAGGAAGACACCGAGCTGGTTCACCTGGGTGACGCGCACGAAGTCGTCCACGGTGGTCTCCAGCAGCGGGGCTATGTGGAGTACGGCCGCGTTGTTGACGAGCGTGGTCAGGCGCCCGAAGTGGCCCTCGGCCAGCGCCACCGCCTGCTCCCAGTCGGACTGGCTCGTGACGTCGAGGTGGGTGTAGAGCGCGGCCTCGCCCAGGGAGTCCGCGACGAGTTTTCCGCGCTCGTCGAGCACGTCGCCCAGCAGGACCCGGGCTCCCTCCTCCACCAGCAGCCGCGCCGTCTCCTCACCGGTTCCTCGAGCGGAGCCGGTGACGAGCGCAACCTTGCCGTCCAAGCGTCCCATGCCAGAGCAGTGTATCAGTCGCGGTCGCTGGGTCGGGGCTGCGGTCGGCCGGGGGGAAGGCCCTCAGTCCTCGGACTTCTCCACCAGCTGCCGCAGAGACTGCGGATCGTCCAGGTGGCGCAGCACACCGGATCTGAGCTCGGCCAGGCGTGCGTGGGCCGACTCGATCTCGTGGCTCGCGGAGCCACCGTCGACTTGCACTTGGGCCAGCACCTGATTCAGGGCGTCCGCGACGTCCTCGAAGTCATCGTCTCCCTTGCGCAAGTGAACCGGACGCACCTGCTCGCCAGAGGCCAGGCGCCGCAGCTCCAGCTTGAAGCGGTAGAGCGGGCCGGCGAGCTTGTGACTGAAGTAGAGGCCGACGGCCACCGCGAAGAGCACGCTGAGGCTCGTCATGATGGTGACCCACAGCACGATCGTCTCCGCCATGCCCGGGATCCCACCTGTGTCGCGCAGGATCTCGAGCTTTAGCAACAGCGGCATCTCGGCGCGCGCCAGCGGCGCGAAGATCGCCGCGTAGACCCCGGCCATGCAGAGCGTCGAGATCGCCACGTAGGCCAGTGCGAACGCCACCACCCGGGCGATCTGCCGCTGCTTGAACTTCGACTCGAAGCCGAAGGAATTCCACCACTGTCGGCGGCGCCCGCCCATCGTCTCCCCCGTCCGCTGCTTGGGGCGGCTCGAAGCCCGTCCCGTGGAGCGGCTACAGACCCGCTTGCTAGAGCGGCAGAACCCGCTTCCGAGCTGAGCCCGGGCGCCCCGGAGCGCCCGTTCGCGCCCTAGCGAGCCGGAGCCGCCGGCGACTGGCCGGCGAGGTGGTTGAGGGCAAACTCTTGGCGGCTGCTGCCCCCGTGCGCGTCCTGGACCTCGATCGCCACCGGATACTCTCCCCGCTGCTCCCGCGTGGGCTGCCAGGTCAACAGCCGGCTCTCGCGATCGAGCTTCATGCCCTGCGGCCCCTCGACCAGGCGTAGACGCAGCGAGGTGTCGCCGTCGGGATCCTCGGCGATCAGCTCGTACTGGAAAGATCCGTCGGCAGCGAAATCGCTCGGCTCCGACACGATCTGCGGCGCCGCGTTCTCCACCTCGAAGGACTGGCTGCGCAGCGGCTCGCTCTGGTCGTTGCCATCCGAGGCCACCACCTCGAACTCGATGCGATCTCCCCGCTTGAAGCGATCGCGGGGCAGTCGGGCACCCGCCGAGTCCACGGGCTGCCCGTTCACCGACCAGCGGTAGAGGAACTCGAGCTCGTCTCGCTCGGGGTCGCGAGCGCGGGCCTTGGCCACGACATCCTGTGCGCGCGTGACCGTCCCGAGCGGTTCGATCGCCACGCCCAGGAGCACGGGCGGGCGGTTGGCAACACGCACCGAGGCTGTAGCCGGCGGGCTCTCGCCGGAAGCATCCCGCGCCAGCACCTCCACCTCGATCCGTGTGCCCTTGGGCACGACGCCCACGTGGAACGAAGCGGCTCCGTCGACAGGCCGCCCGTCTACACGCCAGCGATAGACGAGGCGCACCGCATCGCCCTCCGCGTCGAAGAGCTCGACCCGTGCATCGAGCAGATCGCCCGGCCTGGGCTGAGCCGGCTCGAGCCGCACGCTGCGGATCTGCGGGGGCCGGTTCGCGCGCTCCACCGCGTGGGCAGCGCCGCCCGGCATCGGCGCGCCGCTGGCCTCCGGCGTCTCGTCCTCTGCGCAGGCCGCCTGCGCCAGGCCAAGCCCCAGCGCCAGCCACCTCGATCG
>Ga0255057_10002357_pt1 | contig 10268 bp, 7 predicted proteins | sample Cases_109_6_MG_FD_189022 | JGI IMG/M metagenome (GOLD analysis project Ga0255057, IMG submission 189022) | Seawater microbial communities from Amundsen Gulf, Northwest Territories, Canada - Cases_109_6 | ecosystem: Environmental > Aquatic > Marine > Gulf | place: Canada: Northwest Territories... | reverse complement strand
CCCAGAGCAGGTAATCTGTAGGGATGTTTTCGAGTCGCTTGCCCTTGTGCTTCCCAAATGTAATAATCACTTTCATCGTCTCCGAATTGTGCGAGTCGCCGCCGTGGTCGCCAAACTTTGGCGGCGGCCCGCTTAAAAAACTCTCATCTAACGCTACTCTGCTGGCCACGCCCAATTCTCGCCGGCGGCATCAAGTCGCCTTGCCTTGCCCTCTTGCTCCAGGTCGAGTAGGATCTGGAACACCAACATCTTGGCGAGAATAAGCTGCACTTCCGCCGGCCGATAGCTCACGATATAGTCCCGAACGTTGGCGGCCATGTCGACGAAGTGAATATCGCCAACCGTATCAATTGCATCCTTTACAATGTCCTTAGCTCTTTTGTAACCATCCGACATTTTGTATAAGGGGCCGCCAGCCGCAGTAAACTCCTTCACGTGTTTACCGGTTTCCACCGCACCGAATTCTTTTGTCTCAGTCATCGCAATAGCTCCTACGGAGTCGAGAAAAAATGCGGCCAATGCGTCGAGCTGTGACTCCCCCAGCTCTCGGTATGCACCGGCCACGGAAATTTGCGTTAGAGTTGGGATAGCCGCTCGATGAACTCAATCCCATCAATGCCGCGGATAAATTTTCTGCGGCCAGCGTCGACAGTCACAAGTTCCAATCCCTGCAAACGCGCTTCTCTGATTCGCGTCTTGGTAATACCGCTGCAACGGATGAACGCCGCGTAGGGATAGAACGATTCTGGATGAATCGGCTTAGTGTCGGCTGCGTAGCCGGTGGGTGAGACAGACATTTCAGATACTCCGGTTAGCTGTAGGGTTCAGCCGAAACGGTCGGCTAACTGACATCTACCCGAAGTTTAGGAATAGAAGGATGGACAGAGGCGGGTTCTGTCCATCTATTTTTAAGATGTCACGGTTGTCGCCTTGAAGGCACGTTCGATGGTCTTGTAGCTGACGCCGTAATCGCCTGCGACTCTTCGGCAGGCATCGGTTCTAGACAGTCCCTTGCCAACCAGCACATCGACAAGGGCGGCTACTTCCAGCTTTTCTTTTTTAGAAAACGTAGCGTTGCATTTCCCACCAGCGGAAGCCGCTCCTATGACTTTTCGACCCCGCTCGGCATCTTCCTGAATGGGGCAAACGCCTTCAATGTGCTCGATTGCCCGCCCCAGACGTACTAAGTGCGGGGCGATGAACTCGAAGTCTCCGTACAAGTCCCCCTGCTCGTTGAGGTGATGCTCGATCACGCGGATTGAAGAGAACGCTTCGTTAGCGTCGGAAACCTCAAAGGGGGCCGTGTCAGAGACGGCTGCATAGCTCCAGCCTTCACCAAGGTCGACCATGAGAAACCGAACGCCGGGCGATAGCTTCGCGGTAGGGTCGACGTGTGGCCGGCAGAGGTCCGCGAGATCGGCCCGAACCTTGTCGAGCCATTGTCGAAGACTATCCATCGAGAATCCGTCCCGCCAACTCGGTCGCCCCTGTTGCTCTGCCCAGGACGGGAAGCTTGCAACAGGGGCAACCGTTCACAGGAAGCGATCCTGTTAGCCGGTCTCTATGTGTCCCAAAATGTGTCCCAATCGCTGTCAAACACCAAACAACGTAGGACAAGAGACACTTGGTTTTACGTGCTCAAATTCTAACAGCTACCTATTCGCGTGTACAGTAGGGACTGTCGATCCAGTGGTTGCGGGTTCGAGTCCCATCGGCGTCGCTTGTTTTCTAGGGTTTGCGAATCACACCTCCCAGCCTCTTTACCCAATTCTTTACCTACGGCCCCCCATATGTCCTCGGCCGTCGCGTCCGCATTCTCGCCGACGTAGGATCTTCACGATCAAAAACTGAGAGCTGCTTGAGAGTCTCGGGGTCAATTCCCCTGGTCTTTTCGGCCAACAGACGTCGTTCGTCCGGCGCTAAGAATCGGATGTCCGGATTCCAGTTCTATTTCCTCCTTGAGCTGCAGATTCTGCTGATACAGCCGAGTGATTTCACGTCGCTACCGTGTCGGGAGTAAATAGCGTGTCGACCTCTGTGAGCAGCTTCCTACCCAGAATCTTGCCTTTGGCGGCTAAGCGACGGAGCTGATCGTCTGACAGTAACATCCGCTGTTTACCGTGTGTTCCCCAGAGGATCTGGTTCTCTGTGATCAGTTACTCAATCACAAATTGCTGCTGCCGGTGGACCCAGCCGGCAAAAATGGTCCGGGAGACATTAGCGGAACGCATCCAGCCTGTCACTAGCAATCCGCTGTAATGATGCTACAAACTCGAAAAAGCTGATCTTGTCGTTCTTTGAACTGGTGGACTGACTCATTCAAGCTCTAATTAAACCAAAACGTGACGGCATTATACATTGCCTTTCAAGTGTCTTTTTGCGGAAATGGTGTTTACGAGATCAGTTTCTATGGTTTGATAATCCATGACGTGCGAGAAGCCGCGGCCTATTTCTAGACGCGGGGAAACTTTCCGCACCAATAGCCCATGGACTGCTCCGTATTTTACTTGGGGAACAAACGATGAGTGACCAAGCGATTTCCAACAGAGCGCTTGACCAGGGCCAGGGCGTCGTGCGTCTGACTCCCACGTGGGTGCCACGTTCGTTTTGCATCCCGGGCAAGAGAATCAAGCTTCACCCGGACGATTACTATGCACTTGGCTCCAATCGAGGCGGCATCGACGAACGGTGGTTCTCTTCCACCACACCGGCGGACAATGGGCCGTTGACCGGCAAGAACGAAGGCCTGAGCCACATTGTGGTGGAGGATGGCGGCTCGACAGAACTCATTCTCCTGCGCGATGCCGCTGATGAACTCCAGGGGCAATTGATTGGCGATGACTTATGGAATGCCTATCACGCCTGGCCCATGTACTCGAAGTTCTTCGACAATCAGGGTGCACTGCCTTTTCATATCCACCACAACGACGAGTACGCGGCACGCGTCAACGCCCTCGGCAAACCGGAAGCGTATTACTTCCCGCCGCAAGTCAACAATCATGGCGGTGATTTCCCGTTCACCTTCTTCGGCTTGCAGCCCGGAGTGACCAAGCAACAAGTGCGTGACGTGTTGGCCAGATTCTCTCAGGGCAACAACCGAATCACCGATCTGTCGGCAGCGCATTGCCTCACTCCCGGGACCGGCTGGGATGTGCCTCCCGGCATTCTCCATGCGCCGGGCAGCTTGTGCACGTATGAGCCACAAAAAGCATCCGATGTATTTGCGATGTACGAGTCGGTTTCCCACGACAAGGTGACTCCCGAGGAACTATTGTGGAAAGATACCCCCGAGGAGGAAGTTGGTAATTTCGATTACCTGGTGGAAGTGATCGACTGGGAGAAAAACGTCGATCCGAACTTCAAGGCCAATCATTTCATGGTCCCGATTCCTGTCGCCGATCTGCAGCAGATGCGAGCGGAAGGCTACGAAGAGAAATGGATCTGCTACCGATCCGATGCTTACAGTGCCAAGGAACTGACCATCCTTCCCGGCCAATCGGTCACGATCAAAGATCGGGGCGCCTACGGGCTGATTGTTCTCCAAGGGCATGGCAAGCTGGGTGTGTGGGACATCGAAACACCATCGCTAATCCGCTTCGGGCAATTGACGCATGACGAGTACTTCGTTTCCGCGGAAGCTGCCAAGGGAGGCATCACGATATCCAATCCCAGTCAAACTGACCCGATCGTCATGCTCAAACATTTCGGCCCAGGCGTCCACCCGATCATGTCACCGCCGTACGCTAATGAATGACTACTAAAACTGGGACGTGAGGCAAAGAAGGAGTTCTGATGAACAATCATTCCAACGATTATCCAAAGCTCCATAACGCAGCTTGGCCCGGAATCGTGGGCAAGGGTGATGACGATGAGCCCCCGATCGATTTGGATACATTGCTCGATCTGACGGCCAATGCGGAAGTTGATGGGATCAAGTTCGATGGGATCGATCTGATCCTTCACGCTCCTCACGTGGACATCGATTCATCAGATGATCAGCTACAAGCATTGGCCGACAAGGTGACGCAGCGCGGTTTGATGGTCGGCACCGTGGTCGCACCGGTTTGGCCTCCGCTCGGTGGCGGATCGGCCCTGGGAGAGGCGGAGGAGTGTGCTCGCTTTTTGCAGCAAGTCGGAAAAGCGTGCCGGATAGCTGCCAAACTGAGAGAGCTGGGGGTTAGGCCTCATGGCTCGGTGCGTATCGATTCCGCCTGCGATCCCGGCTGTTGGGCCGCAGATCCTGAAAACAATCAACGACGCATTGCTCAAACTTTCCAGCAAGCATGTGACATCGCCGAAGATCATGGCGAACGTCTGGCTGCCGAGGGGGAAATCTGCTGGGGCGGTATGCACAGTTGGCGACACATGATCCAACTGCTAGAGATGGTCGACCGCCCTCAAACGCTTGGTTTCCAGGCGGACATGGCGCACACACTCCTTTATCTGCTCGGTTATAACGCCCCGGAGGATGCCCTTTTGAGCGAGAATTTTGATTGGGCTGATACCGATCGTTTTTACGAGGCCTACGAGAAACTGACCGCTGCTCTGAGACCGTGGACGATTGATTTTCATGTGGCCCAAAATGATGCGACGGTGTTTGGATCTGGGTCCCATGACAAGACCGGGAGACATTGCCTGCCGGACGATCCTAACGGCAGACTGAACATTCCCAAGGCTGCCGGCTTCTGGCTGCGCGACGGGTCGGGGCAGCTGACCAAAAGTTGCCAACATATTTGCTGGGATGGCTGTATGTTTCCCAACGAGATCATGCTCGATCCGAACACCTGGAACAACATCTTGGCCAGCCTAATCGGCGTGCGAGACAAACATGGTTGGGTGGATGAGAGTTAATCGAGGTCGTTGTGTCTGGAGCACCAGGGTAGAAAAGCGAACTAACACTCGCGAGCAAGGAGTTTCAATCAGTGAGTCAACCACTAAAGATCGGCATGATCGGCTACGGCTTCATGGGTCGAGCTCACACGAACGCGTACAAGCGGGTCAACGATTTCTTTCCGCAGCTGGCCTATCGCCCTGTTTTGCAAGCCGTATGTGGTCGAGACGAAGCGAAAGTCCAGACATTTGCCGACCAATGGGGTTATGCGTCGCATGAGACCGATTGGCGACAACTCGTGAAGCGAGACGACGTCGATGCGATTGATGTTTGTGTCCCGAATAATTTGCACAAAGAGATCGCTCTTGCTGCGGCCGCAGCTGGAAAGATGATTCTCTGCGAAAAGCCGCTCGCGATGAATGTTTCCGAAGGCGAGCAAATGTGCCAAGCGGTCGAGGCTGCCGGTGTGACCAACTCGGTGTGGTACAATTACCGACGCATTCCGGCCGTCACGCTGGCCAAGGCGCTCATTGACGATGGCAAGCTGGGACGGATCTATCACTTTCGCGCAAACTTTCTCCAAGACTGGACCATCTCCAGTGAGGTTCCTCAAGGAGGCGCCGGCACGTGGAGATTGGATTCGTCCGCGGCAGGCTCAGGAGTCACAGGAGACTTACTGGCCCATTGCATCGACACGGCAATATGGCTCAATGGCCAGATCAAAGATGTGAGCGCAATGACGGAAACTTTTGTCACGGAGCGCATGCATGTCGAGACGCAGCAAGTGCAACCCGTGGGAATCGACGACGCGTGTGCATTCATGTGCCACTTCGAGAATGGATCGCTGGGACTTTTTGAATCCAGCCGTTACGCCCGTGGGCATAAGGCCCTGTTTACCTTTGAAATAAATGGGGAGCACGGCTCAATTCGCTGGGACCTGCACGATCTGAACCGACTGGAATACTTCGATCATGTCGACGATTCCATGGTGCGTGGCTGGCGTTCTATCCACGTTACCGAGGGCGAGATGCCCTACATGAATAGTTGGTGGGTACCTGGGTTATGCATCGGATACGAGCATAGCTTCGTTCATCACGTGGCCGATTTCCTGAGGGATCTGGAAAAAGGGCAAGCGAACCAACCTGATTTTCGCAGTGCACTAAACACGCAAGCCGTTTGTGATGCGGTTCTTTCATCGGGAAAATCGGGGGCCTGGGTGGTTGTGAAGTAGTTGGCGATCGTCCTCTAACCCGGAAAGGTTTGATCGTGAAGCCGATAACTCAACTGTGCGATGTCTAAAATCTTGAAGTCGCTGCTAATAAGGAAAGACCCTTGGGAAAAACGTCTGCCGTTAAGTGTAAACGGACCAATGTGTTGGTATTAGGCATATTGGCTCTGGTCCTATGTAGTAATGTGTCTCTACTTGCGGCCGAAGGTCAGTCCTTGTTTAACGGCCGCAACCTAGAAGGATGGTCGGGCAACGAAAATGTCTGGTCGGTACAAGACGGGCAAATCGTCGGCACCGCCGTCGACAAAAAAATCGGAGCGAACACGTTCCTCGTCTGGCAGGGCGGAGAAGTCGGCGACTTTCGCTTGACGTTCCAAGCCCGATTGGTGGGAGACAACAATTCGGGCGTCCAGTATCGCAGCAAACTCATCAATCGAAAAACATGGAAAGTTTCGGGCTACCAGATCGACATCCACCCCAAGCCTGAGTACATCGCCATGTTGTACAGCGAAGGCACGGGGAGAGGTATCGTTGCAGAACGCGGCCAGAAAGTGGTCGTCGATGAGGAATCAGGCAAGCCCAAAGTCGTCGGCCACACCGCAGCCGCAAATCCCATCGATATTTCGAAGTGGCACGAATACACGATTGTTGCGCGGGGCAACCACTTGATCCATCTGGTCGATGGCAAAGTTGCGGTGGATGTCACGGACAACCACAAGGAAAAACTCGACCGTGGGATCATTGCGCTACAAATCCATGCTGGTCCCCCCATGACCGTATTCTTCAAGGATATCATGCTTGAGTCTTTTCCTAAGATTGAAGGCGACGGAGCAAATGGCACGATTCCACAGGGAGTAACCAAGAAGAGCGCATCGACTCCACCGGAGATCGCCTCAGTCGCTGCGGGCTTTCATGTGGAAAAAGTGTTTCAGGTTCCTAAGTCGATGGGTTCTTGGGTATCGCTTGCCGTAGACGATCGGGGGCGCTTGATCGCATCGGACCAAGGAGACGCAGGTCTGTTCTTGATCATATCGGGCGAGCCGGGCGATCCAGAATCAACGCAAGTCAGCAAGCTGCCTGTCGAATTGAGTGGTGCTCAAGGTTTGGTCTGGGCATTCGATTCGCTGTACGCAATGGTTAATAACAAAACGGTCTCGGGGTTGCATCGATTGACCGATAAGAACGGCGATGGACTTGTCGATACAGACGAGTATCTCATGAACGTTCCCGGCCGCGGCGAGCATGGGCCCCATGCAGTTGTGCTCGCGCCTGACGGAAAAAGCCTGTACGTCGCGTGTGGGAACCACACAGATCTTCCACAGGACCTCTCTGGCAGCCGAATTCCGCGGAATCGGGGTGAAGACCTGTTGCTCCCACGTCGATGGGATGCCCGCGGTCACGCGAAAGGACGGCTCGCCCCAGGAGGATGGATCTGCAAGGTCGATCCCACAGGCAAAAAGTGGGAAGTTATTAGCATCGGCTTTCGCAACCAGTACGATATTGCCTTCAACGCCGATGGTGAACTGTTTGCCTACGACGCCGACATGGAATGGGATTTTGGCTTGCCTTGGTATCGGCCGACGCGCCTAGTGCACGCCACCAGCGGCAGTGAATTTGGTTGGCGCAGCGGCACCGGCAAATGGCCGGTGTACTACGAAGACTCTCTGCCTGCTGTGTTGAATCTCGGCCCTGGCTCGCCAACCGGCGTGGTATTCGGTTACGGCGCGGAGTTTCCGGCGAAGTATCAAAAGGCGTTGTTCCTCCTCGACTGGACCTTTGGAACCATCTATGCCATCCATCTCACGCCCGACGGGGCGAGCTATCGTGGCCAGAAAGAAGAGTTCATCACGGGCATTCCCCTGCCGGTAACCGACGCGGTGGTCGGTGCTGATGGGGCGTTGTACTTCACGGTTGGTGGTCGTGGCACGCAGTCGGCTCTTTATCGAGTCATGTATTCGGGCAATGAATCGACGGTTCCAACAGCTTGTGAAGAGTCGGCTGGCACCGATCTGCGAGCGCTGCGTCGTGAGCTAGAAAAGATGCATGGGGCAAGCAAAGGGGACCTCAATTTCATCTTTGCCAACTTGGGACACGCGGATCGTTTCATCCGCTATGCAGCACGAATCGCGCTAGAATCACAGCCGGTCACCAATTGGCGTGATCGTGTCCTCTCCGAATCAGATCCTCGTGCCGCAATTACCACGATCATGGCATTGGCCCGTCAGGGCGAGGCCAGTGATCGAGAACCAGCGATGCAAGCTTTGGACCGAATCGATCTTACGACGCTCGATGAGTCAGCACAGCTTGCTCTATTGCGCACCTATGGCTTGATATTTATTCGATTAGGTGAACCCAAGGAAGAGATACGGCATCGACTCATCGCAAAGTGGTCCCCACTCTATACCTCTGCTGCCGCTTCGGAACACATCAACCTAGAACTCGTCCAACTGCTAGTCTATCTTCGCGCCCCCTCGGTGGTCGAGAAAACGTTAGCTCTGATGGACCGATTGGGACCAGAGTCTGTGCCGAATTGGGTAGACCTCGCCAAACGTAGCGACCAATACGGCGGGACCATCCAGAGCATGATGGATAATATGCCGCCAACCCGCGCAATTCACTTTGCCTTTGTTTTGAGAAACGTCAAGAGTGGTTGGACACTGGAGGAACGTCGTAATTATTTTAGCTTCTTTCTAGACGCCGCAAAACATCCAGGGGGAATGAGCTACTCAGGATTCCTGTCCCAGATTCGCGATGACGCTCTGGAATTTTGCTCACAAACTGAACGTACCTTGTTGGAACCGCTTGTGAACCAATCTTTAACTGCTGAGCCGATCCAGGCGACTCCCCCCAAGGGCCCAGGCCGAAAATGGACCAAGACCGAGGCGCTCACAGTCCTCGACAATGAATTCGCTGATCGCAACCAAGACCAAGGCCGCAACCTGTTTCACGCGGTTTCTTGCGCAAAATGTCATCGCTTTAACGGAGAAGGGGGCGCGATCGGTCCTGACCTGTCAACCACTGCCCGTAAATTCTCGCTTGCCGACTTGCTCGATTCAATTCTCGAACCGAGCAAGGTGATCTCGGACCAGTACGAATCACATTTAGTGCAGACTGTCGATGGCTTACTAGTGACTGGTCGAGTGGTTGAGGTCGGGGATGAGATTCACGTCTTCACGGACGACCCTGACGCGCCACCTAGGGTGATCAAACGGTCTGAGGTAGAAGAGATGGTTGTGTCCAAGGCATCTCAGATGCCCAGTGGCTTGATCGACACGCTGAATCAAGAAGAGCTAAGAGACTTGGCGGCCTACATCATGTCCGGCGGAAAATAGGTCCGCGCGATTTAATGAGCAATACTGCGACGGCTTCCAACCTTATTGCGTTATCCAAGTACCCCTACGACAGTTGGCCTGATCAAGTTGCGAATTGAACTACTGAATCTACCAAAAGCCGTGGATTCCGCGACAATGGTTCGAGAGCCTAACTCAGTGATTGTTTCTGCGCAACGCCGGTAGGCAGCTCATTCGGCTGTAAACATCAAGCTTATCACCAACGCTGGCAAGTATGGATTCGCCGAACGCTTTTCAAAACCCCGCGGTGAGTTCGGTAAACTTGGCGCGCATCTGATTCCAATGATCGGCACGAACCGCTTCAACGGAGTTCAACCGAAAAGAGTTGGCGACAACCTGCCGCAACTCAGCAAGATCGGACAACTCGCCGCAACCCATCGCTTGCACCAACAAGTTTCCGACTGCGGTGGCCTCCACGGGGCCAGTGATGACCGGTCGTCTTATAGCTGCAGCGGCGAGTTCGTTGAGTAGGGTATTCTGTGTGCCGCCCCCGACGATATGCAGAACTTCAATCGATCGTCCTAGTACCGACTCCAATTGGTCCAGCGTCTGGCCATAGCATAGTGCAAGGCTTTCCAGGCAACAACGGACCACTTGCCCGATAGTTTCCGGTTCGATTTGATGCGTCTCCCTGGCGAATTGCCGTACTTTTTCTTCCATGTTTCCGGGAGAGGCGAATTCAACGTGACTGGGATCGATAAGCGTGCGACCAGGTTCCGCCAGCCGGGCTTCTTGCACTAAATCCGCAAAGTCGCGCTGATCGCCATGTTGCTGTAGCTCACGTCGCAATTCTTGTACCAGCCAGAGACCGGCAATGTTCTTGAGCAATCGTATCGTACCGTTCACGCCCCGCTCATTG
>Ga0255057_10002356_pt1 | contig 10272 bp, 10 predicted proteins | sample Cases_109_6_MG_FD_189022 | JGI IMG/M metagenome (GOLD analysis project Ga0255057, IMG submission 189022) | Seawater microbial communities from Amundsen Gulf, Northwest Territories, Canada - Cases_109_6 | ecosystem: Environmental > Aquatic > Marine > Gulf | place: Canada: Northwest Territories... | reverse complement strand
CCCAAAATACAGAGCGGTTCCCGGTCCGGGTTGCCGCTGGCAATCGGGAGTTGGCATGAGTGGCGCCGCCGGTATGAACCGGCTGATCGATGCCTTTGAAGGGCTGTTTGCCGCGGCCGCCAAATCAGGTGGAGAGTTGGCGAAAACAGCGAACTTCACCCTGGAAAATGTGAATTGGGCGGGCCAGCGGAACAAGCATGAGCCACTCAGCCATCCAACTGTCGATGCACATCTGGAAGCGGCCTGCGCCAATTCGGGACCCCAAGGATCGAACTCCCATATGCTTGCACAAGCCCTGCTGGAGGCGATGGATCAGATAAAGTGGCGCCCCTCTCCCACAGACTATGAGGGTGAGCCCGATATGGCGGCCTTTTCACGCAATTTCACCGCCACCCGTATCCTCGGCAAAGGCGGGTTGCTGCCATCGGACAAGGTTACGGCGGGCTTTAGCCTGCAAGGGCCTGACACCTATTATCCACCGCATGCCCATCATGCCGAGGAAAGTTACTGGATCATCGGCGGCGATGGCGACTGGAAGGTCGATACGAAACCCTGGTTCGCTGTAAAACCGGGTGACACCATCTATCACGCGTCAGGAGCGCGTCATGCCATGCAGACCAACGATCAGCCCTTGCTGACGGTCTGGCTGTGGACCAGCCACCTGGGCTCCGAGGTGGTGATTGTCAGAGGTTGATCGCGATCACCAACCCGACATTGCATTCAATGTCTTCCTGGGGGCCGCGGAAGTTACCCGCCGAACAGGATACGTTGTGGCTTTCGTTTGTGGCATTAATCGGTGTCGACCATGAAAACCAGACAGCTAGGTGATATCACCATCAACCGCATTCTCGAGCTGGAAGCGCCCTATGTTCGGCCGCTGGAACTCTTCGACGAGGCCCTGCCCGAGGCGGTCGAACCCCACCGCCATTGGCTCGAGCCCAAGGCGCTCGACCCGCAAACCGGTCGGATTATCCTGCCGGTACAGTCCTATCTCCTGCGCACCCGCCATCACACCATCCTCATCGATACCTGTATCGGCTGCCGCAAGACTTACGACGGCGAACCCGAGTGGAAAGACCGGCGCGACGAGACCTGGCTACGAAATCTCGCCGCCGCCGGGGCCGGTCCGGGCGACATAGATTACGTCTTCTGCACCCACCTGCATTCGGATCATTGCGGCTGGAATACGCGCTTGGTGGATGGCCGCTGGACGCCGACCTTCCCCAACGCCAAATATATCCTTGCGGCGGACGAGTATGCGGCCTGCGAGGCCGCCGGCACTGCCGTCTTCCGCGAGAACGTGCTGCCCATCCTGGAAGCCGGACAAGCGGCTCTGGTCGATACGGACTATGCCCTCGACGACGAGGTCTGGCTGACACCGATGCCCGGCCATACGGCCGGCCACGTCGCCGTGAATATCGCCTCCCAGGGTTGCAACGCCGTGATGATCGGCGATCTGATGCATAGCCCGATCCAACTGGCGCACCCCGATTGGAGCCCGAGTTCCGATGACGATCCGGCGCTCTCCACCAAAACCCGCCGGCGCTTCCTGGACAGTCATTGCGAGACCGACGTTCTGGTGCTGACCGCCCATTTCCCCTCGCCCTCGGTCGGCCATGTGGTGTCTCACGCCGAGCGGGCCTTCGATTTCGACTACGCGCCGTGCGCTTCGGCGAAATGACTCTCAATCTTTTACAAAGAACTTCGAAGCGCATCATTCGATGCTTGGAAATCCGCGAGCGCCCTCTTGGCTCCGTACCCCTCTTGGTCCCTCTTCGCCGAACTGTCACACGAGAAAACAATAGATTGTGGACACTAAGAAAAATAAACCTGAAGCTTCGGCATTCATGGTTTTGATGGTTGACCACGGGCACAGACACCGATGCGCAAAAAATACCCTCTCTTATCCTTCTCACTATTATTCTTAGCGGGTGTCTCCGGTGCTCGTGGTGATGAGCGATCGGTCTGTGAGGAGGGCATGGCCGCGCACAAGGCGGGAGATTTTGAAAAAGCGATCTCTGGATATTCGCAATGCCTCTCCGACTACTCTCTTCCAGCAGAGGATCAAGAAATCGCACACTTCAACCGCGCGAACGCCTATGCGCGCGATGGTCAAACGCAAAAAGCGATCGATGACTACTCCGCGGTAATCAAGATCGCGCCCCGCAACGTCCATGCTCATTATGCTCGAGGTGTGCTTTATCAATCGGAAGGTCTGTTTGACTGGGCCATCCAGGATTATACGGCAGCCCTCAAGCACCGTATAGATTTTGTCGAGGCTTACAGTGCCCGGGGTAGCGCCTTTGCGGAGAAAGGAGAGAAGACCTTTGCGCTCAGGGATCTGAACAAGGCGATAGACCTGGATCCCCTGGATCCCAATAGTTACAACAATAGAGGGTACCTCAGCTTGCAATTGGGTGACTACGACAAGGCGATCGTGGATTTCAATAAGGCCATTAGGCTAAGAGCGAATTTTGCCTTGGCATTCCGAAATCGAGGCCATGCGCACTTTTTCGAGGGCCGTTTCGATGAAGCCGCCAAGGACTTTCAGCGCTCGTTTCAAAATGATGACAAGGACCCTTACAGTGCAATTTGGTCTTATCTGTCGGATGCACGGGCTCAAAACGAAGGGCGGCAAGAGGAGCTGAAGTCCTATGCGAAGCTCAATGATCTCGACAGTTGGCCGGGGCCGGTAATTTCGATGCTTTTAGGCAAGACGGATCCCCAGGCTGTTGCTGAAATGGGCCGTGGCAATCACACTCATCTTGAGAAGGTTCGCCGCGCCGAAGCATTGTTTTATGTGGGTGAACAGCAGGCATTGGCAGGCAATACCGACAATGCGCTAAAATTTTTCGAAGCGGTAAAGGAAACGGGTCTTACCGGATTAATGGAGGCGCTCGCGGCCGATGTGGAGTTGAAACGATTGTGAGACAACGCGCATTGGAAACCGCCGAAAAGTCTCGTGGGCGGTTTTCTCCCCGCACACGCATCGAGAAGCCGCTCAGGCGACATGACTTCGCACCGAGCGGAATTGTGACCGACAAGCTACGGTCTTACCCGCCGGCCTTTCGAGACATTGGCCTCATGGCGGAACATGATCACGGTCCGCGAGCGAACAACAGATCCGAGAATTATCACCAGCCGGTTCGAAGACGCGAGCGCGAACCGCAAAGGGTCAAGTCGCCCGGATCGGCGCAACACTTCCTCTCAATCCATTCGGCGAGCCTATATTAAAGAGCCTTGAGCCGCATCATTCGATGCTTGGAAAACCGCGAAGGTTTCCGCTTGACCATAGATCCTTACCGCCCGAATTTCCGGCTGCGGAGTTTATGTGACTATGGCGGTCAATGCCGAGGTCGCTATTACTCGTCCCGCAGGATGTCGCGCATCCAGCTGAAGCTCGCCATCGCCGCTGGAAAACCGAGGGTGGTAATTGCCAGCACTGCGATTTGCTTGATCTCCTTCGGGTCGAGACCTTCGGCGAGACCTTGCCGAGTATGGGAATGGACGGCGCCTTCGGAGCCGGCGCCAATGGCCAGCGCGAGCTTTACCAAGCGGCGCGTGCGGGCGTCGAGCGGCCCGGCCTCACTGGCGGCTTTGCCGAGCGCCTCGTAGGCCTCCCAGGTTGCGGGGAATTCGCGGGCAAAAATCCCGGCGCCGGAAGGGGGCAGCTCAGCCATCGCATCTCTCCTTGTTGCATGAATCGCAAACGGGAATCCCCGTAGCCGGACACCTTCCCCGGTCCACCGGAAAATCGAACCGGGATCATTCGCCATCCCTCTTGCGCTGACCTGCCTTCGGCAACCAGCGGGCTCAAAACACTCTCTCCGATTCGGGCAAAAGTTAAGGATTTTCCCCTTTTGCCAACCGTCGGTGCAAATCAGTACAACTCGATATCCTGACCGCATATGCGCCTGCCTGAATTGATACATGTCAACGCCAGAGAGCAAGCGGAGCCCTAGCTTTCGATATCGCATGCTGATCCCTGACCAGCACGAGAGGCGGCAAGCAAGGGGGCAATGGTGTGGCTTTGCCAAAAAGGTGCCGGTCGCGAGGCCTGCAAGAGCGGGCTTCAATCTGACGCTTTTTGCCCGACCTGAGCGATCCACCCGGCCCTTGGCTGGTGGAATTGCTCGGGTTTTATCGTCGGGCGAGCTGGTGACGTACAAAGCGAAGGAACGAACATATGCGCGCAACCCGGTGCAAGGAGAGTTTCAAGCGGCTCGCGCTTGCGTTGGTCGTCGGCGGAGCGATTATCGGCGTGTCCGGCGGAGCCTGGGCCGACGAATTCGGCTCCGTGGAGCCCATCGAGGTGGACGCCAAAAAGGCCGAGCTCGGCAAACGCCTGTTTTTCGATAAGCGCCTGTCCGGCGACGTCGCGCTCAGCTGCGCGACTTGCCACATCCCGGACAAGGGTTTTTCCGATGGCTTGGCGCTATCGAAGGCCTATCCGGGATCGGAGGGCTTCCGCAATACGCCGACCCTCATCAACGTGGCTCACAAGGGTACCTGGTTCCATGACGGTCGCCTCGGCACCAACCTGAACGACGTCACCCGTGAGATGCTCACGGAAACCTACCTTATGAACATGGACATGCGCCTGATGCAGGAGCGTCTCAAGCAGGATCCTGTCTATGTGCAGATGTTCGACGAGGCGGGCTATGGCGAGCCGAGCAACGGGTCCGTGCGCAAAGCCATTCCGGAATACCTGAAGACACTCACGTCACGCAACGCCCCGGCGGATACGGGCACCATGTCGGATGCGGCCAAAAACGGCTTCGATCTGTTCACCGGCAAGGCCGACTGCGTGGCCTGCCATTCCCGGGCGCGCGCCCGACGGCCACGTCGCGCTCGCCGGCTACCTCGGTGGGGCCCGGGCGCCGGAGCTGGCGTGCCTTGCGGAGCGGGATCTGATCGCCGCGGCGCGCGCGGAATTTGCCGATCTGTTGGGCGCACGCGGAGAGCCCGTCGTCGCCCGAGTGCGGCATTGGTCGCGCGGGCTTCCGCAATACCGGACAGGTCACAGGCAACGGGTCGAGACGCTGCTTGCGGCCCCCCAACGCGAAGCGGGCCTCTTCGTGACGGGTAACTATTTCCAGGGTCCCGGAATTGCGGCCTGCTTGGCGCAAGCGAAGGAAACTTCCGCCCGCGTCGATCGATATCTGAACGACAGAGCGGGGCGGATGGCAGGACACCTCCACATAGGAGACGCTCAGGTGACCTGAGGTCCGTTCAAGGATCCGCTACGCGAGACCTGTGGGGTGCAAAAACTAGCTCTGTGCCACCTTCCGTGAGCGAAGCACTATAAAAAGCGCCCGTTGACCTGTCCCTCCTAACTATTCGGTCCGCCGCCAAAACCCTTGGTTTCTTGAACAGTGGCGGCTGGCTCAATTCAGGATACGAGGGGATGGAAGAGGAGCATATCCTCCACATCGCGGCAACTACACCATGGTAACGACATCAAGGTGACGGCGCCTTCTGAATTGCCGTGGGGGCGTCGAAGGTGTGACAATACCCCTGATTGTGTTTTCTTGCTTTGCGGAGCTCCCGCCCGTCATGACGATCCGTAATCTCGAGCATCTTTTTCGGCCTAAGTCCATCGCGGTCATCGGCGCCTCGAACACTCCACAAAGCGTGGGACAGACGGTCATGCGCAATCTGCTGACCGGGGGCTTCGACGGACCCATCCTGCCGGTCAATCCGAAATGGGATACCGTTGCCAGTGTGTTGGCCTACCCCGATGTCGGGTATCTTCCTTTGGTCCCCGACCTTTTTTACGCCTCCGTTCACCAAGCGCCGCTCTACCCGGGCACGGGGTCCGCGCGCGAACGTGGGCGCTGCAACAACATCATTAACGTGCCGCTGGCGCCGATGGTTGGATCGCTGGAGTTCCGGCGCCAGATCGGCGAGCGTATCCTGCCGTCACTGGCGAAGTTCGAGCCGCACTTCATTTTGATATCCGCCGGGTTCGATGGTCACGAGAGCGACCCTCTCGCCGACATGCGCCTGCACGAGGACGACTACGCTTGGGTCACCATGGAACTTCTGGCAATAGCGCGCCATGCCTCGCGCGGCCGGCTGGTCTCCACGCTCGAGGGCGGCTACGACCTGCGCGCCCTAGGGGCCAGCGCCGCGGCACACGTCAGCGCCTTGGTGAACGGCTAGGTGTGAGCCTCCCCAGGGAGTGGGTGAGTTCGAAATTGGAGTCAAACACATGAAGAGCTACCCAATCGACCGCATACCCGATGACTTGGCGCCGTGGCCCTTCGTGGGCGAGACCTCGAATTATAAGATTGTCCGTGGCAACCCCCAGGCCTCGGGACGACAAGACCTCGGCGGACCCGACAGCAAGCATCGATTGGGAATATGGCGCTGTACCGCTGGGGCTTTCGAATGTACCGAGCGCGGCGATGAGCTCCAAACAATTATGACGGGGCGGCTACGTATCGTTCAGGCCGACGGCAGCGTTCAGGTTTTCGGCCCCGGCGACAGCTTTTTCACGCGCAAGGGCGAGCGCATTGTTTGGGATATCATCGAAGACGTCACCAAGGTCTTTTTCACCTATGATAGAGACGGCGAAGCGAACGAACACATGGGTGCTTAATTTCTCAGAGCGCACTGTCGGACAGCTTTGCCACGATAACCGGGGTGGCGGGAAAGAGTGAGCGAACCTAAGCCGGCCCAATGCGTCTCAATCCAATCGGCGACATAGGACACCTTCCATCTTCAGCGTCACCCCCACCGTCAATCGTCGTAACGCGCCAACAAGTTGCGTGCGATGATGTTGCGTTGAATTTCCGACGAGCCCTCATAAATCCGCATGATGCGGACGTCGCGGACGTAGCGTTCCAACGGCATGTCGCGGGAATAACCATAGCCGCCGTGAATCTGTAACGCCGCATCCGTAACCCGCGCCGCCATTTCGGATGCATGTAACTTCGCCATAGCGGCTTCCTGTGAGAAGCGTTCTCCTCTTCCCCGCTTCACCGCCGCATCGAGTGCCAGCAAACGTGATGCTTGTAACTCCGTCGCCATATCGGCCAGCATCCACTGCAAGCCCTGAAACGTCGCGATGGGCTCGCCCCCGACCACGCGCTCCCGCGACCAGCGACATGCGGCATCGAGAGCGGCCTGCGCGATACCGATGCACATGGCGGCGACCTCGACCCGGCCATTATCCAACGTCTTCATGGCTGTTCGGAAGCCGCTGCCTTCCTCGCCGATGCGGTTTTGCTCAGGCACCGCACAGTCGAATGACAACTCGAACACATGCCCGCCCTTGAGGCCCATGGTGCGTTCCGCCGCGCCCGCTGAAAATCCGGCTGTGCCACGCTCCACCACAAATGCGCTGATCCCCCGATGTCCGGCGTCCATGTCGGTCTTGGCGAAAACGACAATGAAGTCCGCCTCGCCGCCATTGGAGATGAAGTGCTTTACTCCTTTCAGGTGATAACCATCCGAGGTTCGTTCCGCCCGAGTGGTCATGTCAGCCGGATTGGAACCAGCCCGCGGTTCCGTCAACCCGAACGCGCCCAGCGACTTTCCAGACGCGGCATCAGGCAGATAGCGTGCTCTTAAATCATCCTCACCGCCGATGAGGATGGCGTCGGTGGCCAGAAAATGCGCCGTCAGCATGGAGGCGGTGGAACCGCATGCGCCGGCGATCGATGCGACGGCTTCAAACATCACCTCGGGACGCAGACCGACCCCGTTCCATTTTTCAGGAAGGTTGATCCCGAACAATCCGAGCTCCGCCATGGGCTGCAGATGGCGGGTGACAAAAGCCGCTTGCTCGTCGATCTCGGCGGCGGCCGGCGCGAGCACATCGTTTGTAAAGCGGCGGATAGACTCGAGCATGGCGTTCTCGACCTCACTCATACCGTGCCCTCCTGTTTTCCGCACAGCCGCTCCACAACCGTGGCATCCAGATCACTCAACCCGGCAAGAACGTCTCGGGTGTGGGCGCCAAGAGCCGGGGCGGGCTGAATGTCGCCACGCGTCACACCCGCGAACTGAACCGGCTGTTCCATGGCGGGAACGTCACCGGCAACCGGATGATGGTGCCGGGTCAACAAACTACGTGCCGCCACCTGGGCGCTCTCGATCGCCTGCTCCATGGTCTGTATGGGGGACGATGGCACATGAGCGGCGGTCAGTTGGTCGACGATCTCCGCAACGCGATGGCGGGTGCTCCAACTTTCGATCGCCGCACGCAACTCCGCTTCATTTCGGGTGCGCAGCTCATCGGTCGCATAGCGGTCGTCCTCGCTCAGGTCCATTCGACCCATGGCTGAACACAGGGCCTTGAACTGTCCGTCGTTGAGGACAGCGATGATGAAGTGCCCGTCGCGGGCCTGGAAGGCGCCAAAAGGCGTGGAAAGGGGGTGGCGGTTGCCAACCCGCTCGGGCGACGTTTCGCCGAACATCCATTGGGCGATGGCGGTGGGCATCAGGGAAAACAACGCATCGAACATGGCGACGTCCACATATCCGCCGTGTCCTGTGCGCTCCCGCCCATAAAGCCGCGCCAGGATCGCCCAGGACGCGAACAGCCCGGCCGACAGATCACCGATGGATTCGCCTACTTTCATGGGTTGGCCATCGGGCTCACCTGTCATGTGCATCAAGCCGGACGAAGCCTGCGCGATCAGATCATAAGACGGCCGGCTCGCATTCGGCCCCAATTGCCCGAAGCCCGAGATGCTGGCGTACACCAGATGATCATTCAGGGCGGACAGGGTAGGATAGTCGATCCCCAGACGAGCCGCGACACCGGGCCGGAAGTTCTCTACCACGACGTCGACGTCTCGCGCGAGCGCATGGACGGCGGCGCGACCGTCATCGGACTTCAGATCAAGACGGACGCTTTTCTTGCCCCGGTTCACCAGCAAAAACAGCGCGCTTTCACCACTCCGGAACGGGCCAATCCGGCGATACTCATCGCCTTTCGGGGGTTCTATCTTGATGACTTCCGCGCCCAGATCGGCCAACAGGGCCGTGCAAAACGGCCCCGCCAGGATTTGCGTGAAATCAAGCACTTTCAGACCAACGAGTGGCTTGCCAGTCAATGTATTGAAAGCCTGTCCAGAACCATGAGAAATTCCCGTAGGGCCAAAAACTCTACCCGACCGAATGACCGGGACCTTGCGACGGAGGTGTCGGCCGATTAACAGGCGGCTTGCCCCGTCTGACTACGCTTAAAATACCGATCTTGTACCGGATCCTTTGCGGTGGGGTAGATAGACTAGGCTCGCATTCCAGTTTGCGACAATACCAGAGCAGAGTCATCGCCACGATCCGACCAAGCTGTAGCCGATTCACCCTGATGGTGCTGTCAAGAAAGGTAGTTCGGCACGGAACCGGCGAGGGAAAGATGAAGATGATCGCGCAAGGCCGCCGCGGAAGGCGGGAGATTGGTGCCTTGCCGCCAGGCCACGCCGACATCCATCGTCGGCACGCCGTCGACCAGCGACTTCACCTCTATGCGCTGGCCCTCGAGCGACCACGGCCGATAGACCATATCGGAGAGAATGGTCACGCCCATGCCTGTTGCGACCATGCGGCGGACCGCTTCGACGGATGAGGTGGAAAACAAAATCTGCGGCCTGTAAGGCGTCACCTCCCAATAGCGCATGGCGGTAATATTGGCCTCGTCGACGGTGAGCATTACGTAGGGCTCCTCGGCAACGTCTTTCAAGGAAACCTCGTCACGCGCTATGAGGTGATGGTTGGCGCCCGCCCAAAGCCGCCGCCTCGATCGGATCAGGACTTCGGCATCGATCGCCGCGTCGTTCTGCAGGTTCGACACCAGCATCACCGCGAGATCCAGTTCGACCTATACCCTAGGCGCTCTCGGCGGCCTGGAGGGTCGCAACCTGCAGGCCGGCGATACGCTGCCTGTCGGCGCCGCGGCGCGAAGCATCGCCGAAGGCCGCACAGTGCCGGAGGGACTGCGCCGAATGCCGGGCAGCAAGGCGGAGCTGCGCGTGTTGACCGGTCTTTACTGGCATCGGATCACCGACGCCTCGGGCCGCAGCTTCTTCGCGGAGACCTGGGAGGTGGCGCTCGAGGCCGATCGCATCGGCTACCGTTTCAAGGGTGGGTCGCCCTTGGAATTCGTCGAGCGCAAGCAGCCCTTCGGCGCCGGGTCCGACCCTTCGAATATCGTCGATGCCTGCTATCCCTACGGTTCGATCCAGGTGCCTGGGGGCACGGAGCCCATCATCCTTCACCGGGACGCTGTTTCCGGAGGCGGCTATTTCATGCTGGGCA
>Ga0255057_10002355_pt1 | contig 10273 bp, 8 predicted proteins | sample Cases_109_6_MG_FD_189022 | JGI IMG/M metagenome (GOLD analysis project Ga0255057, IMG submission 189022) | Seawater microbial communities from Amundsen Gulf, Northwest Territories, Canada - Cases_109_6 | ecosystem: Environmental > Aquatic > Marine > Gulf | place: Canada: Northwest Territories... | reverse complement strand
GAGTGACTGCAAAATAATTGGTGAAGCGATGAAGTGCCAGAAATGCGACCGACAGGCGACCTTTCACATTACCGACTTGATTGACGGTAAACCGAGCGAGATGCATCTGTGCGAAGAATGTGCCCAAACGTTTCTCAGTCCGAGCCAGGAAGAGACGGCTGACGTATTGCCGGCCATGGCGGGGTTGCTGGCGCAGCATCTAGCTGTGGGCGAGACGGCCGATCAACTGGCACGGCTCGACCAACGGGCTTGCCCCGTCTGTGGCATTACCTATTTGGAATTTCGCAAACACGGACGTCTCGGCTGCCCACACGACTATGTGTTCTTCCAGGAGCAGCTTGACCCGTTGTTGATGAACATCCACGATCAGACCCGTCACATCGGCAAGGTGCCCCGACGATGTCCGCAAGGCGCCGATCAGCAAACACAACTCATCCGCTTGCGGAGAGAAATGAAGGAAGCGGTCTCCTCGGAGAACTACGAACAGGCATCCCTATTGCGCGATCAGATCCGCGAGATTGAGAGTCGAAATCGGGCGTCCGATGCGAAGGAAAAGAGTGAATCCGATTCGTAACTGGAGAGTCCAGAGTCGAGAGCCGGAGTTCGCGTCCCTACTCTTCTGCATCTCGACTCTCAGCACTCAACTCTCGACCCTAAGAATATCATTTCAGGCAAGTAACATGCACCTTGACGATTTGGCCAACACGAGCGGCGAATGGCTCAAAGGATCGGGTCCAGAGTCGGATATCGTCATCAGCAGCCGGATCCGACTGGCACGCAATCTGGCCGACTTTCCCTTCATCTCGCGAACTACCGATTCGGATCGGGCGGAGATCGAGAAAATCTTGCACGGTCGCATCGACGAGTTGCAGGCCGCGGGTAAGGTCTCCAGTGAGACGCTCTATGTCGACGTGGGTACGCTGGCCGACGTCGATCGTCAGTTTCTGGTGGAACGTCAACTCATCAGCCGAGAACACGCCGAAAGCCAAGGCGCCCGCGCCGTCGTGATCGATCAGTCAGAATGCTTTAGCGTCATGATCAACGAGGAGGATCACCTGCGAATCCAGGTGATGCAAAGCGGATTGAATCTGGCAGCGGCCTGGCAGCAGATCAATGAGCTGGACGACTTGATCGAAGACCGAGTGACCTACGCCTACAGCGAATTCTTGGGCTATCTCACCGCCTGTCCCACGAACGTCGGCACGGGCGTGCGGGTGAGCGTGATGCTTCACCTGCCGGCGCTGGTGATCACCCGACAAATCGAGAAGGTCTTCAAGAGCCTGCAGAAGATTAATTTGGCCGTGCGGGGACTCTACGGCGAAGGCTCGCAGGCTACGGGCGACTTCTATCAAATCAGCAATCAAATCACCCTGGGGCTCACCGAGGAAGAACTCACGAAAATGGTGGGCGACGTCGTGCCGATGTTGATCGACTATGAACGGCAGGCCCGCGAGTTCTTGATTCGCGAGAGTCACCAGACGCTGCACGATCGGGTCAGCCGGGCGTTCGGCATTCTGCGGACCGCACAGACGATCAGCTCCGAAGAGACGTTGCACTTGTTGTCCAGCGTGCGGATGGGGATCAATTTGGGGCTGATCGGCGAACTGGAAATTCCCACCGTCAACAAGCTGTTCATCCATACCCAACCGGCTCATCTGCAGAAGATGTCCGGGCTGGAGTTGGACACCTCCGACCGCAACGTCGAGCGGGCCACCTATCTGCGGCAGCATCTCAACACCGAACCGCCCGTGGATCCGACGCAGAACTGACACCTCGACGTGAGTCTTAGGTAGAACGTAGAGTGCGTGCAGCGATGGCGGAGCGGATGTTCCGCTACCACTCGAAGCGGCATGTCGGTGCGTTTCGCTGCTGACTGGGCTATACTGAGCATAATCCTACCTCGTTGTTCAGGCATGCAACCGAGCGGATATGTTAGACACATCGGTCAACCTTAAAGGCAAACATACCTATTCCTGATAGTCATGCGCCCTTCGAGATCTCTAACGGCAACGATTCTCGCATACGCACTGTTACTAGTTGGTATGCTGCGGTGGCACTTCTCTCATGGGCCACTTTATCACCAAGCGACGCTTGGCCTCTTAGTGATTTTCTCTCTTTGCGCGGCTCTCGCTGGTCTCCTCTCGGTGTGGGCTGCTCTGGGCGCCTTGCATTGGGCCAGACGTGCCTCCGTGTTCATAGCTGGCACCGCCGTTCTCACAGGTTTTTGGCTACTCTTTTCTCCGTGGAACCGACCTCTTAATTGGCAGATGGTAGTCTTGGGCGTCGTACAAATAATGTGTCTTGTCGTTGGACTTGGTGTCGTCCGACTTTTTGGATTCGCCATAATACAAGAGGATGGAAGGGATAGAGAAGTCCATAAGCAATTTCAATTTTCAGTTCGCGATCTGTTCATGCTGACAGGAGCCTTTGCGATCTTCTTTGCCATTTTAGGGACCGTCCACCCTGTCAACTTTAGCGTCATATTTTTTGCTATTCTTGTATCAGGTGGCTGTTGTAGTGCTTTCACAGCCGCATCCGCTTGTTGGATTTGCTTCAGTAAGAGGTCGATTGGCTTGCGTCTTGTGACGTATCTCCTGGTCGCCCCCATCGGTGGCGGCGTTTACAGCATTGCATCACGATACGTGCCACTAATGTACAGCTCGGCTTGGTACGCGGGCGTCACCAGCCTGCAAATGCTGTTTATGATTCTCCCGCTGGTCATCGCTCGAATGCATGGGTTTCGTTTCGTCGCCGCCAATCGTCACGAAATGCGACTGCGCGAGGCGCACGCTTCCGGCAGGGATGTCTAACAAATCGTGAGAGACGTAGATACTGGTCGACCACGATGTCGTAGAATTCCTCGTCACACAATGGAAACTACGTGGCAAGTCTGTCGGTTGCGGGAAACAGCGGAAATTATCCCTATCCCTAGGTCTGCCGGGGCTCGCGGCGGCTCATTCCAACTCGCTGCTGGCCGAAACCTCGCCCTGGGGGCCGATCTCCAGGCGAATTATGTTGGCCCGACAGCAGACGGGGCAATCCTCGACGTATGTTTGCTCACTTCCCGCCGAGATGTCGACCGGAACGACAATCGCCTCCCCGCAGCTTCCGCAGACGTAGCTTGCTTCATCTTGCAAAAGCGTGGCGCCTCGGGGCTGAAATTCTCACCATGACTGCTAGAATAACCATGAGTACTTCGCTGGCCTCCCACTAGGAAAACGTCTTGTTTCACGCGCCGTTTGCATCACCAACTGACGATGACCGCGCGAAGCTGCTCTTGAGGCTGATCGCCGCCTTGGCAGTTGTTACGCTGTGCCTTTCGGGATACCTCACTTGGACCACGTGGAGTGCCAGTCAGGTAGCTGGCTGCGGCACCGACGGGCTGGTGGATTGCGACCACGTGTTGGCCAGCAATTGGTCGAAATGGCTGGGGCTGCCCGTCGGTCTGCTGGGCGCTCTTGTCTACGTGGGCATTTTAGCCGCTTGTTGGTCCACCGCCAGACATGCTCAAGGACTCGCCCAGACCGCCTTGTTGGCGCTGGCGCTGTTGGCCGCCGGTTCGGCCGTATGGTTCATCGGCTTGCAGATGGTCGTGCTGCAAAGGTATTGCGTCTACTGCATGGCGGTCCACTCGTGCGGCCTCTTGATCGGTGTTTTGACCTTGTTGTTCTTCCGCGAAGCGACCATCGGTTCCAAGGAAGGCCGTATGCGCACCTTGCTCGGCGTGGCCAACGCTCCTTCACCGTCGAATTCACAGAGTGAGACCGCGACCCTGGATGGTATGAATCCGTTGGTTGCCACCGGGGTAGCCTCGATGGGACTGGCGCTGTTGATGGGGGGCCAGTTCTTCTTCCAGCCCGCGGGTTTGGTACTCGAAAAGATCGCTGAGGCCCCGGTGCAATCAGACACCGCGGCCACAGTTGCCGAGGTTGGGGACGCTGCTCCCGTGGACGATTTTGCGCTGGATAGTGACGAACAGGACGAGCCCGTGGAACTTAGCTTCCAGGGCAACGCGGACGGTCCCGGTAGGTTGGCGTTGATCGTCGATGAAGAAGAGGCCAAACCGACGCCGACACAATCCGTGAGCGTCCAGAGAGCGACCCGACGGCTGATTTCCTTCAGCGGCCTGGCCGAACCGATCGACGTCTACGACGTCCCGCTATTGGGCAATCCGGAGGCAGAGCATGTCATCGTCGAAATGCTTGATTACACTTGCGCGCATTGTCGTCATTTGCATCCCCACGTTCACGCCTCACTGGAGCGTTACGGTGATCAGGTGGCCTTCGTGGTGTGTCACGTGCCGCTCAGCAAGCGGTGCAATCCCCATCTCCAGCGGGATCGGCCCGTGCATCGGTACGCCTGCGACTACGCGCGGTTGGCCTTGGGCGTTTGGAAGTTGGATCGGGCAAAGTTTGTCGAGTTTCACCAGTGGCTAATGGAATCGAAGAAGCCGCCCTCGGTATTCGACGCTCGGCAACAGGCCATGCGACTGGTCGGCGAGCAGGTGCTCCTGGACCAAACACTCAAAGCGAATTCATTCCGCAGCTTTGCCGGCAATAGCGATGACATTAAAAAAATGAACGCCGGTTTGCCCCTCCTACTCACGGAATTCGGGATCATCCGCGGCATTCCAAAGACCGAACAGGAGTGGTTCATGTTTCTCGAAGAATTGTTGGGGATTGAACCGCTGGCTGAGCAGTCGCAGTGAGTGATGGAATGTGAGATGTGAGATCTCAGATTGCAGATGTCAGAATCGCAGGCCGGCATTTTAGGGCACGTGGCCGAGCCCCTGTGCTCTGACATCTGCAATCACACATCTCACATCTAACATCCACTAGTCTTCCGCCCGGCTGCCGTCGCCGCACATGCGAACGATCCGCGGATCGAATTGGGCGATGACCTCCACCAAGTCCTGCTGGGCCGCCATCACTTGCCGGATGTCTTTGTACACGCCGGGCACTTCGTCGGAGCCGGCCTCCAGAACCTCGATGCCGCGCTCGGCCAACTCGCGGCGGACATGGCTGATGCGGTAGGTATCCTTGGCCTGCCTGCGAGACATGCGCCGCCCCGCGCCGTGGGAGGCGGAGTCGAGGCTTTCCGGGTGTCCCAGCCCGCGCACGACAAATGCCGGGTCGGCCATCGAGCCGGGGATCACGCCCAGAGCCCCCTGCCCTGCCGGCGTGGCGCCCTTGCGATGCACGACCACTTCCTGGCCCCGATGGTTTTCCAGCCAGGCAAAGTTGTGGTGATTCTCCACGCCGCCGACGATCTGCGCGCCGAGCAGCTTGGCGACCAGCCGATGAATCACCGCGTGATTTGCCGCCGCGTAGCGACCCATGAGATTCATGGCAGCCCAATACTCCTGGCCCGCTTCGCTGGAGAGTTCGAGCCAGGCCAACCGGCCCAGGTTTTTGAATTGTTTGGAGAGTTGCCGCTGTGCGATCTGGCTATACGTGCTGCAAACGGCCGCCCCCACCCCACGACTGCCGCTGTGACTCAACAGGCCGACGTATTGTCCGGCGTCGAGTCCCAATTCTGCGTCGCGCTCGGAAAGCGTAACCACGCCGAACTCCACAAAATGGTTGCCCGAGCCGGAGGTGCCCAGCTGTTTCCAGGCCTTGTCTTTTCGCTCGCGGGTGATGCGGGTGACGTTCCAGTCGTCGTCCATCACTGCATGCGATTGGGCCGACTTGTGCTCGCAACCGACGCCAAATCGCGTGCCCCGCTCCAGAGCGTTGCGAAACGGTTCGCGCCGCGTGTCAAGCGATTCGACCGGCAAGTCCAGCACCGAGAGCTTCATGCGGCAAGCGATGTCGACGCCCACGGCGTAAGGAATCACGGCGCGCTGGCAAGCGAGCACGCCGCCGATCGGCAGGCCGTAGCCAACGTGGGCGTCGGGCATCAGCGCAGCGCCCACGGCGCTGGGTACGAGACAGGCGTTGCGCATCTGGACGTGCGCCCCTTCGTCGATGTCCGTGCCCCAGGTTCGGTAGGGGATCGGTTCTTGGCGCGCGTGCTCATGTTCGGCCAGAAGCTCCTTGGCCAACCGACCCCAGATGGTGTCACTGACGAACGTCTCGGGCGCAGCTACCACCCGGGCGACCAGCTGTCGGGCCCGCTTGCCTTTGAGCCCCATCCCCAGCCCCTGACTGGCGGCGGTCTGTAGCGACTCGATCGCCACGGCGACACAATGGGGGGGGACGCCGATTTTCTGCAGTTGTCGGCGATTCATGGTCGTCCTCGAATGGCGGAAATAGAACGCGGACAAACGCGGATTGTGCTGATCTTCGCCGATCGGATGTGGTCAGATCAGTGAGAATCCGCCAAATCGGCGTTCCTCCGTGTTCTATTCTGCTGCATTTGGCTGAATCATTATAAAAAAAGCCGAAATCTCGGTGAACCTAAGTGCTTTTCCCGTGACCCTTTGCGTATCTGAGGCTTCCCGTGATAGCTCAGGCACAAAACAATAGCGAGCCAACTCGGCAAATGTCGATTATACTAGGGACGTGGGTCGTGCATACGCAGCACGACGGGCAGATTCGGCCGCAGGCGTCCTCCAACCAGCGACGTCCTAGCCGCCAAGACCATGTAAGGAAGGAGGTGGTTCATTGAACGATTATCATAAACGCCAGTTGGGTGGTGCAAACCGTTGACAACCGGCGGGTTGGCACACGAGTGACAGCCACCCACCACCTGCTTCTGAGTTCCCGCTACTGCCCGGCCGTGACGAACCCCGGGTTCAACGGCAGCAGAGCCTGTTCTCAAAGCAACTCAAACCACGGCCCGGTTACCCAAGCGGTAACCGGGCCGTTCTTTTTTGGCCTCTGGAGCAATAGGAGTCGTAGGAGGCCAATATTTATCGAGAATTTCCTTGCGTTGTCGTGCGAAACGGCTACAATGAGCGGGTAACTCGTTCCGCTTCAGCTTGATTGCCTCTAATCCATAGAGAACTGACCTAACGCACCACAGGACCTCGAATCACCGCTTGTCGCAACGCACCCGTCGCGTTGCCAAGCCATGATTTGTGGCCCTGTTTTTTTTGTTGGAGGTTGCTATGGCTGTTTGTCATTGCATTGCGGGTTTACTATCGGCCGTTCTTGTCGTGCTGCTTTCCTCGACGCGTGGCGAAGCGGCTCAGGTGTTGTCTTGGGCTGAACTCACCGGATTGTTGGCTCCCGGCGCGCTGACCGAGGATTTCGAGTCGTTCCAAGTCGCCAGTAATGATACGGCTACACTTGATGAAACAACATTGGATCACACTACAGTGACCAACGGCCAAGGCCCGGGGCTAGTTGAGCAAGGTGTTTCGTTCTCCGTGCAAACACTAACGGGTCCCGGTTCGCTCGACTGGCTGGGCGACGGAGCAGCAGGAAACAGTTCAAAGGTCTTGCGCGGCACTGGCGCGGCCGATGACTTCCCAAACTTTCAAATGAAATTTTCGCCGGCTGTGCAGGCCTTTGGCATGGATTTTTTCCCGCCGCCGGTCTTTGTTGTGGAGGTTCTCGATGTCGACAATGAGCGGCTTTTTCTCTCCAGATCAATAGCTCCACCTTTTTTCGGTTTCCAGCACGAGCCCGGAATCGGAGCGGTCAACATCGGCTTCGTCCGTTCTGGCACAACCACTGCCATCGATAACTTAACATTTGGTCAAATCGTTCCTGAGCCGGCGGCGATCGTCCTGGCTCTCTTTGGCTGGATCGCACAGGCCGTGTTCCTACAGCGTATTTGTAGGTGAAAATGGAATTTGCTTGACATTGTAAAAAAAAAACGGGTAAACTGATATTCATCTAGCGGAACAACTGCCATGCGTCACATTTTTCTCTTTTTGCTCTGGTCTCTGGTTCCTCCGCCCCGCTTCGCGCGGAGTTTATCCTCGATGATTTCGACGACCCGGCTGAGGTGATCAGCCCGGCGATGGAGAATGTGCCAGTTGTCACCAACGGCGTGGGCGTCTTGAATGCAACGCGAACTATTGAGATTGCCGGAGCAGGCGTCGACCCTGTCGCGCGGTTCGATACAAACATTTCATCGCCATCTACAATGCAAGCGGATTTGACGGAGCTCAATCGTACAGACTTGTTGACTCCATTACTTGCATTTCAATTCAACTACGAATTCACGGCGACCGACGTTTCACAGGGCGCCATCAATGATGCGATTCTTTTCGACTTCCGCACTATCAATGGCACGGAGTCGCCCACTTTCCTACGAGTGATCGCCACTGACAACACGTTTCTGACGAAACGGTTCGAAGCTCGAATCTATGATCTGCCGATTGACACTGGTTCCTTCACGGCCGTTATGCCCTTTTCAAGCTTTACGATTCGCGGCGGATCGCCGGGATTGCCGGATTTTACGACGTTCAAACGGATGGATTTTGATTTCTTCTTCCTAGGGCCAAATAACGATATTCAATGGTCAGCGCAACTCGAACGAATTCGTTTCGGGCGTGTTCCTGCGCCAAGCGCGCTGACGCTTGGTATCCTGGGAATCGGTTGTCTGGCAAGTTTCAACCCTAGGCGCGCAAGACGCGCCGTAATCTGAAGGAGATCTCTCTCATGTCGAAGCATTATTTCACGGGTGTATTCGCAGTGTTTCTGGGCGGGTTAATGATTTCCCAGGTCCCGGCCATTACTGTCGATAGCAGTGGAGAACCTGGCGGTCCGGATGCCGCCGCACTCGTCAGCATCCTCGTCGATCCTAGCAGCGCCTACTTCGTTGTGAGCGGTTCGGAAAACACGACGATCAAAGCCAGCGGCAACCCGTCGAGCAACATGCGTGCAATGGGTTCTTTCACCAATGGCATTACCGCCGCCGGAACACCGCTGCCAACGGTAAATGGTGGTCCCACAGCCACTTATGCCGGAGGCATCGGCATAGACTCAGGAATATGTCTCTGCACGGGGCTGGTCACGGATAACGACTCTCAAGTGACCGGTGTACCGGCTGGGCTGGGCGTTGGCGTACAAGGGCCAAATAATGGATACGATCTTGTCATCCCTTTCCCGACCGGTGAGATAGATTTTCTCTTGGACAAGCCCAACGACTCGGATTTCAGTAACGAGGTTACGACCGGCTTGGACGCAACCGTGCTTGCGTTCCGAATCATGCTCAGCAACCCTGGAATATTGGAGATCAGCTTCGTCCACGCCACGGAGGAACATCCGGTCTATTCCTTGATGATGTTCAACGACACGCCGCTGGTTTTTGTGGGAGACGAAAACGGAGAGAACCTGGAAAACATCCTCCTATTCAAGAGTAATGGTGTCGAGAGCACGCTCACACTTGAAGCACTTCGCGAGTGTGGACCAACGTTCTTTCTAGAAAATCTCGTGGCACCGGATCCCACTTCGTTGCCCGACAAACCGAATGGTCATGCAGATGTAGAGACCGACCTTCATTTTGACCATGAGTTCGGCGGGTTTACCAAGAAACTCACTCGAGAGACGAAATGCGTATTGGCTCCGGGAACGTACACGATCAAAATCGTGGTTCAGGATGTGTTTGACGCGGTTATTGATTCAGCCACGTTCTTCGAAGCCAACAGCCTGAAGCTCTACTCCTTCCTGGCGGCCGATTTTGATCTGGACGGCGACGTCGACGGCTTCGACGTGAACATCCTCGCCGCCAACTTTGGCATGTCAGGCATGAGGTTCTGCCAGGGCGATGCCAACGGCGACGGCACGGTTGACGGGCTGGACGTCGACGTATTGGCCAGCAGTTTCGGGCAGACAGGCGGCACGCCAACTTCTGCGCGGACTTTAATCGTGACAACCTGGTCAACGGTTTCGACTTTAACATCTGGCAAAACAACAATGGACTCGCCCAGTGCGCGTCTCGGGAAGAAGGCGATGCGGATGGCGACGGCGCGGTGAACCACGCTGATCTCGTTATTTGGGAAGAGGAATCGAGCACCGGAACACCGTCGGAAGTTTGCAGTTGCTGCTCCTCTGAGCAAGCGATGGCCGGCGGCGGATTGGGCGCCTTTGCAGAGGAATTTCCAGGAGACGGTGAAAACACAGCTGCCCCAACACCCGGCCACCCTGCCGACGTGGATGGCGACGGTGACTTCGACGTGGAGGATGTCCTCCTTTGGGGCCAGTCCTATAACGCCGATCAATGAGTTCAATTTCCCGTAGTCAAGCAGGCCGGAACAAGTCCGCGCGGTTCCGGCAGCAGGCCGTGCCCGCACGCCTTGTCGGAACTGCTCTCCGCTTGTTCCGGCCTACAAACTACAAACGAACAGCACGTTGTGCCGTTGTGTCGTCGTGGT
>Ga0255057_10002354_pt1 | contig 10274 bp, 6 predicted proteins | sample Cases_109_6_MG_FD_189022 | JGI IMG/M metagenome (GOLD analysis project Ga0255057, IMG submission 189022) | Seawater microbial communities from Amundsen Gulf, Northwest Territories, Canada - Cases_109_6 | ecosystem: Environmental > Aquatic > Marine > Gulf | place: Canada: Northwest Territories... | reverse complement strand
CTAAACGACAGGGCCTCAGATTCGCTCACAGATTCGTCGACTGCCATGAAGCGGGCAAGACCCCCCCAGGGCCCAGCGATAGCAAGCCGAGTGGGCCAGGCCTCCTCCAGGATTGTTCTGGCGGCTGGAGTCCTGCTGGTGCTGCTTCTGAGCTCGGGCTCGGCCGCCGTGGCCGTCGACTTCAACGGCAGCGCTCTCGTCGCCGCCACCGCCACCGACAACCGGGGCGTCGAAAGCGATCTGCTCGAACAGCGGTACGACTTCCGGCTGTTTCAGCAATTCACCCCCTACCTCAGCCTTCGATTCGGCTACCAGTTCTTGGATCTCACCTCGACTTTCGCCGAGGGAGTCGATCTCACCCGCCGCACCCAGCGGCCCCTGCTCGAGCTGCTCTACCGCCGCCGCCATCTGGCGGGACGGCTGGCGGTCTACGACCAGCTCATCCAGAACACCCTGCAAGAGGAAGACCTCGAACGCAGATCTTTGGCGGCCTACCTGGGCTGGCGGCCCGCTCGCGGACCCGGCTTCAGTTTCGACTATCGCGAGGACCGAAACATCGCCGACGTCTCGGTCTTTGGCCGCGACATCGACACCCGGCTGTTCGAGCTCGTGGCCCTCTACAACCGGAAACACTGGTCAACCAGCTACTCCTTTCAGCATCGTCTGCTGGAGAACCGATCGAATCAGCTCCGCACCGACCAGAGCCGACACGAGATCCGCGCCGATTCTTCCAGGTCCTTTCTCACCAAACGGCTTTCCCTCGCCTTTTCTGGATGGCTCACGCGGGTCAACCGGACCAGCAGGGTGGGCGAAGCAACCGACCTTGCCGAACCGATCCCCGCCGTCGAGGGCCTGTTCGCCGTTGACACTTCACCGCAGATCGGTGAGCTCCAGCCCAACCCGACTCTCAACGACGGTGACATCGAGACACCGGCCTCACCTCCGATCGAGATCGGTGGTGCCAACACCTTCCGCAACATCGGTCTCGATCTGGGAATCACCCGCCCGATCAGCCGGCTGGAGATCGCGGTTGACACCGTCTCCGGACCACAGGTGGTCTGGCAGGTCTTCCATAGCCGGGACAATCTGATCTGGGAGCCGATCTTGGGCCTCACCACGGTCTTCGACGCGGCACTGCTGCACTACCGTCTCCGCCTCCCCGAGACCGAGGACCGGTTCTTCAAGGCGGTCAATGTCTCGACCAACCCGGCGCCGGTCGTGCTGGTGACCGAGGTGCGGGCGCTGCTGGATGTGGATACCGAGCAGCTCGCCGAGGACATCGAAGGTACCCTCTACCGAGCCGATCTTGTGGCCAGGTTCCGTCCCAGCCGCCGGGTCAGCGGTTCGGTGGGTATCGGTCTCAGCACCGACGAGAATGTGTCCGCCGGTCTGGTGCGGCGAGACTTCAGCGAGGTCCATGCCGACGCCCGGCTGGCGATCGACCTGCGGCCAGATCTCCGCCTCAACCTGGGCTACCAGTACAACGACTCCGAGGAGCTGCGCGAGCCTGTTCTGTTGCGGACGGTGAACCGGTTCAACGTCGCTCTCAACTGGTTTCCGCTGCCCACCGTCGACGCGGTGCTGTCGGCCGGGCGGCGGGACGAACTGGAGGCGGGCGAAACGATCCAGACTCTGGACTCGATTCGTCTCGGGGTGCTGACCGATCTGCTTCCCGATCTCCGACTCATCAGCGATCTCGACTTTTCGCGCCTCGACGATCCCTTTGCCGGGCGCGATCGGGACAGCTGGAGCTGGCGCGAGAGCCTCCAGATGCAGCTTCTCCCTACCTGGACTCTCGGCGGGAGCTTCTTCTACTCACTCAACGAGACCCGCGAGGGTGAGCCCCTGCTGAAGAGGACCCAGATCGCGATCAATACGACCTGGACGGCCAGCCGCTATCTGGTCCTTGGCGGCACCTGGTACTGGGCCGACGATGACGGGAGAGACTCGCTCAACCAGAGCTACAACATCTCCTACACACCGGGCGACAAGCTGGCGATTTCGGCGACCTATCGGGGCTTCGACACCTCCACCGGGGTCGGTACCTCCGGCGACAGCGTCAACGTGACCTATCGGCTTTTTAGAAGATTTATCCTCTTTGCTAACCTCTCGAGATCCAGGAGCGAAGTAACCGGAGGCGAATCCACCCAGATCACCAGCCTGCGAGCCGGCCTCCGTCTCCAATTCTAGGAGGGTTCAGACATGAACCGACGTCATCTCACCGTCCTTCTTCTCGCGGCTGCTTCGTGGGGCATCGCCGGCTGCGGCAGCAGCATGAAGGCCACCAAGTTCTCAAACCCCAATTTCGACTTCGCATTTGTCGAGCGGGTGGCGGTGCTGCCCTTCGAGAACCTCTCCAACGACCGCCAGGCCGGCCTGCGGGCCACCCGGTTGACGATCACGGAGCTACTTGCCAGTGGTGCGCTGGATGTAGTGGAGCCGGGTGAAGTGCAGGCCGCTCTCATCCAGACTGGCACCTTTCAAGCCGGGAGAACACCGATCCCGAGCACCGAGCAGATCATCTCGCTGGGTCAATCGTTGGATGTGCAGGCGATCATCATGGGCACCGTCACCCAATCGGAGAATCTCCGCTCGGGAAACGTACAGATCCCGGTGGTGACCCTCGATCTGCGGATGGTGGAGGCTGAAACCGGTGCCACCGTGTGGGCGGCCACCCACAGCGAGAAAGGGGGCAGCGTTTCCGCCAAGGTGCTCGGGACCGGCGGGCAACCCATCGCAGAGACCACCAGGGAATGTGTCCGGCAGGTGCTGGCGACGCTGATCGAGTAGAAGAGGGAATGTCGTGCGGCGCCGATCGGCTCTGATCATCGTTCACCTGCTGGTCCCTCTCCTGGGCTCCCTTTGCTTGGCGGGTTCTGCAGGTGCCAAGGTCATCGCCCTGTTCCCCATCCAAAACTCGGCCGGGGATTCGGCGGCAGCCTCCTCCATCGATCAGATCCTCCGCTTCGAGTTGAGCAAATACGGCTCGCTCGTGGGGCCCGAAAGGATCCGCGATGAGCTTCGGCGTTTGCGCGTTCGCAGTGGGGATCGTGCGGCGCCGGCGCTGCTGCGGCTTTTGGGCAAAGAGCTCGCAGCCGACTGGCTGGTCTCGGCCAGCCTCCACGATACCGAGCGGCGCGTGGTCCCCCGGCTGACGATGTCGCTCCGTGTCTATTCGAGTGCGACCGGAGAGCTCCTGTGGGTGGGTTTTCGGGGTGCCAGCGGTATCGACCGGCGCAAGGTTCTGGGCCTGGGAACGATCGACGAGATGGAGAAGTTGATACCCTTCGCCGTTCGGGATCTCCTGGAGGAGCTGCCAACGAGCGCGGAGACCTCCCCGCACACAGGCACACAGGAGGACCGGAAGTCTTCATCGAGACTTGGCAAGGTGGCCGTCGTTCCCTTTGGCGGATCGACCAAACAGTGGGCCACTCGCAATGCAGGGACTGTCACCGAGGCCGTGCGGGCCCAGCTCTTCAGATCCGGTGTCGTCCTTGTCTCCCCCAATCTGTCCCACGAGATCCTGCGCCAGCAGCAGAGCGGACGGTGGGAAGGGGTGACAGCCAGAACCTGGACAGCGTTGCACGCCGATGCCGGCGCCGATACGATTCTCACCGGTGAGGTCGAGACCTACGAGGTGGGCGGCTCGGAATTCGAGCCCCGACCGCGGGTGGCCCTCGCCATGCGACTATTGGATGCTCGCACCGGGCGCATTCTGTGGACCGGGTCGCTCGAGCGCGGTGGTTGGGACGGCCAGGGTCTGTTAGGCCTCGGTCGCATCCGCTCGCGAGGTGCCCTCACCGCGCGGATGACGGAAATCCTCGCCGGGCGTCTGGAGCGAGCAATGTCGAAGAATCTTCGAGACTAGAGAACGATAATGAGACTCGACACTATACCGACTGTGCCCATTGCCCTGCTGCTGACGCTCGTGCCTCCCGCCCTGGCGCAGGAGCCGACGGGCGGCTCCACGGCAACGAGCGACCAGGCGCAGGATGCCGGCATCGTCGTTACCGTCAACGGCGAGCCGATCTACTTCGAGGACCTGGAGCGCCTGCTCAGGGATATGCACAGCGGCACCGCGGAGACCGAGCGTGGGGCCCCCGACGTCGACCGGATGATGTTCCGGCTGGTCAACGACAAGCTCCTGGCTCAGGAGGCACGGGTTTTGGGGATGGAGAAGGACGAGCCCATTCCGACCAGGCTGGCAGAGCTGCGCCAGGGTCTGGCCGTCAAGCGGCTCGAGCAGAAGGAGATCTGGACCCTGGCCGAGCCCACCGCCGAAGAGCTCGAGCAGGCCTTCGCCAAGGAGTACCGCACCATCACCTTCCGGATGCTCACCGCCTACGAGAGAGAAGAGGCCGAAAGGCTGCTTTCGGAGCTCGAGCAGGGGGCGGATTTCGCGGCTCTCGCCAAAGAGAGCTCGGTCGACCAGTTCGGCCCCCGCGGCGGGCTGATCGAGGATCTGCCGAGGATCGACATGCCCCACGAGCTCGCAGACGACGTCTTCGCCATGAGCTCCGGTGAGCTCGAAGGGCCCTTCCGCACCCGCATCGGTTGGTCCAACATCCGGGTGGAATCCTCTGCCGATCCCGACCCGGAGCGGTTCGAAGAACTGCAGTCCTCGCTTCGAGCTCTCGTCCGCTACCGCAAAGCCGACGCCCTCAAAGACGACCTGGGGTCTCGGCTACGCCAGGCCCACCCAGTGGTCATCGACCAGCAGGCGGCGGCCGCGATCGAAACCGAGCGACTACCCGATTCCCGCTTGATGCCGAAGGTAGAGGATCCGGAGTCGGTGGTCGCTCGGGTCGGCGAGCGCGAGATCACCGCCGAGGAATACGGCAAGGCTCTGCAAAAACGCTGGAAAGGGGTGCGGAACGAGGAGGCGGCCCGCGCCGCCAAGCCGCTCGTGCTCGAACGCCTGATCAGGGACCAGCTGATGCTCTCCGAGGCGGTTGCCCGCGGCTACGGCAATACCCCCGAGGTCGACAGGGTGGTAAGTGCCACCGAGACCCAGCTTCTCATCCCCCGGTTGCTGAGCGAAGTGGTGGCGGCCGGCATCGAGGTCACTCCCGAGGAGATGGAGAGCTACTACGAGGAGCACAAGAATCAGTTTCACCGACCGCCACGGGTGCGGATAGGTCAGATCACGGTGGCGGATCGGGAGGAGGCCAAGCGGCTCGCCGAGCTCCTCCGGCAAGGAGCCGATTTGGCCTGGCTCGCCCGTCAGCACTCGACCGACAGCTTCAAGGACGCCGGCGGTGACCGGGGATGGGCAACGCCAAAGCGGAGCGGGGATCCTATCGAGGAAGCGCTCTTCGATGCCCAGCCCGGGGATGTTCTCGGCCCCTCGGCGCGAGGGGAGGACTTCCTGGTGGCGCAGGTCTCAGCACGTGAAGAACAGGGTACTTACGACTTGCAGGAGATCTCCGGCAACGTCCGGCAGGCCGTATTTGACATCGAGTTTCAGGAATCGCTCCACGAGTACATCCAGAAGCTCCGCAGCCGCTCGGAGATCGTGGTCGACGAGGATGTCCTGGCGACGCTCCAGATCTCCGGCGCACCCTCCGAGGGCGGGACTCATCCTGAGGGCGGTCCGCCGGGTCAAAGGCAATAGAACATGCGACGGATAAAGATGCGACCCAGGATCGAGGTCTATCTGCAGGCACCGATCTGTCTGGCGACGGTCCTAGTCGTCGGGCTCTTGGCGCCTATCCCCGCCGAGGCCCAGATCAAGCGGGGTTCCCGATTCGAGAAGGGTGGCACCTGCATCGAATGTCACGCCGAGGTGGGCAAGGACCTGGCGGTGCCGCACGCCCCACTGGCACAAGGTGAGTGCACAGCCTGTCACCGACCCCACGGTCTGGTGGGGGCCCTGAGACTCCAGGTCGAAGAGCCGGAGCTCTGTCTGGGCTGCCACGAGTCACAGGCGATAGGACTCGAGGCCACCCACCAACACCCCGAGGTGGGGCGCTGCTCCACCTGCCACAGTCCCCACGGTTCCGATCACCCAGCTCTACTGGCCAAGTCCGAGCACGAGCTTTGTACAGGCTGCCATAAAGGAAGCGATTTCGAGAGCGCCATGGTCCATACGCCGGTGGCCGACGACTGTTTGACCTGCCACCGGCCACACGGCGCCGATGAGCCTGCGCTTCTGGATCAACCAAGAGAGGCGCTTTGTGGTAGCTGTCATGACGACGCGAACGGCTTTGCCGCCGCCCATGGTGGATTCTCGGTGGCCGGTGTGGACTGCAAGACCTGCCATCCCCCCCACAGCGGGGCCAGTGAGAAACTGCTGCGGGCATCCGTTCATCCCGATCTCGCCTGCGACAGCTGCCACGATGAGACGGAGCCCATTGTCGCTCCCGCCGCCGGCGCCGGCCTCTGCCTCGACTGCCACGACGCTCCCGGTAGCGCCACCGGCTCCCGCCACATGCCGGCCGTCGAGGGCGAGTGTTTGGTATGCCATACGCCCCACACCTCGGATCATCGCCCGCTTTTGGCGGCCAAACAGACCGAGCTCTGCACCTCGTGCCATGGTGGCATCAAAGAGGTTCTGAGCAAGAGCTTTGCTCACCCCGCGGCCGCCGAATGCACCAGCTGTCACCAGGGGCACGAATCGCAGCGCTCGAATCTGCTGACAGCTGAGCCCCGAAGCCTCTGTGTCGAATGCCACGAGGATCCCGACGATAGCGGCGCCGAGGTCGTGCACTGGCCGGCCAGCGAAGGGTGTATCGAATGCCACGACCCCCACGGCAGCGGACGCCGGGCCATGCTGACGGCGGCTCAGGGAGACCTCTGTGGCGATTGCCACGGGGAGATCGGCGCGCGTTCGGGTCTGCCGGTGCTCCATCAGCCCGTGGCAGAGGGCAACTGTGTCTCCTGCCACAATCCCCACGCCGGGGCCGACAGGTTGCTCGTGGCCGCAGGACAAGAGCTCTGTCGAGCTTGCCACGACGGGCTTCTGCAGGGCACCGAGTCGCTCACCCAGCACATGCCGTTCGAGTCCGGCGAGTGCGAGACCTGTCATCTGGTCCACGCCGCGGAGATGCCGGCGCTGCTTTCTGCGTCGGTTGGCACCCTGTGCCGGGATTGTCACGATGTGCCGTTATCGGCACCCGCCGGCGGCTCGTTCCACCCGCCCGCCGGCGATGACTGCACAGAATGCCATCAGCCCCACGCCAGCGTCAACCAGCCCTTTCTGCTGGCGCCGGTGCGCCCACTCTGCGTCACCTGCCACCAGGGGATCGGGGAGCAGCTGGCGACCGAGGTCGTTCACCCGCCGGCCGAGGGCGATGACGGGTGCACCTCGTGCCACGGACCTCATCTGACCGAGCACGCCAACCTGCTATTGGCTCCGGTTTCGGAGACCTGTCTCGTCTGCCATGATGGCGGCTCGACGAAGTTTGCCGAGAAGCATCTTGGCTTTCCAGCCGAGACGATCAACTGCGGTGAATGCCACGACCCCCACGCTTCCCAAGTAGCGGGGATGCTGCTGCCGGAGGTACACATGCCGTTTGCCGACGGGGACTGCACCACCTGCCACGAAGAGAGAGACGAGAGCCCCGGGGGTGGACGATGAGTGTGGTTGGGAAGAGTCTTGCAGTGCTCGGACTGGTTTCCGGCTGCCTTCTCTTTGGACCTGTCATCGGGCTGGCCCAGCTCCCACCCGGGCACGAGATCGACCAGAAGAAGGTCTGTCTCGACTGCCACGATCTGGAAGACGCCCTCGGGGCCAAAGTGACACACGCACCGGTCGAGAGCGGGGAGTGCACTGCCTGTCACAACCCCCATGTCGCCCGCTACGGCGCGCTGCTGCGTGAGCGCCCCGGTCCCTTGTGCGCTCAATGCCACCGTGATGTTCAGGGGCAGGAGGATCGACCGATCGTCCACCAGCCGGTGGCCGAGGGCAGATGCGCAGAATGCCACCAACCCCATGGCAGTCCGCACCCGGGTCTGCTGGTGGAACAGACCAAGGAGCTGTGTGTCACCTGCCACGATGAGATCGGGGGCTGGCGGGAGCGACGGGTCCAGCACCCGCCCTTTGCCCAGGCTCGATGCGCCGCTTGCCATGATCCCCACTCCAGTACCGACCCGGGTCTTCTCGTGGCGAGCGGCGCAGGTGTCTGCACAAAGTGTCACCAGACCAGTGATTCGTTCAGCTCGGCCCATCGAGGGTATCCAGTGAACAGGGCCGCTTGTCATCAATGTCATGACCCACACGCATCGGCGCAGAGCGGACTCTTCAGGGAGTCGGTGCACGCCCCCTTCGAGAGCGGCAACTGCCGGACCTGCCACCCGGGACCGGGTGCGGCAAATCCATTCTCGACCATCAAGCCGCTGAACGAGCTCTGTGGCGACTGCCACGAGAGTACGGTCATCGAGTCCCGCCAAGCAGCCTTCCCCCACGTCCCCGCCGGAGGCGGTGAATGCGAGGTCTGCCACAATCCTCACACCGGTGACGGTGGAGGTCTGCTGAAGAAAGAAACGCAAGCCCTTTGTACCGGGTGCCACGACCCAGGCGGTGCCAAGTCGGGGGAGGAAGGAAGACATCTGACCCACCAGGACTTCGAGTGCACGACCTGTCACCAGCCCCACGGCGGCGACCGGCCGTTACTCTTCGCCGACGACTCGGTCGAGCTCTGCGGCCGCTGCCACACTCATGAGCACGGTGTCCGGCATCCTCTGGGTGAGGAGACCCGGGACCCACGCACCGGCAATCCGATGACCTGTCTGTCCTGTCACGGAATCCACGAGTCGCCGGGGGAGTTCTATCTGTTCGAAGCTGATCAAAAGATGCTCTGCGTCGGCTGCCACAAAGACCTCATAGGGCGATAGACATGTATCGAGCGACGATCATTTTCCTTGCAGCCGGTGCCGTGGCCATCCTGGGGGCGACCACCAGCGCTCCGGCAACCGCCCAGGCCACCCCACCAAGGGCCCTCTCATTCTTGGAGGCCCTCAAAGGGAACGAGGAGACGGAGCTACGTTGGCCGGTGGCGGTTGCCGCCGCCTCGGCAGATGAGATTGCCGTCGCCGATGCCCACGGACCCCGAGTGTTGCGCTTTCGCCGGGTCGGTGTGTCCTGGCAACTCGACCGCGTAGCGCCGCTCAGCGCGGTCCCGGTGGACCTCGCCTGGGACGGGAGCCGCTATGTCGCCTCGCTGCGTCAGGGGAAGGGTCTCGTAGTTCTCGAGGGCCCGGAGCTGCTGCAGCGGCCGCTCCCGTTGCCGCGTGGTGTGGTCCCCGGACCGCTGACGGTGCTGCCAAACGGAGATCTGCTGGTCTACGACTATGCGGGGAGGCGCGTATTGCGTCTTGCCGACGGCGGGGAGCTGATATCCGAGACGGCGCTCGAGGCTGCGGTCACGGCCCTCGAAGCCACTGCAGCGGGTGGGTTCTTGGCGGCGGACGCGGCGGCAGGGTCGGTGCTGAATTTCGACGCCAACGGGGATTTGAGAGCCACTTGGAATCTGCCTGCCAGCGGCAAGATCCCGGCCTGGCCGGTCGGGCTCGCGGTGGAGCCCGGGGGTGATGTCGTAGTCGTGGATCGTCACGTCGGACGCCTGCTGGTCCTCGACGCCACCGGTCGGGTCGTCGGTCTTGGCTCGCGCAAGGGCTGGGAGCCGGGTCTGCTGCTCTACCCGGCCGATGTGGTCAGGCTTCCCAACGGGCACTTGCTGGTGGCCGACGAGGGCAATGGTCGGGCCCAAGTCTTTCGCCGCATCGATTGAGGGATGGTTCGTGCGCTCCTGCCGCCAGCTATCTTCTCGCGGGATGCTCGGAGTCCTGGCGATGGCCGTAGCAACAGCGGCTCCCGTCGCATCTCAAGAGCCGGTCTACTCGCGTCGCCTGGAGCTACCGATCGCGGGCGATGCCATCAGCTACCCCCGTGGAGTCACTGCGGACCCGCATACCGAGGAGGTTTTCGTCTGTGACTCCCGCAGAAAACGGATCCTGATCTACGACGGCGAGGGGCGATTCAAATTCCAGATACCCGGCGGTGACGTCTTCTCCGCTCCCCACGACATCGCCATCGATCCCGATGGCTATCTGGTGGTCGTCGCCAATCACCAGCGCCGGCGCACTCTGATCGAGCTCGACTTCGACGGTCTTTTCCTACGTGAGACACCTCTCACCGGGCTCCCTGTTACCTCCATGGAGCCCATGATCCACTCGGTGGCGCTATCGCCTGCCGGCGACCGGATCTACGCCGTCGACACCGCCAACCTCCGACTGTGGATTGCCGATCGCGACGGTGCGATCACGAGCTCCGT
>Ga0255057_10002352_pt1 | contig 10276 bp, 9 predicted proteins | sample Cases_109_6_MG_FD_189022 | JGI IMG/M metagenome (GOLD analysis project Ga0255057, IMG submission 189022) | Seawater microbial communities from Amundsen Gulf, Northwest Territories, Canada - Cases_109_6 | ecosystem: Environmental > Aquatic > Marine > Gulf | place: Canada: Northwest Territories... | reverse complement strand
GACGCCCTGACGATGGCCGACAATACGATGACCTACCGCCTGGCGGTCAAAGAGATCGCGCTCAAGAACGACGTCTACGCCACCTTCATGCCCAAACCGCTCGCCGACGAGAACGGGTCCGGCATGCACGTCCACCAGTCGCTCTTCAAGGGCGAACGCAACGCGTTTTTCGACGCCAACGCCGAGTACGAGCTGTCTGCGACCGCACGCAGCTACATCGCCGGGCTACTGAAGCACGCGCAGGAGTTCACGCTCCTCGCCAGCCAGTGGGTGAACTCGTACAAGCGCCTCGTCCCCGGCTTCGAAGCGCCCGTTTACCTCTCGTGGGCGCGCCGCAACCGTTCGGACCTGATCCGCATCCCGGACCACAAGCCGGGCAGAGAGAACGCAGTGCGAATCGAGTACCGCGGCGCAGACCCCGCCTGCAACCCGTATCTGGTGTTCGCTGCGATGCTCGCCGCCGGCCTCGAGGGGATCGAGAAAGATTACCCGTGTCCCGAGCCAACCGAGGGCAACGTCTTCGAGATGGACGAGGAAGAGCAGAAGGCGCGCGGCATCGAGCACCTCCCCGGCAGCCTCTGGGAAGCGATCGAGTACGCGGAGGGCAGCGACCTGCTCAAGCGCTGCCTCGGCGACCACCTGTTCGATAGCCTGATCACCAGCAAGAAGATCGAGTGGAGCAACTTCCGCCGCGTAGTCACGGACTACGAGCTAAAGCGCTACCTGGCTACGCTGTAAAGGCGGAGCTTGCCTGGCGAAACGGTCGCCCGTTGTAAACAAATTGTAAAAATGCGTTAGCAGACGCTCATTCGGCGTTATCCACATTGAGCCAGACGCGCCCTCCCCATACATTTGATGCGTAGGTCGTACGTCCGAAAGGCAATCGCGGCCTGCAACGATTCTCGCGATCCGGTCATCGTCTTGGGAGGAAGAGGCGGAATGCAGGTAAAAGACTCGAAGCGGACGGAAACAGACCTCGCCGAGCTGGTTGAGGACACAACGTCCCAGCTCGCGAAGCACTTCGAGGGCAGGCTCGGCCTTGACGTCATCCGCAAGGTCGTCGCGGAGGTGCTCGAGTCGCTGCGAGAATCCACCGTCCCCGACTTCGTCCCGCTTTTCGTCTACCGCACCGCCCGCGAGCGCCTGACCGCGCTCGAACGCAGCCCCACCCAAGCGTAGAGCCTTCGGCTCATGGTGCGTGCCCCCCCCGTTGAAAGGCGGGGCACCCCCCTTCCCGCTCATGCCGCCCGTCCCGCTCATGATGAGGCTCCCTGCCCGTCTGGGTCGTACCATGAGCGCCAGAACATCGGTCGGTATAGGAGTCAGGCTTCAGCCTGACCTGCGAACCAGGTCTCTCAGTACCCTAGCGCTGGCTGACGACGCCGGCGCTCTCGGCGACCGTGAAGATCGTTGCCGTACTGTCGTTTATAACCTCATACACCGGCGACGGGTAGAGGCCCATGAAGAACACGCCGCCGATCAGGACTGTGATCGCACCGTACTCCAGCCAGGGAATCGGGAACCGGGTCCGGGTCTCGGCCTTGCCGACGTACATCTGTCTGATGATCACGAGATAGTAGTACAGCGAGACAAAACTCATGGTCACGCCCACGCCCGCAAGCCAGAGCATGTCCGCCTCTGCTGCGGCCTCGAAGAGGATGAACTTCGTCACAAACCCGGCGAACAGCGGCATTCCCGAAAGCGAGAAGAGCGCGATCGTCATGCATAACGCAAGGAACGGCGCGCGGTCCGAGAGCCCCGCGAAGTCGGCGATCTCCTCCTTGCCCGTCCAGTTGTAGAACACGATTATGCAGACGAACACTGCCAGGTTCGTGACCACGTAGCCGACGAGATGAAAGACCAGCGCGCCCCCCGCCTCCGGTGATAGCGCAGCGATGCCGATCAGCATATATCCGACCTGACCGATGCTGGAGTAGGCGAGCAAGCGCTTGATGTTGTGCTGCTGGATCGCCACCAGGTTCCCCAGCACCATCGTCAACACGGCGATCGCGGCGATGAAGTAACGCCAATCGTCTATCAGCGGCGAGAACGCCTGCGTAAACAGCTTCAGGAACAGCGCGAAGCCCGCCGCCTTGGAGATCGCCGCGATGAACCCGGTGATCGGCATCGGCGCGCCCTCGTAGGCGTCCGGCGTCCAGAGATGGAACGGCACCGCCGCCACCTTAAAGCCGAGCCCGCCGATCATCAGCGCCAGCCCGAGGAACACCGCCATACTGATGTCGCTAATGTCGCCGCTGAGAACCTCACCGATAGCGGCATAATGGGTGGAGCCCGTCACTCCGTAGATAAAGCCGACGCCGTAGAGGAATATCGCGGACGAGAACGCCCCGAGCAGCATGTACTTCAGGCCACCCTCGTTCGAGCGCGGCTCAAACTTGGCGTAGGAGGCGAGTACGTAGAGGCTGAAGCTCAACAGCTCGAGCGCTACGTACGCGGTAAGAATCTCACGCGCCGCCGCCATTCCGTTCGCGCCGACGACGGCGAGCAGGATCAACGCATAATACTCGCCCGGATGCAGCAAGCGTTCGCTTACGTACCGCGCGGATGCGAGACAGGCGAAGACTCCGATCAGTCCGAAGAAGACGCGGAACATCGTCGTGTAGTCGTTGATATCGATAATGCCCGCGAAGTCGGTTGAGTCGTTAACCCAGATCAGCGATACGAGCGTGGCGATGAGCGCACCGGCGGCGGCCAGGTAGCCCAGATGAACCGCACTGAAGCGGTCCGAGAACAGACTCACCAGCACAATCGCGCCAGCCCAGCCGACTAGGATGTACTCCGGTGTCAGTAGCGCCCACTCGAAGTTCAGCTGTTCCACTAGATAATCGCCTCAATCGCGCCAACGGTGCCGGAGATGCGGTCCACGAACACCCTCGGCCAGAGACCCAGGAACAACAAGAAACAGATCAGTGAGACGCCAGCCACCTGTTCGCCCAGACGCATGTCTTTGAGGCCGTCCCACTTGTCGTTCAGAGGGCCGAAGTAGGCACGCGCTAACATCCGCAGGATGTACGTCGCGCTGATCGCGGCGGCGACGATACCGGCAACGCCCGCCCACCAGTAGCCGGCCTCGAAAGTGCCCACGAAGATATGGAACTCCGCTATGAACCCGGCCAACCCAGGTAACCCAATCGAAGACAGCCCCGCGATCGTCCAGAAGGCGGAGTGGCGCGGCATCCTCTTGGCGATACCTCCAAACGTTCTCATGTCTCGCGTGTGCGCCTGGTCGTACACCGCACCGACGCTTGTGAACATGAGGGCGGTCATCGCGCCGTGCGCGAACATCTGCAGCACCGCACCGGTAACGCCAATTTGGGTCAGCGTGGCAAGACCCATGATGACGAACCCCATGTGGCTGACGCTTGAGTATCCGACCATGTACTTGAAGTCCGTCTGAGTCATCGCCGCTATGGCGCCATACAAAGCGCCCGTGACGCCCAACGTCATCATCACCGGCGCCCAGAACGCGGCCCCCTCCGGGAACAACGTGATGCCCACGCGCAGGATGCCGAACGCGCCAAGTTTCATCAGGACGCCCGCGTGTAACATCGATACCGCCGTCGGCGCCGCGACGTGGCCGTCCGGCGACCACGTATGCAGCGGCCACATACCGGCAAGCACACCGAACCCGATCATATAGAACGGGAAGAACGTTTTCTGGAACGTCGGATCGTAGGCGACTTCATTCAGAACTGGTAAGTCGAACGTGCCGAGTCCGGCCTCGACAAACGTCGCGAACATCGCGATGAAAACGAGCACGCTACCGCCAACGAGGAACAGCGTCAACTTCATTGCGCCGTACTCTTTAGTTCGCGTGAAGGTGCCGAAGTTGCTGCTGGAACCCCAGACAGCAATGAGCAGGTACATCGGCAGTACCGCGACTTCGTACCAGAAGAACAGGAAGAATAAGTCGTGCGAGAGGAAGACGCCGTAGACACCGCTCACGAGCAGGAACAGCAACACGAAGTAGGCTCTCACTCGGTGCGTAATGTTCCAGGAGACGAAGACGCCGGCGAAGATCACCAAGCCATTTAGCAGCACCATCGGCGCGCCGATGCCATCGAGGCCGAGGTGGAACGTGATCCCATTTTCGCCGAAGAAGCCAATGTTCGAGATCCAATCCCACTGCAGCTCGTAGCGAAGCCCGCTGCCGCCTTCGAACTCGTATACGAAGAAGGCCACCAGTGACAGCGCGAACAGGGCGCTGGCAGCAAGGAGCGCAAGGTAGCGCGAGAGCTGAGGGTAACGGGACGGCATCAGCATGAACAGCGGCGCCACCCCGGCCGAAATCACGATCAGAGCGAGAAGTACGATATCCACGCTATGCCTTCACAACCAAGAACACTAGGGCGAGAATGATGACTCCGGCGGAGATCGCCAGGGCGTAGTTCGGGAGCTTGCCCGTGCTCGTGAACTTCAGTCCCCAACCCGCGAAGCCCGTCAGGCCGGCCGAACCGTCAACTCCCGTGTCGTTGACGATGTTGCGGTCGTACCACGAGATGGCCGCGCTTCCGACGAGGACGATGCGGTCGATCACAAACTGGTAGAACTCGTCGATGTAGTAGCGATTGTAGAGAACGTTGTACACGGGTCTGAACATCTCTCCCATGCGCCGTGCCGGCTCCGCCTGGTTCGCCCAGAAGATATAGCCAACGACCATGCCCCCTACGCCCAGAACCGTCGATAGGACAACGATGTCCCAATGGAACACGAACTCCTCTGCATGCTCCAGGTACACGAACTCGCCGAACCCGCCCGGGAAGCCCATCGCCTCACCTACACCACTAAACACGACGAATCCGCCAATCGCCGCCGGCACGGCCAAGATCAGCAGCGGAACCGTCATCGTAGGCTCCGCATCGTGAGCATGATCCCGCGACTCCGGATCGCGCGAATTGAAGAGGAACGTGCGGATGAACAGCCGGGTCATGAAGAGCGATGTAATGAACACGCTCAACAGCATGAGCGCATAGACGCCGGCATTCTGGTTGACCTCAGCGACGTGCAAAATCTCGTCTTTCGCCCAGAAGCCGGAGAGCGGAATGATTCCGATCATCGCCAGCGTTCCCACGGCAAACGTCACCGTCGTCAACGGCATCTTCGAGGCCAGCCCACCCAGCTCGTCAAGCTCTTGCTTCTCCGTCGCGTGAATCACCGATCCGGCGCCCAAGAACAGCAGCGCCTTGAAGAAGGCGTGGACGAAGAGGTAGAACATGGCCGCAGTCACAGAATGTGATCCGAGCGCCACCATCATCAAACCCAGGCTGTTCAGCGTTGAATACGCGATCACCCGCTTTATGTCCGTCGCCGCCAGACCCATCGTTGCGGAGATCAGCACCGTCGTCAGGCCAAGCGCCGTTACTACGTTGAGCGCGATCGGGTCCGCCAGCTCGAACAACGGCAGCATGCGCGCCACCAGATAGACGCCCGCGACCACCATCGTCGCCGCGTGAATGAGCGCTGAAACCGGCGTCGGACCTTCCATCGCATCCGGAAGCCAGACGTGCAACGGAAACTGCCCCGACTTTCCGGCGGCGCCCGCGAACAAGAAGAGCACCGCCGCAGTGAGGTAAGTCGTGCCGTAGCCCCCCGCCTCCGCAAACTCGAATATTTCTGAAATGTCGAACGTGCCCGCCTCGTTCCAGAGCATGAGAATTCCGATGAGCAGGCCAACGTCGCCGATCCTGGTCGTCGTGAACGCTTTCTTGGCCGCCTCCGCCGCCGACTGCTTCTCCCACCAGAACCCGATCAGGAGGAACGAACCCAGCCCAACGCCCTCCCAGGCGGCGTACAGCAGAAGGAGGTTGTCCGCAAGAACCAGCGTCAGCATCGCCGCTGAGAACAGGGACATCACCGCGAAGTACCAGCCGTAGCGAGGATCGCCCCTCATGTAGCCGACGGAGTAGATCTGCACGAGCAGCGAGATAAAACTGACGACCGCCAACATCACGATCGTAATCTCGTCCGTAAAGAAGCCTAGCCGTATCTCGAATGAGCCGAAGGAGACCCACTCCCAGCTCTTCTCCCCGCCCACGAATCCAGGCTCGTCGACGACGTCCAGGAGATCAACGAGGACGAAGAGGAAAAGAATGAACGAAGCAGCGATCGCTCCGATCGCGACCCAGTCACCTTTCCGCGGCAGGTACTTTCCCACAAGCGTGAGCACGACAAACGCCGCCGCCGGGACCGCAGGTATGAGCCAGGCCTGTTCCATGCCCATCAGACAATGCCTACCATTTCAACGAATCCGCTTCATCGACGTTGGCCGTCTGCCGGTTGCGGTACAGCCTCAACACGATCGCCAACGCAAGCCCAACTTCGGCGGCCGCGATCACGATTACGAATATTGCAAACACAAGGCCGGTAAACGCCTCTGGGTGCAGGTACAGTGCGAAGGCGACGAAGTTGATGCTAACCGCCTGCAGCATCAGTTCGACGGACATGATAATCAGTAGGGCGCTACGGCGAGCGAGAACGCCGTACATGCCGATCCCAAAAAGGATCGAACTCAGCACCAGGAAGTTGTCGATCGGGATCATTCGCCTTCCTCGCCTCGCGCAAGGATGATCGCCCCTAGCAACGCCACGATGAGCACCAGCGAAGCGATCTCAAACGGTACCGCCCAGACAGTAAACAGGTCGTGCCCAATCTTTTCGATCGGTATGACAGTCACCTCGATGGCTTGTCCCGCCTCGTTCGTTTCCCCCGGCCACTCAGTACCAAGTACCGCCGCTATCGAGATGCCGCCGATCATGCTTCCGGCGAGAGCGGCGAGCGGCCACTGAGGACCGGTCAACGCGCGCGGCATGTCGCGAACGCGCGTCAGCATCATCGCGAAAAGAATGAGAATCGTGACGGCGCCGCCGTATACGAGTACCTGAACGATCGCCAGGAACTCTGCCGCCAGCAGGATGAATACGCCCGCCACGGCCAGCAGCGAAACGATCAGAAAGAGAGCGGAATGTATGACGTTCCGGGAAAGCACGACGCCTAGAGCGCCAAGTACGGTCACGGCTGCCACGACATAGAAGATGCCTTCTTCGTAGCTCATCGCTTATAGTTCCCCGGGTGCCAGCGCTGGCTCTATTTCTCGCCGCCTTCCTTCTTCGCCGCCTCCTCTTCTTCTTCCTCATGCTTTGGCGTCCAACCGGAGTGGGCCACGCCCATCGGCTCGCGGAACGGGTCCTTCAGTTCTCCGGATTGAGACTGACGTTGGAGGGCGGGCAAGTCCATCACCAGGTCCTGTCGGTCGTACCGAGACAACTCGACACCCTCCCATGTGTTGTTCATCACGATGGCGTCGAAGTTACAGACCTCGACACAGATGTCGCAACGCATGCAGCGCGCGTAGTCGATGTAGAACTTGTCGACGATTTTCTTTCGGGTACTCTTACCTTCCGCTTTCTTGGGGTTGTCCTTCATCGTTACCGTCATGCAATCGACAGGACAGTAGCGGGCACAGACCTGGCAGCCGGTGCAGAACGACTCATCCTTCTCGAAGTCCCACAGCAAAACCGGGAATCCACGTGACCGGTGTGGCAGTTCCTTCTTTTCGTTCGGATACTGGACTGTCACCGGCCTTCGGAACGCCGCGCGAATCGTGGTCGCGGCTGCCTTAAGAATCCCTAACATCAGAGCACACTCCCCACACGCTGCGCGCTAGCAGTAGATGGCTGGTAAGTCACGCCGGATTGCCTGGCCGCCCGGTTCGTCAGGTAAAGAAGAGCGCCCAGCGCCGCCAGCGACATGACTGTCATCGTCCAGTTGGGCCAGTCGTACGCCAGCACAAGCCCGTTGATTATTATTTGCAGAAATGCGAACGGTAACAACAACTGCCAGCAATAGGCCATTAGCTGGTCTACACGCAGCCGCGGCAAGCTAGCCCTCATCAACATGAAGAAGAGAATGAACCCCGTCGTCTTCACCGCCATTAGAGCCATCTGGCCGACAACCGGTACGTCGCCGCCCAGCGGCCACTGCCAGCCCCCCAGAAAGATAAGTGAACCCAGTATCGATATCAGCACCATACTTACGAACTCACCGAGCTGGAACATTGACCAGCGAATTCCCGAGTACTCGACGAACGGTCCGCCGACCACCTCAGACTCCGCCACCGGAATGTCGAACGGCTGCCGATAGAGTTCGGCCAATCCGGCAATCACGAATATCACAAACGCAAGCGGCAGGTAGGCTATCAACGGCGTGCTGCCTTGAAGCCCAACGATCGCACTAATGTCTAGCGTTGAGGCAACCATCGCCACAGCAAGAATCGAGAGGATGAACGGCACCTCATAGCTGATGAGCTGCGCCGCCGCCCTCACGCCGCCGATCAACGCATACTTATTATCCGACCCAAATCCCGCCATCACGAAGCCAACGATCGAAAGGCCTTGCAGAGCGACGATGTAGAAGAGACCCAGCGTCAGGTTCCGGATCAGAATGTCAGCGGTGAACGGGAGCGCGACCAGCGCCATGATTATGGGCACGACGATCGCAAACGGGGCCAGCTCGAACACCCAGCGATCGGCGGTGGTCGGCCTCAAGTCCTCTTTCGTCATCAGCTTGATCGTGTCAGCCAATCCTTGCAGCAGACCATACGGCCCCACTCGCATCGGCCCCAGCCGCATGTGCAGACGGCCAATCACCTTACGCTCAGCCCAGGTGATGATGACCATGTACACCGGCACCAGCAGCATGATGACACCCAGCCGGATCAAAGCATCGAGAACGACGTTGTCAACGATCAGCCCGAGGATCATCTGTCGACTTCCCCCAGCACGATATCGATGGAACCCAGGATCAGAATCACATCCGCCACGTAGTGGCCGATCGACATTGCCCTCAGTGCCGAAAGGTTGCTGAAGGACGCCGCCCGAACTTTGTGCCGGTACGGCTTGTCGCTGCCGTTTGCGACGATATACACACCATACTCACCTCGCGGGCTTTCAACACGCATGTACACCTCGCCCGCCGGTGGCCGCAGGATACGCTTCATCCCCTCCACCATGATCGGTCCATCCTGAATCTGGTCCAGCGCCTGTTCGATGATGCGCACGGACTGCTGCACCTCTTTGAAACGCACGACCATGCGGTCGAACACGTCGCCATGCTCGCCCAGGGGAACGTCGAACTCGAAACGGTCGTAGATTGAATAAGGCTCCGCGCGACGGATATCGTGATCCACACCGGTAGCGCGCAGTAGGGGGCCGCTGAGGCTCCAGTTGATCGCGTCTTCCTGCGACACCGGGCTCACACCACGGCAGCGAGCCAGGAAAATCTCGTTGTCCAGCATCAGTCCATCGATGTCGTGAAGTCCGCGTTTGACCTGATCGAGAACGTCTCGGGCACGCTCGTTGAAGTCGTCCGGAAGATCCCAGGCCACGCCTCCCGGCCGGAAGTAGTTGAACATCATCCGCTCGCCGGTCACTTCTTCAAACAGGTCCTGGATCGTCTCCCGGTCCCGGAACGCGTACATGAACGAGGTGCCGAAGACTCCGACGTCGGTCCCGAAGGCCCCAAGGAACATCAAATGGCTTGTGATCCTGTTGAACTCGGCAAGGATCACCCGGATGTACTCAGCGCGGTCCGGCGGCGTCAGCCCGGCCAGCCTTTCGACGGCCTCAACGTAGCAGTGCTCGGTATTGAACTGGGCAAGATAGTCTGTGCGGTCGTGATAGCCGATCGCCTGACGGTAGTCACAGTTCTCAGGAAGCTTCTCGTTACCCCGGTGCATGTACCCGATCACCGGATCGAGGTCCGTGACTACCTCGCCGTCGACAGTCAGGATCATGCGGAAGACACCGTGCGTCGCCGGGTGTTGAGGCCCGACGTTGACGTTGATGTCGATCGTCTCAAGTTCGTGCTCCGGGGCGCTGTGTTCGATCGCCATCGTTAGCTCTGTCGCTCCTCGGCGAACTTCTTCAGGGCGTCAGCCACGGCCAGCTTCTCATCCGCGGAGGACAGGCCCTTCGCACGAGCCTCGTCGCGGGTCTTCTTGATCAGGGCGCCCTTTTCCTGCGCCAGCTTGATCTTGGCCGCTCGCTCATCGACCGGTTTCGCCGGGGCGGCGCCGGGCTCTGCGGCATCGGTCGCCGCCTGTTCTTCCTCGAACTGCTTGAGCGCCGCAGTCACGGCCGCCTTTTGGTCTTCCGCCGAAAGACCATCGTCCCGTGCTTTGTCGCGAGTCTTCTTGATGATCTGCGCCTTCTTCTGCGCCAGTTCTATCTTGCGAGCCTTCTCATCGACCGGCGGGGCC